>OJKE01000144.1_pt1 | contig 54944 bp, 42 predicted proteins | sample 1596501 | NCBI WGS metagenome assembly OJKE01 (sample SAMEA4350125, study PRJEB24818) | metagenome | biome: human; feature: gut; material: faeces | place: Denmark | collected 2013-09
TAACATAAAACAAAATTTTAAGATGAAAAAATATATGCCCTTAGAGGGGCTTAGGTGGAGTCGTGATAGCGGTTCTACCCTATGTGACACACCCCAAAACGGCCGTTCTCGGACGGGCTGGGGGGGGTAAAAGTGTCTAAAACCAATTAAAAATCAACTTATTGCAAATTTAGAACAAGAAAACTTCATTTTTAGGAAAATGTTTTGTAACTTTGCAGACGGAAAGTTGTAATCAACTATTAGGAAACAAGTTTTCAAGGCTACAGCAAACAGACTCCTATATAAGTAAAAAGTGTAATCAAGCAAAAGACGATAAACTATGATCAGTTTCTTAGAGCGCAATTTTACATATTTAGTAACGATGACTAGTTTCATTTATTGCATCCTAGGTCTCGTACTTATTTTCTTCAAGTCCCCCAAGACAGATGTCTATGCTCCCTACCGGAAATCCAAGTGGCTGTTAGCCGCCGGTATGTGGATGACGAGCATAAACATCTGGATCTGGCTTGCCACCTTTAATGGTCTGTGGACCCGAGAAAACGAGTGGGTCGCAAGTTTCGATACCATCCTGTTCTATCTCATAGGCATCTGCTTTACCTTTGCGTTTGGCAGTCTGACCGACTATACCTATATCTCCAGACAACGCTGCAAGATAACAGCTATCAAGTTTGGAACTACAGCATTTATTGCCCTCATCGCCATGGTCGATGCTCTGGCAGCGTATAGACAAATCCTGCTCATCGTCGCCTTGCTGGGTGTCATAGAACTATGTGCCAAACATATTATATTCTTTCATAGAAGCTATGTACAGCGCAATGAATTGCTTGCAAATTATTTCTCTTCCGACAAGAAGAGCAATGTAAGGTGGCTCAACATCAGCCATTGGTTATTCTATATTCTGCTTGCCTTCGGCGTAGTTTCGATTACCTCCGGAGCAGTCATCAACTGGCTCGTCCAGTTCTACGTCGTTGCTGTGTATATATATATCACCGTCAACTTCATCAAGTATGCTAATGAATACGAAACCCTGCGCCGAGCAACAACCGAAGAGATGATTGCCGTTATGGACAAGACACAATCAAACAACTTGAGCCATGAGGAAAGGAAAAAGAAAGAAAAGGAAGAAAAAGCTGAAGGGGAAGAAGTTGCTGCAACCAGCAGAACAAAAAAGCCATACAAGGAGGACTTCAGGGATATCCTACGTCCAAGAATAGCAGTATGGGTGAAAGCCAAAGCTTATACGCACGAACAATTCACCCTGGAAGAACTCGCCTCCAGCCTATATACCAACAAGACCTACCTATCTACATTCATCAAGGAAGAATATGACATGAACTTCAGTGGTTGGGTAGCAAGCTTGCGCATAGACGAGGCAAAGAGAATCATGATGAAAGAGCCCGAGAAGAGACTCCAGGAAGTTGCCTTCGAATGCGGATTCTCTTCGCTTGCCTATTTTTCCAGCGTATTTTCCAAATCAGAAGGAATCTCTCCTTCTGCCTGGCAAAGAGAATTCTCCCGAAAAACAGATGGAGAACAATGATAAATCAAGGCAAACTGGCGATTGAATACACTACGTGAACGATAGCCCGCTGCCTCAGCTATCTGCGAAATGGTCTGTTTATTCTTCGGATCAGCCAATAACTGCACCGCATAATCTATGCGAAAATGATTGATATACTGCAATAAAGTAAGGTCGCCAGAAGTGTATTTCTTTATGCAGTTTGCCAAGGTTGTACGATTGGTACACAATGCTTTTGCCAAATCATCAATGCGCAAATCCGGATTGATAAAAGGAGCGTGCTCCTTCATATAAAGGGTGGTTTTAACAAACAGCTCCTGCTCTGCATCCAAGACATGAAGTGCCTGGTCAGCTACATCTCCTATCTGCACTTCATCCGAAGATCGTTTTCTGAAAGAAGCTCCATCCACAGGAGAAGAAGCCAGGAGATCCTGCAACTGGCGTTGCATAGAACGGATGATGCTAGCTTGCCTCCTCACGGTGGAGCGCAAGCTGGCAACATAGAATCCCATAAGAGCAATCAAAGCTATTGATACGATTGCCCATGAAAGTATGTGATAACTGCTGAACAATTGCATAAACTTTTTTTAATCTAATATCTCCTTCAGAGGTTTCATCACGAAATCGCGCTCTTCCATCAGAGGATGAGGTATCTTGAAATCGGGCTCGTCGATGACCAGATCATCTATCATCAGAATGTCGATATCGATGATGCGGTCGTGATATTCTCCATTAACAGACTTCAGAGTTCTGCCCATCTCCTGCTCTATCCGCTGGGTAGCCTCCAACACCTGGCGAGGGGCCATGGCGGTGAGAACCATCACACAGGAATTGATAAAGTCATTGGGAGAAGAATAGCCCCAAGGCTTGGTTTCGTAAAGAGCAGACTGGCGCTCTACCACGCCAATCTGCTCTCCTATTTTATCGATAGCCTCACGAATATTACGCTTCCGGTTGCCCAGATTCGTGCCAAGGCTTAAATATACTTTATACATACTTATTCACACTTTTACGAAAACTGTGGATAACTCAGCTTATCTACTGAATATCAATCATTTCTATATGTACAAAAACTATTTATTCCACTATTTAGTCTGGAAGTATCAACAGTGAGTCACCGTAGCAACCAAACATATAGCCATTCTTCACAGCCTTCTTGTATGCCTCATATACCAGGTCGTAACCACCAAAGGCAGCGGTACACATCATCAAGGTTGACTCTGGATGATAGAAGTTGGCAACAGCACAGTCAGCCAATCCGAAATCGTATGGAGGGAAGATGAACTTATTGGTCCATCCATCAAACTCCTTCATCATTCCGTCTGTACCTACAGCAGTTTCTGTAGCCTTCATCACGCTGGTACCGATGGCGCATACGCGATGACCTTCCAGCTTGGTCTTGTTCACCAGTTCGCAAGCTTCCTTAGAGATAATCATCTGCTCAGAATCCATCTTGTGCTTGGTAAGGTCCTCAACCTCAATCTCGTGGAAGTTGCCCAATCCGCAATGCAGGGTGATGTAAGCCTCGTTGATGCCGTTGATCTCCAAGCGCTTCATCAACTCACGAGAGAAATGAAGACCTGTAGCAGGAGCTGTAACGGCACCCTCCTTCTCTGCAAATACACACTGGAAGTCGTCCATATCATCCTCTGTAGCGTGATGATCCTCACGGGCATCGATGATATAGCGAGGAAGCGGAGCCTCACCCAAAGCAAAGAGCGAACGCTTGAAGACATCGTGGTTGCCATCCTCATCATAGAGGAAACGGAGGGTACGGCCACGGCTGGTGGTATTATCAATTACCTCGGCCACCATCTCGTTGACATCATCAAAGAACAGCTTGTTGCCGATACGAATCTTGCGCGCAGGCTCTACCAACACATCCCAAAGGCGCATCTCGGCATTCAGCTCACGGAGCAGGAACACCTCGATCTTGGCATCGGTCTTCTCCTTGGTACCATAAAGGCGTGCCGGGAATACCTTCGTATCATTGAAGATGAAGGTATCACCCTCTTCGAAATAGTTGACGATATCCTTGAACTGCAGGAATACTGGATTGCCATCAGCATCCACCATATCCTTGCCATTCTCGTCCTTCTTATACATCTCGATGGTTTCAGACTTCTTGTGGAGCACCATGAGCCGAGACTCGTCACGACGGGTAATCTCGAAAGTACGTTCACCACTAGCAGTCTTGACCACACGCTTAGTCTTATGTGGATAAAGTGCCACCTGAGCAGCTGGCAACTTAAAGTTGAATTGTGATAGTTTCATGTGATATTATATCTCCTTTCTTAAGATGATTTACTATTAATGACATTTCTCGAAATTCGAGCCTAGTTATTGGCAAGGCTGTCTTCTATCTCCTGTGCATCGAGCCATTCCTGGAAATGGTCAAAGTCGATGCAGTTCTCTACCGAGAAGCTTCCTGCCTTGGTACGGCGGAGGGCTGTCAGGAAGGCACCGCTATCCAGGGCACGACCGATGTCGCGTGCCAGGGACCGGATGTAAGTACCCTTACCGCAAACCACTCGGATGCTTGCCGTCTTCTCCTCATCGTTGTAATCGGTGAGTTCGATTTCATCCACACGCACGGTCTTAGGCTTCAACTGCACCTCCTCGCCTGCTCTGCGCAGGGCATAAGAGCGGTCACCATTCACCTTCACGGCACTATAGGTAGGTGGGACCTGCTGAATCTCGCCAACAAACTGCTTCAGTACCTCCTCTACCAGCTCACGGGTGATGTGCTTGGTAGGGAAAGTATGGTTTACACTGTGCTCCATATCGTAGCTTGCCGTGGTAGCACCCAACTGAAGCGTTGCCGTATATTCCTTGGTATGTGTCTGTAATTGCTCAATCTGCTTGGTACATTTACCCGTGCAGAGCACCAACACACCCGTAGCAAGGGGATCGAGCGTACCGGCATGTCCTATCTTCACCTTGAAGCCGAGTTTCTTGCTGAGCAGATAGCGAACGTGCGCCAGTGCTCCAAAGCTCGACATGCGATAAGGCTTGTCGATGGCTATAATTTCTCCTTTTCTAAAATCCATATTCTTATTTTAGTCAACCATCTGCATATCTACACCGCAAAGGCCGCAGATGATGATGATGAGTCCGATAACAATACGATACCAGCCGAAAGCTGCGAAACCGTACTTGGTGACATAATTGATGAAAAACTTGATGGCGAGAATAGCAACGATGAATGCTACCACGGAACCCAAGAGTAAGGTTACCAGGTTGTTGCCCTGAGTGAGCAACGAACCGCCACCATGGCTAATCAGCTTATAAACCTCCAGGCAGGTGGCACCAAACATGGTAGGCACAGCCAGGAAGAATGAGAACTCGGCAGCCGCCTTGCGGGTGAGTCGCTGAGACATACCTCCCACAATGGTTGACATGGAACGAGACACACCCGGAATCATCGCAATACACTGGATGAAACCGATGGTCAGGGCACGCTTGTAAGTAAGCTTAGTCTGCTCGCTGCCTTTATTGAAAATCTTATCGCAGAAGAGCATGAACACACCACCAATGACAAGCATCCAACCTACCAGCTGTACATTTCCCAGATTTGACTCGATGAAATCATTGAAGGCAAGACCCAATACCACGGCAGGAAGTGTACCAACCACCAGGCGGGCATAGAAATCGAACATCGCCTTCCAATAGGTCTTCTCTCCTGTCTTCACTGCATCCGGATAGAAGAATCTCTTCCAATACAGGCAGATGACAGAAAGAATGGCACCAAACTGGATGATGACAGTGAAGGCGTTGACAAACTTATCCTGGATATCTACACCCAACAAGTTTTCGGCAATAATCATGTGACCTGTACTAGACACAGGCAAGAACTCGGTCAATCCCTCTACGATAGAGATAATGATAGTCTGAATAAAATCCATCTAATTTAAATATGTATATTAACAATAAACTATTAATTGTCTTTCGGCTTGCGTATAACCGCATAGATGATAGAGAGGAAACCAATCAGGGTAACGGTTGGTGCCACTACAATACGGCGAGTACTGAAAATATCAGCATCGAAAGAGTGCTCGTTAGAGCCAGCGCCGCTCATCAGGAGGAAACCGATGATGACAATTGCCATACCAATTGCCAACAAGATGAAGTTCATCTTGTCAAATGCTAAATTCTTCTTATCCATTATATATAATGTTTAATGTGTAATGTTAATGTTTACTTTACAGAAGTTTACTCCTGATCAAATCTTGTAGAGGTCTCCCGCCTTCATCTTGAGGAATTTGTTCACCGAGATATTGGCACAGAGAGCCGTAATGATGATACCGAAGAGGAAGACCGAACCGCCCGTGATGGCAAGCTCCTGCCAGCCGAGCACATTGACCAGTTCCGGCTCGTGAAGCGACCAGGCATAGAGGCATCCACCGAGGAAACCATCGGCAAGCAAAGCCGCAACTACACCCACCAACACAGCCCTCTTGATGAAAGGCTTACGGATGAAGCCCCAGGATGCACCCACCAGCTTCATGGTATGGATGGAGAATCGGCGGGCATAGATGCCCAGTCTCACCGTATTGTTGATAAGCGAGAACGAGATAAAGGTAAGCAGGGCGGCTACGATAAGAAGGCCGATGCTTATCTTGGTGAGCGAATTGTTCACCTGTTCTATCAGGTCGTGCTGATAACTTACTTCCGTCACGCGCGAGTAGCTTTTCAGCTCCTTGGCTATCCACTTCAGGGAATCATTGTTGGCATAATCCGCCTGTGTCGTGATTTCGATAGATGGCTGGAAAGGGTTCACACCGGCAAATTCGCTAGGATTGGTACCCAGATCGTGGGTAGCCTCCTGCAAAGCCTGTTCCTTGGAGATATAGGTCAGACCTTTCACGTAAGGACGTGCCTTCAGGCGCTTACACATCTGCAAGCCCTCAGGATTGGTAACATCCTGCTCCAGCATCACCTGTACCACCAGGTTCTCCTTGACATAGGAAGAGAGGTTTCTTCCCATCAATACGGAAAAGATGACCAATCCCAACAAAACAAGCACCATGGCGGTGCTGATGCATAAAGTAACAACCTGCAATCCACGATGATTGCGAGGCTTATATTGTTTCTTTCTCATTTCTAAATCTATTTATTTTCAGACCGGAAGGGCATAATTACCCAAATTGTTTGCAAAGATACACATAAACGAAGAGATAACAAAATAAAATTGCATTTATTTGCATTTATTCAATTAATTATTAAGGGAAGAGATGTGGATATCATAAGATGAATCTGTTACTACCATTAATAGAATCTGTTACTACCATTAATAGAATTTGTTTCAAAGCTTAATAGAAATCTTCGTTCATAAGTTTTGAATCTCCGTTCATAAGTTTTGAACATACATTCAAAAGTACTGAATGTGCGTTCAAAACTTATGAACGGAGATTTCTATTAGGGATAGTTGTATCACCCATGCTATCAAACATTAAAAAGGGCCGACCTCACGGCCAGCCCTTTCAAGATACTGAGTAAAATTCAAATAGGTATGACTTGAATTTTAACTAAACATAATAGTAAACGAAGGGATTAAACCCTTCCAATCAAAACTACATCTTAGTGATGACACCCTTCTGGGAACTCTCCAGGAACTGGATGATGTTCTGAATCTCCGGACCATCCGGCACCTGATCCTTGATCTGGTTGATGGCATCGAAGAGGGATGTCTGACCATGGAATACCAGTCGGTAGGCATTCGCAATGTGCTTGCGAATCTTCTCGGTAACCTCGGCTGCCTCCATGATGATGGTGTTAGGACCTGCATACTTCACAGGCTTTCCACCGGCAATGATATAAGGAGGAATATCCTTGGAGAAGGTGGTACCAGCCTGAATCATTGCCAAGTCGCCTACTCTAGTCTTGGCGTTCTCTACTACGGATGTTGAGTAGATGACACCGTTACCAATCACGCAGTCGCCCGCAATCTTGGTACCATAACCGAATACGCAACCGTTGCCGATAACTGTATCGTGAGAGATATGGGCACCTTCCATCAGGAAGTTGTTGTTGCCCAGAACGGTCTTGCCACCCTTGTGAGTACCACGGTTGATAACCACGTTCTCACGGATGGTATTGTTGTCGCCAATCACTACCTCACTCTCCTCACCGGTAAAGTTGAAATCCTGTGGGAGGGCAGCGATAACGGCTGCCTGGAACACCTTATTGTTATTACCCATGCGAGTACCGTTCATGATGCTCACGAAGGGATAGATGATACAGTTGTCGCCGATGACCACATCGTCCTCGATATAGGCGAATGGATAGATCTTGCAGTTGTCTCCAATCTTAGCCTTTGGAGAAACCTCTGCCTTTGGACTTATTATACTAGCCATAACTATAAACTATTAATTATTAACTATAAATTACTTAGCACCTCCACCCAATGCATAGTAGAGATTTACCACTGCCTGCATCTTGTAGAAGTCATCAGCTACCTTAGAGAGCTGTACGTTGAGCAGAGAAGACTGCGCCTGAATTACCTCCAGATAAGAACCGCCAGCCTCTGACATCAACTTACGTGTATCCTCCACATTCTTCTCGAGTACGGCAATGCGCTTAGCCTCGACCTTACCCTTCTCGTCAGAATAGTTGTAGAGTACGAGTGCATTGCTCACCTCGCTACCTGCCTTCAGCACAGTGTTCTGCCAGGTGTTGTAAGCCTGCTCATACTGCATCTTAGCCACCTTCAATCCGGCAATGATTCTACCATTCTGGAAGATAGGCTGAACCAATGAACCAACAGCTGAAAGCAACCACTTGCCTGGATTCACGATGCCTGCGCCAGCAGAGTTGGTGAATGCACCTGTACCAGAGATAGTGATAGATGGATAGAACTTGCTGCGGGCGGTCTCTATGCCATAGAAGCACTGAGCCAGATTCATCTCGGCTGCATGAACATCGGCACGGTTGTTGAGCAACTGGATGCCTACACCTGTAGAGAATGTTGCAGGAAGACTCTGATTCTCCAGCTTGCCACGGGCAATAGAATGAGCCTGGTCGCCGATGAGAAGACTCAGGGAGTTCTCTGTCTCGCGAATCTGACGCAACAGGTCGGTCTTCTGAGTCAACACAGCATAGTAGTTGCTCTCGGCAGCCTGCACGGAAGTTCCGCGATAACCAATCTTGGTATCCTTCAGCACCTTCATGGTCTCCCAGGTATTCTTGGTCAAACCTTCCATATTGTTAACCAGCTCCACCTGCTTGTCGAGCATCAATAGTGTATAATACATGTTGGCGATATTGGCGATGAGGTTGGTCTTTACAGACACCTGATAGTCCTGCAACTGGAGCAGAGCCATCTGGGCACCACGCTTCTGAGAGAGCAGGTTGCCGAAGAGGTCAACCATCCAACTGGCTGTAACAGGCAAGCTGTAAGTCTTGGTAGCAGCGTTACCGTCCCAAGAAGCGATGGTTCCCTGAGGAGAGAAAGACAAGGCAGGCACAAATGCCAACTTGGCACACTTCAACTGCTCCTCTGCCATCTTCACGTTCAAAGCCGCATTGAGGAGGTTGACATTGTTGTTCAATCCCTTCTCAATGATCGACTGGAGCTGAGGGTCGGTGAAGACGCTGCGCCAAGGGATGTTGGCGAAGGTAGTAGTATCCTTTACAGCCAAAGTATCTGTATCAGAAGCTACATCGCGAACGATACCGCTGGTCTTCACATCCGGACGCTCATACTTTCCGTAGAGAGTCTTGCAGCTGCTCAGAGAGAGCGCTGCGAGACCCAATATGATGATATTTAAATTCTTTTTCATTATTTCCTTTGAAGTTACATTGCTTTATTACTTCTTCTCGATACCCTTCTTGTGGTGAGCAGCGTTAGCATACTGAACCAACTCGGCAGCAGCCTCCTCGTTCAACTCATCCTCGAACTTCATTGGAGTCAACTTCTCCTGCAACCACTCAAAGACTGCAAAGAGAGCAGGAACCACGAAGATCTGACAGATAGTACCGATCAACATACCACCTACGGCGGCGGCACCCAGAGTCTGGTTACCATTCTTACCTACACCTGATGCGAACATCAGAGGCAACAGACCGATAACCATCGCCAGAGAGGTCATCAGGATAGGACGGAGACGGGCACCGGCACCCAGGATAGCTGAGTACTTGATGGCCATACCCGTACGACGACGTTCGAGGGCGAACTGTACGATCAGGATGGCGTTCTTAGCCAACAGACCGATCAACATAATCAACGAAATCTGCATGTAGATATCGTTAGAGTGACCGAAGAGGTTGGTGAAGATGAACGCACCTGCCAAACCGAATGGGATAGACAATACTACAGACAGAGGCAAGATGTAACTCTCGTACTGGGCACTCAAGATCAGGTAAACGAATACGATACAGAGTGCGAAGATCAAACCTGTAGAGTTGCTGGATTCAGCCTCAGAACGGGTCAAACCAGAGTACTCATAGCCGTAACCCTCTGGCAATGTCTCCTTGGCAACCTCAGCAATCGCCTTCATACCGTCACCGGTAGAGTAACCGCTGTTAGGAGTTACAGATACATCCATAGAGGTAAACAGGTTGAATCGTGTAATGTTAGACGGACCATAAACCTTCTTCAAGTTCACGAACTCGCTTACAGGAGACATGGTGCCATCTGCACAACGTACATAAATCTTGCTCAGATCATCTGGACGCATACGACTCTCAGGTCCAGCCTGAATCATCACACGGTAGAGCTTACCGTAGGCATTGAAGTTAGATGCGTAGAGACCACCGAGGTACCCCTGCATGACAGACAATACTGTTGATGGAGAGATACCAGCCTGCTTGGTCTTGGCAACATCTACATCCACCATATACTGAGGATAGTTAGGGTTGTACTGAGTCTGAGCGGTCTGAATCTCAGGACGCTTGTTCAACTCAGCCAGGAACTTCTTCACATTGTCAAAGAACTTATTCAAGTCACCACCGGTCTTATCCTGCATAGTCATGGTAATACCATTCTGCATAGAGAAACCGGAAATCATAGGTGGAGCGAAGGCAAGAACCTGTGCATCCTTGATGGCAGCAGTCTGCTTGTAGATCATACCCAACACAGAAGTATATTCCATAGGGTTGACAAACAGCGCCTCAATACCGCCACCGGTACAAGCCTCCTTGATACGGTGGAAGAATCCACCCGGACGCTCCTCGAATGGCTTCAGCTTCACGATGATGGTACCCTGGTTAGAACCGGCACCGCCGATGAAGCTATAACCCATGATGGCGTTACGGGTTGCGATGGCTGGGTTGTTGGCCAGCATCTTATCTACCTGCTTAACCACCTCGGCAGTGCGTTCCTGAGATGTACCAGGAGCTGTAGAGATACAAGCGAAGATAGTACCGGTGTCCTCATCAGGAACCAGACCCGTCTTGGTAGTACCCATCAGGGCAACCAGACCTACGATACTGACAGCCACAAGGCTACCTGCGATGACGCCGTGGTTGATAACCCACTTGACACCACCCTTATACTTATTGGTAATCTTATCAAACTGATAGTTGAATCCTGCGTGGAATCGGTCGATGAAAGACATCTTCTTCTCATGACCCTCCTCGTGTGGCTTCAGCAACACGGCACAGAGTGCAGGAGACAGCGTCAACGCATTGATAGCCGAAATAACGATAGATACAGCCATGGTTACACCGAACTCACGGTAGAAGTAACCGGAAGTACCACCGATGAATGATACAGGAACGAACACGGCAGACATCACCAATGTAATAGAGATGATGGCGCTGGAAATTTCGTTCATCGCATCGATAGCTGCAGTAAGGGCGCTCTTGTAACCCTGGTCGAGCTTGGCGTGAACCGCCTCGACCACCACAATGGCATCATCGACCACAATCGCAATCGCCAGCAGCAGGGCTGACAGCGTAAGCAGGTTGATGGAGAATCCAAAGATCCAGAGGAAGAGGAAGGTACCGATCAAAGCCACAGGTACGGCAATCATAGGAATCAGCGTAGAACGGAAGTCCTGCAAGAAGATATACACTACGATGAACACCAGTACCAAGGTAATGATCAAGGTGAAAATAACCTCCTCGATAGATGCGAACAAGAATTCGGTAACATCCATCAGGATGACATTCTTCAACCCAGGAGGATAACTCTTCTCCAGTTCATCCAACGACTTCTTTACGTCGCTAGCAATCTGGGTAGCATTGGAACCGGCAATCTGCTGAACCATACCCAGCACGGCAGGCTGACCATCATTGAGCAGGTTTACGTTATACTGCAAACCACCCAACTCAACCTTGGCAATTTCGCCCAGACGGAGCGTCTGACCGGAAGTATTGCTCTTGATGAGGATGTTCTCATACTCCAATGGAGTCTTCAAACGACCCTTGTAACGCAAGGTATATTCATACTGCATATCAGAGCTCTCACCAAAGCTACCAGGGGCAGCCTCGATATTCTGCTCTGCCAAAGCCTGAGAAATATCAGAAGGAACCAGTCCGAACTCCTTCATCTTCTCCGGCTTCAACCAGATACGCATAGAGTAGTTACGGGTAGAAGGGCTCTGCACATCACCCACACCATTGATACGCTTCAACTGAGGAATGACGTTGATCAGGGCATAGTTGGTAACAAACTGGTCGTCGTAACGGCCATCGTCTGTAGTCAGAGCGAACATGATGACGTTGGAACTCTGACGCTTGGTAACGGTGACACCCACCCTGGTAACCTCGGCAGGCAACAGAGACTGCGCCTGAGACACACGGTTCTGTACGTTGACCGCAGCCATATCAGGGTCAGAACCCTGCTTGAAGTAAACGGTGATCTGAGCAAAACCAGAGTTAGACGCAGAAGAGGTCATATAAGTCATGTTCTCCACACCGTTGATACTCTCCTCCAGCGGAGCAACGACTGAGTTCAACACCGTCTGGGCATCTGCACCCGTATAGGTAGCAGATACCGTAATGGTAGGCGGCGCGATATTCGGATACTGCTCGATAGGCAGCGATACCAAGCCGATGATACCCAGCAAGACGAAGAAGATGGAAACCACCGTCGAAAGTACCGGGCGCTTTATAAAGTTTGTAAATGACATAATTTACTATTTTTCTTTATACCTTATTATATATTACTTCTTTCCGCCCATAGCAGTAGCGAAGGCATGAGCGTTATCCTGAGACTCAGCCAACTTGGCAGCCTCAGCAATCTTCTGATTGTAACGCTCCAGAGTGATAGGCTTGATCTGCTGACCATCGGTCAACTTGGTGATACCCTTCAATACGATGCGGTCGCCTACATGGAGACCAGAAGTTACGATATAGTTCTTGCCATCATCCTGTGGATTTACCTTGATCTCAGAATACTTCACCTTGTTATCCTTGGTTACGATGTAAACGAAGATCTTATCCTGCACCTGAGAGCAAGCCTCCTGAGGGATGACGATTGCACTGTTCTGATCATTAGGAACAACGATTGAACCTGCACCACCACTCTTCAGCAACTTCTCTGGGTTAGCGAAGTGAGCGATGAGAGAGATAGAACCGGAAGTAGCATCGATGACACCACTCATCTTGACTACCTTACCTGGGTGATTATAGATAGAACCGTCTGCCAACTGCAACTTAACAGCTGGGAACGCTGCGATGGCTGCCTGAATACTACCGTTGGTCTTAGACATGCTCAAGATCTGAGACTCAGAGAGTGAGAAGAACACCTCCATGGTGCTGATGTTGGAAACGGTAGTCAAAGCCTGGCCAGAAGCGCTGACCAAAGCACCCACCTTGAAAGGAAGGCTACCTACAACACCTGCAGAAGGGCTGGTAACGGTACACCAAGCCAACTGCTCACGGGCTGAAGCCAGAGCAGCCTCTGCCTGAGCTACCTGAGCCTTAGCAGTTGCATAGCCGTTAGCTGCTGTAGAAAGTTCATATTCACCGATAATCTTGCTATCATACAACTTCTTATTGTTCTGGTAAGTCAACTTTGCTGTGTTAGCCTGAGCCTTGGCTGTATTGACAGCGGCAGCAGCTGAACGGACAGCAGCCTGATAAGTCTCGCTATCGATAGAGAACAAAGCCTGACCTGCTGAAACAGTCTGACCCTCATGTACAAAAACCTTTGTAATGAAGCCAGAAACCTTAGGACGTACCTCAACATCCTGAATACCCTTGATGGTAGCAGGATAGGTTGTCTGCAATGCGGCGCTGGAAGTGCCGATAGTTGCCACGGCAAACTCATCATCGCCGAAGTCTGGCAAACCGCCCTTCTTACTTCCACCACATGATGTCAAAGCAGCAAGAACACAAACTGCTGCAACAAACAAAACGTTTTTAATTTTCATACCTATTTTTATATTATAATTTATTACTTTTTGTCATACCTTATTATATATACCGTCCTCCGGCGGAAACTGAAACAATGCCTTTAGTTTTAAAAGCGGTGCAAAATTACGAATAATAAACGAATAACGGCTCGCAGGGAGCCGTTATTTAACAAAAATTATTCTCTGTTTAAGTTTTCTGCCATATACAGCCCCATATCCTGGGCTTTCTTCATCAGAAGTTCCATCAGCGGCTCGCGCTCGTTAGCCACCTTGTTGTCCAGCACGGCATCCTTGAGATACTGCTTCAGTACGCCTACTTCGCGGCATGGCTTGAGCTGGAACATCTCCATGATTTCATTGCCGTCGATACATGGCTGGAGCAGTCGCTTGTAGTCACGATCCTGAAGATCAACCAGCTTCTCGCGCACCATCTTGAAGTTATCCAGGAATCGCTGCTTGCGCACCTGGTTCTTACTGGTGATATCAGCCTCGCAAAGCGTCATCAGGTCGTTGATGTCATCACCGGCATCATTCAGCAGTCGGCGCACGGCGCTGTCAGTCACCTCTTCATCCGCTATCACGATCGGCCGCATGTGAAGCTCCACCAGTTTCTGCACATACTTCATCTTGGCATCCATCGGCAGTTTCATGCGGCGGAAGATGTTAGGAATCATCTTGGCACCGATAATGTTATGGCTGTAGAAAGTCCATCCGATGTTGTTGTCCCATCGCTTGCTCCTCGGCTTTCCTATATCATGGAAGAGGGCAGCCCAGCGGAGCCAGAGGTTATCGCTGTGCTTGCACACATTCTCCAAAACCTCCATCGTATGGTCGTAATTGTTCTTGTGGGCTTTTCCGTTGCGGGTCTCCACCTTATCCATCGCCACCAGTTCCGGCAGGATGAGATCGAGCAGTCCGGTATCCTTCAGATAATAGAAGCCGCTGCTGGGATGCTTGGAGAGCATGATCTTGTTCATCTCGTCGCAGATACGCTCGCCACTGATAATCTTCAGTCGTTCGGCATTGCGCGAGAGAGCGGCATAAGTCTCATCTTCTATCTGGAAATTGAGCTGGGTAGCAAAACGTACACATCTCATCATACGGAGCGGATCATCAGAAAAAGTGATATCCGGATCGAGCGGAGTGGCAATGATGCCATCCTCCAGGTCATAGACACCATCAAACGGATCGACAAGTTCGCCAAAACGTTCCTTGTTCAGGCAGACCGCCATTGCATTGATGGTGAAGTCGCGACGGTTCTGGTCATCCTCCAGGGTTCCATCCTCTACAATCGGCTTGCGCGAATCACGGTTGTAACTTTCCTTTCGTGCTCCCACGAACTCCACTTCTGTATCCTTATACTTAACCTGTGCGGTTCCGAAATTTCGGAACACCGAGAGATGTGCCTTCTTGCCCAGCTTCTTCTTGAGGGCAGAAGCCACCTCAATTCCGCTCCCCACCACCACGACATCAATGTCATTGGAAGGGCGCTCCAGGAAGAGGTCGCGCACATATCCACCTACTACATAGCATTCCACAGACAGCGCATCCGCCGCCTCTGAAATCTCGTGAAAAATATCCTTATCTAGTATTTGTGCCAGTTCGGCATTGGTCAAATTTCTCATACTCATTTTATTTCGGGGTGCAAAGTTACTGCAAAATGAGCGAAAAACAAAATAATTATTTGGCTATTTCACAATAAATGCGTATATTTGCACCGAATTTCGAAATTATTATGGCAGATTTATTGAAAACAGAACAGCAGTTTAAAGTTGTTATGGGAGAATGCAGAGCATTATTTGAGAAGAAGCTTCACGATTATGGAGCCTCTTGGAGAATCTTGCGCCCATCTTCCTTAACCGACCAACTATATATCAAGGCGAAGCGCATCCGCTCGCTTGAAATCAAGAAAGAATCACTCGTAGGCGAAGGCATCCGTCCGGAGTTTATCGCGCTTATTAATTATGGTATCGTAGGACTCATCCAGCTGGAAAAACCATTCGTGGATGAAGTAGATATGACACCGGAAGAGGCGATGAAGCTCTATGACAAGCATGCCCAGGAAGCCCTGGAACTGATGCTCAAGAAGAATCACGACTACGACGAGGCATGGCGCTCGATGCGAGTGAGCAGCTATACCGACTTTATTCTCACCAAGATACAGCGAGTGAAGGAAATCGAGGATATCGCAGGAGCCACACTCGTATCAGAAGGCATTGATGCCAACTACATGGACATCATCAACTATGCAGTTTTCGGTGCCATCAAAATGGGAGAAAAGTAAGAAGGATCATTCTATAATATAATAAGAAGGATCATTCTATTAAGTAAAAGAGGTAATTAATATGACGGCAAAGCAGATTATAACAAAAACAGCGGTGAATATCGGGCGACTGCTCGTGGCTGTAACCTTCATCTTCTCAGGATTCGTGAAGGGAATGGATCCACTGGGCACGCAATACAAGATAACCGACTATCTGGAAGCGCTGCATATCGACTGGATGTTTCCCGACTGGAGCACCCTGATAATGTCGGTACTGCTTGCCACTGCCGAGTTTGCCATCGGTATCTTCCTCCTCTTCGCCATCCGACGGAGACTGACGAGCAAGATTACCCTTGCCGTGATGAGCGTGATGACGCTGATTACACTCTGGATTGTCATCGCAGACCCGGTAAAGGATTGCGGATGCTTCGGTGATGCCGTAGTGCTCACCAATATGGAGACATTCATCAAGAACATCATCCTCCTGGTATTCGCCATCCTGCTCTGGAGAAAGCCACTGGAGATGCCGAGACTCATCTCGAGACAGACACAGTGGGTGGTGATCAACTACACCTTCCTCTTCTCCATCGTGATGAGCACCTGGAGCCTGTGGTATCTGCCGCAGTTCGACTTCCGCCCTTATCACATCGGCGCCAACATAGCCAAGGGTATGGAGATTCCGAAGGGAGCCAAGCAGCCGAAGTTTGACACCACCTTCATCCTGGAGAAGAACGGAGAACGGAAGGAGTTTACGATAGACAACTATCCCGACTCCACCTGGACCTTCATCGACAGCAAGACGGTGCAGACCGAAGAAGGCTACGTGCCCCCTATCCACGACTTCAGTATAGAAGATACGAAGACGGGCGAAGACATCACCCAGGAAGTGATTCACCACAAGGGCTACACCTTCCTGCTCATCTCGCCGCATCTCGACTTTGCCGATGACAGCAACTTCGGAAGCATCGACGAGATATACGAATATGCCACCGACCATGGATATCCATTCCTCTGCCTTACGGCAAGTACGGAGAAAGCCATCAGGCACTGGCAAGATATCACGGGAGCGGAATACCCGTTCTATATCACAGACGAGACGACGCTGAAGACCGTGATACGCAGCAATCCGGGACTGCTGCTGCTGAAAGACGGCACCATCATCCGGAAATGGAGCCACAACGACCTGCCTAAGATGGCAGACCTGGCAGGCAAGCCGCTGGAGAAGACCGAAATCGGCAAGATACCGGAAGTAAGTGCCGCCAAGAAGATAGCAGGCATCATCTCCTGGTTTGTCATCCCGCTGGTACTCCTTACCATCGCCGACCGGCTTTGGGCATGGGGCGCCTGGATCAGAAAGAAAGAGAATTCAAACAGAATATTATCAACTTTTAAAAAGAAAAGAAAAATGAGAAAGAAAATTGTAGCAGGTAACTGGAAAATGAACATGAACCTGCAGGACGGTGTTGCTCTCGCTAAGGAAATCAACGAGGCATTGGTAGCTGACAAGCCAAACTGTGACGTAGTAATCTGTACTCCATTCATCCACTTGGCTTCTGTAGCTCAGGTTTTGGATTCAGAGATTGTAGGTCTCGGTGCTGAGAACTGCGCAGACAAGGCTAAGGGTGCTTTCACTGGTGAGGTTTCAGCTGAGATGGTAAAGAGCACAGGTGCTCAGTACGTTATCCTCGGTCACTCAGAGCGTCGTCAGTACTATGGCGAGACAGCTGAGATCTTGAAGGAGAAGGTAGAGTTGGCTTTGGCTAACGGTTTGAAGGTTATCTTCTGCTGCGGTGAGACTCTCGAGGAGCGCGAGGCTGAGAAGCAGAACGAGGTTGTCAAGGCTGAGTTGGAGGGTTCAGTATTCCACTTGAGCGCTGAGGCTTGGAAGAACATCATCCTCGCTTACGAGCCAATCTGGGCTATCGGTACAGGTAAGACTGCTACTTCTGACCAGGCTGAGGAGATGTTGGCATACATCCGCTCTATCGTTGCAGAGAAGTACGGTAACGAGGCTGCTGAGGAGACATCAATCCTCTACGGTGGTAGCTGCAAGGCTAGCAACGCTCCTGAGCTCTTCGCTAAGCCAAACATCGACGGTGGTTTGATCGGTGGTGCTTCTTTGAAGGCTGCTGATTTCAAGGGTATCATCGACGCTTGGAAGAAGTAATCTCACAAGGATATTTACCAAAGGGGATGCCTTCTTTCATGGGGGCATCCCTTTCCCTATCTTTATAGGATAACAGAAACAGATTGCTGACACATTATATATTAATAATAGGTATATATATATTAAATAAGGTATAGTCATGAAACAATTCGTCACATTATTGATTTTCATCCTCTGCTCATCTATCCAGATGAATGCGCAGACTTACTTGGATCATCTCAAGCAGAAGAATCCAGGACAGGGTGTCGTGACCGTACACCAAAGCAAGGCTATCGACGAATTGGTGAACGGAAAACAGGTTCCAACCAATACGAATCAGGTGAATCCACAGGACGATAAGACTAAGACTACCCCACAACCACAGAAGAAACCAACAGATACTCAGCATAAAGAAGTAACTCCTGCTACACAGCACAAGCAGACTCCGGACTCTCACAAGCAGACTCCAGACTCGCTCAAAAAGGCCGAGCCACAGCACGAAGCTGCCAAGGAGAAACAGCATGAAAACAATGCAAAAAAGGCTGAGACACATCAGGAAGAAACCGAGATGCCTGTAGTGGACATGCGCAAGAAGGTGATGCGCAGAAGCTATAAGGTTACAGGATATAGAGTGCAGATTTTTGCCGGAGGTAACTCACGCACCGACCGACTGAAGGCTGAACAGACGGGCAACAACATCAAGATGAAGTTCCCAGACCAGCCTGTATATGTGCACTTCTACTCACCAAGATGGATTTGCCGCATGGGCAACTTCCGCACCCTGGGCGAAGCACAGAAGGTGCTTGCCAAGGTGAAAGCCCTGGGATACAGACAGGCATGCCTGGTAAAGGGACAGATTACCGTGCAGTATTAAAGAGTGAAGAATGAAAAGTGAAGAGTGAAGAATGAAGAATTCAACAGCCTTACTATTCATAAAGTTCAAAATTCAAAGTTCAAAGTTCAAAGTTCAAAATTCAAAGTAAATAAGATATGAATCCAGAAACAGAATTTCGCGAGGGATTGGATGAACTCGCAGGACACTATAAGGAAGTATTGAAGCTCCTGGGTGAAGACACTGAGCGCGAGGGACTTGTAAAGACTCCTATGCGCGTAGCCAAGGCGATGCAGGTATTGACCCGCGGTTACTATCAGGATGCACACAAGGTATTGACCGATGCCCTCTTTGAGGAGAAATACGACCAGATGGTCATCGTGAAGGACATTGATTTCTTCTCTCTCTGCGAGCATCACATGCTGCCTTTCTATGGCAAGGTGCACGTGGCTTACATCCCTAACGGCAAGATTACCGGATTGAGCAAGATTGCCCGCGTGGTAGATATCTTCAGCCACCGCCTTCAGGTGCAGGAGCGCCTTACCCAGCAGATCAAGGACTGCATCCAGGAGACATTGAATCCTCAGGGTGTGATGGTGGTGATAGAAGCTAAGCACATGTGCATGCAGATGCGTGGCGTGGAGAAGCAGAACTCCATCACTACTACCAGCGATTACAGCGGCGTATTCAATTCACTGAACACCCGTCAGGAGTTCATGAGCCTGCTCAGAGGTGAGAGCAAGAGAATTTAATTTTTTAATGTTGAATGTTGAATGTTGAATGTTGAATTAGGCATACGCCATATCAACTCATCATTCATCATTCAACATTCAACATTCAACATTCAACATTATCAAAAACAATGAAGTTTATATCCTGGAACGTGAATGGCCTGCGTGCTTGCGTGGGCAAGGACTTCGAGAGCCAATTCAAGACACTCGATGCCGACTTCTTCTGCCTGCAGGAGACCAAGATGCAGGAAGGTCAGCTCGACCTGAAATTCGAGGGCTACGAAAGCTACTGGAACTATGCCGAGAAGAAGGGATATTCGGGCACAGCCATCTATACCCGCCACCAGCCACTGAGCGTGAGCTACGGTATGGGCGTGGAGGAGCACGACCACGAAGGAAGAGTCATCACCCTGGAGTATGACAACTTCTATCTCGTAACCTGCTATACCCCGAACTCCCAGACCGAGTTGAAGCGACTGGATTACCGTATGACCTGGGAAGATGATTTCCACAAGTTCCTGAAGGCCTTGGATGCCAAGAAGGCTGTGGTGGTCTGCGGCGACTTGAACGTGGCACATCAGGAGATAGATATCAAGAATCCGAAGACCAACCGTCGCAATGCCGGTTTTACCGACGAGGAGCGCGAGAAGATGACCGAGCTTCTGAACGACGGCTTTACAGATACCTTCCGCTATCTGCATCCCGAAGAGGTTACCTATTCGTGGTGGTCATACCGATTCAAGGCACGCGAGAAGAATGCCGGCTGGCGTATCGACTACTTTCTGGTATCCGATCGCTTGAAAGAACAGATTACAGAAGCCAAGATTCATACCGACATCATGGGCAGCGACCATTGCCCGGTAGAGGTTGACCTGGCACTCTAAATATTGTAAAAAGGTCTGGCGAATATCATCGCCAGACCTTTTTTCAGTTACGCATATATCAGAAAAATAAAGGGGATGTACCTTCCTCCCGGAAGCCATCCCCATATTGGTCATATCAACATAAAATTTTAATTTATATAAGAGAGATTTTTCTATTTAATTTAAGAGAGAGATTTTCTATTTTAGAGATCTTCTACATCAAAGACTGAATCTCAGAGAGGTTCTTCTTCTCTGTGGTACCATCCTTGTATGTTACCATGAAGTAATCGTGAACTGACTTGCCGTTCTTGAACTGAACAACAGCCACGCCACCTTCACGGAGCTGGAGAGTGAAGTATCCTTCACGCTTGCCGTTAACATACTTTCCGTGCCACTTCTCCTTACCATTCTTGTAGAAAGTAGTAACCTCACCATTGAAGATCGTATTGCGGTCGTTACCGAGATCGATGAAACTGTAGCCACCCTCGGCACGAAGATTACCATTCATATAGAAGTCCTGGAACACATCCTTCTTATTGATGCCAGCGCCGGTAGTCATCAGCAATCTGTAATAACTAGCCTGATCTGCACTAGCTACATTTTTCATATTTTCTGCATAGAAAATAGTGTCTGCTACTACTGTTGCATTCTCTACGTGCTTGCGACCGAAAGTAGCTACGGTCATGAGAGCCATCAATGAGAATAATATAATTCGTTTCATATTCTTTATTTTTAGATTGTTACTTATTGTTTGTTGTTTCTTTTTTCTGATGCAAAGGTACTACAAATTCCGGTAAGTTGTATCATTCCTTAACGCTATTTTATGTTATTTTTGGGGTCAGTTTTACTTTTTGAAAGAAAACGCACACAAAATTACAATTTGACAGTTTAGGGGGTCGTTTTTTACACTTTGAAATAAACATATCTCCATATACCCCCATAATACCCCTATCTCGTTTACATATTGTTAGCAAACGATAAGAACAGGGCACGGCTGCCTGTGCTGTTTTTTGAGATATTTTGAAAACTTTTCGCCCGAAAACTAGCGTATGTACTTTTTATTTTGTACTTTTGCACTAAAATATATATAATATAAGGTACGCGTATGATAAAATATACCATCAAGGCACCAAGCCAACTGAACGCAAGTATCAACTTGCCAGCATCCAAGAGTATCAGCAACCGCGCCCTCGTAATCAGTGCGATGGCTGGAAGCCATATACAACCCGACAACTTGAGCGACTGCGATGACACGGAAGTAATCGTTGCAGCCCTTCAGAATATGCCAGAGGTCATCAACATCAAGGCAGCCGGCACGGCTATGCGTTTCATGACCGCCTATCTCTCTGCCACCCCCGGCGAACATACCATCACCGGCACCGAGCGCATGCAGAACCGTCCTATCGGCATCCTCGTAGATGCCCTGCGCTATCTGGGTGCCGACATCACCTACGAGAAGAAGGAAGGTTATCCCCCACTCCACATCCGAGGCAAGGCGCTGGAAGGAGGACACCTGGAGGTAGTGGGCAATATCAGTTCGCAATACATCTCGGCGCTTCTGATGATCGGTCCGATTCTGAAGAACGGACTGGAACTGAAGTTGACAGGAGAAATCGCATCCCGCCCTTACATCGACCTTACGCTCTGGACGATGAAGGAATATGGTGCCGATGCCGACTGGACGGATATGGACACCATCACCGTGAAGCCACAGCCTTACAAGGAGACATCTTATATGATAGAGAACGACTGGAGTGCTTCTTCCTACTGGTATGAGATGATGGCTCTGAATGGCAACATCGACTCCAGAATCCAGCTCGAAGGCTTGATGGACTGCTCGAAGCAGGGAGATTCCGTGGTGAAATACATCTTCAGTCTGCTGGGAGTAAAGAGTGAATTTGAGAACCATGATCATCTTACGGATGTGATGCTGAAGGCGAACCGCTGTCTTCTGCCGAAATTCGATTACGATTTCTCCGGTTCACCAGATTTGGCTCAGACCATCGTGGTAGCCTGCTGTGCCTTGGGAGTGAAATTCAAGTTCACCGGTCTTGCCAGCTTGAAGATCAAGGAGACCGACCGCATCGAAGCTCTGAAGACAGAGTTGAAGAAGGTGGGCTATGTCATCCACGATGAAAACGACAACACTCTGTATTGGGATGGCGAAACCTGCGATCCTTCATTTGCTCCAATCGATACCTACGAGGATCATCGTATGGCGATGGCATTCGCCCCTCTCGCCTTCAAGTTCCCTCAGATCGAGATCAACAATCCGGAGGTAGTGAGCAAATCCTATCCTCATTATTGGGAAGACCTGAAGAAAGTAGGGTTTGAGATTATTGAGAGTGAAGAATGAAGAGTGAAGAGTGAAGAATTCAACAGCCTTTGCTAATCATAAAGTTCAAAACTCAAAGTTCAAAGCTCAAAGTTCAAAGCTCAAAGTTCAAAGTTCAAAGTTCAAAGTTTTAAGTAAATGCTATACTTGATTTTAGCCCTGGTGGCATTAGGCCTGGTAAGCGCCATATTCGGAATCGTATCCCACCGCAGAGGAGAGGACGAGGAGCCTTTGCAGGAAGGCGTATCGTGCAACACCTGCAACGGTGAGAATTCGAAGTGCGAACAGGAATGCATGATGGAAGCCGCCACCAAAGAAATAGAATATTACGATGATGAGGATCTCGACCGCTTTGCCGGTCGGGATGCCGACGCCTATACCGATGAGGAGGTTGAGGAATTCTCGGAAGTGCTCTATACCATGCAGCCGGAAGAAGTGGCTGGATGGAACAGAAGCCTGATACTGAGAGGCATCAACCTGCCCAACCAGCTGAAGGATGAAGTCATCGGCTTTTTAAGCTAGAATTTTGCAGTTCTAAGTTCAGCAGCTTTGCTAATCATAAAGTTCAATGTTCCAAGCTCAAAGTTCAAAGTAAAAGAATGGATATACTACAATATACATTTTTCCAAAACGCACTGATAGGCGCCTTTCTGGCAAGCATCCTGTGCGGCTTTATCGGAACCTACATCGTTACCCGCCGATTGGTATTCATCAGCGGCGGCATCACCCATGCCTCTTTCGGAGGCATCGGCATCGGCGTGTTTACAGGAATCAATCCGATACTCTCCGCCATGGTTTTCGCCATACTCAGCGCCTTCGGAGTGCAATGGATATCACGCAAGAAAGATGTACGAAAGGATTCCGCCATCGCCATGTTCTGGACCCTGGGAATGAGCGTGGGCATCATCTGCTGTTTCCTGACTCCAGGATTCATGCCCGACCTGCCCTCCTTCCTCTTCGGAAGCATCCTTGCCATCGACAGCGCAGACCTGTGGCTGCTGGGCGGACTCGCCCTCATCGTAGCCCTCCTCTTCACCTTTCTCCTGCGCCCTATCCAGAACATCGCATTCGACAGTACCTTCGCCCGTTCGCAGCATCTGCCGGTTACAGCCATCGAATACCTGATGATGACGCTCATCGCCATGACCATCGTGGCTACACTGAAAATGGTGGGCATCGTGCTCGCCATCAGTCTGCTCACCATTCCGCAGATGACCGCCAACCTCTTCACCTACAACTACAGGCAGATGATATGGGCAAGCATCATCCTGGGATGGATAGACTGCATCGCCGGTCTCTACATCAGTTATCTGCTCAACGTGCCATCGGGTGCCACCATCATCTTCATCAGCATCGTGGTATTCGCACTCGCCAAAATCGTCCTGGGCATCAGGAGAAAGATGCCAGATAAACAATAGAAAACATGAAAGGCAAAAGCCCCATCCAGCTCCTTTTTCTGATAGGACTCGCTGTGATTGCAGCGATCCTTACGGGATGCTCTACGCAGAAGAATACGGCGCAGAGCAGGTGGTGGCATGCCTTTAATGCCCGATACAATACCTATTATAATGGTACCGTGGCTTATATCGACGGGGCGCTGGAGAAGGAAGAAGGCAACCGGGACAACTTTACGGAGCAGATTCCGCTCTATACCGTTGACAACAGGAACAGCCGCGATCTGGGCAAAGCCAACTTCGACCGTGCCATCGAAAAATGCGAGAAAGCCATCCATCAGCACAGCATCAAGCGCCGCCCTGTATGGGAACCCGGCAAGAGAAAGACGGCGAAAGATATCGAATGGCTCAGTCGCAGGGAATACAATCCGTTTTTATGGAAAGCGTGGATGCTGATGGGCCGATCGCAATTCCAGAAGGGGGATTTCGAGGGGGCCGCTGCCACCTTCGCCTATATGAGCCGCCTTTACTCCACCCAGCCTGCCATCTACGGCAAGGCACGCGCCTGGCTTGCCAAATGCTATATCGAGCAGGGATGGACCTACGATGCAGAAGATGTGATCCGAAACATACAGCGCGATTCCATCCACTGGCGTGCCCAGAAGGAATGGGATTATGCCTTCGCCGATTACTATATCCACACGGGGGATGCCCGGAAGGCGATTCCCTATCTCAGGAAGGTGATAAGCCATGAGATGCGACACAAGCAGAAAGCCCGCCAGTGGTATCTGATGGGACAGTTGCAGGCTTCCATCGGCAACCAGCAGGAGGCTTATCAGGCTTTCCGCCACGTCATCCGGCTCAATCCGCCCTACGAACTGGAGTTTAATGCCCGCATCGCCATCACCGAGGTCTTGGCTTCGGGCAACAGCAGGAAGATGATCAGCCGGCTCAAGCGCATGGCGGCATCGGATAAGAACAAGGAATATCAGGACCAGATATATTATGCCATCGGCAACATCCACCTAGCCCAGAAAGATACTCTGCGTGCCATCTATGCCTATGAAAAAGGCAACCGGAAGGCTACCCGAAACGGTATAGAGAAGGGTGTACTCCTGCAGCGTCTGGGCAATCTGTATTGGGAAACCGGACGATATGCGGATGCCAAGCGCTGCTATGGCGAAGCAATCGGCTTGCTCGACCAGGACAGAAAGGATTATCCGCAACTGGCTCATCGCTCCAAGGTGCTGGACGAGCTGGTGCCTTATACCGATGCCATCGCCCTCCAGGATTCCCTGCAGTCTCTTGCCAAAATGGACGAGAGAGACAGGAATGCAGCCATCGACCGTGTGATAGCTGCCCTGAAAAGAAAGGAGAAAGAGGAAGAAAGAAGGAGATGGGAAGACGGTGCTGAGATGAATTCGGAATATGAAGGAGGAGTTGATGGGAATGGTTCCGGGAATGATTCCGGAAATAGATTCGGGAATGATTCCGGAAACGGATTCGGGAATACCAATACCTGGTATTTCTATTCCCCTGTAGCTGTAAGCCAGGGTAAGGCGCTCTTCGAGAAACTCTGGGGCAAGCGAAAGAACCTCGACAACTGGCAGCGAATCAACAAAACAGTTGTAGCTTCTGCACAAGAAACGGATATCGCACAAGGAACAGATTCCGAGCAAGGAACATCTTCAGCACAGAGAACAGTTTCCGAGCAAGGAACGAATTCTGATCAAGATTCCAAGCTCCATCCTGAAACATCACGAGATTCTCTATCCCATTCTTTATCCCAGAAAGAATCCGGCAAGCCATCTGCCGATAGCGCCAGCCTCGACCCTCATCAGCGGGCTTATTATCTGGCTCAGATTCCGTTCACCCCAGAGCAGATGTCAGCGAGCAACCAACTCCTGGCGGATGGCTTATACCATGCCGGAATCATCTTCAAGGACCGGCTCGACAACCTGGCACTGAGCGAGAAGATGCTGCTCCGGCTGGTGGACAACTACCCGGATTTCAAGCATCTCGACGAAGCCTATTACCATCTGTATCTGCTTTATTCCCGAAAGAAGCAAACTCAGATGGCGAACAGTTATGTCGATAAATTAAAGAAGAATTACCCAGAAAGCCAGTTCACAGCCCTCCTCTCCGACCCTTACTATCTGGAGAATGCGAGGATGGGTGTACACATCGAAGATTCCATCTACACCCTCACCTATCAGGCTTTCAAGGAAGGCAAGTACGAGGTGGTGATGCACAACTCGGAAATATCAGACAAGCGGTTCCCTACTGGCGCCAACCGCGACAAGTTCCTCTTCATCAGCGGTATGACCCAGCTCAACAAGGGCAAGGTTTCCGAATGTCTGGAAAAGATGAACCAGGTGATAGCACAATATCCCAACAGCCGGTTGAGCGAGATGGCGGGAATGATCGTAAACGGCGTGAATGCCGGAAGACGACTCTACGGCGGAAAGTTCGACCTGAGTAATGTCTGGGCGAAACGCAGCGATGTGCTCAGTTCCCAGGACTCCACCCAGCAGAAAGGATTCTCAGCCGACCGCAACGACCGTTTTGTCTTCCTGCTCGCCTACAGTCCAGATTCCGTCAACGAAAACCAGCTGCTCTTCGAGGTAGCCAAGTATAACTTCACCACCTATATGGCGCGCAATTTCGACATCAGCATCGAAGACCTCCAGGGGTTGCATCGCCTGCAGGTAAGCGGTTTCCAGAACTACGACGAGGCGCGCCAGTATGCCAACGAGCTGCATCAGCAAGCCGGCATCCTCCGTCTGATTTCCAAGGCGAGAAGCTACGTGATCAGCGAGCCGAACCTCGAGCTTCTGGGCAGAAATCTCTCGTATGATGATTACGACAAGTTCTATACCCGCCACTTTGCACCGCTGAAGATCAGCAAGATGCGCCTGCTGATGGAGCCAACGGAAATCGTAGTGGATAAGGATTCCCAGAAGGAGGAAGATGCTCTGAAGGAAGAAAATGATTCTCAGAAGAAGAATCCTGAAGATAATGGAATCGATATCGAGAGCCAGCCCGCAGAAGATACCGATACCGGCATCTACTTCGATGACTCGAATGCCCCAGAATCTGAAGCCGATGATGAATACATCGAGCTGGATGGATTCTGATAAAGCAAGAAAGCTCTAGCGGCAAGGAAGCCGTTAGAGCGAACAGAAGAAGGTTACCAGGAACGGTACGGAGAAATCTACGCAGAAACCGTGGAAGATGGAAACGATGATGAAGCTCTCGCCCGAATAGCGGGTGATGATAGGCAACGTGGTATCCATCGTGGTGGCTCCACCTACGCTGATAGGTGCCAGCTTGCCGAAATACTTCGCCAGCAGGGGCGCACAGAGCAGGGTGAGAATCTCACGGAAGATGTTGGCAAGCAGGGCGATGGTTCCCAGCTCGGCACCCCGATACTGCGTGATGAAGATGCTCGACAATGAGTAGTATCCGAAGCCCGAACCGATGGCGAGACAGTCGGAAAGCTGACGGTATCCCAGTATCAGGGAGGCAGCCGTGCATCCGGCAAAGGTTCCCAGGATGGTCATCACCGGCAGCATCATCAGCCGGGGATTCACCTTCCTGAAACTCTTCAGGATAGAGGTATCGCAACCGATGCTGATACCCACGCAGAACATCAGGCAGCAGAGGGCATAATAGCTCACGTCGCTCGCCAGGAAACTGGCAGGAATCACATCCCACACTCCCACGATGATGCCCAGCACGAAGAAGCCAACGATAATCAGACTACCTTTCATTTCCAGCCTCCTTTCTGCAGACATATCTCCACAATGCCCACGCAAAGATTGCACTACCCAGACTTCCGGCTATCGTAAGCACGATGGCTTCGAGTCCCAGGGTCTGAAGACCATTGATAATACGAGGGTTCGCTCCCACCTCGATGCCGAGCAGGAAGAGGAGTACCCAGATAAGCGCCGTGATGACACGGCCGATAAAACTCATTTTCTTGTTGCGGAGCAGGTACCCCGTACCAATTCCGCATAGCATGATCATTACAATCTTGAGCATTGTTTCTTCTTTTCTTTCTTTTTTTATTATTTTTGATTACTTTTATCTTCGATAATAATAACGGATTCCCGGTCTTAATATTATAAAAAAGACCGAGAATCCTGATGATATTTGTAAGTAAGCTATAGCTGTTGCCCCCAATCGGAAGAGCCATCAGCCCGACTTCGGCTGCCATAATCTAAACTTATGACACACCTTTTTTTTTCAATTAAGTTTCTTTAACCACAACTCTCTTCCGTCATTCAATTATTCTTTGTACTTTAGCACCTCGAAAATAAAAACATATCCTAAAAGGATACAGTAAAAAGATACTCTACAAAGGATAATGCAATATGAGCAACGGATTATTACTATGGATCGATGATGAGATTGAACTCCTCAAGGCGCATATCATCTTCCTGGAGAAAAAGGGTTACGAGGTTGCCACGGTGAGCAATGGATCGGATGCCATCGAACTATGCCGACAGCAATCCTTCGACCTCATCCTCCTCGATGAAATGATGCCTGGACTGAGCGGTCTGGAGACCCTGCAGCAAATCAAGGACATCCAGCCCGCTACTCCCGTTGTGATGTGTACCAAGAGCGAAGAGGAAAACATCATGGACCAGGCTATCGGGTCGAAAATCGCCGACTATCTCATCAAGCCCGTCAACCCGAGCCAGATCCTGCTCTCGCTGAAAAAGAACATCCACCAAAAGGATATCGTGACCGAGATGACGCAGAGCGGATACCAGCAGGACTACCAGCAGATTGCACTGAAGATGATGGACTGCCGTACCTGCAGCGACTGGATGGAAATATACAGAAGACTCGTGAAATGGGAACTGGAACTGAGCGATACCGACAGCCAGATGACCGAGATGCTCGCCATGCAGAAGGAGGAGGCTAACATCGGATTCGCCAAATTCATCGCCAGGAACTATCTGGACTGGATAGACCTGATGAGGAATGGGAATGCCGGGAAGAATGGGAATGCATCTTCTTCCGACGACCGCCCGATGATGAGCCCGGATGTCTTCAGGAACAGGATTTTCCCGATTCTGGACAAGGGGGAGAAGGTGTTCCTCATCGTGATAGACAACTTCAGATACGACCAGTGGAAAATGCTGGCGGCTGACATCGGCGAGCTGTTCGACATAGACGAGGATATGTATATGAGCATCCTGCCTACCGCCACGCAATACGCCCGGAACGCCATCTTCAGCGGTCTGATGCCCAACAGGATTGCCGAGATGTTTCCGGAGCTCTGGGTGGATGAAGACGAGGAGGAGGGCAAGAACCTGAACGAGGAGCCGCTGATACAGACGATGCTCGACAGATACCGCAAGCGATACAGCTTCTGCTATCACAAGGTGAACGATTCGCAGGGTGCCGACCGGTTTATGGAGCACTACAACGAATGCAGGGAGAAGGACCTGAACGTGCTGGTAATCAACTTCATCGATATGCTCTCGCATGCCCGGACGGAATCGAAGATGGTACGCGAGCTCGCCAATACGGAGAGTGCCTACCGCAGCATCACGCAGAGCTGGCTGCGCCACTCGGTGCTCTCGGAACTGTTCAGAAGACTGTCGCAGGATGACTGCAAGGTGGTGATCACCACCGACCACGGAAGCATCCGCGCCTCGAAGCCCATCAAGATCATCGGCGACCGCAACACGAATACCAACCTGCGCTACAAGCTGGGCAAGAACCTGGCCTGCAATGCCAAGGAGGTTTTCACCATCAGAGACCCGAAAAGGGCACAGTTGCCTGCTCCCAACCTGAGTACATCGTATGTCTTTGCCTACGGAGACGCCTTCTTCGCCTATCCGAACAATTACAATTACTACGTTTCGTACTACAAGGATACCTTCCAGCACGGTGGCATCTCGATGGAGGAAATGCTCATTCCGATCATCACACTGACACCGAGAAAGAGAAATTAAAATTAAAAATTAAATATATGAAGATTAAGATTGATTCATTAGACAACATCCATGCTGCAGCCAAGGAATTCCTGCAGAACATGGGCGACGGCAAGGTCTTTGCCTTCTATGGCAAGATGGGTGCCGGAAAGACAACATTCGTAAAAGCTATCTGCGAGGAACTGGGCGTGGAGGATGTAATCACCTCGCCTACCTTCGCTCTCGTCAACGAATACACTGCCGGAAACGGCGATCCTATCTACCATTTCGACTTCTACCGCATCAAGAAGATTGATGAGGTGTATGATATGGGATACGAGGATTACTTCTACAGCGGAAACCTCTGCTTCCTGGAGTGGCCGGAACTCATCGAGGACCTGCTGCCGGAGGATTGCACCAAGGTGACCATCACCGTGGAGGAAGATGGTAGCAGAAGCGTAGAATTCTAGAGGCTATTTTGCAAATTCAGATTCTAACAAAAAAGCATACGTCCCGATGCAGCTGATGCCGCACCGGGACGTATTTTTTTTAGTCTTCTGCCTTGTCTTACAGCAGAGCCTCAAACTTCTCCTTGAGGGTTGACTTGTTGGCTGCACCAACAAACTTGTCAACGAGCTGGCCACCCTTGAAGAAAAGGATGGTAGGGATATTGCGAACGCCAAACTCCATTGCGATGTCGTCGTTCTCCTCTACATCACACTTACCAACTACCAACTTACCGTCAAACTCCTCTGCCAATTCTGACACGATAGGAGCAATCTGGCGGCAAGGACCACACCATGTAGCCCACAAATCTACTACCAATGGCAACTCGCCATTCTTGTAACTCTCGAAATTCTCGGTTGTAATTGTTACTTCCATTTTTTTCTACCTTTTTTATATAGTTAATAATATTCTCATGAATCATTTTTAATTGATCTGATACGACATCTTCGGATGGTCGTTGACAAACTGTATCAGATCCCTGCTCACTCCCACCGTGCGGTCCTGCGCACGCAGCAGCACATTGGTCTTGGTCTCGGCATCGTGAATCTGAAGGAAGAGCTGTGCCTTGCCCTCATCATTCTCCACCAGCGTCTTGATATCATTCACCAGCGTTTCGTCTATCACCGTACTGTCCACGATGATGGTAAACTTCTCCAGGCGGTTCTCCTTCACGGTCTGGAGATACTCCACGGTGCTGATCTTGAAGTCAAGATAGTTGCTGTTGCCGTAACGGGATACACACTTCGCCGTAACGAAGATGGTGCTGCCCTCTACCATGATGCCTCGCCAGTTGCCCCAGTCCTCACCGAAGAGCGCCAGCTCGCCCGATCCTTCGAAATCCTCGATGGTGACGAAGCCGCACGGCTTTCCGGTCTTGGTGAACTTGGATTTCACCCCGGTGATGATGCCGCCGAACACCACATCCTCCTTCTTGGCAAGCTCCACCTTGTCGCCCAGTTCTGAGCAGTGGGTATTGCAGAGGTTGCGGAGGATGATTTCGTAATCGTCGAGCGGATGAGCCGAGAGATAGATGCCCACGAGCTCACGCTCCCTGTTGAGCCTCTCGATGGTGCTCCAGGATTCAGCTTCCGGTATAGGAGGGGTGGCTATCTCCACCGCCTCTACGCCTCCGAAGAGCGAGGTGGCAGCCTCACGCTGCTCCTGCTGGTAGAGCTGACCGTATCTTACGAGCGTATCCAGGAAGGTATCGCCCTTGCTGTTCTTGCCGAAATACTGCTCGCGGCGGATGCCGAAGCTGTCGAAACCGCCACTCAGAGCCAGACTTTCGAATGCCTTGCGGTTGACATTGGAGAAATCCACGCGCTCGGCAAAATCGAAGATGTTCTTATAAGGGCCGTTCTTCAGGCGCTCTGCCACGATGGCATCGGCGGCAGGAGTTCCCATTCCCTTGATGGCGGAGAGTCCGAAGCGTATCTCGCCATGCTCGTTCACACCGAAGGCACGGTAACTCTCGTTTACATCCGGTCCCAGGGTCTTGATGTCCATCGACTGGCACTCCTCCATCAGCTTGGTAATCTCGGTGATCTGCGCAAAGCGGCGGGTCATCAGCGCTGCCATGTATTCGGCTGGATAGTGTGCCTTGAGATAGGCAGTCTGATAGGCTACCCAGGAATAGCAGGTGGCGTGCGACTTGTTGAAGGCATAGGATGCAAACTTCTCCCAATCGCCCCAGATCTTCTCGAGCACAGCCGGATCGTGGCCGTTCTCCTGTCCCTGCTTGATGAACTTCGGCTTCATCGCATCTACGATAGCCTTCTTCTTCTTACCCATCGCCTTACGGAGGGCATCCGACTCGCCTCGGGTAAAGCTTGCCAGCTGGCGGGAAAGGAGCATCACCTGCTCCTGATACACCGTGATGCCGTAGGTATCCTTGAGGTATTTCTCCATGCAGGGGATATCGTAGGTGATGGCCTGCTGTCCGTTCTTGCGGGCGATGAAGTCGGGGATGTAATCCATAGGTCCCGGACGGTAGAGGGCGTTCATGGCGATGAGGTCCTCGAAAACCGTAGGCTTCAGCTCGCGGAGATACTTCTGCATACCCGGCGACTCGAACTGGAAGGTTCCGATGGTCTGGCCGCGCTGGTAGAGCTGATAGGTAAGCTCATCATCGATAGGGATGGTATCGAGGTCAACGACATCGCCCGTGGTCTGCTTGATTACCTTGCACGCCTCCTTCATCTCGGAGAGGGTCTTCAGACCCAGGAAGTCCATCTTGATGAGTCCGGTGGTCTCGATCACGTGACCATCGTACTGGGTTACTGCCGTCTTCAGTCCCGGGAAATCAGGGTCATCGGCGGTAGATACAGGCACCCAGTTGCTGATAGGGTCGCGACAGATGATGAATCCGCAGGCATGGATACCCGTGCCGCGGATGGTGCCCTCGAGCATGCGGGCATACTTGATGGTATTGCTCTCGCGGGGGTCGCTGGAGTATTCTGCCTCCTTCAGTTCCGGGGTATATTTGATGGCGTTGGCAAGGTTCATCTTCGCTCCGTCGGGCAGACGGTCGGGAATCGCCTTGCAGAGTGCATTCGCCTTGTCCAAAGGCAGCTTCTCTACGCGCGCCACATCCTTGATGGAGTTCTTGGTGGCCATCGAACCGTATGTAATAATGTGGGCACAGTTCTCGTGACCGTACTTATCCATTACCCAGCGCAATACCTTGCCTCGGCCGTCGTCATCGAAGTCGGTATCGATATCAGGCAGGTTCACACGGTCTGGGTTCAGGAAACGCTCAAACAGCAGGTCGTACTTCAGAGGGTCGATCTTGGTAATTCCCAGGCAATATGCCACTACGGAACCTGCCGCTGATCCACGGCCCGGGCCCACCATTACGCCCAGCTCTTCGCGTGCCGCCCTGATGAAGTCGGACACGATGAGGAAGTAGCCCGGGAAACCCATGGTCTTCATCACGTGGAGCTCGAAGTTCACGTGCTCATCCACATTCTCGGGCAGCGGATCGCCATAAAGCTTCCTGGCTCCCTCGTAGGCGAGGTGGCGCAGGTATTCTGCCTCAAACTTGATGCGGTATATCTTGTCGTAGCCGCCCAGACGGTCGATTACCTTCTGACCTTCCTCGGGCGACAGCTGGTTCTCTCCGTTCTCATCAGTGGTAAACTCCCTGTAGAGGTCCTCTTCCGATACCTTCTGGCGCAGCTGCTCCTCGGTACCGAAGCTCTCCGGAATGGGGAAGAACGGCATGATAGGACCGTGGTCGATGCTGTAGATTTCCACCTTATCCAATACTTCGAGGGTATTCGAGAGCGCCTCGGGCACATCAGCGAACACTTCGTTCATTTCCTCGCGGGTCTTGAACCACTCCTGCTTGGAGTAGCGCATGCGGTTAGGATCGTCCAGGTCCTTGCCGGTGGCGATGCAGAGCAGATGATCGTGCGCCTCGGCAGTCTCCTTGTCCTCGAAGTGGCAGTCGTTGGTGCATACGAGCTTGATGCCGTATTCCCTGGCAAACTCGATGAGCACCTTGTTCGCCTTCTGCTGCAGTTCGTAAGCCTCGCGGTTGGCGAGCAGACTCGGATCATCGGGCACCTTGTGGCGCTGCAGCTCCAGGTAATAGTCATCGCCGAAGAGATTGTGATACCACTCGCATGCCTCACGGGCTCCGGCGATATCGCCCTTCAGGATCTTGGCTGGCACCTCGCCGGCGATACATGCCGAACAGACGATGAGGTCTTCGTGATACTTCTCCAGATCGGCACGGTCGGTTCGAGGGCGCATGTAGTATCCATCCACCCACGAATTGCTCACCAGCTTGATGAGGTTCTTGTATCCGTTATAGTTCTTGGCGAGCACGATGAGGTGGTAACCACTCATATCGCCCTTGTCCTTCTCGCGGTCGCCCTTGGTGCGTCGTGCCACATACATCTCGCAACCGATGATGGGCTTGAAGGGTTCGAGCCCCTCCTTCTTGCGGTCTTTGTTGACCTTTCCGCAATAGTCAACCAGCTCCTTGATGCCGAACATCACACCATGATCGGTTACTGCCATACCCTTCATGCCATCCTTGATGGCCTTGTCCACCAGACGTGGAATCTTGGATTGGCCGTCGAGGATGGAATACTGTGTATGGACGTGTAAATGAACAAAATCTTCCATTTTTTGCGTTAAAATTCGTAATTTGAGAACAAAGTTACTGCTAAAAGTTGATATTGCCAAAAGAAATGGGAGAAAAATTTGCAAAAACGATAAAAATGACGTACCTTTGCACCGAAAATAAAAACGTAAACCTTTCTCATGGGACAAAAAATCAAGAAACTAAAAAAGATAAGAATTCACCGCGAAGGCACCGACCAGCTGGTGTTCGGCGGTATAGCACTGGTGGCTGTCGCAGCAGTACTGTGGATGGCCTTTGACAACAAGATACCTTTCTGGGCATTCCTTGTGGTCTTCGGTGTAGTATATGGTATCGTGCTCAACTTCTACCGATGCCCGATCAGATTCCTGAACGTGGAAGATACCGAGAAACTCGTGGTAGCTCCTGCCGACGGCAAGATCGTGGTGATAGAGGAAGTGGAGAATGCACCTTACTTCAACGACAGGCGACTGATGATTTCCATCTTCATGAGCCTCTGGAACGTACATGCCAACTGGTTTCCGGTGGATGGCAAGGTGAAGTTCGTGAAGCACGAGGACGGAAAGTTCATGAAGGCATGGCTGCCTAAGGCAAGCGAGGAGAACGAGCATGCCGACACGATGATCACCACCCCTGAGGGTGTGGATGTATTGTGCCGACAGATTGCCGGTGCCGTAGCCCGCCGCATCGTAACTTATGCCAAGGAGGGAGAAGAGTGCTACATCGATGAGCATCTCGGATTCATCAAACTGGGTTCACGAGTGGATGTGTATCTGCCTCTCGGCACGGAAGTATGCGTGAAGATGGGACAGTCAACCACAGGTGATCAGACAATCATAGCAAAACTGAAATAAGAAAATGAGTATTAAGAAGCATATTCCAAACACGATTACCTGCTGCAACCTCATCTCAGGCTGCATCGCTACATCGTTTGCCTTCGGTGGAAATCCCGAAATGGCACTGTTGTGGATTATCATTGGAGCTGTTTTTGACTTTTTCGATGGTATGAGCGCCCGCTTGCTGCACGTTTCATCGCCTATCGGCAAGGAGCTGGACTCGCTTGCTGACGATGTGACCTTTGGCGTAGCACCCGCCACCATCGTATTCTCACAACTCTTTGTAATGGAGTATCCGGAGTTTCTGGAGCCTTTGCGCCCCTGGTTGCCATACGTAGCCTTCATCATCGCAGCTTTCTCTGCCCTGAGACTGGCGAAGTTCAACCTGGATGAGCGCCAGACTACCTCTTTCATCGGCGTACCTACGCCAGCCAATGCGCTGTTCTGGGGTTCGCTGGTAGTAAGCAGCCCCAGCTGGATTACCAACCAGAGCTGGTCGATATATCTCGTGCTGGCGCTGATTTTCATCACCAGCTTCCTGCTGGTATGCGAGTTGCCGCTGTTCGCCCTGAAGTTCAAGCAGTGGTCGTTCAAGGGCAACGAGGTGAAGTATTGCTTTGCCGGTTTCGCCATCGCCGTTCTTGCGGTATCTGTGGCTGCCGAAGGAGCAAGAGGATTCCTGGAGGGATGGTGGCCTATCATCCTGATGTACGTACTGCTCTCCTGGATGATGTTTTTGAAGAAAAAATAAAAATATAGGTTTGTCATTTCCTTTTCAAGGAAAGGCGTTAATTGTTAGTATAGGCATCAGCTTTCTAACAAAGATAAAAAGATTAAGGAATAACAAAGGCTTACTTCCGGCGGGAAGTAAGCCTTATCTTTTTTATATGATCTCTGATGATTAGTTGTGTACGAGTGTACCAATCTCCTCACCTTCCATCACCTTCTTCAGGTTGCCTACTACATCCATATTGAATACGTAGATAGGAAGGTCATTCTCCTTGCACATGGTAGTAGCCGTGAGGTCCATCACCTTCAAACCCTTGGTGTAGATTTCATCATAGGTGATGTCCTTGAACTTGGTAGCGGTAGGATCCTTCTCTGGGTCGGCGGTATAGATACCATCCACACGGGTGCCCTTGAGCATCACGTCTGCCTCGATCTCGATACCACGGAGAGAAGAACCGGTATCGGTAGTGAAATATGGGCTTCCTGTACCTGCAGAGAAGATGCAGATGTAGCCGTCTTCCATTGCCTCGATTGCCTTCCACTTGGTGTAGAATTCACCGATAGGCTCCATACGGATAGCTGTAAGCACCTTGTTCTTCACGCCCAGTGCACCGAGGGCACTGCTCAGGGCGAGAGAGTTGATGACGGTGGCACACATACCCATCTGGTCGCCCTTCACACGGTCGAATCCCTTCTGGCTTCCGCTCAATCCACGGAAAATGTTACCACCACCGATCACGATACCGATCTGCACGCCCATCTCGTGAACTTCCTTAATCTGCTTAGCATAATCACTCAAGCGCTCAGGGTCGATGCCGAAGCTCTGCTTGCCCATCAGGCTCTCACCGCTCAACTTCAAAAGAATTCTTTTAAACTTTGCCATAAATATCTTGTTTAATGTTTATTGTTTCATATTTGCTGAAGGAATCAGGAATCTGATTTCGCCGAAGGCATACGACCGGATCATTCCCTTCCTGTCGTGAAGGATGAGATGGCCGTCATCTTCTACCTCTACGAAGGCACCCTCGAACTTGCCGTCGGCATCCTCGTACCAGTGGAATCCCGTGCGGCGGTAGAGCGAGAGATGATAGATGCCCGAAACATCCATATAGTCGGCACGACGGAGCAGCTCATAATACTTCTTGAATGCCTCGATGATCTTCTGCAGCACCTCTTCCCTATCCACCTCGTGACCCAGAATCTGAGCCAGGGATACCGGATTGGGCGCATCGCTGTGGAACTCGGTCTGATTAATGTTCACCCCGGTACCGAAGATGCATCGCTTGATGCCCTTGGAATCGATAGAGGTCTCTATCAGCGTGCCGCTGATCTTCCTGTCGTTCCAATATACATCGTTCGGCCATTTCAGCGTAATGCCATCGGTATAGGTATCCAGGGCATCCTTGACGGCTAGGGCTCCTGCCTCAGAGAGCAGGAACTGCTGGCGTACAGGCACCCAGGTAGGAGTCATCAGCATACTGAAGAGGAGGTTCTTGCCCGGTTCGCTCTCCCAGGTATGCGTGCCCTGTCCCCTGCCTGCCGTCTGATAATCGGCTACAGCCACGATGAGCGTATCATCCTCGCAGGCTTTCATTCCCTTCAGGAAGGTATTCGTAGAATCCACTTCCTGCATTCTTATGATCTTTGTTTCCATTTTCACCTTATTATATATATGTAAGCATCTGCCTCAAAGGATGAGCATCGGATTGAAGGCATCCTTGAGATGCTGCAGACTCTTCACCTGATGTTCGCTTCCCACGATGGAGATGACATCAAAGCGCAACTCTTTGTCCACCTGGCATTCCTTGACATAGGCATTGGCAGCTATGGCAAGATTCCTCATCTTGCCGGGGGTGACAGCCTCTTCGGGCTGCTGGTATTCCTCGCCGGTGCGGGTCTTCACCTCTACCACTACCAGAGTGGAGCCATCGGGCGTATAGGCAAGGATATCCAGGTCGCGGCGGCCTAGCCTCCAGTCACGATCTATGATGGTATAGCCCTCATCTTCCAGATAGAGCGCCGCCTCATCTTCTCCCCATTTGCCCAAATCATTATGTTCAGCCATAGATTATTCTCTTCAGTTTACCTCTGGCGGCATCATTTTCCGCCCAAAAGGCACTATTACTATGCAAAAATAATACTTTTCTTTCATCCATCAAAGTTTTTTATGTATTTTTGCACAAAAATAGAAAAAGAGAAATCATAAAGAATGGAAATATGGAAGACAATCTAAAAAAAGACGAAGAATATATGCGCCGTGCGCTGATGGAGGCGCAGGCGGCATTCGACGAAGACGAGATTCCGGTAGGTGCCGTCATCGTCTGCAGGGACCGCATCATCTCGAGAGCCCACAATCTTACGGAGATGCTTACCGATGTTACCGCCCATGCCGAGATGCAGGCGATTACATCCGGAGCGAACATGCTGGGTGGAAAATACCTGAAAGACTGTACCCTCTATGTCACAGTAGAGCCGTGCGTGATGTGCGCCGGAGCCTTGGGATGGTCGCAGATCAGCCGCGTGGTGTATGGTGCCGGAGATGAAAAAAGGGGCTATACAAAATATGCGCCCGATGCACTGCATCCCAAGACCCTGGTTACATCGGGCGTATTGGAAGATGAATGCCGCGCACTCATGCAAGAATTCTTTGCCAGGAAAAGATAAGGCTGTTTCGTGCTTTTTCATCTTGCGATGTGTGGCAAGTTGTTTTTCAGCTATCCCTATGAGTAGCTAGTCAAACAAAAGGGGGAAACCAACACTTTGGCTTCCCCCTTTTGGGTTCTTAATAATTCCCTATTGATATTCAAAAAACTAGAATATACTATCTTACGGCAATCTTCTGACCCTTAGCCTGAGCACAGGACTGGGTAGATGCCTTCACTATGTAAATTCCGGATGTCACTCGCAGAATCATTCTCTGCATATCAGGCAACTGATAACTGTGAACCATCTTGCCATCCATTGTAAATACCTGAACCTTGTCGAGCTTTTCGCCACCCAAAGCAGAAACAACAATCATGCCTGCAGCTGGTGAATAAACCTTCACCGGTGCACTCTGCTCTTCTGCCTCTATGCGGTCGATGCCGGTTGTGGTACGGGTCTGGGTGAGGAAGTATCTTCCGTGGTCACCCGCCTTCACCTTCACAGCTTCGCCCTCATGAAGTTCGGTAAAGCTTGCCGATGCTGCATCGTAGAGATAAACAGGAGCATCGAGCTTGTTCACACCCTTCAGGGTAAGTGAAACCTCTTCAGCCTGCTGGCTCACGATGCCCAGCGGAATCCATGACAACTCCGGAACCGCATTCACAGCCACCGCCTCGTTACCGGCAACGGTATAAACCTGCGGAATATCCTTGAGATTCTGATCATACAGCAGATCCACATCCTCCTCGTCATCATAGTCGGCAGAAGCCTCCGGACGCAAAGCGATGCGTGCCTTTGATTGCTGACCGCTGGAATTCTCTGTCATCGCTTCAATGCTCTTGACATAGTCAGATGCCATCAACAGACCAGGAGTAATGGTACGGTCAACACACATCGTAGAAGTGAATCTTACCTCGCTAATAGTAGCGTCAGCATTCTTCTTGACAAAGAACGACTGAGTAGGCTGAATAGCGTAATTCTTCATATCCAATTCTGCCTTTGAAATCGCCTTCACTTCGCCATTCTCTACAATCCAAATTGCCTTCTGCAAATCAGAATTACCCTCGAAGAACTTAGCCATCGAGATAGAGCAGGTATATGGATTCGCCACGAGATAGAATCCGCTGGTGTTATCTGCTCCCAAGCTCTGAGTTTTCTCTGCGAGATGCTTCTCATCGTTATTGAAAGCAACGAGAAGTTTACCATGACCTTTAGAATCCTTCGTAACCTGAGTCTTACTTGAAGAGTTCCCAGTTCCGTTATAATCGAAGTACTGATATTCTTTATCAGCCTTTGGCAAACGGAGGAGCGCATTATTAGTCTTGTCCTTTGGCAAGAGTGCATTACCCGCCTTGATAGAGAAACCACCGAAGGTTCCATCTGCGGCATAGCTCTCATCCACCTTATTATATACATGGCTCCAGTAACCCAGATTCATATCAACAGTACTAGGAGCTCCAGCCGGCTTATGCCATGCGTCATAGTCAGGCTCACCATCAGGGGTGATTTCCTTCACATCACTCTTCATCCAAGCTCTCTGATAAACCGGATACTTGCTTCGGCTATACACAGCAGTACCATCAGTAGCCTTATCATCAAACTTGATATTCGTAAACGCCTTGGTTTCCTGTCGTCCATCCTTTGCTGGAACATACATATCACCGGCGTAAATATACTGCAGAGGTGAAGCCATGGTGTACCACTTGTTAGGCTCCAGCTCCTTCTCTACCCAAGCCTTGTCATATACCAGATAGCACTGGTCGCGAAGCTCGCCCTGAGGCTTGAAGTAAATCTGATGGCAGGTATTGCCATAGAACTTCTCGCACTTCAGATTACCATCTGCTTCGAATCCCTTATTGGCATCAGCCTCATTCCAAATCGCCATGATGTCATACTGGATATACTTCGTAGCCTCATTACCCTTACCGTTAGTCAGCTTGGTAGCAATCTGATTGGTGCTACGATAAACCACATTACCGAGGTCAGGGAATGGCAAACCATTCAAGTTATCAATCGTTACCTTGGTAAACTTCATTGGCACATAGCTGTTCAGCGTAGGAATCTCCTGTGCTGAAGTTGGCGTACCAGACACGCTTTTGCCATAAGCCAGATAATCGGTATACCCATTATCATACAATTCAGTAGAAGATGAGCGATGCCAGTTGGCATCATTGTTCCAGTTGGCATTCATACCGCCATCGGCTGTAGGAGTCCAGGTAATGAACTCCGGAACTATCTTCACCTTGAGATAAGCCTCACCAGGACAACTTGTTCCACCAGTAGCTGCAGCTTTCTGCTCGAAGACGAATCGAAGGTCGTAGTAATATCCCTCATGGAAGTTCTTTAAGACATCATTAGAGAACTTGAGATCGAGGGTATACTGCTGCTTGCCAGACTTGACTTCAGCAAGAGTACTAGAACTCAATGTTGCAACAGGGTTCTTCAATAAAGAAGTATCCCATAAAGGATCATTTGTAGTTGCAACATAAACCTTATCAGAAGTATTATCTGCACCAGTCTTGCTATCATCAATGAATGTCAAAGTCTTATCTTTGACATCAGTCTTATAGCTTGCACTATGCAATGGTATCTGGAGATAACCCTGAGAAGTTTTTTCCAACAACTTCTTTATCTGTGGCAATCCGATACGCAATGAAGCTTCGTAGCTATTATCATTAAATGGATAATCAACATCGTTGAATCCGAAGTTAAGCTGCGGACCATCCTTTGCAATACGCAGAGGCACAGGAATCTTCTCTGTACACATCAGATATTCGACGCTACCTACAGTAAATACCATATCCCCTGCAGCATTTGTTTTACCCGTCTCTGGTTTCATATAAATTTTATGAGCACCATATCCTATTTTGCTAATAGGTATCTCAATGATATTTGAAGCTGTAGTCTCGACAGGCGTACTACTGCCATCAATATACCACAAGAATGGCACACCAGTAAGCGTAATCTTCTCACCAGTAACAGGGTCAATAGTCGTAAGACTACCTGTAAGTTTGACCTTAGGGTCAGGATCAGTACAATTCACACGATACTCAGTAATGACTTTACCACTAGTATCGGTAATCATTGGCGTCTGACCAATCATCTCAAATATAGCACTATAGATAGAGCAGACATCAGAAGGTTTACCCCAATGGGCATCTGGTGCATCAGGATCACTATCAGCACATATTGACACATAATACTTTTTACCCTTGGTGAGTTTGAACTGATGATTAGCCAAGATGATATAGGTTTCACCATCAGCATCTTTTTCTATCATTTTGACACCATCAATTTCATACTTTGCACAGGTTTCCTCTGAATCAAAGACATCAACAGATGCATAGCTTTTATCTGTTTTAATTTCTTTAGCTGTAGCATCATCAGGTCCTTTTAACCAATAGTTGTAAAGACCTTCTCCTGTTACAGGCGTACCATCTTCGTTTACTAAGCGGTAATGAATCTTCGTATCCTTATGGTTAAGTATAGCATTCAATGTCTCGTGAATAGCGCGTATCTTCAACTTGATGCTACCTGTACCCGTTTCACCGCAGGCTGGTCGGTCCTGATAGATTTCAACCTTAGCCGGCTTTAAATATATACGGATATCATCTACAGCATAGTCAGCACCATTAGTACCCTTACTATAGTTATCTATCTCGATACGGAAGTCAGAATACTTTTCTACTTGTGCTTCTTGCTGAATCGTAATCTTACCATATACCTGATACCATTTTGCCTGATTGTCTTGTACTATGAAATCGCCAGAAGAAAAAGAATGTAACAATACCTTATTCTTCGTATTACCATATTCATCCTTCTCCAAACCAAATAACCTAAACATAATCTGCGGCTTGACATTTTCGTAGGTCATATCAGCAATGCAAGCGCTAAATGCCATCTGCTGACCAGTACAAAGACTGGCAGTAAACTCAGCAGAAGCAATGGTACGGCTTTCGTCAGAAGCATCTACATAAAGGAAGGAACCCGACTGAGATTTACCTGTAAGCGCGTAAGTTCTATCATGCAGTTCTTTCCCCGAATACCACACGTAACCATCAGTACCACTATTAGACTTACCGGAAATACCTTCAATATTAGCCGTCTTATAAATACCATATTCACCATGCTGAGGAGAATGTTTGGTATTATAATAGACATTAGTATCACCATTCTTATTTGCACTTTTATCTATCAAATCCTTATAAACAAAACCATAACTGCGCCTGTTCCATGATGATGGATTCTTACTTTGATTATCATCAGGACTTGTAGGCGCAGACAATGTCTGTTCTGGACTATCATTATCAAAAGAGACAACTGCAATATTGTTATAATTCTCATCAAGATAAGATATTTGGCGAGTCACATCTTCAGCACCCATTTCTTCGAAAGTCTTTGGATAGAATCTGAAGTATCGTATACTGAAATTGGCCATCGGGCTACTAAAATCTCCAGTCTCGTCCTTTACATAAGCCACTACGTAAAAGTGATCACCAGGATTAAAGGTTGGTTTGGTAGCAGCACCACCATCCAAATCTTTCCACTCTGCATTATTCAGAAGACTTATGCTCAAATCAAAGAAACGTGGAAAACCATAAACGTTACCTGATCCAAGAATACACATCTTGTCTCTGGTACCATTATAAGCTCGCCATTCTATCGTGGCAGCCCTCTTGATCTCTGGAGAAAAGTCAGAATCCGTAATCTTACGCTTTGCTTTAATTTCATCCGTCTCTGCTTCTGTTGAACCGGCAGGATAATATACATGCTTTGCTGGATTGGTTACAGGATAGAAATAATACATAGTAGGATCTACAAAATCCAATCGCAAAGTCATCTTTGAATCATCATTCTTAAATCCTACCGTTACATTCTTATTATCCTCAAACGTAAGGTCCTTGCTATCATTTATAAGATCTTCCTGAAGAATATCAGCCATTTGCGTAGACGGAATAATATGGAAAATGTATCTGATGGACAAGGTTGGTTCATGCTCCATATAGGTTCCTGTTGCATCTATTCCATCAATATAACGGCTTACATCACAAGCAATTGTTTCACCCTTCCAATCAGGGTCACTAGGACGAGTATACTTTACACCAACTGTTGCCTGTGTGGCATGCTCCATCAAATTGAAAGCCAACAATCCCTTATCAACATTATCTTCATCTTTTACTGAATTCAATAGAGATGAAGTTCCCTCTACAGATAAGTTTGCTGATGCGTTATCTGTATCATAATTATACCATCTGTAATAACCTAAAGGCTCCAATTGGTCACCACCATTTGTAAATTTCTGCAATGACAACATAAGAGATACTGACTTATGGGCATCATCATCTACTACATAGGTATACTCCCATGTAGACACCTTCTGACGCAACTGATTCTTCGAAGCATCGATTACCTCATAATCACCATCAGCATTTGCATACCCCTTATAATGCTTAAAAGGCGTATCGGTTGCTTTCTTGATATCATAAACCAACTTACCTTTAATTGTTGGTTCTGTGACAACCAGAAAATTGTCAAGTATTGGAGCTTCATCTGAAAAATATACTTCTATACGACTATTCAGAAAATCTGTTTCACTATTATATCCAAACGCAATATAGAAATCAGTCGCAGGAACAGAAGTCTTATCTTTTGAATAATAGAATAATCCTTTTGGATTTTTGTATTTATAATCCGAATAGAAGCTAGTTGGAACGTCACCACTAATACCTCCAGTTTCAAACACTGTATAATAAGATATGGAACTAATCGGCTTGTTCGTTGTCTTATCAATAATACTTACACGATAGTATACTGGATTAGCTGATGATGCGACGTAATTACCACTAGCATCCTTCGTATAGAGACTAAAGTCTTTTATTTGTGAAGCTATATCGGTAATTACAAGTTGCTTGCTAGCAATTGTAGACTCCTTAAGATAAAGAGGTATTGTCTTTAATTTATCAGAATACGCAGCATCCAAATCATTAAGGAGTGGAGTTTCCTCCAAGCTGACGTTAAACTTGATGTTGAACGCATCAGGTTCCTTAATCATGACGCCATACTTTACATTCGTACCTTCTACCAGTTTAGTCTTGGATACGACACAAGATACCTTCAAATCATCCCATGACATTGTGGTAGGGAAAGTGAAGGTAGGATTCAACGCTGCAGACAATGTGCTGGCTGCATTCTCAGAGAACCATGTGTAATATATTTCTTTTCCTGTCGTCTTATCTTTACGAAGAGTCAAGCCAGATGCTGTAATGCCAGGTATAGCATTACCACTCTTATCTGTAATCATCCATCGTACATAGAGGTCAGTAACTTCGCTCAAATCCTTTACATCAAGAGCAGTACAAAGTCGCTGCTTATTTTCCTCAGTAAGCAGTTGAACCTTTGCTGTCTTCGAAGTGAAAGCCTGACGGAAGTCGAAAACCTTAGACGCATCCAATGAAGAATCATCGGTTGATTCAAAAGTCAACTTATCCTTCTCAGATTGAGGCATCAAAGTATAAGTAATCTTCGCCTTGAGAGTTGGCTCTTGGAGAAGAGTATTATTGTTAATAACATCCGCAGCTACATCAGAAAGATAGACGTCTATTTTGTAATCTGATATTTTTTGACCATCAGGAACAGAAAAAGTATATTTAATATTGTCCTTCGTGAATTCGTTCGTATTATTGCTGTAAAAGAATGTACCTTTATTAGTCTTACAATCTACATTAGGCCAATTTGTCATTGTGGAAGTATTAATCTCTGTACCATTTCGTTTTACTGTATAATTTGCTGCTTCAACAACTTTATACGTTGTTTTATTTACTAAATTCAAACGAAGATAGAGTTTCTTTGAAGACAAGTCAAAACTTTTACCATCTGAAGAAGAAGGTAAAGCTAACAATGATTCTATTGAAGAGGCCAAACTACTGATGTTATAAGATGTACTACCATCTGCCACAAAATCTGTTACAGACATTTTGTTTGTACCTGTATAATTTTTCAGCAAAGGAATATCATTCTGTGCCACCAACTTAAAAGTGATTTTCTTTTCTGCATTTTCATCACTAGGAGTATTATATAAATTCTCTGATGATGAAGTTAACAGAACTATCTGGTAATCAGAAAGATTACCACCGGAATAAGTTATTGTTAAGGATTCCCAACCATACAAACCATTATCAAACTTATTCATTTTTAAATAAGGCGCAACTTGGCTTGGATTATAACCATTTCCATTAAAACTCCATTGGTTACTAAAATCATCAACCTTTTTGCCTGATGAATCAAGTATATACCAAACAGAATATTCTCCTTTCTGAATATAGTTATTGAGACTATTAAATGTTATTGAATTACCCTCCACCAATTTTAAATTAGTCTGTTCCGTTAATCCCCATATAGCATTTGGCAGCAATGCAAGCATTGCTACCAACATATATCTCATTACACTATTAAAAATCTTAGACTTAAACATAAGCTTCAATGTTTTTTAATATTAGTATTATTGTTTACATATCCAAAATGCACCGTTATGGCGTCTTGCTTTATACCAGGTTAAATCCTGAGAGATGGCTACACGATATACCAGCGTTGGTGAATCTGCGGAACCATCAGCCACTTTTACAGAAAGCTGATAGACGATAGGACCTATCTTCTTGCCCAACTCACCTAAGGTTTCTGCCTCAATTCTATCTTTGCTAGAAACGATATATGGTATCGTACTGAAGGCTTTTGATTCTGCTCCAGTCTCTGATTCCGAGAGTTTCGTCCATTTGAGATCCGTGAAAGATACTTCTGCACCAGTTGGATCACTATACTTCGTAACAGAAGGAACGATATGGAACTCCTCTAAATCATGGAAAATGAGATTGAGCTGTTTTCCGTCATCTTTCAATGCCGGAGCCGAACCGATAGATCCAAAGTCCTCTACCTTGAGACGTAGCTTGTAATCGCTCAGCGCCAACTTTAAGACATGATGGTCGTTGCGGGCTATCTGGTTCCAGTCGGCATACATGAAATATCGTTGTGAACCAACGTTCGTTTCGAGCGTTACTACAAAATAAGGATAAGCATTGCCGGCTTGACTCTCGTTGACATAGAAAGAAACCGAACTGTTATCTGTATCATAATCGGTTGTGTTCTTGGCTACTGTCAAACCAGATGTAATCGTATGTGTAAAATCATCTCTTTTAGCATTCTCTACCAAATTTGGCGTTTGGGCAACATACGTAGATGAAACAACATCCTTTGCTGGAAGCAGCTTGACATTTCCTGTTCCTGTAGCAGGATCAGGATTGCTTGTAATATCGCTGATACTTACATTCTTTACGGTAATATCTCCACCTGTCATATTGCGGAACTTGAGCGTAATCTTGGATAGCATTCTTACTACATATAAATCCGTGATATCCGGTTTGCCGTCAGAGCCGATTTTTACCGTTTGCTTATTACTCATAGGAATACCATTCGTTGTAATATCCATATCATTACCCTTGACAGCAAATGTTTTGGAATCGAAGTTAGGAGAAGAACCCTCCGTAATCGTACCGAGATCAGTATCTGATATATTGGCAAAAGAATAGACCGTATAATCGGTTCCTGCTTCCAAACCGGTAACTATTACATCATCTTTCTTATCATTGCCTTCTGCTACGGATGGCTGCTTGACAACTTTCGCAACCGTTCCATCACGCTTTACAAAGACAACTGTCCAACTCTTCATATTCTCTTCTTTAGAACCATCATCCCATGAATTGGGCTTTCCTACAGTATAAGTTTCTGCACGGGATGAAGCAGAACTTCCTGATACTGGAGACAGATTAAAATGGAGAGTATATGTCTTGTTGGTGGTACTTCCTGGGTCAGAAGCATCACTATCTGGCGAACATGCTGCAAAAGCCGTCAGCAGCATCACCAGGCAAGCCATATATTTCATTATATGTTTTCTCATTTTAGTTATACTTTGTAAATTAATCTTAGAGTTTAATATATTACTTCCCCATGGTCGTAATGTGCCCAAGGGACAACATGTATGGTCAACTTCAAACCTTTTGACTTTCCTTCAACGCCTTCTACCTTTACTTGATAGATATTGTTGCGTACTACACCAAAATGCATCGGGTCAGCTTTGGTTCCACTTCCTGAAGGGTCGCTATGACGGAGCGTATAGGTATATTCCTTTTCTGTTTCTGTAGCACCAGCCGTAGGTCGCGTTGTTGCTTTATCCCATTCTGTCTCTTCATAATACTTGCCTTTAAAGATAAGACCAGTAGAATAAGTCTCTTCATTATCAGTAGTCGTATTCTCCATCACATAATCGAGGATGTAAGATTTCGAAGAAGTAACCTCCTGTACATTATATGATATAGGACCTTTAGCATCACTCAGAGTTAGACCTGTGCGATCCTTTGTCCAAGGGCAAACCACATAATTAGTAGAAGCCTTGGTTGTAGGATTCATTTCTTCTTCACCGTAATAAGTAACTTTAGATACAGCTGCATCTGGAGAAACTCGCTTTATCAGGTATTCTCCAGATTTCATAACCTTGGTAGGAGTTACAGATTCCAGCTTAAAGCCACCTACTACATTCGTACCATCCATTACATTATAATAATAACCTTTACCGGTATCATCATAAGTAGCATTTGGAATGATGTCGATACGGGCTGCCAGGCGCTCGATATCTACCTCTACCAGATACGGATCTGACTCGGTTCCAGTTCCACTACCGGATTTTCCGGAGAAATCTATCTTTGCGTCCTCCTTTGATGACATGATGAAGTTTGAGAACTTTGTAATATCTGCATCTCGGGTACACACCTTCGACATCTGCAAATCTCTTACTTCACTTATCTTCTTTCCTTTACATCTGGAAGTCATATCGTCTGCATTGGCTATCACTATAACATGATAATTCTTGCCAACAATTGCAGCATCGATTTCTCTTGGACCGGTAGTATAAGTTGCATCTTTGCCAGAAGAAGTTGTTTCCTTATTTAAACCGGTAAATGTATATACATAATCTATAGTAGCATCTTCCGACAGGTCATCTTTATCAGATTTATATAGTAAGACAGTAAGAGAATTGACATCATTTTCATGATTGATTCCTGATTCTCTTCCATCTCCATCTTCACCTCCTTGAGGTCCTGTCGCTGCCCTACTCGCTCGTGTATCTCCACTACCATCCACAGTCACCCTTACCTGCAGATATGTCTTCCTATCTTTGCTTGGCAGAGGCAAATCACTAGTAGTGTCACTCGCACAGGATGCGAACGACATAACCAGCAAAAGGGCTAGCAATGAGAGGGTTATTTTTTTCATCTTAAACATACACTTTCTTTTTTATATCGGCTTACTGAAAACCGGGTAGGACATGTTAATGAAGTTCTTCGAACTGGATGCGCTTACTCCAACTCAGCACATTCACGCTGATGGTGATGTAGCAATACTTGAGCTTGCCACCCTGGATAAAGAACTGAAGTTTGTAATCGTAGGCACGGTCTAGGAATTCCTGTGCACTGTAACTGTACTCCTCGCTGGTACGAAGACGGCTCAAGAGGTCTGGCAGATCTACATTGACTACTGTATTTCCGGTCTCCTTGCTCTTGATGAGGAGTCGGCCATCAAGGTTGTAATCTTCGTGCTTCAGAATGCGGGAAGTCATAAAGTCAGCATGGGCTATCTTGCCCTGCTCGTCCTCATCTACTGTATTCCATGTAGCATGAGGGGTATAAATGAGTTTACGGCTCTCATCGAGAGAGTTATCCCAAAGGATGCGGGCATTATGGTCTTCGATGGTCATCGTGTAGTCGTTGACATCCATATCCTGTGGAGAGTCTAGGTCACGAAGCGCCACATTGATCTTCTTGGTATCACGCACCAGAGGGATGGTTGCATAAGAAGGTTTTGAGGATGATACCTCTACTGCCTCCAGCAGTTTGCCATGCCAGAGGGTATCGAGCGGAAGGCTGTTGTTGACAACCTCATCATACTCACCCTTGTTTTCATGGTCGAGATTCACTTCCAGTTCCTGCATCTTATCTCCTGTAGCCGATGGAGCGGTACGAACGAACTTGGCACGGCCTGAAGTTAACTGGTCGGCGTAAGCATTCTGTCCAGCAAGGGCAAGGAACTGATATTTACCTGGCTGCAGGTTCTCGACGTGCATTACATAATTTGGGTCTTTGAGAGGCGATGATAGCGCAGAATTCGTCTCGGTCTGTTGGGTTATATAGTTTCCGTTCTCGTCGAATACATACAGCGTTACCTGTCCAACATGGTCGTTGAACATGTCGGCACGCTGGAGGTTGTAATCATACTTAAATTTCACATATACACCATTAGGGCAATCGCTGTAATCCTGGTGCCACATATCGTGGCACGAGGTGACGACTGTCAGGGTCATGGCAGCAGCCATGACACCCTTCAACCATTTATTTATCTTCTGCGCTATCATATCGCTAATCAATTATTGTTTTCTATATTTATCGTTTTATAACTACCTCAAATTACTTACCGAGGATTGCACCCTGAGTACGCTTAGCCCAAGAGAGAACGTTAATCTTGACAGAGATGTAAGCTGCCAACTCATCATCAGTATCACCAGTAACTTCCGGAACAACAGGGGAACCAACCTTCTTGATACCTTTAACATCAATATTATACCAGTTATTACGGAGTACACCATAACGACCAAGATAGTTTGCTGCCTGATTAGTTGCTGGATATGCACCATCACTTACTGTAGGTAATGGAGTCTCTGTATCCTTCCATGGAGTTAAGTCGTCACCAAAATGCTTGATTCTAACAGGATAATATGAAACGCCTTCTGCATAAGTAGCCACCTTGATACCGTCCATTATTGCCTGAATTTTAGCATCAACTACAGGAGCTGTATCAGAGGTATATTTGCTTGCACTCGTAGTCTTAATAGAAACTGTAGGTTTGTGATTACCTGCAGTACTAGCAACAGTAACTTCCAAATCATCGTCACCAATAGTCTCACCTGATTTCAAACCATTTTTGATCCATGTTTGTACTTCGGTATTGGTCAAGAATGCGTCCTTTACAGCTTTCTTCATATCATCTTCACCTAAGAGACTCTTCTCGTTATCATTAACAACGTAGAAAGTTGTACCAGTACCAAGCTGAGCTGCGACAATGACACGTGTAGTTACATCCTGATTCTGTTGACCTACTGTGAATGTATTTTCGAAGCAATAGTCATAACCACCAAGATTCTTCAAGGTAGTAGGCACAGTATTGCCAATCGTACTGAAATCGGCAGTCAAGTCTGCAGGTTTAGCATCGTAGTTAGGGTCTTTAGCCCAATATGTACGATACAAAGATACACCACCCTCCATAGGATTATCACCAACAAAGCGATATGGCTTAGAAGGAGCAGTCTTGCCAGTCTCTGTCTTTGTAGCCAAACCCAACCACTCAGAAGCATTAGAGGTATTTCTCAAATAAAAAGTCTTTTTATTGGTATTATCCAACACCCAACCCTTTACTTTATATGATACAGTAGCATCATCTGTCAAATTACCAGTAGCGGCAGTAGAAGTTACATCTACCTTTGCCAAAGCACGTTCAACATAAATAGTAGCGGAAGTATTTGCCTTCGCCAATGCTTCTGTCTCATAAATATGATTTTTATCAATTATAGAAGCAACACTGACAGTAGCACCAGTTGGTTGAGTTTCTCCACCTTTAACACTTGACAAAGGAGCATTCATCATCAAGAAACCATTGCCATTGAAATCAGAAACACTTTTAGTCAACTCCAAACCTTCCAAATCGGAGATTTTCTTTGTACTTCCAAAATCAGCTCCATTGACCTTTAAGGTTGCATTATTATTATCTACCTCAAGAGTGTTATTCTTATTCAATACAACAATAGCGTAGAAATTATGAGCACCATCACTTAAACCATTATTGATTTTTTGGGTAATTTTGGTTGTGGTTGTAATATTATCAGTAGTAGTTCCAACCAAGTTCATACTCAAATTCTTCAACTCGTAAGCTCCAGCAAATGTCGCATCTGCCTCATTTGCACCTTCAAACAGAATCAAGGTACCATCTTTAACAGCATACTCATCAGCAAGTCCATCATTAAAATTGTCGTTTTCTGCACGACTCATAGAACCACTACGTGTAGGCAAATTCAATGAAAGCGAAACATAGCCCTCACCACTCTGATTAGAACCAGGGTTACCACCATTCAAATCATCACTACTAGAACAAGAACCGAGCATCAGACCCACCAATGCAACGGAAAATAATAAAGTTTTCTTCATCCTGTAAGTTTTATTATTGTTATTAATAAATTATTTCTTTACTTATAAACGCTCTTAAAAATCTAATTATATTACATTTTTACATATTTGGTTTACAAATCATCTAATTGGTTATATTTGAGTCACTTTCTGAAGTTGTACTTAGAGAAGTTTTGCCTGGTTCAGGAGCCTGTCCCAAGCCAGGGCAATGCCCTGGCTCTAAGGAATAGCTATATTGTCCTAAACAGACAGTATGTATAACTTTATAGATTCTGTAGATTTTCTTTTGCAGAAGCAACACCAGCCTTGGCTGCCTGCTCCAGATAATAACGAGCTTGCTTCTCGTTACCCTTCAGCATCTCATAGACACCTCGGGCATTCTGGGCTTCGGCACTGGTTCCTGCCTTGTCGAGATATTCTTTCGCACCATCTGCATCACCGGCATTCAAACGGGTAATGGCTGCATTCAGATTCGCTGTCTCGTTCTCTGGGAACATGCGGACGGCTATCTCCATCACATCATTAAACTCCTTGCTGCCTGGCTCGTAAGTCTGGGCTACCATGAACATCTCCTCCTGGCTCAACTGCTGTGGCTTGGTCTTGATAATCTCCTTTGCCTCTTCCACATCGAAAGGTTTCACCTTATAAGTAATGTGGTAGTCGGAATGACGGAGTGCCGGATACCAGGTATCGAGCATAAAGCGATACTCTGAAGAATACTGCTTCTTAATCTTCAACTCGCGGGCATCAGGATTCAGACTCTTGTCTGCAATAATCGCCAGAATGGCATCCTTATGCTCCAGGTTGCTACCTTTAATATAAGCAATCAGTCCATCCCAATCCTCAGGTGTAGAAGAAACCGTGAAGAGATTATTTGGCAACTTCACCATCCGGCGAACATACTCGGTCAGCGTCTTGGCACGGTTCTTTGCCAGATAATCGTTATGGGTGTAAGGACTCTCAGGTGATGCATAACCATGTATGTTGATGCCGCTCACTTCGAGGTTCCCGTCTTCCTTCAATGCATTGATGGTACGGATAATGCTATCCAACTGTTCCGGATTGCGGCGGTAATCAGGATGCAGCTCTATGCGATCTACCGGGAAATCGATATAAGCACGCTTATCCAGATGACGGACCTTGATTGCCTCTACCTCCGGACGGACGAAAGAAGCTACCGGCTGGCGACGGCGAGTAAGCGTGAAATCATTGCCATCCTGAAGATCACCACAACCGCAGAGGTCTTCGTGAATATCGAGATCGTAGTTTCTTTCCTTAGAAGAGAGAGGAACTGAGGCAAGATACTTCACGGTCTGCTGCTTCTTGTTGTCTCGCTTCACCACCAAAGCCTGAGGTGAAAGCTGCAACTGTTTCTTCCCTACTCTACGGTCATACATAATCTGCTGTCTTCTGCCGTTGATAACAATCTCCGGCATCTTGAGCAGCTCACCCTTATGCTTGATCATCGGAGTATAGACAAGCTGGTTGTTGGTTGGGAGATCCAGGGAATCGAGATTCAGATCCATCGCAACTGTAATCTGGTCATTGAGATGAGACATCTGAACATTAGATACCTTTATCTTATCGGCAGCCAGCTTGAGACTCTTGCAATCCTGGGCTGCAAGAGGCATAGCCATCAAAAGAGAGCTGAATAATAATATGTAGTTCTTAAAATCTTTCATAGATTATGTTTAATGAGTTACAACATATAAATAAGAGAAATGGCTGCCTTGGTAGGACCCACGTAGTTGTCATGAGATGACTTCTCCTTCTCGCCACAGGCACCGCACTTGAACTTGTCGTACTGGATATAGTCATATCCGAAACCTACAGAGGTTTCCAGGTTCCAGTGCTTGGAAAGAGGCCATTGATAACCAGCGGTCACACCACCACCTACATACCATCCTTCATAGCGATGGTCGCGTAGAGATTTGAAAATGCCAAGGGGTAACTTCACTCCTCCTGCATTAAACTGTCCGCCCATGGCATGAACACCCAAGAACCAGCCATTGAAGCTCTGACAGAACCAGTAACGGTATTCTGGTTGCAAAAGCCAATGACGGAGGCTAGACTGGTCGCCACCGGACTGTTTCCAAGGATTGAAGCCAAAGAATACCTGAGCGGTATGCTTCTTACCTAAAGCAGTCTCGACACCGAGATTAGGAGTTGTAGTAGCCCAATATAAGAGGTTGGACTTGACTCCCGTGTTTTGAGCATAATTAGCTAGTGATACAAATAAGAGTAACACAGTAGCTAAAATCAATCGTTTCACCATCTATTAAAGAGTTTTGTTTATTCTAATTTTTTGTTACGTTTATATTATATAAATAGATAATTATAAAATTAACCGTTTACATGATAGTTCGTATTTTCTGGGGGCAAAAGTAATAGAAAAAAATGAGGGGGAGGCCGTCCGAAAACTTAATTAGGGAAGCAAACAACTGAATTGAGCATTTTTTCTTTTGCTCTTTATAGTTAATTAACTTCGTATCTTCTTGATTCTCAATTATTTTATGTATCTTTGTA
>OJKE01000145.1_pt1 | contig 54555 bp, 48 predicted proteins | sample 1596501 | NCBI WGS metagenome assembly OJKE01 (sample SAMEA4350125, study PRJEB24818) | metagenome | biome: human; feature: gut; material: faeces | place: Denmark | collected 2013-09
GCTATTTTCTATTGTTTCTATCTACCTGCAAAGGTACAAAAAATAATTGAAATACGCAAATAAATAACTGATTATTAAGTGGTTATAGATGTTAAAAAATCTATTAACCACTTATGATTGCAAATCCCCGGAACGCCTGGCGGGGGACTTTCAGGGGCATGTACCTAATTGCAAATCCCCGGAACGCCTGGCGGGAGACTTTCAGGGGCAAATACCTAATTGCAAATCCCCGGAACGCCTGGCGGGAGACTTTCAGGGGCAAATACCTAATTGCAAATCCCCGGAACGCCTGGCGGGTGACTTTCAGGGGCAAATACCTAGCGATAGTAATCATAAAGTTCAAAGTTCAAATCTCAAAGTTCAAAGTAATGACGATGTTCAAGACAATCGATTTCAGGGCACTGACAGCCATTCTGCTGTTCCTTCTGGCGCTGCTATTCAGCCTGCCCAACCTGGTAATAGCCATCGTGCTGATGATGATTATATCAGCCATACTGGAGATGCTCAGAAAACTGATGCCAAGAATCTCATAGCCTTCGACCTCTTCCAGGATTCCGCAGGACTCAAGGGGATGAATATTGATACCATCGGGTCCAGGCATTCCTCCCTGCTCGCTATTATGAGCGCTGGCGCTTCTCGTGTGATGAGTGAGGAGGAACTGATGAAGGTGGTGGCGATGAGAATGCCGAGCTATTATCAGGAGAATGACTGCCATCAGCTGATCCATGACTTCTATTCGAAATATGGGGATAGCTCCAAGCCGTTTTCGAGGGATGTGATTCGGGTGAATGCCTTGGCGGAACAGGCTGCTAAGAGCTTGCTTGCCGGGGATTGCAAATCCCCGGGACGCCTGACGGGGGACTTTCTAGCTGGACAAAATGGTTATAGCTTGCTTGCCGGGGATTGCAAATCCCCGGGACGCCTGGCGGGTTCAATGCTCAATGTTCAAAGTAACGCCTGTGTTCAAAGTAGCAACGCCTCTTATCCGCCTCCACCTCCTATGCCGGGGAAGCTGCCGAAGCTGGTGGAACTGCTGATCTCGAAGACTCCGGAGATTTATCAGCCGGCTGTGGCACATGCCATTTTCCCTCCGCTGGCTACCCATCTCTGGAATACCAGATTCAGATATATCGATAACGTGGAGCACGAAGCCACCCTGATGACCTGCCTCCTTGCAGGCACAGGCGCAGGTAAAAGTTGTGTGCAAATGCCGATTTCGATGATCATGGAGGATATCCGTAAGCGTGACCAGGAAAACCTGAAGCGTGAGAAGGAATGGAAAGAGGAAATGATGCGCAAGGGTGCCAACAAGGATAAGCGCAAGAGACCGGATAATCTCATTATACAGGAGATAGATGCGGATATGACCAACCCTGCCTTTGTGATGCGTACGGCAGAAGCCAAAGGCCACTTTCTCTATACTTCGCTCAACGAGATTGACCAGTTTGATGCCCTGAAAGGTATCGGCAACCAGCATTTCCGTATCATGTGCCTCGCCTTTGACCCGGGTAATCAATATGGACAAACACGAGTGGGAACCCAAAGTGTCACCGAGCGAGTAACCGTCCGTTTCAACTGGAATGCCTCTACCACTATCCAGAAGGGACAGCGTTATTTCTCCAAGGTGCTGACCGACGGTCCGCTGAGCCGAATCAACTTCTGTACCATTCCCGAAAGAGAAATCGGCGATAAGATTCCGGTGTATGGCACCTACGATGATCAGTTTCGCAAGGAGCTGAAGCCCTATATCGAGAATCTCTGTATGGCTACCGGCTTGATAGATTGCCCCGAGGCTTACCACTTGGCTGAGATTCTGAGTGAGGAGAATGCGGATTTTTCGCAGGTTACCCAGAACAGAATCTACGAGAACTTCACGTTCCGTGCCAACGTGATAGCCTATCTGAAGGCGTGCGTGCTCTATGTTGCCAACGGCTGTAGATGGGAGCCGGAGATAGAGGATTTCATCCGCTGGAGTGAGCGCTACGACCTGTGGTGCAAGATGCGTTTCTTCGAGGAGGACATCCAGAAGGCGAACAATGTGGGCGAGCATTCCAACAAGCGTGGTCCTTCCAATCTTCTCCAGTCGTTGCCGGATACGTTTACCGAGCAGCAGGTGGTGGAGGCTCGTGCAGCCCTGGGACTCTCGGAAGAGGGTACGGCGCATCTGCTTTCTACCTGGGTGTATAGAAAATACGTGAAACGTGGCAGCGAGAACTATCACAGTAACAGTTATCACAGTTTTACGAAGCTGAAATACAGATGTGATGGGCAGGATTTGAGTCAGTAACCGCTGATACTTATGATTCATACATTATTTATTTTATTCATTCATTAAAATTAGAATTACTTATGGAAATAGTTTTAGAGCGTATAGCTAAGAAGAATACTTATACCATCGGCCGACTTTATCTGTTGGCTGATGGTGATGTGAAGCGCAAGGTGATTAGCGGCAAGACTGCCGGTGACAAGCGCAGTTTCGAACATAGTTTTGATTTGAAGAAGTTGTCTAAGGACTGCTACTTCTGTGATACCCTGGAGCCTACGTGGCGCAATCTGAAGGGCGTGGAGCTGAAGCCGGAGGAGGAGAATGCCCGTTTCAGCCGAAAGAGCGGCAAGGTGGCGAGAAAGATTCCGGGCCATACCGCCATCCCCGAGGGCTCGTATCGTGTGCTCATCACCAAGTCGCCGCGATTCAAGAAGTGGCTTCCGTATGTGCAGGGCGTTCCCGGTTTCGAGGGTATCCGCATCCATGCCGGCAACTATCCCGACGATACCCAGGGCTGCATTCTGGTGGGCGAGAACCGGGTAAAGGGTATGGTGGTGAACTCCCGTATCTGGCTCCATCGTCTGATGAACCGCATTCAGGCGGCGGAGGCGCAGGGAGAAGGTATCTGGCTTACCGTCATCTGATGAAGGAATCGTTTCATAGATATTCCTGGATAGTTTCATAGATATTCCTGGGAATAGTTTCATTGGTAGCCGTGGATAGTTTCATTCCTATCCCCGAAATAGTTTCATTGGTATGGTAGTAATCGTATTTTTAAGTTCTTTTTCTTTAGATTTTGACCTTGAAAAAAGATGAGTTAGGTAGTAAAAATCGTTTAGGGGGGGGTAATTTTGGCTTTATATATGCTGAAAAAACAGATTTTACCCCCATATATGCTAAAAATTACCCCCTAGCATACGGTTTTTGTTGTACCTTTGCATCAGAAAAAATAAAACGGCGTTGTGAAACGCTTTCATCATCTTTTACTTATACAAGAATAACAATGGGGTTTCGATAGGGGTATCGAAATCCCATTGCTGTTTTTATGCCCTCCGGCATCAGGCAGAATATATAGTATACCTTATTATATATAGAGGAATCTAGCTTTTGGTGTGAATCCCACGATAGGATGAGGTTCTGGCATGCAAAAAGCCATAAAAACGGATGGAAATAATAAAATGCGACAAATTAGGTTAAATATTTATAAAAGATGAGGCTTAAGGCTCGTAACTTACACATAATCAAATAAAAATGTGTAATTTTGCAGTCCGATTATTTCGGGGATACACTTAGAGTCCCCTGGGTATGGTGTGTTAATAGTACATCCTGTGGCCGGGATTTGCGGTTAGTGAATCACCTATCCGAAAATAAGTGAGTAAGAAAAGATTAAAACGTTTTTTAGTAGTAAATTTAAATTTTAAAATGGACACATTAAGTTTCAAGACTATCTCTGTTAATAAGGAGACAGCTAAGAAAGAGTGGGTTGTAATCGACGCAACAGACCAGGTAGTAGGTCGCCTTTGCTCAAAGGTAGCTAAGTTGCTTCGTGGTAAGTACAAGCCAACTTTCACTCCACACGTAGATTGTGGTGACAACGTAATCATTATCAACGCAGCTAAGGCTGTGTTCTCTGGCAAGAAGGAGACTGATAAGGTTTACACACGTTACACTGGTTACCCTGGTGGTCAGCGCTTCAATACTCCAGCTGAGTTGCGCAAGCGTCCTGATGGAATGGACAAGATCCTCCGTCACGCAGTTAAGGGTATGTTGCCAAAGGGCCCTCTCGGTCGCTCTTTGATGGACAACCTCTTCATTTACGATGGCACAGAGCACAAGCATGAGGCTCAGCAGCCAAAGGCAATTGATATTAACCAGTATAAATAATTAAGGTAGAATGGAAGTAATTAATGCAATTGGTCGCCGTAAGAGCGCTGTAGCTCGCGTATACCTCTCAGAGGGTACAGGTAAGATCACAATCAACAAGAAAGATATTGAGACATATTTCCCATCAGCAATCCTTCGCTATGTAGTAAAGCAGCCATTGCAGTTGCTCGAGGCTGAGGGTAAGTATGATATTAAGGCAAACCTCGACGGTGGTGGTTTCACCGGTCAGAGCCAGGCTCTCCGCCTCGCTATCGCTCGCGCGCTCGTTAAGATCGACGCTAACGATAAGAAGGCATTGAAGGATGCAGGCTTCATGACACGTGACTCACGTGCTGTAGAGCGTAAGAAGCCAGGTCAGCCAAAGGCTCGTCGTCGCTTCCAGTTCAGCAAGCGTTAATCTTATACATATATTTATATATATATTCAGATTATTATAGCTGAACTAAAAAGTTTAGTATCTAAATCGGTGAGATTCCATTAATCGGGGACTACTCATCGACTGATTCTAGCTAGAATTCAAAAGAAAGTAAACAACATTTAAACAAGAAAAAGACAATGTCAAGAACAAATTTTGACCAGTTACTTCAGGCAGGTTGCCACTTCGGACACCTCCGTCGCAAGTGGAATCCAGCAATGGCTCCTTACATCTTCATGGAGCGTAACGGTATTCATATTATCGACCTCAACAAGACTGTTGCTAAGGTTGACGAGGCTGCTGAGGCCCTCAAGGAAATCGCCAAGTCAGGTAAGAAAATCCTGTTTGTCGCTACTAAAAAACAAGCTAAGGATGCAGTTGCCGAGAAGGCAGCTTCTATCAATATGCCATACGTAAACGAGCGTTGGGCTGGTGGTATGCTTACCAACTTCCCTACAATCCGTAAGGCAGTTAAGAAAATGACAAACATCGACAAGTTGTTGAACGATGGTACATTCTCTAACCTCTCAAAGCGCGAGTTGCTGCAGATCAGCCGCCAGCGTGCTAAGTTGGAGAAGAACCTCGGTTCTATCGCTGACTTGACACGTCTCCCAAGCGCACTCTTCGTAGTTGACGTAATGAAGGAGCACATCGCTGTTAAGGAGGCTAACCGTCTTGGTATCCCTGTGTTCGGTATCGTTGATACTAACTCAGATCCAAAGAATATCGACTACGTTATCCCAGCTAACGATGACGCTAAGGACTCTGTAGAGGCTATCCTCTCTGCAGTTTGCGGTGCTATCGCTGAGGGTCTTGAGGAGCGTAAGGCTGAGAAGGCTGACGACAAGGCTGCTGCAGAGCAGAAGGATCAGCCTAAGAAGAAGGCTGCTCGCAAGGACGAGGCTGAGTAATTAGGCAAACAAAAATATACTGGAGCCATTGATTCTGTTTTATGATTCGATGGCTTTAGTTCTTTTAAACCAAAGATTATTATTAACTTTTAATATTAGAAAATATTATGGCTGTTTCAATTGAAGATATCAAGAAACTTCGCGCTATGACTGGTGCTGGTCTTGCTGACGTAAAGAAGGCACTCACAGAGGCTGAAGGTGATTTCGATAAGGCAAAGGAGTTGCTCCGTGAGCGTGGTCTCGCTATCGCTGCAAAGCGTTCTGACCGTGAGACTTCTAACGGTTGCGTTCTCGTAAAGAAGGTTAACGATTTCGCTGCTATCATCGCTTTGAAGTGTGAGACTGACTTCGTAGCTAACGGTGCTGACTTCATCAAGTTGACATCTGACATCCTCGACGCTGCTATCGCTGCAAAGGCTCATACCCTCGACGAGGTGAAGGCTTTGAAGGTTGGCGAGTCTGATGCTCAGGCTGCTGTTACACAGCGTTCTGGTATCACTGGTGAGAAGATGGAGCTCGACGGCTACTGTGTTCTCGAGGGTGACAACATCGAGGTTTACGACCACATGAACAAGCACACTCTCTGTACTATGGTTCAGCTCAACGAGAACAACGCAGAGGCTGGTCACAAGGTAGCTATGCAGGTAGCTGCTATGCGCCCTGTAGCTCTCGACGAGTCTTCTGTTTCTGAGGAGACTAAGAAGACTGAGCTTGAGGTTGCTGTTGCCAAGACTAAGGAGGAGCTCGTAGAGAAGGCTGTTAACGCAGCTTTGAAGAAGGCTGGCATCAACCCAGCTCACGTTGACTCTGAGGATCACATCGAGAGCAACACCAAGAAGGGTTGGTTGACTCCTGAGCAGGCTGAGGAGGCTCGCAACATCAAGAAGACTGTAGGTGAGGAGAAGGCTGCTTCTTTGAACCCAACTATGATCCAGAACATCGCTAACGGTCGTCTGGCTAAGTTCTTCAAGGAGAACTGCCTCGTTGACCAGGAGTTCCAGTTCGGTGATGGTGACAAGCAGACTGTTGCTCAGTACCTCGCTTCTCAGAGCAAGGATCTCAAGATCGTTGCTTACCAGCGCTTTACTCTTGCTGCTGAGTAATCATTACTCAAAAGCAAGCATTAATTTGACTTATAGTTAAATTAGAATATCCGGGAGTTATGGAGTTAAAGCTTAGCTTTGCTTCTAACTCCCATTTCTTTTTTATATATATTTTTGGGGTTATGAAGATATTTGCTATCGGTATGAACTATACCGAACACAATAAATCGCTGCATGGAACGTTATCTAAACCAGAGCGTCCTGTTATTTTTACCAAGGCTGATTCTGCGCTGCTCAACAACGGCAAGCCTTTCTTCATCCCGGATCATCTGGGAAGAATAGAGTATGAGACCGAACTGGTGGTGCGCATCTGCAAGTTGGGCAAGACCATTCCGCAGCGTTTCGCCCACCGCTATTATGATGCGGTGACCGTGGGCATCGACTTTACCGCCCGCGAGATGCAGAAGAAGCTGAGAGAGGCTGGACAGCCTTGGGAGCTTGCCAAGGGCTTCGACGGTTCTGCCGCCATCGGCGAATGGGTGGATATCCAGAAGTTCCGCGACATCCAGGCTATCCACTTCCATCTCAACATCAACGGCGAGAATGTACAGGAAGGCTGTTCGAGCGATATGCTCTACAAGGTGGATGAAATCATCTCCTACATCAGCCAGTATTTTACGCTCAAGACTGGAGACCTGCTCTATACGGGTTGTCCTACAGGATGCGGTCCGGTGAAGATCGACGACCATCTGGAGGGCTATCTCGAAGATAGAAAGGTGCTCGACTTTATGTGTAAATAGAAAGAATATATGAATAAGAGTAGAATATGGCAATACCTCTGTATCGTGGCAGTGCTGGTGCTGACGGCGCTGCCTGCTGCTGCACAGAGATTCTTCAACCTTACCTCGCAGGAGGTGAAGGTGGACTCCATATTGCCTCAATTCGTATATTCTTTGCCTTTGCAGGGTGATTATCAGGATTCTATCTATACGGTAACAGTGAAATATCCGGAGTATGTGGATATGCCTGCTACCGATATTTCTCATTACAACCGGCTTTCGGGCGCTGCTCTTCCCGAGCAGGTGGCCATCTGCCAGCAGGTAACCGAATGCCGGAAACAAGGCTTGCTGGTGATTTCCTTTTCTCCTCTCGTTTTCAGGGAGCACAGATACCAGGCGCTGGTGAGCTTCATGCTCGATATCCAGGCGAAGCCGCTGGTGCGTTCGCAGAGCCAGTCGTATCTGCTGAAACGTTCGCAGCAGGAAGCCCGACTGCAGACACGCGGCGGGGAGGATTCTTCTCCCGCCTATGCCGACCATTCTGTGCTGGCAAGCGGAAAATGGGCAAAGATCAGGGTGAGCGAAACGGGAATTCATCAGTTGACTGCCGACGTGGTGCGCCGTGCCGGTTTTTCGGATATCAGCAAGGTGAAGATCTACGGTTATGGAGGAAATCTCCAGAACGAAGCGCTCTATGCCCAGGATATCCGGGAGACTGACGACCTGAAGGAGGTGCCGCAGTATGTAGTGGATGGCAGACATTATTTCTACGCCCGCGGTGCAGTGAGCTGGAGCAGCCCTACGGCTACGGTGCGTACCCGCAATCCCTATTCAGACTATGGCTGTTATTTCATCACCCAGAGCGATGAGTCGCCGAGTCTCTGGGCTGATTCAGCCTCTTTCGTATCTTCCTGCCATCCGATGCCGGAAGATTATCATTCTCTTTATGAAGTAGATGGGTTCAGCTGGATGCAGGGTGGAAGGAATCTCTTCCATCCTACAGCCGTCAAGGTGGGCGATACCCAGAAGGTGGTCATCACCAATCCTACCGGATGCAGCCGGGGAAAGCTGGTGGTGGCTGTTACCGCCGGTACCAACACCCAGGTGCAGATCAGGAAGAACCAGCAGGAACTGGGAACCATGAGCCTCCAATTGCCTGTCAATACCAGCAGCAGTGCCTATACGGTAGGCGTGGAAAGGAGCGCCACCTATCCGCTTCAGGATTTCGGGGAGAAGGATACCATCGAGATACAGCCACTCAGCGGTGGACCGGTTCATCTGGATTATGTGGCCGTAACCTGGGAGCAGCCTGCGCCCTTTGCCGGTTTCGGAAGTCAGATCCCTGCGGCCGAGTATGTGTATGGCATCACCCCGCAGGATCACCATGCCGACGGGGCTGCTGATATGGTGATCATCATCCCAACCTCGCAGAAACTGCTCAGGCAGGCACAGCGGCTCAAGGAATTCCACGAAACCCACGACGGGCTGCGGGTGAACATCGTGCCCGCCGATGAACTCTACAATGAATTCTCCAGCGGTACCCCCGATGCCAATGCCTACCGCCGCTATCTGCGGATGCTGAGCGACAGGGCGGCTACGGCTGCTGACATGCCTAAGTATCTGCTGCTCTTCGGCGATTGCGTATGGGACAACCGGATGCTCACGGCAGATTGCAGGCTGCTGAATCCGGATGATTACCTGCTCTGTCATGAGAGCGATGACTCGTTCAGCAAGACCACCTGCTATGTAAGCGACAGCTGGCTGGGAATCATCGGCGAAGGAAAGGGAGCCGATCCGAAAACCGAACTGCAGGATGTGGCGGTAGGACGATTCCCGGTGACCACGGCGCAGGAAGCCGAGATTCTGGTGGACAAGACCATCAGCTACAAGAAGAACGCCAATGCCGGAGCCTGGCAGAACACCCTGATGTTCATGGGCGATGACGGCAACGAGAATCTCCACATGGCGGATGCCAACGAGGTGGCAGACGATATCGCCTCGCTGTATCCGGGCTATCTCATCAGAAAGGTGATGTGGGATGCCTACACCCGCCAGACCTCCTCAACGGGAAATACCTATCCCGAAGTCTCCAGTATCATCAGGCAGCAGCAGGCTAATGGTGCCCTGGTGATGGATTATGCCGGACATGGAAGCGAGACTCAGATTTCGCATGAAAACGTGCTCAAGATTACGGATTTCGAATCGTTCAGAAACGAAAACCTGCCGCTGTGGGTGACGGCATCCTGCGACATCATGCCCTTTGACGGTACGAAATCTACCATCGGCGAGGCTGCCCTGCTGAATGAAAAAGGTGGAGCTGTGGCATTCTATGGTACCACGCGTACCGTGTTTGCCCAGCAGAACAAGTATATGAACCGTGCCTTCCTGCGCAGGGTGCTGAGCCGGGAAGACGGCAAGCCGCTTGCGATAGGCGAGGCACACCGGCTGGCACAGAACGACGTGATGCTGGGCAATGTGATGGCGGGCGAGATAGACCGCTCGGAAAACCATCTGCAGTATGCCCTGCTCGGAGATCCTGCTCTCTCGCTCAACCTGCCGATGATGAAGGTAGTGGTGGATTCCATCAACGGCATCTCCTGCCAGCGCACCGATACGGTTCCGCTGCTGAGAGCCGGAGATATAGCCAGGATTGCGGGACATGTGGAGACGGATGTGGATTTCCAGGGGGTAGTGACGGCTACGGTAAGGGATTCCAGGGAACTGGTTACCTGCAAACTGAATGATGCCACAGCCGACGGAGCCTCCACAGCCTTCCAGTATTACGACCGGCAGAAGACGCTCTATCAGGGTGCTGACAGCGTATCCGGCGGAAAGTTCGCCTTCAGCTTTGCCGTACCTAAGGATATCAATTATTCGGGTGATACCGGACTGATGAATCTCTATGCCGTCAGCAACGACAAGGCGCTGCGGGCGAATGGAGAAAGCGCACGGTTCAAGGTGGGCGGCAGCGTGGTGGCAGAAAATGACTCCATCGGTCCGTCGGTATTCTGCTATCTGAACTCGCCTACCTTCGTGGATGGCGGCAATGTGAATACCACCCCTTATTTCGTGGCAAGGATATCAGACAAGGACGGAATCAATGCCGCAGGAAGCGGACTCGGCCATGACCTGAAGCTGGTGATAGACGGAGATCAGTCGAAGACCTACAATCTCAACGGTTATTTCTCGTATGATTTCGGAACCTATACCAGCGGTTCCACCTGCTACAGTATTCCGGAACTCCCGGCAGGCAGGCATCAGCTTACCTTCACGGCATGGGATATCCAGAACAACAGTTCTACCACCACCCTCCACTTCAATGTGGTAAGCGGTCTGGCTCCATCGCTCTTCGATGTGGGCGTGACGGAGAATCCAGCCCGCAGCACCACCACCTTCATCGTTTCTCACGACAGGACGGAGAGCCGGATGGATGTGGTAATCGAACTCTATGATACTTCGGGCAGACAGCTCTGGCGCCATGCCGAGAGCGGAGTGCCGGCATCGGAGGTCTATACCGTGAAGTGGGATCTGTCGGTAGATGGCGGTCGTCCTCTGGGTACGGGCATCTATCTGTATCGGGTCAAGGTTTCATCGGATGGCAGCAGCTATGCCTCCAAGACCCGGAAACTGATCATTATAAAATAGAAAATATCATCATATAAAATAATGTAGTATGAATAGAATCGTCAAGATATTCGCAACCGGTTTCCTCTCTGTATGGGCGCTGACGGCATCGGCGCAGAACGGAGAGGGAGACACCAAGGAGAGTCTTTTCAATCCGGTAAACTATGCCGTCATCTCTCAGACCATAGCGCCCGATGCCCGCGGCGGAGGTCTGGGTGATGTGGGTGCGGCAACCGATCCGGATGTCAACTCGCAGTATTGGAATCCGGCAAAGTATCCCTTCAACATCTCCAGGGCGGGCGTGGCGCTGAACTTCACTCCATGGCTCCGCTCGCTGGTCAACGACATGAATCTCGCCTATCTCTCGGGCTATTACCGCATAGGCGATTACAGTGCCGTATCCGCTTCGCTCCGTTACTTCAACATGGGTGAGGTGTTTCTTTCTGAGCCGGGAGAAAACGACAATACGATGACCATCAATCCCTATGAGATGTCGATCGATGTGGCTTACTCTCTGATGCTCAGCGAGAAATTCTCCCTGGCGGCAGCCATCCGCTGGATCTATTCCGACCTGCGCTTCAACTATCAGGAGGAAAATTCGCCAGCCTCGGCTTTTGCGGCGGATATCGCAGCCTATTATCAGAACTATGTCAACATCGGACCGCGTGAGTGCCAGTTGGGCGTAGGTCTGAACATTTCGAATATCGGCAGCAAGATTACCTTCAGCGGTCAGGAGTATGGCGAGTTCCTGCCTACCAATCTGCGTCTGGGAGCCTCACTGATGATTCCTATCGACGAGTACAACCGCTTTACCATAGCCGCAGATGCCAACAAGTATCTCGTACCGACGGTTCCTGCTCAGAAGGAGGGAGAGGACAACTCGGAGTATGAAGACCGTGTGCATCGCGAATACAACGATATTTCGGGCATCAGCGGCATCTTCAAGAGCTTCAGCGATGCCCCAGGCGGATTCAAGGAAGAGCTGGAGGAAATCAACTATGGCGTAGGTGCCGAGTATGTATATAATGACAAGTTTGCCCTGCGTGCCGGTTATCATCACGAGAGCCAGAGCAAGGGCAACCGCAAGTACTTCACGGTGGGAGCCGGCTTCAAGATGAATGTCTTCTCGCTCGATGCTTCCTATGTGGTAGCCACCGCCAAGAGCAATCCGCTCGACCAGACCCTGCGCTTTACGCTGGCGTTTGATATGGACGGATTGAAAGACCTGTTCAAGCGATAGGCAGGACAGAATATAAACATATTAATAACTTTAATTATAAATATAAGATTATGAATATACGTGTAGGATTTGGATACGATGTTCACAAGCTGGTAGAGAACCGCGACTTGTGGCTGGGTGGTATCAAGATAGATTATGAGTTGGGTTTGCTCGGCCATAGTGATGCCGACGTGTTGATTCATGCCATTTGCGATGCCCTGCTGGGTGCAGCCAATATGCGTGATATCGGTTATCATTTCCCTGATACGGCAGCAGAGACCCTGAATGTGGATTCCAAGATTCTGCTCAAGAAGACGATGGACCTGATTGCCACCAAGGGATATACCCTGGGCAACATTGATGCAACGGTCTGTGCTGAGCGTCCGAAGCTCAATCCGCATGTTCCTGCCATGAAGGAATGCCTGGCAAAAGTGATGGGTGTAGAGGAAGACCAGATCTCCATCAAGGCTACAACCACAGAGAAGTTGGGCTTTACCGGAAGAATGGAAGGAATCTCGGCTTACGCTACAGTATTGATAGTAAAAGCTTAACGAGAGTTAAAATCTCGTTGATTTTTGATGAAATTTCTAATAATTCGTTGATTTATATCAAGAAATCTCAAAAATAACACTTTTTTTGCCGGATTATTTGGAGATTCGTAGAAAAAGTACTATCTTTGCAGCGTCAAAAGGTTAATAGATTGTTTAGGTTAGTAGTAATAGATTTAGGTTTTTAGTTATTAGGTTTTAAGGTAGATTGTTTAACAGATAATTGAGAAGGTCGTGAGACTATTTTGATTAGAATTTTTAAGTTAAACATAGTGCATGCCACAGCTCGTTGAGAGTTGTGGCATGTTTTATTATATCCATTCCCATCAGCCTATTCAATCCATTCTCCTTATCTTATGAAAACATTCCCATCATTTCATAAAAAACATTCTCTTTATCTCAGAAAAGTCTTCCTTTTTCTTCGCCAACTCAAATTTTTACATTATCTTTGCAAGCAGAATTAAAAGGATAATCATGAGAGTACTCATAGTAAATACAAGTGAGAAGGCGGGTGGAGCTGCCGTGGCTGCCAACCGCCTGATGGATGCCCTTAACAACAATGGTGTTAAGGCAAAGATGCTGGTGCGCGATAAGGTGACCGATGATATTACCGTGGTAGGGTTGCCACGCTCGTTCAGGATGCAGTGGAATTTCCTGTGGGAGCGCTGGTGCATCTTCTGCCGCCTTCATTTTTCCAGAAAGAATCTCTTTGCACTCGATATCGCCAATGCGGGATACGACATCACTTCCCTGCCGGAGTTCAAGGAGGCTGACATCATCCATCTACACTGGGTCAACCAGGGCATGCTTTCGCTGAAGACCATCCGGAAGATCATCAGCAGCGGAAAACCGGTGGTATGGACCATGCACGACATCTGGCCGGCATCATCCATCTGTCATCTTACCCTGGGCTGCCATCATTACAACAATGGCTGCGGCAACTGCAAGTATCTGCCGGGAAACGGGGGAAAGAACGATCTGTCGGCTAAGATATGGAAGAAGAAGCAGAAGGTGTATAACAGCGGGGCTCTTTCCTTTGTTACCTGCAGCAGATGGCTGGCAGCGGAAGCCCGGTTGAGCGGACTCCTGGCGGGTCATCGCATCGAGACGATTCCCAATCCGATAGATACCCATGTCTATTGTCCGCAGGATAAGCTGGAATCCCGTCTCCGCACGCAGTTGCCGAAGGATAAGCGCATCATCCTCTTCATCGCCCAGAGAGCCACCAATCCCTATAAGGGCATGGATTATCTGATAGAGGCGTGCCGGCTGATGGCTGAGCAGCATCCCGAGATGAGGGAGAACACCTGCGTGGCAATACTGGGTGGACACAGCGAGGAGTTCGAAGGCAAGCTTTCGTTCCCGATCGTTTCGCTCGGTTATGTGAGTGATGACAAGCGCATCGCGGATATTTACAATGCTGCCGATGTCTTCGTGCTTCCTTCCCTGTCGGAGAATCTGCCGAATACCATCATGGAGGCGATGGCTTGCGGCGTGCCGAGCGTAGGATTCAAGGTGGGCGGCATACCGGAGATGATCGATCATCAGAAGAACGGATATGTGGCAAACTACCGCGATGCCAAGGATCTGGCGGCTGGAATCCACTGGGTGCTGGAAGAAACCGACCATGAGAATCTGAAAAAGGCGTGCCTGCAGAAGGTGATGCATAACTATTCGCAGCATGCGGTGGCGCTGAAATATGTTGAGGTGTATAATCAGGCGATGGCCTTTAAAAACTACCGGATATGATTAAGTTTACTGTCGTAACCTGTACCTACAATGCTGAGAGGGTGTTGCAGCGTACGTTGGATAGTGTCAATAAGCAGACTTACTGCAACATCGAGCACCTGATCATAGATGGTGTTTCGAAGGACAAGACCCTGGCTATGGTTCGGGCATACCAGAACAGGGCAAAGGCTGGAGAGAATGCCCACGAAATCGTGGTCTATTCGGAACCAGACAAGGGACTCTATGACGCCATGAACAAGGGCATCGACCGTGCCACAGGCGACTATCTCGTGTTTCTGAATGCGGGAGATGTCTTTCCTTCCGACGATACCCTGGAGTATGTGGAGGGATGCGTAGGCGAGGGCGAGAACCTGCCGGGCGTGCTGTATGGAGATACCGATATCGTGAATGACGAAGGAAGATTCCTGCGCCATCGCCGTCTTTCGCCTCCCGAGAGGCTGAACTGGCGCTCGTTCAAGTGGGGGATGCTCGTCTGTCATCAGTCGTTTTATGCCCGCACGGATATCGCCCGCCAAATCCATTATAATCTTCACTATCGCCTTTCGGCAGATGTGGATTGGTGCATCCGCATCATGAAGGCGGCTCAGCAGCGCCATCTTCCGTTGCGCAATGTCCATGCAGTCATCACCAACTATCTGGATGGCGGCATGTCGGTGCAGAACCACAAAGCTTCGCTCAAGGAGCGTTTCGAGGTGATGCGCAGCAACTATGGCATTGTCACCACGGTTCTGGTGCATACCTGGTTTGTGGTGAGGAGTCTCTTCAAGCGCTAGTTCGCATGGTTTTAGCAAGAAAAAATAAATTTAAATGGCAGAAACATTAAAGGAAAAAACAGCAAAGGGTCTCTTCTGGGGAGCCATGAACAATGGGGCGATGCAGGTTATCGGACTGGTATTCGGCATCGTCCTGGGCAGACTGTTGTCGCCAAGCGATTATGGTATGATCGCCATGATTACTGTTTTTTCTCTGATAGCCAATGCCTTGCAGAATTCGGGCTTCATCACGGCTATCACGAATATCAAGGAACCTACAGATAATGACTATAACTCCGTATTCTGGTTTAATATCTCTGTAGGTGGTTTTCTATACCTGGTACTTTTTCTCTGTGCCCCTCTGATAGCGGGCTATTATCATACTCCGGCACTGGTTCCTCTTTGCCGGTATGCATTCCTGTCGCTGTTATTCTCCAGCCTCTGTACGGCTCAGTCGGCTTATCTCTTCAAGCACATGATGGTGAAGCAGAGGGCGCAGTCGGGCATCATCGCCACGCTCTTTTCGAGTGTGGTAGGAGTGATCATGGCGTTTTGCGGCATGTCTTATTGGGCTTTGGCTACCCAGACCATCGTTTACAGCATCGTGAATACGGCGCTGTTCTGGCATTATTCTCCGTGGCGCCCGAGTCTGCGGTTCGATTTCGAACCTATCCGCAGGATGTTCAAGTTCAGCTGCAAACTGCTGGCTTCCACCATCACCACGCATATCAACAACAATGTGCTGAACATCCTGTTGGGTCATTACTTCACGGCGCATGATACGGGTAATTACAACCAGGCTTCGCAGTGGAACTTCAAGGCTTACAGCGTGATACAGGGAATGGTGGATTCGGTGGCTCAGCCTGTGCTGGTAGATCTTCGTGAGCAGCCTGGACGCCAGTTGGAAGCCTTGCGCAAGCTGATCCGCTTCACGGCATTCATTTCCTTCCCGCTGATGCTGGGATTTGGAATGGTGGCTAGGGAGTTTATCGTCCTGGCTATCACCGAAAAATGGCTGGCGAGTGCCTTTCTGCTGCAGATTCTCTGCGTGAGTGGTGCCATCATTCCGATGAGCCAGCTCATGTCGAGTCTGGTGGTGAGCAACGGTAAGTCGGGTACTTATTTTGGGGTGACCTTTGCCCTGGGTGTGGTTCAGATTCTGACGATGATTCTGATATGGCATTGGGGCATCCGCACGATGGTCATCGCCTACGTGCTGCTGAACATCATCTGGCTGTTCGTATGGCAGTATTTCTCCCGTCGCCTGATAGGCTATCGGGTATGGATGTTCCTGAAAGATATCCTGCCGTTTGCGCTGGCAGCCCTGGCGGTGATGACGGCTACCTATTTCGCCACGCAGTCGATCCACAATCTGTGGCTGCTCCTGCTTTGCCGCATTCTGATGGCTGTGGTGCTGTACTATCTGGTGATGCGTATTGCCGGTGCCGCCATCCTGAAAGAGTGTATGGGTTTCGTGAAGAAGAAAATGGGAAAGAAGTAACCTTGATGGGTTCATATGAATAAATCAGAATGAAGGATGAATACAAATAAGACAGTTTCAATCATTATGGGCACCTACAATGGTGCCGAATATATCAGGGAGCAGTTGGATTCCATACTCTCGCAGACCTATCCCCTGAAGGAGATCATCATCCAGGATGATGGTTCTACGGATGATACGGTGGCGATTTGCACAGCCTATGCCGAGAAGTTTCCTATCATACATTTCTCGCGCAATGCCAGCAATCTGGGATTCAATCAGAACTTCAAGTCGGCTGCGATGAAGGCAACGGGCGATTTTGTGGCTTTCAGCGATCAGGATGATGTCTGGTTTCCTACCAAGATAGAGAAGCAGGTGGCTGCCATCGGCAATCATGACATCTGTTTTTCTACCCATCTGCGTGGTGCCGACAGGGAGCATACGCATCTTGTGAATCCTCAGTACAGCCTGGAGGCGCTGCTCTTCTGCGGATTTGCCGGACATACCATGCTGCTCCGCCGGGAGTTTATCCAGACAAGTGAATACTGGCTGCCGAATATCATGTACGATTGGAGTCTTGCCATCTGCGCCCAGTTGCACGGCGGTATCGTGATGGTAGATGAACCACTGAACTGGCATCGCACGAATCTGGCTTCTGCCTGTCATGAGGAACTGAAGCAGGCAGGCAAGAAGGTGGATGCCCGCCCTACCTATCAGCCTTACCTCTATGGTATCGCCAATTATCGCAGATTGCAGCAGCAGCCCAACTGGCAGATGCTCTATACCTATATATATGAGCATACCCGGGAGCCGAAGTTTGCGCTGGCACATCGCATGAGCTATTATATGCTGCATCACAATCTGCTGGCACTCTTCAGCCTCTGCTTCCTCTGTCTGAAGCATGGTGACAAGATATACTACAGCAAGCATCAGCGGGGCTTGATGGCAAAGATACGTGCCTTCTGCTATCCGTTGATCTTCTCATATAATAACATTCAATATAATAGACAATCTTAAAATACGAACTTTATGAATATTGCATTATTGACTGCAGGCGGTGTTGGTAACCGTATGGGACAGGATATCCCAAAGCAATTTATGACGATTGATAACATACCTGTTATCATCTATACCATGCAGGCTTTCCAGAGCCATCCTCAGATAGACGCCATCTGCGTGGTGTGCCTCAAGGGATGGGAAGTGGTACTGCAGGCGTATGCCAACCAGTTTAACATCACCAAGCTGAAGTGGATCTTCGAGGGTGGTGACAGCAATCAGCACTCCATCCGCAATGGGTTGTGGGGCTTGCGCGATGCCGGATGTGCAGAGGATGATATCATATTGGTACACGATGGTGTGCGCCCGCTGGTGGCAGAGCGAATCATTACCGAGAATATCGAGAAGTGCAGAAAGTATGGTTATGCCATTACGGGTATGATCTGCAAGGAGGCTATCATGCAGAAGGTGGATGACTGTGTGAAGAATATCGACATCCCACGCGAGCGGCTGGTTCGCACCCAGACTCCCCATACCTATCCTCTCGGCACTTTGCTGAAGGCGCACGCCGAGGCTGATGCCAAGGGTATTGACGGCACGGTGGCATCCTGTACCTTGATGGCTGAGCTGGGAGTAGATAACCAGCACCTGGTGATGGGATCTGAGAAAAACGGATTGAAGCTTACCCAGACGGAGGATGTGGAGCTGTTTAAGGCATTGAAGCATACCACCAAGGATGAGTGGCTGAAATAGATAATAGGCTCTGCCGATATAAGTTGAAATAGATAATAGAAGGAAATAGATAGTAGGATGAAACAGACAAATCTATATAATGAAGATGTAAAGGCGGCTTTGGCTGCGTTTGAACTGCCATGGCAGCAGCTTTCGGGCAAGAATATCCTGGTGCTGGGCGCTACAGGATTGATTGGTGGCTGTCTGGTTGATATGCTGATGCAGCATGAGGGACTGGATTATCAGGTTTATGCTGCGGGTCGTAACGAAGAGCGGGCTAACAGGCGCTTTTCGGCGTATCTTGATTCCGGACATTATCATTTTCTTCCTTTTGATGTTACGGCTCCCTTGTCGGTGGATATCTCTTTCGATTATATTGTGGATGCTGCTGGCGGTGCCTGTCCACAGCTTTATAGCGAGGATCCTGTGGGAGTGATGAAGTCTAATATCTTCGGCGTGGATAATCTGCTGCGCTTTGGACTGCAGCACGGCTTGAAGAAATTGGTCTATGTATCTTCCGGAGAAGTCTATGGCGAGGGCGACGGTCGTGTCTTTGAAGAAAGCTATAGCGGGTATATCGATCCTACTACGGTGAGGGCGTGCTATCCTTCGGCAAAACGTGCTTCCGAGACGCTTTGTATCTGCTATGCTCATCAGTATGGCATTGAGGTGTCCATCGCCCGTCCGAGTCATATCTACGGTCCGTTCTTTACAGAGAACGATAATCGTGTTTATGCCCAGTTTATCCGCAATGTATTGCGTGGCGAGGATATCGTACTGAAGAGTAAGGGGGAGGCGTTCCGTTCGTGGACTTATGTGGTGGATTGTGCGATGGCGCTGCTTTATATCCTGCTGAAGGGCGGGAATGGTGAGGCGTATAATATAGCCAATGAGGAGTCGAATGTAAGCATCAGAACCTTGGCAGAAACTGTTGCTGATCTGGCTGGCAGAAAGGTGGTCTTTGATATTCCCGATGATGCCAGTCATGGCAATACCACTCCTATTACCAAGGCTGTTTTTGCTACGGATAAGTTGGAAGCTCTGGGCTGGAAGCCGATTACATTATTAAAGGATGGTCTGGCTCATACCATCCAGGTTTTGCTGTAAATGATAGATTGAGTTTTTGCATGTGGCTTAAGAACGGGCTGAGGCCCAAAGAACCAGAAGCAACACGCCCTGAAAGAGCGTGCTGCTTTTGGTCTTTTAGTGTAGTTTTTAAAAACAAGACATACGTCTTAACTTCTTAACTCCTTTTCCTTAGTTCCGGCAGGATGAATATCGAATGGAACTCGCGCTTTTCTACTGGTGGAATCTTCATATAATCACCATAGAGGTCGGTGAGGTAGGAATCGGGATTGCATGGTGCAGGGAATTCCTTGCCCTCAAACTTGATGGTACCCAATGGCTTGACTGCCTTCTTGTCGAATGAGATGCCTCGGCCATTCAGGAAAGGAACATCAGAATAACGGGTCTTCTTTCCGAACAAGCCTACTACCTTCCATAATGCACTGCACAGACAATACTTGCCTCCGAAATAGAAGAACTCTGCAAAGGAACGCAGAGAGTAAGTGTGTCGGTGGTTCAGGATAGAATAACTCTTGGAGATACCCTTTGTCAAGGTCTTGATCCACGAACGGGGAATGTCTGGATAATCCACAAAAGGGAAGATATCCACAAAGATTCCCTTTACATAAGGCTGGCAGAAATCGTCGCCCTGTTCGATATAGAGAGAGTTGCAGTCGCGGATCTTCGTGATAGGCTCCTTGCTTCCCGGATCCGATTTTGGGGTCTGCAGATAGAGCCAGTCGGGCAGTTCCTTGGGAGCAATCTCCTCGAATCGCTTTTCATCTTCTAGCGACATACCGATATCGATATCGTCATCCCAAGGTATGAAACCGCCATGGCGTACGGCTCCCAGCAGGGTACCGCCATCCAGCCAGTATTCTATCTTGTGGCGCTTGCAGATTTTGTCTATTTCTTCCAGAATAGCCAGCTGCTTGAGTTGGCATGCCCGCAGATTCTGCTGGCTATATTCTTTGATTTCTTTGTAAAAGTCCATATTCTTTATATTTTTATCGGGAAGACCCGTATGGAATCTCTCCCCGGATTATAAGAAATGCGTGATGATTAATGTGGCATTGTATGCCCAGAAGTAGATGGCGAGGAAGAGAGTGACTCCTCTCATCGCATTAGCCAGTTTGGGTTGAGCCTCTCTGAATGCATAACCCATGGTGAATGGGATGACGAACATCCAGTGGGCTGCCATGATATATACCTCGTTGAGTCCGAAACCGAGCACCAGGTGAAGGAAGGCATCGAATGCCGCACAGCTCAGGCACATCCACATCAGACGGGAGTGTCTGCTGTAGAAAACACCGGCTGCAAAGAGCAGGAAAACGAATGCTTCGAAGAGGTAGCTGATGGCCCAATCGTATCGGATAAAGGTTGGGCGCGATACGCTCAGGTCTTTGAGCAGTTCCTTCTGATGCAGCTGGATGCCTTCTCCAAAGAGGTTTTCTACGATGGATTCCATTCGTGGGGTAGAAACATCGGTCCATTTCAGGAATGGCATATCGGATACCGATTTGCCTCGATGAGCATCCATCCACGCATCGTGAACGGCATTCTTCTGGGCAATATCGGGCCTTTTCGGCATCAGCTTTCTTTCTATCTCCTTGCCTTTTTCCTGCTGAGGCTTGACGATGTATTCGTTCTGATAGTAAAAGCTGCCGCCCATGATGAGAAGCGGGAGGATGAAGGCGATGGCAAAGAATCGGGGGGAGAATACCTTTCTGCCATTACAGAAAAGCGACATGATGCCGGTCTTTACGCCATTGCTCAGCGATACTCCTGCCGTGGTAAGGAACAGCAGACTAGCCTGCCATGCCTTGAGCTGTTTGCCCTGCGCCATACAGGTTCCCACCATATAGATGCTGACCAGCAGACAGAGCATGGAAAAGCAGAAATGATCGGGTACCATCGTGGTGAGCATGATGGAGGCAAAGGAGAAAAAGAATGCCGTGAGAATGTAGGCATCCAACCGGCATAGCTGGATGAGCTCCCGGCAGATGCGGAAGAAGAATACGGCAGAGAAAGTGGCGCTGATGACGAGCATCACTGCCATGATGAAGGTGGCACAGTTGTGATGAGTCCAGCCCATCAGCCAGTCGTTGAGACAGGCTCCGGGATAGAGTAGGGCGCCAAAGAGCGGATGGCGTGACAACTCAAAGTATATCTTTTCGTTGGAAAGAAAGATATACGAGTAGGCATCGAAACCGGATACCGTGAAATGCTTGTAGAAAATACTCCAAAATCCCAGTTTGCCAGCCTTGAAAAAGTTAGCAGGATAGGAATGGATCAGCACGGTATTCAAGCTTGCGAATACCAGCATCGAAACTAGTGCAAGAATCCTTTCTTCTTTCTTGATTTTAAAAATATTCTTCATCGTTTTATTCTTATTTGGCTGCAAAGTTAGTGTAAAAAATTGATTGTGGGAAGAAAAATGAGGAAATATTTCATTCCGGCTGTTTTTTTGTGGCGGTTTATTTGGCATTGTCTGCTTTTTGGGTTATCTTTGTCTCCCAAAAAACGGATGATGACAGATTCCGACAATTGTGTATAGTTAACGAATATCATAGATATGAAACAGCCAGCTAAGATTGATGTCGCCGTATTGATGCTTTTCTTCAATCGTCCCGACAATTTCCAGAAAGTGTTTGACGAGGTGAAGAAGGCTCGTCCTGCCCAGTTGTTCCTCTATCAGGATGGAGCAAGAGGTGAGCGGGATGTGCCGGGTATCGAGGCATGCCGGCAAATAGCATCAGATGAGAATATTGATTGGGAGTGTGAGGTGCACAGATTTTATCAGACCAAGAACCAGGGATGCGATCCATCTGAGTATCTCTCACAGAAATGGGCTTTCTCGATTGTGGATAAGTGTATCGTGCTGGAAGATGACGATGTGCCTTCGCAATCTTTCTTCCCTTTCTGCAAGGAGATGCTCGACCGCTACGAGCACGATGAGCGTATTGCCATGATTGCCGGATTCAATGAAGATGAGGTGACACCCGACTGCGAGGACAGCTATTTCTTTACTTCAGTCTTCTCTATCTGGGGATGGGCATCGTGGCGCCGTGTGGTGGACAAATGGGAGGGTGACTATGCCTTTCTGCGCGATAAGCAGGCGATGCGACAGTTGGAATCGGTGGTTCGCCAGCGTGGGTTCCGTAAGGACTTCATCCCGATGTGCTGGGATCATGCCCATAGTGGAAAGGAGTTTTATGAAAGCATCTTCTGGGCTTCGATGCTGCTGAATTCCAGCCTTGCCATCATGCCATGCAGGAATCTGGTCAATAATCTGGGTCTCTCTGATGACTCTACCCATTTCTCGGGCAGCATGAAGACGACTCCCAAGGCTTATCGCAGAATCTTCACCATGAAGCGCCATGAACTGGAGTTTCCGCTGAAACATCCTAAATATGTAGTAGAAAACGTAGATTTCAAGGAGCGGGTGTACAGAATCAATGCCTGGGGTCACCCATTCATCAAGATGTCGCGCTCCCTGGAAGAACTCTTTCTGAATCTGAGATATGGTAATTTCTCCAGTATCTTCAAGGCGATGGCTCGCAGATGGCGCAAGACGATAGGAAGAGATAAGCACGCTTAATCTCTGACTTAAAATAAAACAAGCACGCTACTCTCAGATTTAGCTGAGAATAAGCGTGCTTGTTTTTTCCTAGTTTACCTAGCAGAAATATCCGATAATCAGAATACCATTGTATATCAGCAGTGCCAGACCCAGGACGAGCAATACGCCTTTTAGGCAACGGTTGTAGAGCTGCTGTCGTTTTTGCTTCAGAAGGAAACCTATGGCTATCGGAATGGCGTATATCCAGTGCCCCGCCATGATATATACCTCGTTGAGACCGAAGCCGAGTCCGATATGCAGCATCATATCTAGACCGAAATACGACATCACCAGCCAGAGATACTTGCTCTTTCTGCCCGCCCAGATGCCGGCAACAAACAGCAGCATGATGACTGCCTCTACCACATAATTGATGGCGTATCGGTATTTCACGAACATCGGGCGATGACGCAATTCGTCCTCCAGCACATAATCCTGATGCAGCTGGATAGATTCGCCCATCAGATTTTCTATGATCGACTGTGTGCGGGAGCTTGTAGCATCCGTCCAGTTCATGAATTCACCTTTTATGATAGGAGCACCTTGCTTAGGACCCCTTTTCTTTTTGGCTTCTTTCTTAGCCAGTTCCTTTGCCTTCCGAATGCTGTCGTTCTTGGCTTTCTGGGCTATCTCCTGAGCAGAGATAATCTTCAAGCCTCTTTTGATGGAGTCGTTTGTCAGCGAATCACGGGTATGCTTGATCTGTGCCATACGTTCCTGTCTGGCTTTCTTCTCAGCCGCTTTCTTGGCTTTCAGTTCCTTGCGTGCCATCTCGTTAGGCCATACGAAGACGCGGTATTCCCATCTGCAGAATCCCCACAGCAGGGCTGCTGGCAGAATGACTGCCAGGAGAAGATGCTTAGGGCGGAAGAATCCCTTTCCGTTTACGAAGAATGCAGAAAAGAAAATCTTCAATCCGTTATTGAGCGATGTGCCGGCTGTAAGGATGAAATATACCACGCTCTGCCATATCTTGAGCGGATGGTGATGTTTCATTCTGAGACCGGATACGTAGAGTGCCAGGATGAGCAGCATCATGGAGATGACGAAATGGTCGGGCACGATGCAGGTAACCATCACATATCCGAAGGAGAAGAACAGCAGGGTAAGGATATGGGATGCCGTCTTGTCGAGATCCATTACCTCCCGGAAGATTCTCTTCAGGAAGAGGGTGGCATAGAATCCGCAGAATATCTGGATGACTACCGCGATGAAAAGGGCACAGTTGTAGCCTGTGAGTTTCATCAGCCCCATATTGATGAGGTAAGGAATATACATATAGAAGGCGAGCAGCGGATGGCGATATACATTGTATGCTGCATTCCAGTCGCTCAATACCCAGTAGGTAAGCGGGTCGAAGCCCGATACGCAGAAGTGGCGGATGAAATTCTTGTAATAATCATCCGTGATGAGGGTGAAATGACTGGCATAGCGGGCTATCACTACACCATTCAGAACGGCAAGTGCCAGAAAAATGCCCAGGGCGAGCCATCTTTCTTCTTTCTTGATCTTGAAAATATCGAATATCTTTTTCATATCTATCTATTTCTTTCAAGTTTTGAGAGGAATCATCTCTTTGTCTTTCTCTTTCGGGTTTCCGAAGATTCTTTTATTTCTTCAGGAAGAATCTTACTAATAGGAAATTAACGGGAATACAGATACAGAGGGTAGGAATCATCGCCCACTGTTTGGCGAGCCCCAGACCAACGAAGAGGTTGAGGCAGACGGTTTGCATCATATAGTTTACCACATGTGAGAGGGTGAAGCCGGCACCTCGCTTGGCGTTTGCCTTCACCTTGAAGGTGTATCGGGTGCTGGCGATGAAATTGAAGATGAAGCTCACGATGTAGGCGATGGTGTTGGCTGTGGTAGCCAGACTGTGATCACCCATTCGTGGAATGAAATGGTTCAGCACCGGCATCATAGCCAGATAGATGACATATTGCAGCACCGTAGCCAGTCCGCCTACGATTCCGAATCTGATGACTTCGCCCAGCTTTTCCCGTTTGGCATCATCCATATTATTAATCTTGTTCTTGATATTCATTGTTTTATCTTTTACGGCGTGCAAAAATACGCCTTTTTCCTGTTTCTAGCAAATATTCTTTCTACAAAATATTAATCTGCCTGGATTTATCTTAATAGTTTCCCTTTTCCAAAGAGATAAGCCAGTTTGGTCTTCTCCATCATCTTGGCAATGAGCAGGCTGCCTGTAATGGCAAGGAGGATGGTGACGGCTGCAAACGAGATCTCGCTCGAATCCCAGCTGAAGAGGGGATGATAGAACTTCGCAGCCATCGTAAAGATGGGGTGAAAGAGATAGATGGGCAGCGTATTGCGCCCTATATATAATAAGGTGTCCTTGATTCTGTTGGTCACCTTTGCCGCTTTTTCTATCATGGGACTGAAATCCTTGAAGCGTTCGGGAGCATCGAGCAGGTGTTGCAGGAACAGCAGGGTGCTGATGCAGCACCAGCAGGAGAAGACGATAGCCAGACTTCCCCAGTCGTACCAGTCATCGTGGTAGAGCAGATAAATCCATAGGAAGACGGCGAAAAACTCGTGGCGGAACAGCCTGCTCCACTCCGTTTTGCTCTGTCGGATGACCACGCCGATGAAGTAATAGGCAGCTGCACTTGCCGATAGGGCTGGAGTCTCTGATATCAGAAGCAGCGTAAGTGCGAAGACGAAAAGGCTGGCATAGGTATCTCTTTTCGTATAATTCTTGCGTAAATCATTCCAATTCCTTCCGCAGAAGCAGAAATAATAGAGCGTTCCGCAGATAATCATGGTCTGGATAAACCAATAGGGACCGATGGAAGTGACGAAGATTTTTTCGCCTATCTGGGAGAGGGAGAGCTCTGTGATGCCATCTCTCACCGGCATATAATAGGAGAGCACCGAAAATCCTGTCACCATGATGACATAGGGTAGGGCGAGACATTTCAGATAGTTTCCCATCTGCCTGCCGGTCTTCTCGATATTCACGAGATAGCCCGTGATGATGAGGAAGGTAGGCATCATAAAGGATAGGATGCCTGCCTTCAGCTGGGGATATGCGTTGCCGAAGCTCACGATATGAATCAATATCATGAGGACAATGAGGATGGCTCGAATGAAATCGAGATCGGTATTTCTTTTCATCTGATTCCTTTTGATTTATATGTATCTATATCCGTGACTTATCTTTCTGGAAGACTTCTTCCGGGAGTGATTATTCTCTGAAAGATTTATTCCCTGGATGGTTTATTCTCTGAAAGGCTTGTAGTGCCCCTTGTCGGCGAAGACAAGCATCTCCTTGTCGCCACGGCTGTCGCCGAAGGCTTCTATCTCATAGAGAGAGCGGTCGGAAAAAGTTCTGTCTCCGGTATCTGCTGTTCGGGATGCAGAAAGAGCTTCTGTGATTCGGCATACTTTCTCAGCTCCATAGCAGTTGTTGCTCTTGAAGCGTCCCGTCAGCTTGCCGTCTTCTACTTCTATCTGGGTGCCGAGAACCTGAACGCCTTTCAGATTGCGGATATCAAAGAAGGGGCGCACCCAGTTGTCGATGCTGGCACTTACGATGAAGACCTGAGCTCCAGCTACCAATGCTTCATGTACCAGGGTGATGCCCTTAGGACGGAGCAGATGCTGGTTTTCTTCTGCAAACCCACGGCAGAGAGCATCAAATTTTTCGATGCGCATACCGGCAAAGAGGTGGGCGAAGATCTGCTGCTTCGCCTTCCAGTTGGGATACAGGTGCAGTTTCATCATTACCAGCAGTGGGCTGTACATCAGGAAAACCATCAGAAAGCGGCCTCTGCCTTTGGCATACTTGATGAATTCGAGCAGGGTATCACTCGTTGTCAGTGTTCCGTCGAAATCGAAACAGTATAATTTCTTCTTCATTTCTTCTTCTGTGTTTAAGTTGTTCTCTTTAATAAAGATATCCTCTTAATAAAGATATCTTCTCCTTATTCTATGTAGATAAGGAAGAGGAAGGAGAGTAACCAGGCGAGAACGATAAACTGGGTAATTCGGTCTCGCAGAATAATCTTCGTAGGGTCGCCACTTTTCTGGTCAACCACTGCAATCTGGATGTATCTCAGCAAACCTACCAATACAAATACGCTGGTAAGATAGAGGTATTCGGTATGGAAATTCTCTATTACTTCAGGGCTCACCGTGTACATGATGTAGCAAACCAGGGTAACTGATGCCGTAATGGTGATAGCCTGATTGATGAAGGTGAGGTTGTATCGGCTCGTATTCTTGCGTGGCGCTTCGCCCGTCTTTTCCATTCGCAGCACGTCATCGCGGCGCTTGGCAAAACTCATGAAGAGGGTGATGAGGAAGGTCATCAGCACTATCCATTTACTGAGTATGATGTGCGTGGCGACACCACCCGCCAGCAAGCGGAGCACAAATCCGAATGCCACAATGCACACGTCAATGATGGCATACTGCTTGAGCTTGGCGCAATAGCAGAGGTTCATGACCCAATAGAAGGCGATGATTCCCATCGTCTCCCACGAATCGAGCAGACTGCATACCCCCATCGAGAGGATGAGCATCAGAAACATCAAAGCGTAAGCCTGCCTGATGCTTACGGCTCCTGATGCGATAGGGCGGTGACATTTCACCGAATGGCGGCGGTCTGCCTCCACATCATGGATATCGTTGAAGCAATAGATGCTTGATGCGGCAAAGCTGTACGCAAAGAAAGCGATCAGACCCGCCAGCAGGGCATCTGTATGAAACAAGGCACCACCAAAGAAGAGGGGCACGAAGATAAACATATTCTTGATCCACTGCTTCGGGCGGATCAGGCGCATCAAGGCAGCGAAGCCTTTGCTGTCTTTTATTTCATTCTCGTTCATAAAAACTTCTTTTATTTAATCTAAGATGATTCTTTTTATTTAATAATCTGAGATAATTCCTTGGAAATCCATTCTGCAATCTTGCTCAATATCCAGGAGAGTGGCAGGGTGATGGCGATGCAGAGGATGAAGGTAGGCCAGTATCCCAAGTGATGAGGTTCGATATAATGGAGCACGAAGTGGATATGGATGAGATAGCATTCCAGACTCAATGCTCCTACCAGCATGAAGCTGCGGTTAAACCATCCTGGGGTACGGCGGAAGATGCGGTTCAGGAGCAGGATGCTCGTGATGGTTAGCGGAATGTAGAGCATACGCTCCAGAAAGAGCGGAAACATGCCGTGCTTCTCCTGTTCCAGGAAGATGCTTGCGAGCAGCGTCATCAGGAACATCAGCCATATCATCCAGATGCTAGCACCATCAAGCGTCTGCTTCTGGCGAACCATCTCACCCATATTGATGCCGATGAAGAAGATAGGTACTCGGCTCCAGAAGATTTCCAGATGGCCTACAGCCTGATGAATCGGTGTGACGTATTGCACCAGGATGCACCACATGATCATCACCACCGGCAGCCATTTGTAGATGGGGTGGCGCTTGATGAGTTCCATATAGGCTGGGGCGAAGAGATAGAGCATCATGGTGGCTGGGATGTACCAGAAGGTAAGCTCGTCGTATCGCCAGAAATTCCAGTTGATGGTAATCTCGCCTATCAGGTTGATCCACGCCTCAAGGTCTCCTCCCTGGAATCGGGGGATGTAGTAGAGACAGGCGATGATGAGCCACGCCGGGTAGATACGCAGGTAACGGCGGATGAAGAAATGCTTGGCAGAAGGATTCTTCATCCAGGAAAACCACAGGCCGATGCCGCTGAGAAACAGAAACATATCTACTCCTACATTGCCCATGCGGCGCAATCCGAAGAAAGCGTTCTCTCTAGGCAGTGCTACATGAAAGAGAATGATGAAGAGCATGGCGGCTCCCATCAATTCACCGCGATATCTGCTGATATTCGCCAGTTCTATGTCTTTTATCTTCCACTTCATCTGATATATCTTTTTTGTTATTATTTTTAGGGGGCTTTTAACAGGCGATGGAATCGCCTGGAACGGGGGGCTCTCTAATACTTAGCTCTTCGGGTTGGGTATCTTCTTCAGCAGCTGTGTAAAGAGCCAGGCGATGCCGATGCTGGCAATGATATAGAGCAGCAGTCCGGCATAGATGTCTCCATGACGGCTGATGGGGATGAATATCTTGCGGGTGATAGGATGGGTGACGAAGAGGGCGGCTGAGATGACGCCCATCCATTCCAGAACCTTGTAGATGCCCGACAGCCAACTTACCTCCTGCAGCAAATCGGCTACAAGCACACAGAGCAGACAGATGAAGAATGGTACGAAGGCCCATCCTATCATGTTGAGACTCAGACTGTAGATCAGCGAGAGGCAGAATACGCAGCCGAAGATATTGGTTACAGGAGAATGGAAGGTCATCAGAATCTTCTCGCCATAGCGGGCGTACAGAATGCCCAGACCGAATGGCAGCATACCGCCCATGAAATTATAGCGGTAGCGGTTCATCGCCTCGCTCTCGGGATTGTCAAAGCCCAGCAGCAGCTGGATGCCGATGCAGAGAAGCATCAATCCTACCGTCCATCCCCAGTGGCGGCGATAGAGCAGCAGTCGATATACGATGTAAAGCTGCAGCATCAGACCGAAAAACCAGTAAGGTCCTGGCCAGATGATGTTGTCGGGGTTGGGCAATACATTGTTAAACATACCCAGCATCGATACGATGCCCAGCACCTCGTAATGGCGTGGACCCGGAGTGATGTAGTCTATCATCGTGAAAGCGATGAAACCCACGATCATCATCTTGAAGAGCTTCAGATAGTGATAGCGGATGAAGCGCAGAGGTTCGCGCCAGCTGACGCTCCAGGATTGCTTCCTGCCCGAAATGCTGTACATTTGAGCCTGCTGGTCGGCAGAAAGATGAGGCTTGGCTTCATACTTCATCACCAGTCCGTATGCACTCAGGAAGAGGAATACGGGCACTCCGTAATGACCGAAGAACGACAGCAGATGGACAGGCAGGTTGATGTCGGGATTCGCCATCACCTGCAGCAGCCAGTCGGTGTTGTGCTGGAAGAACTGATATTCATTCTCCTTGACAATCGGACCTAGCCAATGGCAATAGTTGTGTAGGAAGATGCCGATGATGGCAAGTCCTCTCAATGCATTGCATGCACTTCTGGAAAGTATGTTCTGATTCATTTCCTGACTCCTTTCTTTCTTTGTTTCTTACCTTGTTTCTTATCTTTTTTCTTGTCTTGCTTCTTTTCTTCCTGCTTAGCCTGCGTCTTGAGATATTCATCCCGCAGCTTGTCGTAGTCGGCAGAGTTCTTCAGGATGCGGGGGCGCATCTCGTTGTATTTCGGACTCAGGATGTTGTTCTCCTCCTTGTAGGTCGGAGTCTCTATGCCGGCAAGATACAGCAGCAGGTGCGGCAGGGCATCCGTCATCATCCGCTTGTCCTTGGCGGCACGTATCTGCCGGTAGATGGCGCGGTGTTTCTGGATGTATTTCTTTGAGCAGTAGATCCAGAAAGGAATCTCAAACTCATAGTGTGCCAGCTTCCAGTCTATGTTGGCGGAGTGGTTGCGGCAGATGAAACCACGGTTTTCCTCGTAGCACTCCTCGCCATGGTCGGGCACATAGATGATGACGGCATCTTCCTTCTGGAATCGTTTCACGATCTCTGCCACGATGGAGTCGTTGTAGAGGGTGGCGTTGTCGTAATGACTCAATACCTTGCGCTGGGCATCGGTCAGTTCAGGACGTTTGTCTTCGTAGCTGCTTGCCCAGAACTTAGCCTGGCTCTGGCGATAGCGCAGCTTGTAGTTCACGTGCTGACCCATCAGATGGAAAATGGTGAGATTATGGTCGGTCTTGTATTGTTTCAGACTGTCATCATAATCTTTCAGCAATCCATCGTCCAGTGCATGCAGCTCGGTGTTTCTGTGGTCGAACTGCAGCTTGCTCAGTTCCGGATTGTTCAGGAAGAAGCCGCCGCTGAAGTCATATACCGCCTCCTTAGCCTGAGGCAGGAATTCGTTGGTGATGAAGGTTACGTTGTAGCCTGCCTTGCGGAATACCTCCGGGAAGAGCGGATAGTCGCACCATTCTCCCTTGTCGCCTACCACATAGGTAGAGAGCATGTGCTTGAATACGAAGCTGGTGAGGTTCCAGCAGGTCACGACATCTGTAAACTTGGTGAGTTTCTTGGATTTCTCCAGCGCCGATTGGTTTGGGGTGGTTTCCATGAAGTAGCCATATTGCTGTGAATGATGGCGACCGTAGCTTTCGCCGATGATCAGCACGATGTTTGGCGAGCGGAAGCTGCAGCTATCTACCTTCACCTCGTGGGCTGCATGAATCAGTTGGGTAATCTGATGCGCTGCCAGCTGGTTGGCATAGATGCTGAATTGGAGGCGGTAGATTGGCAGATAGAGTACGGCATGATCTTTCTCTGTAAGGGTGTGCTCCACCTCTCCGATGGTTCTTCCCGACATCAGCTTATGGTAAGCCTCCTTGTTGTGCCAGGAGGTGCAGATGGAAGTGATGAGGATAGCCAGGCAGAGGATGCCGAAGGTGGCTGGCATGGCTGCCGTCATTCGCGGAATAGCCATCAGTCGTTTCTTGAGCGATGCCAATTCGAGTACGGTAACGAGGAAGACGTAGAACTTGATGAGCCGTTTCCGGAAGATGACGATGAGTATCTGCAGGAGCGCCAGGAGCAGAATCCAGCCTACGCTGCTGAAGAGCACTTCGACAGAGATGAGGGCAGAGAGGAAGCTGCTTGCCTCGGAACTGTTGGTTTCTCCCACCAGCATCAGCATAGAAGGATTGAGTGTGGAACCGAAATTCACGAAGCAGTAGGTATCGGCGGCAGCCGTGACATATAATATAATGTATAATATGGCACGCAGTCCCCTGCGCACCTTCTTCGGGAAGACGGCGAGGATGGCGCTCACGATATAGAGGTCCAGGAACAGCTCCAGGAACATGTTCTCGTAGAGTGTTCCGTTCTTTGGAATCGTGATGAGTGAACTTACCATGCCCAGGATGTACATGGACACAAAGAAGTTGGCATTGCGCCTGATTGGGGCTGATGCCAGACTAAGACAGTTCTTGATGATTTCTTTCCAACTCATAGCTTTCTATTGATGATGTTTGCTATTTTTAGAGAATTGATGTTTTGGCACTCTTTTAGACTAAGAGCGCCTGATAGTTTTTGATGGCGAGGTTCTCGATGCATTCGGGAACCATACCTTCGATGCTTTTTCCGGTCTTGATGCATTCGCGTATCTCCGTGCTGCTGATGTTGAGCAGCGGGGTTTCTACGATGGTCACGCCGGCAGGCACTTCGCCTATGCAGGAGCCTTGGCGGGGATAGACCACGATAGGGTAGTGGGCAAGGATATCGTCGTGATGATACCACTTGTCGAATGCTGCCCAGTTGTCGCCGCCTATTAATAATGTAAACTCACATTCTGGATAATCCTTGCTGATGGCCTGCAGAGTGTGCCAGGTATAGGAAGGCTTGGGCAGGCGGAACTCATAATCGCATGCCTTCAGCTGGGGTTCATTCTCCAGGGCCTTTTCTACCATCTCCAGGCGCAGGTGGTCATCGAGCAGGTCGGTAGCAGCTTTCTTGAATGGGTTCATGGGGGAGACCATGAACCACACTTCATCCAGCCCCGCCTTCTCGCAGAGGCTTTTCGCCAATGCGATGTGGCCGGTATGGATGGGGTTGAAGCTGCCTCCAAAGATTCCTACCTTTTTCATTTCTATTATTCGCTCAAAAAGTCCTTTACTAGCTGATAAACCTCCTGCTGGGCTTTCTCCAGGTCATCGTTTACGACTACGTGGTCGAACTGAGGAGCGAAGGTCAACTCGTAGCTAGCCTTGGCAAGGCGCTGCTCGATTACCTCAGGTGCATCTGTGTTGCGGCCTACCAGACGGCGGCGCAGTTCCTCTACCGAAGGAGGTTGCACGAAGATGCTCAGGGCACGTTCGCCATAGAACTTCTTGATATTGACGCCACCCTTTACATCTACGTCGAAAATCACAGACTCGCCCTTGGCAAGCTGGTTTTCTACCTGCGACTTCAAGGTGCCGTAGAATCTATCCTGGTAAACTTCCTCATACTCCAGGAACTCATCAGCCTCAATCTTGGACTTGAATTCCTCTGGAGACAGGAAGAAATACTCTACTCCATTCTGCTCTGTGCCGCGAGGGGCACGAGAGGTACAACTGATAGAGAAAGCCAACTTCAACTCTGGGTGCTCTTTCATCAGCCAGTTGACGATGGTACTCTTGCCGCTGCCCGATGGGGCGCTGAAAATCAATAATCCGTTCTTCATTTTACTTTCCTATTAAAGTGCATTCAGCACTTGTTCCTTAATCTGTTCCAACTCATCCTTCATCTTCACCACGATGTTCTGCATTTCAGCCTGATTGCTCTTTGAACCGGTGGTGTTGATTTCGCGACCCATTTCCTGGGCGATGAATCCGAGCTTCTTGCCCACACCATGACCTTCCTCATTCATGGTCTCGCGGAAATACTTCAGGTGGTTGGCAAGGCGCTGCTTCTCCTCGCTGATGTCGAGCTTCTCGATGTAGTAGATGAGCTCCTGCTCCAGACGGTTCTTGTCATAATCCACATTCGGAATCTGCTGCAGACCGTTTACGATGTTCTGGCGGATCTTCTCCACGCGTGCCTTCTCGTATGGTTCAATGCTGGCAAGGAGAGTCTGGATATTATCCACTTTCTCGGTGAATTTCTTCTGCAGGGCAGCTCCTTCCTGCTTGCGGAAGTCGCTCAGATGGCCGATAGCCTCGCAAATTGCATTTTTTGCCACCGCCCACTCCTCGTCGGTTAATTCTTCCACATCAGTTTTGGTTGTTACATCAGGAAGACGCAACAAGGTGCTGTACCAATCGGTAGGCTCAGGAATACCTGTTTCAGCAGATATTTTCTTGATCTGCTGATAATAATTCTGAACAAGCGCACTGTTGATGGGGGTAGCATCTGTAGCTGCATCCTTCTCAATCCAGATGGAGAAGTCAATCTTGCCTCTTTCCAGGCTCTTAGCTATATACTGACGAATCTCCATCTCCTTCTCTCTGTAGAGAGGGGCGATACGTATAGAGAGGTCAAGATTTTTGCTGTTTAATGACTTTATCTCTACATTAATCTTCTTTGTTTTGTAGGCCGCGGTAGCTTTTCCGAAGCCTGTCATTGACTGTATCATATAATCTTTCACGTTAAATTTCTGCAAAAGTACAAAAAAAAGCGAGAAAATGCGTATATTTGCAACTTATTTAAGAATATATTTTTTAATTATGTCGTGTATTTTGAATATTGAGACGAGTACGGACGTGTGCTCAGTGGCAATTAGTGATAGTGGACAGGTGATTTTCAACCAGGAAGATCACACGGGTCCTAACCATGCAGTTAAGTTGGGTGTGTTTGTTGATGAGGCTCTTGATTTCCTCGATTCCCATGGTCTTCCATTAGAGGCTGTGGCTGTAAGTTGTGGTCCTGGCTCCTATACCGGATTGCGTATCGGTGTGAGTATGGCTAAGGGCATCTGCTATGGTCGTGGGGTGAAGCTCATCGCAGTACCAACCCTCGATTTGATGGCTGTGCCAGTATTGCTTGGCGAACATCCTGAACAGGAAGATGCCCTCATCGTACCTATGCTCGACGCACGCCGCATGGAGGTGTATGCCGAAGTGCTCGACCGCTCCCTGAAGGTGGTTCGCCCTATCCAGGCTGATATCGTGGATGCCGAAACCTACAAGGAATATCTGGACGGGCATCATGTATATTTCTTCGGAAACGGTGCAGCCAAGTGTATGGAGACCATCAACCATCCTCATGCGCATCTCGTGGAGGGCATCGAGCCGCTTGCCAAGAATATGGCACCGCTTGCCGAGAAGAGATTCGTAGAGGGCAAGTTTGAGGATGTGGCTTACTTCGTACCATTCTATCTCAAGGATTTCGTGGCAAAGATGCCTAAGAAGCTTATCTAGGAGAGATGGATGGCGGGAGCATCCGCAGATTTGAATAGTGGGGTTATCCTCTGAATAATAAAAGAAACAAGCAAGAAAATATGAATAAAATAGGATTAGACTATAATACAACGCGAGAAAAGCTCGTGCTGCCTGAATACGGACGTGAGATTCAGCAGATGGTGGATTACTGTGTAGAGTTGGAAGACCGCAAGGAGCGCCAGCGCTGTGCCGAGTCTATCATCAAGATCATGGATCGTATGTTTCCGGAAAACAGAGGCTTGGAAAACCATGAGCAGAAACTCTGGGATCATCTCGCCATCATGAGCAATTTCCAACTCGACATCGATTATCCTTTCGATGTAAGCAATGCTGCAAAGATTGCCAAGAAACCCGAAACCGTGGAATATCCTAACCTGCGTATTCCTGTGCGCCATTATGGTGCCATGCTTTTCGAAATCTTCGAGAAGCTGAAGCACATGGAGCCGGGCAAGGAAAGAGATGAACTGGTGAAGCTGACAGCCAACCAGATGCATCGCAACCTGATGCAGTGGAGCCATGGTTCCTGCGATGAGCAGAAGGTGGCTGCCGATCTGGCGAGATTTACCGATGGCAAGATCAAACTCGATCTCAAGCATTTCGTCTTCGAGAAAGTAAAGGAGACCCCAGCTCGCAGCAATAACAATAATAATAAGAAGAAAAAGTAATCACTTTTTGTAATTTAGATAATCAGATTATAATAATTAGACAAGCTTATGGAGTCTTTCATCATAGAGGGCGGTCATCCGCTCCAAGGTACCATCACCCCGCAGGGAGCCAAGAATGAGGCGCTGCAGGTGATCTGTACCACCATTCTTACCGATGAACCCGTGCGCATTACCAATGTGCCGGACATCCTGGATGTGAACAACCTGATCAAGTTGCTCCAGGAAATCGGTGTGAAGGTAACCCGAAACAGCCGTCATGATTATACCTTCCAGAGTGATGAGCTGAAACTGGATTATCTCGACAGTCTGGAGTTCGTGAAGAAGTGTTCTTCGCTGCGTGGCAGTGTACTGATGTTCGGACCCTTGCTCGGCAGATTCGGCAAGGCTACCATCGCCAAGCCGGGTGGCGATAAGATCGGCCGCCGCCGTCTTGATACCCACTTCCTGGGATTCAAGTACCTGGGTGCAACCTTCGTACACGATGAGGAGCGCAATGTATATCAGATACAGGCCAAGAAGCTGAAGGGATGCTATATGCTGCTTGATGAGGCTTCGGTTACCGGTACTGCCAACATCATCATGGCAGCGGTTCTTGCCAAGGGAACCACCACCATCTATAATGCAGCCTGCGAACCATACATCCAGCAGCTCTGTCACCTGCTCAATTCTATGGGTGCCCAGATCAGTGGCATTGCCAGCAATCTGCTCACCATCGTGGGTGTGGAGAAGCTGCATGGCGCCGAGCATCGCATCCTGCCTGATATGATCGAGGTGGGTTCCTTCATCGGTATGGCTGCCATGTGTGGAGCCGGCATCCGCATCAAGGATGTGTCGGTGAAGGACCTGGGTATCATTCCTGATGCCTTCCGCCGACTCGGTGTGAAGGTGAAGGTAGAGGGCGATGACCTCTTCATTCCGGAACAGAAGCACTATGTGATCGAGTCGTTCATTGATGGCACCATCATGACCCTGGCAGATGCACCATGGCCAGGACTTACGCCAGACCTCCTGTCGGTGCTACTCGTGGTGGCAACCCAGGCTCGCGGAAGTGTGCTTTTCCATCAGAAGATGTTCGAGAGCCGTCTCTTCTTCGTGGATAAACTGATAGATATGGGTGCGCAGATCATCCTCTGCGATCCTCACCGTGCAGTGGTGGTAGGTCATGATCACAAGCTGAAGCTGCGTCCGGGCAGAATGACGAGTCCGGATATCCGTGCCGGTATTGCCTTGCTGATTGCTGCGATGAGCGCCAACGGCACCAGCCGTATTGCCAATATCGCCCAGATAGACCGTGGCTACGAGGATATCGAGCAGCGCCTGAACCAGTTGGGTGCCAAGATTACCCGTGTCAGCGACTAGGTGTAACAAAATTCAAAGTTCCAAGTAAATTATGATAAGACGTGACGAAGTATATAAGATAGGTAAGCTGGGCAAGCCTCATGGAGTGAAGGGCGAGATAACCTTTGCCATCACCGATGATGTCTTCGACCGTGTGGATGCAGAATATCTTGTTCTTGATATCGATGGCATCCTGGTGCCTTTCTATCTGGAGGAGTATCGCTTCAAGAACGATGAGAATGTGCTCGTGAAGTTCGAGGATATCGATACGCAGGAGCAGGCGCGCAACTATACCGGATGTGAGGTCTTTTTCCCTCGCCACCTCTCGGATAGCGATGGAGAGAACATGACCTGGGCAGAAATCATCGGCTTCCAGCTGGTGGATGCCGTAACCGGAAAGGTGGTGGGAACCCTGGATCGTGTAGATGATTCCACGCTCAATCTCCTTTTCGAGGTGACAACCCCCGAAGGCGATGACCTGCTGATTCCTGCCAGCAACGACTTGATAGAAGAGGTGAGTGCTGAAAGAAAGGAAATCAGAATGGCAATCCCAGAGGGGCTGCTCGATTTGTAAGTTAAGTGAAGAGTGAAGAAGTTCAAATTTCAAAGTTCTAAATAAAATGAAACAACAGATATGTATTCTCGGTTCTACGGGAAGTATTGGCACACAGGCGCTGGATGTCATCGAGCAGCACAGCGACCTTTACGAGGTATATTGCCTTACCGCCAATAACAGGGTGAAGGAGCTTGCCGAGCAGGCGCATAAGTTCCATCCTGCTGCTGTAGTGGTTGCCAATGAGGCGCATTACGACGAGTTGAAGAATCTGCTCAGTGATGAACCTGATATAAAGGTCTATGCCGGTGCCCAGGCGCTCTGCGATATCGTGCAGGCAGAGCCTATTGATATGGTGCTTGCATCCATGGTAGGTTTTTCCGGTCTGGAGCCAACCATCCATGCCATCAAGGCTCGCAAGAAGATCTGTCTTGCCAACAAGGAGACCCTGGTGGTGGCTGGTGAGCTGATCTGCAATCTTGCTCAGGAATACCATGTGCCTATCCTTCCTGTGGATAGCGAGCACAGCGCCATCTTCCAGAGTCTGGTGGGCGAGGGTGATAACGAGGTAGAGAAACTCCTTCTTACCTGCTCTGGCGGTCCTTTCCGCAACTTTACCCACGAGCAGCTGGAGAAGGTTACCGCTGCCGATGCGCTGAAGCATCCTACCTGGGATATGGGTGCCAAGATTACCATCGATTCTGCGTCGCTGATGAACAAGGGTTTCGAGGTGACAGAGGCTAAGTGGCTCTTCGGCGTTCCTGCCGAGAAGATTCAGGTGCTGATTCATCCACAGAGCATCGTACACAGTGCCGTACAGTTTGCTGATGGTGCCGTGAAGGCTCAGTTGGGGGTGCCGGATATGCGTCTGCCTATCCAGTATGCCTTCTCCTTCCCACAGCGCCTGCATCTCAATGGCGACCGTCTCGACCTCTTCAAGGCTCAAGACTTGCAGTTCTTTGAGCCTGATTACAAGAAGTTCAAGTGTCTGCAGCTTGCCTTTGATGCCATCAAGAAGGGTGGCAATATGTCGTGCATCGTGAATGCAGCCAATGAGATTGTGAATGCCGGCTTCCGCAAGGGCGAATGCGGTTTCCTGCAGATGGCGGATATCATCGAGAAGACGATGGCAAAGGCCACTTTTGACAGCAATCCTGATCTTGATGTCTATCTGCAGACTGATGCCGAGGCGCGCCGTATTGCCGCAGAGTTGATGAAAGTTAATGGTTAATAATTAATAGTTAAAAATGAACGCAGAATATAGGACTAATCATCAAGTTCAAAGTTCAAGGTTCACAGTTCAAAGTAAATAAATGGAAGTATTTTTGATCAAAGCGTTGCAGTTGATGCTATCGCTTTCCATCCTGGTGCTGCTCCATGAGGGCGGACACTTTTTCTTCTCCAAGCTCTTTGGCGTAAGAGTGGAGAAGTTTTATCTGTTCTTCGATCCATGGTTCCACCTCTTCGAGTTCAAGCCAAAGAACTCTGATACAACTTATGGTTTGGGATGGCTGCCATTGGGCGGATATTGCAAGATTTCGGGTATGATAGATGAGAGTTTCGATACCGAGCAACTCAAGCAGCCTATGCAGCCATACGAGTTTCGAAGCAAACCGGCGTGGCAGCGAATGCTGATCATGATAGGTGGTGTGCTGGTCAACTTTCTGCTGGCGCTCTTTATCTATTCTATGATTCTTTTCCATTGGGGTGACGACTATGTGGCTACCAAGCACATGACCCAGGGAATGAAGTTCAATACAGAGGCCAAGGCTTTGGGCTTTCAGGATCACGATATCCTGGTTGGTACCGACAAGGGCGAGTTCAAGACCTATGATGGCGATATGTATCGCGATCTCTCTACAGCCACCCGTGTGGATATCATCCGTGGCGGCAAGCCGATGAGCTTGAATCTGCCTGGCGATCTCGATATGCTGAGCATGATCAAGGAGAGCCCTCGATTCGTTGAGGTGTATATCCCATTGCAGATTGACAGTGTGATGACGGATTCGCCTGCCAGCAAACTGGGATTGGTGAAGGGTGATAAGGTCCTGACCGTGAACGGCAAGAAAGTGGAGTCTTTCAACGATTTCCAGTTGGAGATGGGCCGTGTGAACGATATGCTTACCGCTGCTACCTCTCATCAGGACAGCGTGAAGGCACTCACAGCCAGTGTTGGGTATGTGAAGGCTTCTGGCGATACCTTGAAGAACAGCGTATTGCTTCAGGCAGGCGATGAGGGTGTGAAGTTCGGCTTCTACAATCATCCTGTGATGCTCGATTACAAGGTAACCCATATCAGTTATGGCTTCTTCCAGAGTTTCCCAGCTGGTGTGAAGTATGGCTGGAATGTGCTGTCGGGCTATGTAGGCGATATGAAATATGTATTCACCAAGGAGGGCGCCAAGAGTCTGGGCGGTTTCGGAGCCTTGGGCAGTCTCTTCCCTTCTATGTGGGATTGGCACGCCTTCTGGATGATGACAGCATTCCTGAGCATTATTCTGGCATTCATGAATATCCTGCCTATCCCGGCATTGGATGGCGGTCATGTATTCTTCCTCCTCTACGAGGTAATTACAGGTCGTAAGCCTGGCGATAAGTTCATGGAGCGTGCAGAGTACGTGGGATTCGCAATCCTCCTGCTGCTGCTTGTTGTGGCGAATCTGAACGATGTATTGCGATTCTTCGGCTTGATGTAATGGTCGCTGGAGAATATAATAGATACAGACAAAAAAAAGAGATAAGCATCACGAAGTGCTTATCTCTTTTTTGTTTGTATATTAACTTACTGGTAATTTTTAAGAGTAGCGGATAATCTGTCCTGGAGACAGCTTCTTATCCTTGCGATAGCCATTGAGGCGGCAAATCTGCTCTACGCTAACGCCACGTTTTTCAGCAATGCTCGTCAAAGTCTCGCCAGCCTTTACCTTGTGGTAAAGCTTCTCGCCAGATGCGCTTGTGGTATATCTGCCCACTTCGCCACCGTTTACCTGCTCTCGGGTATAGCCGCCGTTGCCAATCTTGCCACGGGCTGCATTTGCCTCAGCATACTCGCTCTCGTAAGTATCACGGTTGAAATTGTAGAAGTCACCGGTAACGTCCTGGTTGCGGAAGTCGAAGAACAAGGCTGGGTTCAGGGCTACACCGCAGAGACGAGTCTCGAAGTGGAGGTGAGAACCTGTACTTCTACCTGTATTACCACCCAAGCCGATTACTTCTCCGGCTCTTACCTCCTGGTTCTCTGAAACGAGCTGCTCAGAGAGATGGCCATAGATGGTCTCCAAGCCATTGTTGTGACGGATTACGATGAACTTACCATAACCACCACGGTCGTATCTTACTATGCGAACTTTGCCTGAGAAGGCTGCGTGGATTGAGTCGCCAATATAAACCTTGATGTCCATACCTTTATGTTGGCGGCCAAAGCTAGCACGGTAACCGAAGTTACTTGTGACAACACGACTAGAAGTTGGCATACAGAAGTGACGGAGGTCGATACGGTAGCGCTCAGGCAATGTGGTTGCCTTGTGGGCATACTTGTTGGAGAAATCCTCATACAGTTCTGCAGAAGGGTTTTCTCGATCTTCCATCAGTCGATAATGCGATACTGCGAGAGTATCCAATGATTTCATTCGATGGTCAACTGGAGCTTGTCTGGCTAATAAGTCCTGACCGCAAACGGGTACAGTTGTTAACGCCAACAACGCCACGACCGAAATTTTCTTTATTTGCTTTCTAAAACTCATACTACTTTTAAATTCTATTTTCTTTTTTAGGTCCATTGTGTCAATAAGTGCAGAATGTAATATAGCAAAAAATCCTGCCAAAACCACTAAAGCAAGTGCCTTAAGATGTGATTTTGTTATATAGACGTTGCAAATATAACAAGAATATTCCAAAAAACCAAGGTTGTTAACGCTATCTGCTTGATATTTAACGCTGTCTTTTTGTTTTTTAACTTTTATTAGCAACTTCTTTTTCGTATTCTTGACAAATAGGGCTTTACAGGGTATTTTTTCATTTCTTTTCTTCTTTGTGGAAAGATTCAGTATCAAATGGTTGCCGGTTTTGCAGTCTTCTGAGCAGCGCCACGGCGGGTGAATGGCCCATGAAGATGTACTTTTTTACTTCGGGACTTGTGAAGCGCAGGCACTCGTTGTAGGCACGGAAGAGATCATCGAGATTGATGGTGAATTCCTTGCCCGATGCTTCGCGGATACCTATAATCATCTTGGCGGTAACGTGGAGCTTGATGTAACGGATGCCCGTTACGCTTTCTATTTCCCTTAGGGATGTGAGATAGGATCTCATCTCCTCCATGGTGAGGTGGGGACGAGGCTCCCGGATGGCTGGTTTGCGTCTTTTATCCATTTCTTTGCTTTTTTATTTTTTGATCTTTTTCTGCTAGCTGATGGCTGCCCAATTGATATGGGTTTTCTTGAGCTCCCGGAGGCGGTTCCAGAGGAGAGAGTTCTGAGGATGCTCGCATTGCGGATCGGCATCGATGATGGCCTGGGCCTCGGTACGGGCTAGCTGCACCAGCTGGCCGTCTCGGGCTATATTCGCTATTTTCAGGTCGAAGGCCATTCCGCTCTGCTGGGTGCCCTCCAGGTCGCCCGGACCACGGAGCTTCAGGTCGGCTTCGGCTATGCGGAATCCATCGTTGGTATCACACATGATGTCTATTCGCTTGCGGGTTTCTTCTGAAAGCTTGTAGCCGGTTACCAGGATGCAGTAACTCTGGTCGCAGCCACGTCCCACTCGTCCTCTGAGCTGATGCAGCTGCGAGAGTCCGAAGCGCTGGGCATCCAGGATTACCATCACCGAGGCGTTCGGCACATTCACGCCTACCTCTATCACGGTGGTGGCAACGAGAATCTGGGTCTTTCCCTTCACAAACTGCTCCATCTCTGCCTCTTTTTCGGCAGATTTCATCCTGCCGTGAATCTTGCTCAGACGGAACTCCGGAAAAGCCTGCTTCAGCGTCTCATAACCTTCTTCCAGATTCTTCAGGTCTATCTTTTCGTTCTCCTTGATCAGCGGGAAGACGATATAGACCTGTCTGCCCAGATTAATCTGCCGGCGGATGCTCTGATAGAGACTGGTGAGCTGATTATCAAACTTATGCAGTGTCTGAATCGGTTTTCTGCCAGGCGGCAACTCGTCTATTACGCTCACGTCCAGATCGCCATAGATGGTCATCGCCAGCGTGCGGGGGATAGGGGTGGCGGTCATCACCAGCACATGGGGCGGATTCTCGCTCTTCGCCCAGAGCTTGGCTCTCTGCGCCACTCCAAACCGGTGCTGCTCGTCGATTACCGCTACGCCAAGGCGATGGAAAGCCACAGGGTCTTCTATCACGGCATGCGTGCCTATCAGTATCTGGATATCGCCGGTGGCAAGTCCGTCGAGTATCTCCTTCCGTTTCTTGCCCTTGACGATGCCGGTGAGGAGTTCCACCCGGATGTCCATACCCTGCAGGAAATTGCGGATGGTCTGCAGATGCTGCTCTGCGAGGATTTCGGTAGGTGCCATCAGACAGGCTTGATAGCCGTTGTCCAGAGCGATGAGCATAGTCATCAGGGCTACGAGCGTCTTGCCCGAGCCTACGTCGCCCTGAAGGAGCCGGTTCATCTGTCTGCCGCTGCACATATCGGCCCTGATCTCGTGCATCACCCGTTTCTGGGCACCCGTGAGTTCGAAGGGAAGATGATGGGCGTAGAAGCCGTTGAAGATGTCTCCGATGCGATTGAAGATGTAGCCGCGGTATTTTCGTCGCTGGTCGCTCGCGTACCTTAATATATTAAGCTGCACGTAGAACAGCTCCTCGAACTTCAGTCTTACCTGCGCCTTCTGCATTTCCTGGTGGGAATGGGGATAGTGGATCATCCGGAGGGCGGCATCGCGGGATACGAGATGCAGGCGGTTGATGATGAAGTCGGGGAGTGTTTCGGGCAGTGGAGGGAGGATGCTGACCAGGTTGCGGGTTATCCTTTCGATGCTTCGTGAGGTATAACCGCGCTTCTTCATGTTTTCTGTCAACCCGTAGAAGGGCTGCATTCCCATCTCAGAAATCTGCAGCTTGCTTGCATCATCTATGTCGGGATGGGCAAACCGGAATCTGCCGTTATAGGCGGACGGCTTGCCGAAGACGATGTATTCGGTTCCTACCTTGTAGCTCTTGATGATGTACTGGGCGCTGCGGAACCATACCAGGTCTACCACGCCGTAGCCGTCAGAGAAATGCGCCACGAGCATCTTGTTGCGCTTGCCGATATCGACTTCCTCGTAGCTCAGAATCTTTCCCTTAAGCTGGACGAAGGGCATATCTGAGGTTAACTCGCTGATATGAAAGATCTTTGAGCGATCTACGTATTTGTAGGGGTAGTATTCCAGCAGGTCACTATACGAGCGGATGCCGAGCTCTTTGCTCAGAATCTCTTTCGTCTTGGTGCCTACGCTAGGTAGGAATTGGATGTCTTGATCTAGAATACTGCTCATGTTTGTGATGGTTTTGATATGGGGGACAGGCGATGGAATCGCCTGGAACGGGGGTAGGGCTCGCTGATGGCGGGGCTGCGCTGGCGGGCGCAGCCGGGCAGGGGGCTGCGGGGCTATTGATTCAGGAGGGCTTCGGCAATCTTGATGTCGAAGGGGGTGGTAATCTTGATGTTCTCACGATTGCCATCTACCATTGCCACCTGGCAGCCGAGGCTCTCTACTACCGATGCATCATCGGTGAACTGCTCCTTGTACTCCTGGTTGAATGCCTGCTTGGCTAGACCGATGTCGAAGGTCTGGGGAGTCTGAACCACACGGTAGTCGCTGCGGAGTACATTCTTTCCGCCTCCATGCTGGTCGATGTAGCGCAGGGTATCGGTAACGGCATATACCGGGATGGCTGCATACTCCTCGCGTGCCGTTTCGTAGCACTCGCTGATTACCTCTGTAGATACGAAAGGGCGCACGCCATCGTGGAAACCTACCACGCCGTCTTCGGTATCTGGAACCAGCGCCAGTCCGTTCTTGGATGACTGGAAGCGGGTATCGCCGCCATTGGCAATCTGATGCTTGATGCTGAAATGATGCTCCTGACAGAGCTGGTGCCAGTATTCCTGCTGGCTTTCCGGGAGCACCAGGATGATGTTCAACTCTGGGCTGTACTCGTGGAAGCGCTCGATGGTGCGCATCAGGATAGGCTTGCCTGCTACTGGCAGAAACTGCTTGGGAATCTCGCTTCCCATACGGAGGCCCTTGCCTCCGGCTACTATGATTACATAATCCATATTTCTTGTTTTTGTGTTCTTTTACTTGCTTTCCATCAGGTGGGTGTACATCATGCCCTTCTGCAATTCGTCAGTGATGCCATCGCCTGCGAAGTAGCTCAATATCTTGTAGGCGTATGGGAGGGTAGCTGCAGGACCTTCGCCTGTTATCACGTTGCCATCCTCCTGGAAGAGGGTAGCGGTATATTCGGTACTGTCGCTGAAATACTGCTCGAATCCTGGATAGCAGGTTGCCTTCTTGCCATCCAGGATACCTGTGCTTGCCAGAACCATAGGGGCAGCGCAGATGGCACCGATTCGCTTGCCTGCCTTGTGCTGGGCGATGAGAGCCTGGCGTACACCCTCGTGCTCGTTGAGATGACTGCTGCCAGGCATTCCGCCAGGCAGGAGGAGCATATCGGCATCCTCGAAACTCTGGATGTCCTCAAACTTGAGGTCAGCCTTGATGGTGATGCCGTGGGAAGTCTCTACCCATTCTGTTCCGGTGACACTAACAGTCTTGATATCCACGCCACCTCTGCGCAGGATGTCAACAGGAGCCAATCCTTCGATTTCCTCGAAGCCGTTGGCAAGAAATTCATATACCTTAGCCATAATTTTATCTTTTTTATTGCGTAATTCAATAATTAATGCTATTTTTGCAACTGCAAATGTAAGAATAATAATTGAAATAACAAAATAATGGCACAACAACATTTGAAATTTGCTATATTTGGCAATGAATATCAGGCCAAGAAGAGTGCTTCCATCATGCGAATCCTCTCTTATCTGGAGAAAAGAGAGGCTGAAGTGTATATCGAAAGTCTCTTCTACGACTTTCTTACCAAGGTGGAGCACCTTGAAGTGCAGGCAGCAGGTGTATTCGAGGATTACAATTTTGATGTAGATTATGTTATTTCGATGGGTGGTGACGGTACCTTCCTCAAGGCGGCGAGCCGTGTGGGAGCCAAGGGAACGCCTATCCTCGGCGTGAATATGGGCCGATTGGGATTCCTTGCCGATGTGCTGCCTGGCGAGATAGATTCAGCGCTGGATAGTCTCTATGCTGGTGAATGTAGGATAGAGGAGCATGCCATCATCGAGGTGAAGGCTGAGGGCGGCATCCTGGCGGGCTATCCTTTTGCCCTGAATGACATCGCCGTGCTGAAACGTGATGATGCTTCGATGATATCCATCCGTACGCAGGTGGATGGCGAGTTTCTGGTTACCTATCAGGCGGATGGTCTTATCGTGACCACGCCTACGGGTTCTACGGCTTATAATCTCTCTAATGGCGGACCTATCATCATTCCGCAGAGTGGCAGTCTCTGTCTTACTCCTGTGGCACCTCATAGCTTGAACATCCGCCCTATCGTAATCAATGATACGGCAGAGATCGTGCTGGATGTGGAGAGCCGCAGCCATAATTATCTCGTGGCGATTGATGGCAGAAGCGAACGCATGACCGAGCGGACCCGCCTGATTATCCGCAAGGCGCCTCACTCTATCAAGATTGTGAAGCAGCGCAACCAGCGATATTTCTCTACGCTGAGAGAAAAGCTGATGTGGGGAGCAGATCAGAGGCAGAGATAGTAATATAAAAAGAATAACGCCTGGTGTAGCTTTTTTAGAATTGCTACGCCAGGCGTTTCTTTTTGATGTTTACCCTGAAAACTAAACCTATGTTTTTAAATAATCTAAACCTTGTTATCAACAATCTTAAACCTTATTCAAACCAAAACTGTACCCTACAATCTTTAAACCTTATTCAAACTAGAACCTATATCTTTCATCAACAATCTTAAACCTTTTATAAAATAAATCTAAACCTTTTTGAAACCTATATCTTATATTTTACAAAGTCTTGAACGACTTTATCTGATAACGATCTTCTTGCCCTGATGAATATAGATGCCAGTTTGCTGTGGCTTCTGATTCATCTTCATTCCATCCAGGGTGTACCAGGCATTGTTGGTGCTTGTTGTCTTGTCGATGACCGGTGCATCGGTGATGCCTGTTGTTGGCATATCGGCAGTTACATCCTTGATCTTATAGTGACCTTCATTGTTCTTCTCATTCAGAACTTCCAGATAGGTATCCTTGTTGATATCCGTAAAATCTACGGTCTGTGGAGTTCCGGTACCTGTACTGAATACGAATGAAACCTTATAGTCTTTGCTCTTGATTTTGTAAGTCTGATAATACCATTTCTTGCCTTTGATCTCCTTGCACTGTGTAACTTTATCGCCAGGCCATTTCTTAGTGGTGGTCAGATTCTCATCTGGTTTATCGCACCAAGCCCAGAAGTTGAAGCCATCGTTCCATCCTACCTGGTCTGCGTTGGCATATACGGTGATATCGTATGGTTCGAAGTCTGCAGGCTTTTCTACCTTGTAAGTACGGGTCAGCACGCTGCTCACAACGCCATCTACCAGCAAACCCACCTTCAGGGTTGTCTCGCCGAAAGGAATCTCCAGTTCTTCGCCGCTTTTTGCCTTCTTGCTGCTGGCAGTAGGTTCGGTGCCATCGGTGGTATAAACCAACTGTGCATTATCCTTATTGCTTACTGCCACGAGCTTTGCCTTCTGTGCACCCTCGTATTCGCCTGATGCCAGATTTACCCAAGCCACGTTTGCCTTCTTGGACATGAAATAGCGATAGTGATAGCCGTTGAGAATTTCTGCGTATGCGTTAGACACTTCAAACTTGTTGGCGTTAGGGCCCACGATGGCAAGGAGCGAAGTCTTTGTGCCGGTGGTCAAGATACCATTAAATCCATCGCCCTTGTAGGCATTGAAGGTGGTATTGCTGGTATTGGTGATGCCAGCCATCTGACGGGCATTGATCATCGCCTTGATATCCTGCTTGCAGTCAATCCAGTGCTTGTAGAATACGCATGGGGTACCGCAAGATGCCAGGATGTATGCATTGGCTGCCAGGGTATCCTTGCGGATAGGGTCCTGCTGTTCGCCGGCCTTGCGATATTCCGTATCGTGATTCTCCACGAAGGTAACGGCATACTGCTTGTAAGCTGGGTCGTTGGCCAGACCATCTGTCTTTACGTTTGACCATTTGCCATTGATGGCATCGCGCACCACGTAGCGGATAGGAAAGTCGAAGGCAGCACTGGTAATCTCTTCGTTCACCTTGGTGCTCTCGAGCCAATTCTTCACCTTGCTGACATCACCATCCAAATATTCTCCTACAGAATAGGTAGGCTTGGCAGCAGTATTGTAGATACCTGTAAACTTGCCGCTGTATCCCTTTACCATATCATAGCGGAATCCGGCATAGCCGAAGTCGTTGAGGAGCATATCGAGATAAGCCTTTACGATGGTCTGCACATTCTCGCTGCTGTGGTCGAGGTCGCGCATTCCGCTCCAGTCTGTTCCGGTATCATTGTTGCTGCTGAGCTTATAGTCGTTTTCGTCAGCCCATTCTTTGGTTTTGCCTCCGTCATCGTTGGCGCAGATGTCGGTGGATTTCATCTCGTAAGTTACGCCCTTGTAGGTTTCCACAGGGAAATCCACCCAGTTGGATACATTTTTGCGATGGTTGATAACCACGTCGGCGATGGTTCCGATGCCGTTATTCTTGAAGGTCTTGATGAGAGAGCGGAGTTCGCTTTCACTTCCGAAAGAACTTTCGTAGTTGGAAAACCAGTAGAGGTCGTCGTAACCCATTGACTTGTTGCCGCAGTAGGCGCTCTGTGGAATCCATACGAGGTTGAAGTACTGTCCCAGTTCCGGAGCCTGTGCTTCGAGTTTGGTCCATTTGGACTCGCTGTAGGAATCCCAGTAGAATCCCTGCAGCATCACGCCGTTATAGTTGGCAGGCCAACCTTGTGCGAACATATTGATGGTTGCCAGTAGGGCAACGAGTGTTAAGTAGATTTTCTTCATATTTATTCAGTTAGAGTTGTTGCTTTGATAACTGTTGCAAAGTTACGATGAAAATCGGTGAGTTGTTTCTCCAACTGGTGTAAATTGAGTAAAAGAAATGCGCAAACGTTTGCATCTGTGACGATTTTTCTTTATCTTTCCTTTGCTGAGATTTTCGTATTTTTATCTGATTCTTATTTGTTTATGAATATTGAAAATATAAGGTGTGATGTGAATGCGTTGAAGATCAGACGGTTATGTTTTTGCCCTTCAAGGGCGTTTTTTGAGATTTCTATAGTTGTACGACTATAACCCCTATAGTTGTACGACTATAGCTCTATGGTTGTACAACTATAGCCTGTATAGTCGTACAACTGTAACTTTATAGTCGTACAACTATAGGTGTTTTTGTTGTACAACAGCAGTTTTTTATTTATGAAATAGGGGAGTGATGTATGTTGAAGTCATTTTTTCGCTTCTAGATTACCCACTGATCAATAGACAAAATATGGATATAAATACTTACATCAACTGATTTTATTAAAAAACTAAAAAACATTTGGCTATCTCGTTTTTTATTGCGTAATTTGCGTTGCGTAAAAAGCGCAATGGTTGTAAGTGTAACGAAAACAATAAGATAAAAGCAATAATATGGCAACATTGAACAATCCTTTTGTAGTATATGGTTATAAAGGCGCCGAGTATTTCTGCGACCGTCAAAAAGAAACCGAGAAGATGATTTCTACGCTGCATAACGAGCGTAATATCACGCTTGTTGCTCCTCGCCGTATGGGCAAGACGGGCTTGATACATCATGTCTTCCATCAGATTGAGGAGCAATATGAGGGGGTGAAGTGTTTCTATCTCGACATCTTTGCCACCAAGAACCTGGAGCAGATGGTGCAACTGATGGCTTCTGAAATCATCGGCAAACTGGATACGGTTTCCCAATCTGCTCTCCGAAAGGTACAGGAATTCTTCAGCAGTTGGCGACCTACCTTGACGATAGATGAATTAACCGGTATTCCAACCTTTTCTTTGGATTTGAAGCCGAGCGAGGGAAGGGAGAGTTTGAAGCGAATCTTCGAGTATTTGAAGCAATCGGGCAAGCGATGCTATATCGCTATTGATGAGTTTCAGCAGATATTAAGTTATCCGGAGGATGGGGTAGAGGCGATGATCCGTTCTTATATCCAGTTCTTGCCGAATGTATATTTCGTGTTTTCTGGCAGTCAGCAGCACATGATGCAGGAGATGTTCCTGTCGGCAAATCGTCCTTTCTTCCAGAGTTCGCTGGTGTTGTCTTTGCCTTGCATCGAAGAACCGGTTTATCGTAAGTTTGCCAATCGTCTGTTGTCATCTCAGCATAGGGTGATAGACGAATCCGTCTTTTCTTATATCTATCAGCAGTCGGGCAGTGTAACTTGGTATGTGCAGGCGATATTGCATGGCATTTACGAGCATGGTTCTTACGGGATAACGAAGTCGTTGGTGGATGAGGTGATTCAGGAGTTGATAGAGGAGCAGGCGATGGCTTATCAGAATTATTGTGCCTGGCTTACGGAGAACCAGCAGATGCTGTTGCTGGCGATAGCTAGTGAGTGCCTGGTTTCTTCGCCTTTGAGCCAGCAGTTTATCAGCACCCACCATCTTCCTGCCACGAGCAGCGTGAAGACGGCATTAAAGGCATTGGTGGATAAGCAGCTGGTAAGCAAGACCCCAAAGGGCTATTTGGTAAGTGACCGCTTCTTTGCGAAGTGGCTGGTGAAAGGGGGAATCACATTATAGTCCAGTCATATTTCTGCTGGCATATAGATTACGATATGTAAATAATATTCCAGAAAAAGACAGTCGAGAAGAAACTCCCGGAAAATGGGGAAAGAAGAGATTGAAAATTTTCCCTTAAGGATATTTATTTTTTTCCTTAAGGGAAATAAAATCTTCCCTTAAGAGATATTTTCATCGCATTTGACTTGTAAAGCTATTTTTATTACGAATCTTATGTTTTATAAGGTCGTGGACGCAATATTGCTATTCGTTGGCAAAGAAAATGCAAACGAGTGCAAAGAAAGCTTGCTTTCAATTTGCCGAGTGCAGCTTTTCTTCTGCAAAGATGCGACTTTTCCTCGTAACTTCCAAGTTTTTTTGGTAAAATGTAGGGATGGTGATAAAGCAAAAAGGCGGCTCCCGGAATTGAGAGTCGCCTGTTGAATATTGTTGTTTCGATGATGAAACAAAGGATTATTTATTCTTTGATGTCCCAATGACCTCCAAATGTAGAAGAACCAACACGCTCTATTCTTTTTTGAGCCTTTAGCTTTTCTATGTGTTTTTGTATTGCACTTGCCTTGATACCTATTTTGTCCACGAGTTCTTGTCTTGTTATATACGGATTGTCTTTTATTAATTCAAAAACTTTTTCAATTGTTTTTGGTGATCCAGTTTGACCACCAGTTTGACCACCAGTTTGACCACTAGTTTGACCACCAGTTTCATTAGGAATAGGTAATCGTAGTTCTACCTCTTGTAACTCGTATTTATCTATTAATTCAGGCTTACCCCAACCTGCCTTTTGCCAAGCAGAGATAATTTTAGGAAATCCAGAACCTATATTCTCACCATATCCTATCATACGGAGCATATTCTGTATTCTTGGGTTGCGTGCTTTTGAAACCCCACCTTCATAGATGTTTTCTATCGGAAGTTTCAAATTTCCAGGATTTCGTAAGCATAGGCAGTCATCATGCTTTTCTATCCTTAAGATACCACTATCCAAGAATAGGTCAGAGTGAATAATCGAATTGGTAAATCCTTCTCTTACAGCTTTCATTTGTGGTGTGTCATCTACACGCTGATAACCTTCCATATGAAAAGGGTGCGGTAAGTCGAATGTTAACTTAGGCATAACAATTCTAAAGAATTGATACAAGTTGTTCTCCCAACGCCCATCGTAAGTTAGTCTGTCTCTATATCTTTCCTCACCGTCTAGATGGCTCATGTCGAGATAGTCCATGCGAAAATTTCCAAATCGCTCCCTTATGGCTAACCCTGTTCCAAACATCATTAATCCTGCTACCGTCAGTCCTTCTTTTCCTGTTTGTCTATTCTTAGTATATCCACCTAAAAGTCGCAAGAATTCTTTATCGTCCTTATCGTTCCATTCATGGTCGGCATTTAGTATTCTGAATTGATTACGGTAACCATGGAGCGTATTTGTATCAATGTCATCCAGAGTAAAACCATCTAGTAATCCTCCGTCATTGCCATCTTCGTTAGCATCACGAATCATGGCTCTTACTTCCATTTCTGTGCAATGGTAATCACCTTCATGGTTGCGCTTGAAGGAACCTTTGTAAGGATTTTCATTTAAGAAGACAGGCTTCATTCGCCAATCTGCTTGTGGCACGTGGATACATACAATAGATTTCCCGTCTATTGTAGTTATCTCTACATCTGAGTCTAGCAAAATGTTTCTATTTACTTTGTTACTATTGATGGTGTTCCATAAATCAGAGATAATCTTAGGAATATTGTCAACTCCGATGATAGTAAAACGTTTGGCAACATCCGTTTCTTTTCTGTTTTCGTCAATACCTAATAATATATAGCCACCAATAGTGTTGGCAAAAGCGGAATATGACTCCCAAACTGATTTTGGGAGCTCCGTCTTTGCTTTTTTGCATTCCAGGGTAAGTCGTTCGCCTTGGGCAAGCATTTGCTTAATTTCTGTTACTGTCATGCCTTGTCTTTGTTAGTTGGTGGCAAAGTTACGTTTTTTTCTCGTAACCACCAAATGTTTATGGGGAAATGTTGTGGGTTAATGCAAAAAGAAAATATGCGGCTCTCGGAATTGAGAGTCGCCTATTGAATATTATTCTTGATTCCATTCGTTGAGTCCCTTTTCGATTTCTTCAATGGAAGGAAGGCTACTGCGAAAATCTTTCGGCAGAGCTTGACCTAATTCATAGTCAGATACACCAATTGGCTTCTGTATATCACGAAGTGCATATTCTGCTTTTATTCTGTCTTTGGTCTTGCAGAGAAGCAAGCCGATAGTCTTGTTGTCGCCTTCTCTGCAAAGCGTGTCATCTATGGCAGAGCAATAGAAATTGAGTTTACCGATGTATTCGGGCATGAAGTCAGTAGCTTTCAATTCTATAACTAAATACCTGTGCAAAAAGGTGTTATACATCAGCATATCGATATAATAGTCATCACCTGAGACCTCAATGTGATATTGTCTTCCCATAAAAGCGAAGCCAGCTCCCATTTCGGCCAAGAATTTTTCGATATGTTTGATGAGCCCAATCTCGATGTCTCTTTCGTCATATTGGTCGGTGAAAGTGAGCATGTCGAAAATATAAGGGTCTTTCAATAATGATTTTACCTCTAGTGCTTCTGTAGCAGGGAGCGTTGTGTCGAAGTTATTGGCGAGAGCGCCATGCTTACCATAATAATCGAGCTTGATGGCTTCTGTTAAGTATCTTGTCTGCCAATGCCCTATAATGCATTGTATCATGTACCAATATCTTGCTTGAATATTTTTTACTTGCTGTATGAGAATGATATTGTGAGTCCAAGATAAGTGCTTGATAGGTAGCTCGATCGGGGCGTTTCCTAATTGCGCAATCATTGATTGCGCAATTGGGATGTTTCCAACTTTAACCATTGTCAGCTCCTTGTTGTACTCATTATAGAACTGCATCATGCACTGCATGTTTCTTACGGAGAATCCTTTCCTTTCAGGATACTCATTCTTAAGATCTACAGCTAGGCGCTGTAGAGTCTTCTTGCCCCAACCATCAGCCTCTTGGCTTTTTGTTGGGCAAAAGAAACACGATGCTTGATTTGTCTCAACAAAGAAGGATAACCTTGGAAGTTTCCCATGCCTAATTCTTTTTGTTCAATTTCTTGTTTCATATAGAAGATTGTTTGTTCCAATCTGCAAAGAAAATGTAAAATCATCATTCATCGTCCTTTGCAGGTTCAAATAAGTCCTTGTATCCAAAGAAGATGTTCCCGTCTGCGGTTTTTGCGGAGATGACAATTCCTACGAAAGGATTGTTCTCAACTTCAATCACTTCGCCCAGTGTCCAGTCTGGAGATATTAATACTTTGTCTCCTGTTCTCATATTCACAAAAATATAAATGTTGTACTTATCGCTGCAAAAAAATGCAAACGAGCGCAAAGAAAGCTTGCTTTCAATTTGCCGAGTGCAGCTTTTCTTCTGCAAAGTTACGACTTTTCCTCGTAACTTCCAAGGTTTTAGGGAAAAAATACTTGAGGGGGGAGAAGATAAGTTTACTGATGTAATTGCGCAACCAGCGGTTGCGCAATTATAGAATGTTTGAGTTATTGAACCGATCAAAATCTTTGATCAGTTCGTCCTTATTTATCGGTTGCTTGTTGTAGTTTATATACTCATATAAGAAGCTGATTTCAACTAAAAGTTCCTTTGTGAATTATTAAACAGAAATTTCGCAAGTTGGCTCCACACGCCCCGAAGGGGCAGAAGCTCCTAGCCCAGGGCATCGCCCTGGGTTATTACGGGCGAAAACCTGTCGCCCTGTAAGGGCAAAAGCTTTAAAACTCTAGGCAATACATAAAGCTTTTGCCCTTACAGGGCGCCTTGCTGATTGCTATTATACCCAGGGCGATGCCCAGGGAGGTCACTGAAAAAGGTACCCGTTTAAAGTTGCATAGTTTGTTTTTGAACTTTAATTCTTGTCCAAGAAGCATTTCATCTTTAAAAAGTGGAATACTTTTTTGGACAGGAATATAGCCCCAAAT
>OJKE01000151.1_pt1 | contig 52008 bp, 44 predicted proteins | sample 1596501 | NCBI WGS metagenome assembly OJKE01 (sample SAMEA4350125, study PRJEB24818) | metagenome | biome: human; feature: gut; material: faeces | place: Denmark | collected 2013-09
CTCTTGTTGATTGTCGGCATTTCGTCGGCGGGTGTTATAATACACCCATTTTAATGAAAATGCAAGTATTTTCCCGAAATTTTAGCATATATTCATTTTTATATGGTATATATTCATACTGTGTTTTTCATCTGCCCCTCCGTGAGCGCAAAAAACCGCCCCGGCTTCCTCTTTCGGAAACCGAGGCGGTTCGTTTGCGTTATTTGTGTCGGTTCAAGCCCTCACGCAATTACTTGCGGGGGTTCTTGATCGCAGCCTGGGCGGGTGCCAAAATTACAGAGCGTTCGGAACAGCGACAAATCGCTATTTTCAATTTTTCAGTTGATTCCAAGCTCTTTCATCAGTTCAGCACGGCTCTTTTCATCTTCAGAAGCCCTCTTCACATCGTCAATGCGATTCTGGTCAAGGAGCTTCTTCACCAGCAGAGCCATTTTGTTTTCGCCACGGCTCTCACCTTTTACGATGCCTTTTTCGATGCCTCTGTTTTCCACTTTATCAAGCACATCGCACATATTGCGTGGGCCTCCTTTCCTGTCATCAGTACTGGTATTGTATGCGTCTTCAAATCGGTGGTCATTCGTCATGATACTCAACAGTTGAAGTGTTTCCTGCACATGAGTCAAATCCTGTGAGCTTGGCACATAGTCGCCATTCTCTCTTTTCTGTACAAAGTAGTCTGCAACGACCTTGAAATCGCTTTGGAACAATTCTACCTGCTCACGAGTCAGATACGCAATCTGGAACAGGTTGATTTTATAATCGTTGACGTATGGCTCAAACTCTTTTGGAACATTTAGACGTTCTTTCAGAGAAAGCGGCCCACTCCACGGTTTCTCATGTCCAAAATAGAGAACCAACGTCACGACTGGGTAACGACTCCCTGTATCATTATCTCCCAGAAGCTGCGCCCGATACTCTGCACCATCATAACCTATCACTCGGAGTGGCATATCCGGGTCAGAAGCTGTTTGGTTCTCAAATCCGATACAAGCCACCCGGATATTACCATTCTTCCATCGTTTGGCAACGTCACGTTCAATTTCATGGAGTCTTCCATCTGCTTTATAATAGGCACGTGGAGCCTGATCTTCCAATTCGTCTGCACCTAAAACTTGCCTTCCGTTGAATAGCAGTACATTTACAATATCAGAGAATACATCATTGTAGGATTCCAGAATCTTTTCAGATGCGTCCTTTTCTGCCACAGACTCACCGCCTTTCTTTTTTCTTATATTACCACATCACACAGACTGAATCAATCACGCCCATGTAAACTTTTCACTCTACCACTTGCTAAATCCAGAAATACACAGCTCCACACCATATCATCCTTCCGCCATCTTATTTAACTCCGAGTTCTTGAACATCCGAATCACATTTTAGATGAGGCAGTTTGACACTCAATTCGTCCACAGTCATTGTGCTTCCCTTCCTCGACTGTCAAAACCCATTAGTAGTGTTAGTAGCATCTGTTTCTTTAGCCCGAGACGAACTCTGCGTAGCAGGAATCATTCTTGTATTCTAAGGCGAATAAGAAATATTACGAACCCGATATTGATTATCCCTCGGAAAGTGCTATAATAGTTTATACATTATGCTCATTTTTGCAGAGAGAGGACGAAAAAGTATGTCTAAGTTGCACGTGTACATTGATGGAACATGGCTATTCAAGGTAGTTGAAGGTAATGTATTTGATCGTTTTCTAGCAGACCCACGCTATTTCACAATCGATTTTAACAAATTAAATGCCTTAATGCTACAGCATATTTCCAAACAACACCCAGAATGTACTGAACTTGGAAATTGCTATTTTGTCACCTCTCTATTTAATGTTCCCGCCGATTTTGATAATTGGGTAGGCAAGCGCATTACACACCCATATAGTGGGCAGTCTATTACTGTAACACAGCGAAATATTGATGTTACCAAGCAAAACATTGCCGATCGCGAGAAATTTGCAAATGATGCTATTGCGGCCGGATACGATCCAAACTGTATTTTCCATATTGATTTGCAGGAATGGATGCTCTTGAATTTATTGCACCCGGAGTTACGCTACCAAGAAAAACAAGTTGACACCACCGTTGTTGCTCTATTAGTTAGGGATGCAATAGAACATTCGGATGATTGTTTCGCTTTGGTCGCAGGGGATTCCGACATTTTGCCTGCCATTCAAGTAGCGTATCCCAATTATACTCAAAACGTGTTCCCCGTGCTTACGTCCCCAAATGAACGTGATGGTCGAAATCGTCAAACCTCATTTAAGTATTCTCAATACAACTTCCAAATCGATACTTTAGTTTTACAAACTCATGTTGGCGATATTATGGCTGGTAATGTTTATCAATGCACAGAGTGCCACAAATATTTTACCACACGTACTCCTATTGACCCTGCGAGAATTGCATCCGGCGCAATTTTACCACGGTGTCGGCATTGTCACTAAATCGTAAAAAGTTGCTGCAAAATAGTTTTCTAAGAACATTGCATAGAACCCCAGAACCTTTTCGGAGCTACAACGACTCGAAAAGGTTCTGGGGTTCTATTTTTTGTACTATTTCTTTGTATAGGTTGCTATCACACTTTTTATTTTATCGCAGCTTCTTTTTTACGACTTTCTGTACCTCTTGAATTATCCTATTCTTTTTCGTCTTTTCAGTCCTCTTCCAATATCAGTTTACTGGAATTGCTCAAAAAATGCAGCGATTTCTGCGGTTGTCAGTTTTTTCTTATGATGGCAGTCATAAATCTGCATTTCCCAATCCGCATAGCAGCCTTTCTTGCCACAGGGAGATGTGTAAATCGGAATAAGTCCGCTGCTCTTAGTCCACCCCTTGTTTCTTACAAGATAGTCAAGATACTGTCTAATGCTGTGCTCATTCGTGATTTCAGCCCCTGCTTTCTTAAAATCATGAACTACCCAAACGATGAAAAGAATCGCAATAATAACTATAAGCATACCATTTTCCTCTTATTTTATAATTTTCACTCTGCAAGTCCAAAATTGTTTAGAATACGCTCGTAAGTGTCGTACAAAGCTTGCTCTGCCCTGAACATCTTCTGAAGGTTTTCATTGTATGTATCCTCATCTACAACAAAATAGACCGATGCCTCCCAGCGGAATCCCTGGTCGTCAACAAGCTCTGTTGTCTTTCCAGTATCAACATAAGTTAATTTATACGCTCCCTGCTTCGAGAAAGTATATTCATCTTCCGTAATCAAAACATAGGCCGTTTCACCCGGATAAGCTTCGCCCATCAAATAATCCACATCATAGGCAAGCCATTCAATCGCCTTGCTCGTATTAAAGGAGTCCAACTCTTTCTGAAGGCTTCCAAGCAACGTATCATCATAATGGGTTTCCATTCTCTTATAGATGTAGAATTTACCCTCATACAGCTCAGCATCTTCAACGGAGTAACCGAGGTCACTCGTCTTTGCTTCTTCCATTTCGCTACTTGCACTGTCAATACTCTCAAGAATCCCTTTTTCAGTGTTAATCAGTGTACTATCTGGATAAATTTTCTTATAAAAGTCGACCATCTGCTCGAATGTTATGCGAACAAGGTCCTCCGCATTATTTCCTTGATTTTTTTCGGCAATTTTTTCTGCTGCAGCTTCTTTCCATGCAGCATAGAAATTTTTCTCATCTGCATTTGCCATTTGGTTCTTATCATCACGAGGAATATCGCTCAAATTGCAGTCTTTAAGAATCATAGCTTTCATCGAAGCAATTTCATTTTCAGTAGCAACCGCTGCTTCAGATTCCGCTTTTTCTTGAGCTGCTTTGGATGCCGCTTCTTCTTCCGCTGCACGAGATGCGCTCTCAGCGGCTTCCTGAGCTTCTAAGGCAGCTTGAGAGGCCGCCGCAGCCTCTGATTCTGCTTTTCTTTTCGCTAATACTTCTGGTGAAAGATTAGTTTCTCCAAGCTGAATACCCGCTATCATTACAATAGAAGATAATAGTATCAGTGCAATTTTCTTAAACTTAAATGCCGGAATCCTCTTCGTAATTGGCGGAAGAATTATCACGCCGCCCAATATAATAAGGATAATGGCGGGCATCGTATACTCTCCAATATATGCTAGTCCACTTAATATATAGCATCCGCCAATAAACCACTGAAGTATTCTTTTAACTTTATTCAACATATTGCCGCCTCTTTTACATTTCGAGTGTTTTATATGTGCGCCAAGTCAAAGCACAACCCACCTTTTCCGTTCATACCTATCGCTTACCATTACCGCTGGAAGTGCTATGCATCAACCCGACCTGCGTCTGCTTTTACCTATAAAGACGATTTCCCGTAGAAAGTCTATGAAAGTGATTTCGCAGACGCTTACATATTCTTCAATACTTTATGACCAACTACGCGTATAGAAGTTCCACACTTTTGACAGTGGATATGCATTATATGTATTGCGATACATATTGTTTACATCATTGGGGTATTTCATCTGTGCACCAATCGCCTCATTCGCAAGATTGGAGAGTTCTTCCAAATCAGCATAAGAACAGTCCGGTGCCAAAAGGTAAGCAAAGTTTTCTTCTACATATACTCCAAGGCTATTTGTGTAGCCAAGTTTAATTAAAACCGGATTGAGATCATCGTATGTATTACCTGGCTGATAATAACCATTCGGAGCATTCACACGGACATTGTACGCTGTACCATCACTTGCTAAAATATACCCATCATACACGCTATTAACGCCATTATTCTCTATGACATTCCCAAGGCGAATCGTCATAGCCCCAGTATTGTAGTAATCAGACTTGTACGCGTGCTGTGCTCCAAACCTACGCACCGCTTGGAAGTGCTTTCTTTCATTTAAAAATGTCTTATTTCCCCCAGCAACTCCTTGGAAGATAACATAGTCATATCCTCTTTGGATGTCATAATTCGACCCATCATACCCAAGTCGACGGTAAACATCGTTAATATAGTGCAACCACAAATCATCAAAACCCGCACAAACTGCACAGTGAGGCGGATTATCAGGATTTATCCTTGCAGCATAATCTTCTATTAAGGTCTTGGAAATCCCCTGCATAATTTCATACTCAGAGTAGTGATTATTGATTTCTGCAATTTGACTTTCTGTCAATGTGTCAGCGTCTGCAATCTCACGTACCTTTGCGGTCGTCAAATCAGAGTTTCCAAACCAATCTGTTTGAGCTGAAGCAGGCAAAGCTATTACGCTAAGCAGCAGCACCGTTGCTGCCAGCATTGACGCAATTCTCTTTTTCATTTGACTTTTCCTTTCATCTTTTCTTTACGACCTTAAATCGCATGAAGCTTTTCATTGGTTTCAATTATCAATCAAGACAAATGAACCGCCTCGTATTACGATTTATCTTGTTCAAATTATACGATTTATAGAATTACCTGTCAAGGCATCCACACTTAAAATCGTAAGTGGCACTACGATTTATCTAAGGAGGGCAATGACATGGAACGCGAGAAGCCGAACTTTGACATTCTGGGAAGAATTGACCGGGAGCGGTTAGCTCGTGGATGGTCTGAATACACCCTTGCCGAGAACTCTGGTCTGACGCAATCGACCTTATCAACATGGCGCAGAAGAAACCTTCAGCCCAACGTAACCTCGATTGAAAAAATTTGTCATGGCCTTGGTATCACTCTCTCACAGTTTTTTGAAGAGGATGCTGCTGTTCACCATTTGACAGAGGAGCAGAAATCCCTCTTAACCACTTGGGATAGGCTTTCTCCTTCACAAAGAACTGCTATCTTGGATTTGATCCAAGCATTTTTACCCGAATGATATGCACATTTACAAAAAAGAAGGATGCCGAGCGGTCATTGTGTCACTCGGCATCTTTCTTCATTAAGTAAAGGACTTCAGAACTTTTTTCAGTGCTTCACGCTGTTCCGGGGTTATGCGACCCAGCAAATTCAAAAATTCCTCTTGTTCCTCTTTTGTAAATTCGCTACGGGATTCATCTTTTACACATTTTTCGTTCTTCATAACAACTTTTCCTTCTTAAGTTTTTCCCTCGTCAGCCAATCCAGCCCGAATCTGCCGCTTATACTTATAATAGGTATTCCGGGCAAGCCCTGTCAGCTTCATGCACTCCACATCGTCCAATGTACCGCCAAAAGCCTTACAATGAATACGGATTTTTTCTTTGGCCGCTTTGGACTTCTTGGTTTCAAATCCAGTGCCTTTCTTACGTCCAACCTGTTTTCCGTTTAACTTTGCTGTTACAAGGCCCTCACGGGTACGCTGGTGCAAATCGGCCACTTCTTTTTCAGACTGCTCAAAGGCCAGCTTGATCTGCTCCTTAGCCAAGGCCATCAGATACTCGTTGATGCCCTTCAAGATGAAGTCCACATTCGTCCCTGTCATGGCAATGCTGCCGGACAGGGCCTTTTTGTACGTTTTGGTATCAATGTGATGCTCTTTCAGAAATATCAGCCGGATGCCCTTATGGTAGAGATTCTCATACAATGAAAATCCCTCTTCTGCGTTTCTGGACATTCGGGAGACGGAATCGAACACCACAGTATCTCCCTCTTTCAGAATCCGATACAGCTTGCTCCATTCTGGCCGAAGGATGGAAGTTCCCGTATAGGCTTCCTGTACAATGTGAGCTGTCGAGTATTCAGCCCTGATATTACGCACCTGACGGTCAATGCTCTGTTTTGCAGTGGAAATTCTGCAATAACCATAAATGCTCATAACTCTTTTCTTTCTGTATCAAAAATGCCGAACGTCATTTTAGCGTCACCGATTTGCTAAGGCAAATCGGTTTCATCACGCTGTGATTGATACTTTTCTATACCCACGGCATTTTTAATACTTTTTCCTGCGAGCCTTAGTCATCCCTCATAAAGTTCAAAAGATTGTCTCCGTTGACGAACGGTTCGCGCCGTCCGTCACCTGCGATAACTTTTGAACTTTATAAGGAGCGACACGGCTCGCTCTTATCAACGGTTCAGATACTGATTCATAAACTCTCCCACCGTCACACAAGGCTTTTGATTTTTCTCTGCTCCTCCAAATGGGTCATAGTTCCAGTCCGTCTCTTCGTCGATATACCGCCGTCCGTCATCGGGTAGCTCCAACGGCTCTGCAAGAATAATCGTTCCCCAGTGATTGACCATGATAAATGGTGCAATCTCACAGGGAATTCCTCGGCAGTCATCATCATGCCGCACATCGTAGACATACAGACTATCCGGGACGGTATCTCTTTTGATGCGGAAGTTAGTGAATAATGCAGGCTTTCCGCAGACAGTGATTTCTTCATAGTGTTCGGTCATCGCATTGCAAGACATATAAATTTCTCCTTTATGCCACATTAAGTCGGGTAGCTTTATAGCAGTCAGCGCACATTCCCTCATGGGTATTCGCAAACTCTGCCGCCTGCATGATAGAGCCATCTTTCAGCTTTACTCGTTTGATGGGCTGATTACAGCGGACACAGATGCAGGGCATGGGCGGCTGTTCCTGCTTCTGACTGGTGGATTGCGGCTTCGTTTGCTTTTGGGATTCTGCATCTGACTGCTGTGCAGCATCTTCCGGCAAATCCTCCCCGGCATAGACATACAGGCCAAGGCCAAACATCGCCAAATTTTTTACCAGACAGCGCATGATGGCCTTGTTTACATCAAACATGGAAGCGGCTTCTACGGTGCGTTCTTCCATGCCGACTTTCTCACGGCGGCGCGTCTGCTGGTTATATTCCCATTTCGGGGTGGTGTAGGTGTAAGGCACAGCTTTCATGGCCTTGTTTGCGCCATCCAGTACAGGCAGCCACATCTCATGCGAAACGCCCTCAATGGTAACGGATGTATAGACCATGAATCCGGTGATAGGATCATAGACATAGGGCAAACCGTTGAACTTTTTGACCTCATAGCTGGCAGAAGGATACAGCTTCTTCACCTCTGCCCAAGCATACGCCCAGCTCACATATTTCAGTTCAGTATTTCCAGACTTTTTGACTTCCACATGGTCTTTGAAGTCGATGCTAAATAATTTTACGAACGGATTTTCAGTAGCCATAATAAACCTCCCATAAAAAAGACGGCAGGAAAGTAATTTCCTGCCGCCATATCCAAAACTTATGCCGCATGAATGATAGTAAATCTGCGACTGCTCACATTTTTACTGTACCGATTAAAAATGTCCGGCTGTTCTTTCTTCAACCGCTGGGAATCCACACGCTTACTTTCAGAGGACACCCACGACACCTTATAGCCGGGAGCTGTACCGTAGGCGGCATCCTGCATTTCCAGCTTCACTTGCTGTTCAATCGCAGTCTTTTCCTGCTCCAGCTGTTCGATTTGGTCAGAAAGAGACTGTCGTTTGTCCAGCAGGTCACGAACTGCATTCAAATCAGCCATTTTGCTTTTATCATCGTCAAAATACATCTGGTTGATTTGCTGTGTATCGCCTTCACTCCCAGTTGGTGCAGGCGGAATCTCAGGCATCACGTTGTACTTCCAGAAGTGCTCTTCTTCGGCAATGAGGTTATTCAAAACCGCCTTATCACGGATAATTTTATGAATTACCAGCTCTTTTCCGAAAATCAGAGCCGCAATGTACCAGCAGTCGAAACCGCTGACAGCCAGATAGTGATTGACTTGTGCCATGTAGTGCGCAGGGATTTTGCCATCTGCCCACTTATCCGCAGAGAACGGAGACACCGTCTTGCACTCCAATCCTGCTTTCTGTCCAACGATCAGGCGGTCAAAATCCGCCAGAAGAAGCGGATGTTCCTCGCTCTGGTAGATGGCGTTAGCTCTGCGAACTTTCAGTCCAGTGGCTTCGGTGAATCGCTGTGCCACATAGTCTTCCAAATCCCGGCCCTGCCGCATAGCTTCGTTGTCGATATTTTCAATGGTATCGCTGATTTTATCGTGATACACCTGAAATGCAGAGCGGTACGGATTCAGGCCCAAAATAGCACCAGCATCCGTACCAGTGATACCACACTTGCGATAACGCAGCCAATCTTCTTTGGACAGATTTATTGTGGAAATCAATCGTTTCATGCAATATTCAACTCCTGCTTCATGTTTTTATCGGTGATTTCAAAATCGTATTCCACCAAATCCTGAATGACAGTGGAAAACTCATCTACCAGTGTACGGTCATCATCCAGCCACAGGGCATACAGGAAATCCAGAATATTCCGCTGCACCCGAAGATGATTCCAGAAACGCTCGTCCATCTGCTTTTCGGTGTCCAGCGTAATTAAAGCACTGACAATGGTGCTTTTCATCGTGATCTCGTATGCCGTCTTCTGCTTGAAAAAAAAAAAATCGGCTTCAATGCTGTTCAGGAACTCAGAAAATTCCCGGACAGCCCGGTTGCTCACATCGTTCATACATCCTCCTTTATGCTGCTGCCAGCACCATCTTGTAAGCCTTGTCGATCATGGGATTGCCCTCTGCGGTGCGCAGGAACAGATTTTCGTTGTAGTTGCAAGTTTTACGGAGGGGGTCTGCATGGGTGGCAAAGTCGGAAACAGCATTCACGAACCGCCAGCCGTTCTTTCCGACCCACTCCAGATCGGGCGCATTATAATAGCGGGCCTTCAAATCTTCCTGCAAGCGCAGGTTATTCTTCCGCTGGCCATCGGTCAGATCTTCGGTGACAGGAAAGAACTCATTGATGAACTCCTGCACCTTGCGGTCAGACAGCTTGATGGTGGTCAGCTCATGGATACCTTTGCCCAGCTCCCCCATGTAGCTGTTGGCAAGCTGTAAGGTCTCACGGGCATCCTGCACCCGGAGCAGAACATTTTCGGTGTGGCGAGCAGTCCAGATGCGCTTTGCCGTGCCCAGAGCCAGATTCAGGGTGTTCTGGCAGACAACACGAACAGGGGTCATAGCGACCTTGACACCAGAACTGCCATCGTGACTGTTGAAGAACACAAGATAGGGGGTCACTTCGTCTCCGGCGATGATGTATTTCTCCGGCAGCTTCGCCAGCATCCAGACTTTCTTGCCGCCCTGCAAGGAACCGGCAGTTTCGTAAGTAACACCCTCACCCAGCAGGTCATCCGTGAACTGGAACGCTTCTTCGTTCTGCACAATGCGGTAGCGGTCAGACACCACGCCCAGAACAGCTTCATCCGTGCTGCGGACATTGGCACGATAGCCGGGGATCATAGCACCCGTGCCGGAATAGATGTTGCGGCTTTCCACCTGCCAATCCAGACCAGCCAGCTCCAAGGCTTCACGGCTTGCAGGGGCATCCATCACGATGCGGCCAAGACCGTGCCAAGGGGTTTCACGGACAGAGAACATGGTTTCAACATTTGCAGACATAACTACTACCTCCTAAAATTTTAATGTGATTACTTGTTTTCGAGTTTATGGGCGATCCAAATAATGAGTATTACAGCAGTTTTCCCGATTGCTTTTGCACCCTTCATCAGAATCTTTACCATAATATCAGCCATTGTTTTTCCTCCATTTTTCAAGCAAAAAGTAAAGACCTGTGGACAGAATCAAACTGCTCACAGGTCTTTCTACAAAGATAATATATAACTGTAATTTTTTCAGATACGCTTTGTCTTGTGTCAGGTGTGTCAAATGTGTCAGGTTTTTATGAAACTCTCTATATATTTCTTTATTTTTATCCCTTCTACTCTATTTTCTCTCTTAGATAAAGCGATAGGGATAATAGATAATAGATAATATATAATATATAATAAAGGTTTCTCAAAAATTCTGACACATCCGGCACAGCTGGCACAGTACTTTACGGTCAAGTTTTTGTGCGGATACCCACGGCTACCGTGAGGTCATGCCACTCATTTTTACGAATTCCCTGATTCCGGGAAGCCTTAAAAGCCTTAGCTTCTTCAAAAGAAATCCTAAAACGAGCCATCTCCATAAAGCCATCCAACGTACAAGTAGCACTATTTCGACTCTGCACTTCTGTCAGTTGGAAATCAAGCACCCAGCGATACTCCTCGTTCGTCAGCGGCGTGATCTGCGCCACACAGCTATTGATAAGCTCCCGGTTAACATCATTTCTAGATGCCTTCTGCCACTCATCCAACTTCTGCGCAATTAAATTCATATCAAGGGTTCCACTGCGCTCATCCTCCTGTTCCACATTCTCATATTGAGATTGCAATTCTGCAATCTGCGCATCCAATCCCTTCCGCCGCTCTGCCAATTCCTGTTTTGTGATGATTCCGTCTGCACACAGGTCTATGTACTTATCCAGACGCTCCCTCTGTCTGGCGATGCTGGAAAACAGCATCGCCTTTCTGGAAATGCGGACAGTCTTTTCTTCTGCCATGCAGCGGTTCAAAATTTTATAGACCTCTTTGACTGTTTTGCCCTTGTCAAAGGTGAGATGTTCAAATACCTTTGCTGCCATCAAGTCCAGCTTCCACTCACAGATTGCTCTGATTTGGCAGCTAATTCCCAAGTCCAAGCCATGCTCCTGCAAATAGCTGATGCTTGGCCTACGGGTACGGCGATAACACTGAAATCCATGAACTACTGCACCATCCCGATTTACACGCCACTTGAACTGGATAAATCCTGCGCCACAGCTGCACCGCAGTTTTGCCGTCCAGACTGACTTTGGTGTATTTCTCATATACTTGTGCTTTTTTCCATTTTCATCTATTACCCGTGTTGATTTCGATGCCAAAATTTGCTGACATCTATCCCACATTTCTTCTGATACCAAAGGCTCAAAGTCGCCTTTCACATAGATGTAGCTGCTCTCGTCCAGATTTTTAACACGTTTCTGCGTCAAATATCCATCGCTGTGGGATTTGTTGTAACAGATGCACCCTTTATAGGTTGCATTATGTAGAACTCTGCTCACCTTGGAAGCGTCCCACGAAACATGGCCGCCTGCATCCAATCGGCCAAGGCGGTATAATTCGTTTACGATTTTAACCAGCCCATTTTCTCCGGTAGAATACATTTGGAAAATCAGCCTTACTGTTTCAGCTTGGTCAGGGTCAGGAACATAGGTTCCATTCTCTCTGCGGTATCCTAAGATGTTTCCGCTGCCATACAGAACGTGCTTTTCTCTGCTGATTTTCTGCCCAGCCTTTACGCGCTCTGAAATTTTGCGGCTCTCATCCTGTGCCATAGAAGACATGATCGTTAACCGAAGTTCGCCATCGTTGGTTGCCGTGTTGATACCATCGTTGATGAAAAACACATCCACCCCACGTGCTTTCAACTCACGTGTATAGGATAGCGTATCAACCGTATTTCGTGCAAAGCGGCTCACTTCGCGAGTAATAATAAGGTCAAATTTTCCCTTCTGGGCATCCTCCATCATGCGCAAAAACTCCGGCCGTTTCTGTGCTTGCGTTCCGGTAATGCCTTGATCTACGTAAACCTCCACGATTTCCCAATCTGGGTGGCGAGAACCTTCAATTTTATACCACTCCAACTGATTTTCCAGTGCGTTTATTTGCGCTTCATGTTCGGTTGAAACACGAGCGTACACAGCTACTCTCATAAATTTTAACCTCCACTGTCTCTGACTCTTTTCTGCGGCAAAAAGAAAGGCTCTGGCAGAATCCCCTCCACCAGAGCCTTTCTCTGTTGTTTACGAAGCCTTTGCAGGCGGTTCTTCCTCCTGCTCACGCTTCATCCGAAGGAAGTTCTGATAGGTAGGCAGGTTGATTACCCCTGCCGCAAAGAGAGCTTCCACCAGACAATAGGCCATCGCCTTTTCGTCAATTTCCAGCATTGTGATACCTCCCTTGGTTATCGTTAATGGTGCTTAGAGTCAGAGGTATAACGTATCATCGAAGAATCAGAAGTTACGGACGGAGCTTGATTCCATAAAATCCCCATACCGCATTTTCTGATGAATTGAGACGTTTCCGATCATGTTCTCCTCCAAATTTAATGACGCACTTGTTAATCACTATCGAGCTACACGGACAAACTCCTTTTTCCTCACAATAGTTTTCGTAGGCATTTTTCAAATCAGTTGTCGGACAAAAAGTTTCATGATCGACCTTTTCACAGTGCAAGTTAATAAACTCCCAGAGATAGTCAATTGGAGGCTTTCTTTGCACCCCCTTCATGCTATCCACATCTGGAATTTCTGGAAAATGCCAGTCCAATTCTTCGAGTCTTCGAGCATAGAATGTAGCCTTCGTGACTATTTCATTGCGTTCTTTCCATATCTTCTTTTCCAAATTTGGATCCTGTTCATCATCTGGAATTGAATGAGTAAAAGGAAGATATACAACACGTTTGAAAAAAGCCTCATCCTCTCCCTCAATTTCAAGTGGAAAATTACTGGCGAACAGAAATTTTATTCTGCGGTGAAGCTTTTTTGAGCGTTGGTTTTTTCGTTGAATTTCAACTCCATCGCCACCTGTAATACGCTTTAATTTTGACACTGCACTCACATCCAGCCTTTCTCGCGGTAAATCAAGCGAGATGTTTATTCTCGCATCAAGCAACGATTCCGTTTCAAATTTTCCTCCGAGTTCTCTCAAAGAGAGGTTGCTTATTGCCTCCTCTGGAAAAAGTTTTTGTACAAAATTGCCCCATATACTTTTTCCTGAATCTCTGGCATATCCCATAATAAAGAAAAATTTTCCTCTAGCTGGCTCAACTAAGAGGTAACCCAATGCCATCCAGAGGCGTTCCTCAATGTCCTTACGTCCGCCAGAAATTTCTTTCATAAATTTATCGAACACTGGACAATCTGCCTCTTCAGGGCTTTCTACATCTTCATTGTACTTTGCGTTCAAGCAGGTAAATGTGACAAATTCAGGGTCATGGTCTTCAAATCTACCTTTCTTAACAAAAAGAATTCCGTTTTCGAATGGGCAGTACAATTTTTCATTTTTGGGCATCTCGTATTTCAGGATTTGCTCCATCTTTATGTAGTCATAAAGATCTCTGTAATTTCTCAGATTCACCGCACCATGAAGCTTCGGATCAACTCTCAATTTATATAATTCGATTATCTGATCTTTTGTCAGATGCATATAGTATGTGTTTTCATAGTAGTACACCTCACCATCTACAACCTTAAGATCGCAAAATTCCTCCAATGCATGTGCCATTTCATACATCGGGTGGTATTTTGATTGACTCCTTCTTTCAATCTCTTCATCCTCTGATTCTAAGTCATCCTCTTTCTTTTCATCATACTTGAACAATTTTTTCAACGGGTTATTTTCCTGCGTACTTTTTTCCTTCTTTTTCCTTTTCTTTTTCTTCTTTTCTTTCTTCGCCGCGTTATTCCTGCAAAGTGATGCCGCAAGAACCACATCGGTTTCATCGCTGTTATCCGGGTACCACTCACCATCCTCTGCGTCGAAGCTATCGTCCAAAGATTTTAGAGAAAAGTCACCTCCCTGACAGTCAAAATTATTTTTGTTTTGCTTGCCCATAATATCGCTCCTTTGTACATATTCCTTTTTAGGGGTACTTTTATTGTGCCACTAATAAAATTTATAGGTGTGGGCAAGCCAAAAATTATTTAATCGAATTTTCGTCATTTTATTTTCGTCTCATATTTCATCTATTCATATCGTTCATGCTTTATTCATATTTCCACTTATGCCCCCAGCTTAGCCGGGGGCTTGAGTAAGTCCTAGAAGGACACCTTACTGGCAAAGCCCCTGCAAGTGGCCACGAGCAAACATCTTTCATCTGCATTACTTGCCATGCCGCTCTAACGAGCTATGCCTACAAAGCGCATCTTCTAAGATGACGACTTCTTTGTCATCTCGCTTCGCTCGAATCTTATAGCTAAAGCATTTTCACTCCACCAGCTTAGCTGGTGGTTTTGAATTGCTCAAGCTAACCAAAGAAAAAGGCCCTTACGCGAAAAACATTTTTCGCGTAAGGGCCTTCACTTTATTTCGATTCCTTGTTTTCTAGAGACTTTAGAAATTCTTCTACTGCTTCTTCATCCCTGTATAGACTCATATAAAATCTATACTCTTCCGTTACTTTATCTCGACATTTATCCAAAGCCTTCGTAACCCTTTTAAAAATTTCTCTTTGCCCCTCTGATGTGCATTGAAGCGATTGCATTTCGTTCACCATAGTAATCAAACTTTGTAACGCCTCTTCTGTTTTGCCGCTTCCTGTTCCAAATAATTCCGTCAACCTATTCTCTATTATACTCTCTTCAAACTTCGTCCTCGGATTATTGGCCAAGGAATACATTCCTTCTTTTATTTGATCTTTCACTCTTTCATCCAGCTCTTCTACTTTTTTTGACTTTATGCACCCTATAATATCATACTCTATGTACTCACAATCTTCATCATTTCCCATAAACAGCTTAAAGAATTCACAATTTTGCTCTGTAAGATAGATGTATCCTCCCCTTGACAGATAGCTATATGCTGGAACATCCGAATCCGGCATTTGTCCCATTACAAAATTAAACTTGCTTGTAAATTCATATTGTAACGCTCTCAACTTGCTTACTGCAGCTCCCCCATCTGTCGAAATCTCTGACTCGACACTTCTTTCTGTTATTCTTTCTTTCCAATTCGGAAGCTTGCCAGTTTCTCTTTCTCTCAATATATTTAGCAAAAATTGTCTAAGTGTAATGTATTCCTTTTCTATATTTTCTATTTCTGCTAAATCCACCTTGTCTATCGTTGCTTCTCTTACCTTTTCTTTAATGCGTCTATATCTTCTAACAATCTTTTTTAATTTTTCTTTTCTTTCTTTTTCTAGTTTCTTTATAGATACGATGTATTTTTTATCTATCAATTTTTTCTTTCGTTCAATTCTTTGCTCTACTCTTTGCATCTCACGGTATTGACATTCCATATGTTGGGAAATTTTTTCAAGATAAGCTTCGTTTGCTTCTGTTAACTGCTCCATCAGTTCTGCTTTTTTCATTTCTTTTGTAAGTCTGCCCACAACCATTTTCCTCCTAATATACAAAAACCTCCCCGGCAAAACCATTCAGTTTCACCGGGGAGGTTTATCATACGCTTATCTTCCCATGTTTTGCACGATTAGTGCATCTTCATGCAACAATCTTACTTTCTTGGATTTTTGATAGCAGCCTGAGCAGCAGCCAGACGTGCGATAGGCACACGGAAGGGAGAGCAGCTGACGTAGTCCAGACCGACGTTGTGGCAGAACTCCACGCTCGTGGGATCGCCGCCGTGCTCACCGCAGATGCCCAGGCCCAGATCGGGGCGGGTCTCGCGGCCGTCGTGGGCAGCCATCTTCACCAGCTTGCCCACGCCGATCTGATCCAGGTGCTGGAACGGATCGCTCTCGTAGATCTTGTTCTCGTAGTAAGCGCCCAGGAACTTGGCAGCGTCATCACGGCTGAAGCCGAAGGTCATCTGGGTCAGGTCATTGGTACCGAAGCTGAAGAACTCAGCCTCCTTGGCGATCTCACCGGCAGTCAGGGCTGCACGGGGGATCTCGATCATGGTACCGACCTGATACTTCATGTCAACACCAGCAGCAGCGATCAGCTCATCAGCGACCTTGACCACAACGTCCTTGACGAACTTCAGCTCCTTGACCTCGCCGACCAGCGGGATCATGATGTGCGGGGTGATCATGCAGCCGGTCTCAGCGGAGACGTTCAGGGCAGCCTTGATCACAGCGCGGGTCTGCATGGCAGCGATCTCGGGATAGGTGACAGCCAGACGGCAGCCACGGTGACCCATCATGGGGTTGAACTCGTGCAGAGAAGCCACGACGTTCTTCAGGTCATCGAAGGTCATGCCCATATCGGCAGCCAGCTCCTTGATGTCCTCGTCCTTGGTGGGCAGGAACTCGTGCAGAGGGGGATCCAGGTAGCGGATGGTCATCGGGCGCTCACCCATGATGCGGTACATGGCCTCGAAGTCACCCTGCTGGAACGGCTCGACCTTAGCCAGAGCAGCTTCGCGCTCTTCCACGGTACGGGCACAGATCATCTCACGGACAGCCTTGATGCGGTCCTCAGCGAAGAACATGTGCTCGGTACGGCACAGGCCGATGCCCTCAGCACCCAGGTCAACGGCCTGCTGTGCATCGCGGGGGTTATCAGCGTTGGTCATAACCAGCAGCTGGCGGGCAGCATCGGCCCAGCCCATGAAGCGGTTGAAGTTCTTGTTGCCGGTAGCGGCCACGGTAGCGACCTGCTCGCCGTAGATGTTGCCGGTAGAACCATCGATGGAGATCCAGTCGCCCTCAACGAACTTGTGGCCGTTGATCTCGAAGGTCTTGGCCTCCTCATCAATCTTGACCTCGTTGTCGTTGCCGCAGCCGGAGACACAGCAGGTGCCCATACCACGGGCAACAACGGCTGCGTGGCTGGTCATGCCGCCGCGGACGGTCAGGATGCCCTGAGACACCTGCATGCCCACGATGTCCTCGGGAGAAGTCTCCAGACGGACCAGAACGACCTTCTTCATCTTGCCGGACTTGACCATCTCCTCTGCTTCCTCAGCAGTAAAGACGATCTGGCCGCAGGCGGAACCGGGAGAAGCTGCCAGGCCCTTGCCGACGACTTCGGCAGCCTTCAGGGCAGCAGCATCGAACTGGGGATGCAGCAGGGTATCCAGCTGCTTGGGCTCCACGCGCAGAACAGCCTCCTGCTCGGTGATCATGCCCTCGTCCACCAGGTCACATGCGATCTGCAGAGCGGCCTGAGCGGTACGCTTGCCGTTACGGGTCTGCAGCATATACAGGTGGCCGTCCTCAATGGTGAACTCCATATCCTGCATATCGCGGAAGTAGTTCTCCAGACGGGTTGCGATCTCAACAAACTGATCGTACACCTCAGGCATCTGATCCTTCAGGTGGCTGATGGGAGAAGGAGTGCGGACACCTGCCACAACATCTTCGCCCTGTGCATTGATCAGGTACTCGCCCATCAGCTTCTTTGCGCCGGTGGCGGGGTCACGGGTGAATGCAACGCCGGTGCCGGAACGATCACCGGAGTTGCCGAATGCCATCTGCTGCACGTTGACAGCGGTACCCCACTCGTAGGGGATCTCGTTCATCTTGCGGTAAACGTTTGCACGGGGGTTGTCCCAGCTGCGGAAGACAGCCTTGACTGCCTCGATCAGCTGATCGCGGGGATCCTGGGGGAACGGCTTGCCCTCGTTCTCCTCGTAGATCTTCTTGAAGACGCCGACCAGTTCTTTCAGGTCGTCAGCCGTCAGGTCAACGTCGTTCTTAACGCCCTTGGCTTCCTTCATCTTGTCGATCTCGACCTCGAACAGGCTCTTGGGAACCATCATAACAACGTCTGCAAACATCTGCACGAAACGGCGGTAGCAGTCGTATGCAAAGCGGGCGTTGCCAGTCTTCTTGGCCAGACCTTCCACAGCCTCGTCGTTCAGGCCCAGGTTCAGGATGGTATCCATCATGCCGGGCATGGACTGACGGGCACCGGAACGGACAGAGACCAGCAGGGGGTTGGTGTTGTCGCCAAACTTCTTGCCGGTGATCTCTTCCAGACCCTTAAGATGCTCGAAGATGTCAGCGGTGATATCGTCATTGATCTGACGGCCGTCTGCATAGTACTGGGTGCAGGCATCCGTGGTGATGGTGAAGCCCTGAGGAACCGGCATACCGGCAGCAGTCATCTCTGCCAGACCGGCACCCTTGCCGCCCAGAGTATTCTTCATGGTGACCTTGTCGCCGCCGAAGGCATCGTTGCCCTCGCTGAAGTAGTACAGATACTTTTTGCTCATGCGTGTTTACCTCCCATTTGGTGACCCCCGGTGCCACGCCCGGCGGTCTCATCGCACTTTTTTCTCAAAGCTGATGAACATTGTCTTGTGAATGCTAAACTATTATACCAGAAAATTCCCACATTGCCACCGGGCAAAACACCGAATTTGTTTGATAAATTTTGTGCAATTCCCTTGAAATTTACTCAATTTTCCGCTATTATAAAATGGGAGAAAGTTCGAGAGGTTTTTGTTTCGCAGAGCCGTTTTTCCGTATCTTGGATACATGCTGTTATCCATTAAAATTTCTGGTGGAATTCCACCTGCGGAACGGGCCGGAATTTCTCCCTCATGGATACAACAAAATACCACACCTTCCCAAGGAGGGACACTATTTATGGAAACCATTTCCAACGAAGCTCTGGCCGCAGCACGCGCCAAACTGGACGCTGCCGAGAGCCGGCGCGAGAACATCCTGCTTTTTCACATCGCCAACGGCGTGAACATTGAAAGCCGTACCGTCCAGATCGACGAAGGCGTTGTCATCGCCCCGGGAGCCACCATTCTGGCGGGCACCATCCTGCGCGGCAAGACGGTCATCGGCGCAGGCTGCGTCATCGGCCCCAATACCCTGATCGAGGACAGCACCGTGGACGAGGGCACCACCGTCAACGCCAGCCAGGTCTACGGCAGCCATCTGGGCCCCCACAACAACATCGGCCCCTTCACCCATGTGCGGGTGAACACTGTCACCGACTACGGCGTGCATCTGGGTGCCTATGTGGAGACCAAGAACTCCAACTTTGCCCGGGGCAACACCGTGAGCCACCTGACCTACATCGGCGATAGTGACGTGGGCAAGTACTGCAACTTCGGCTGCGGCACCGTCACCTGCAACTACGACGGCAAGGATAAGTTCCGCACCCAGATCGGCGATTACTGCTTCATTGGCTGCAATACCAACCTTGTGGCTCCGGTCAAGGTGGGCGACGGCGCTTACACCGCCGCAGGCAGCACCATCACCAAGGATGTGCCCGCCCAGGCGCTGGGCATTGCCCGCGACCGCCAGACCAACCTTGAAGGCTGGGCCGCCCCCAAGATGGAGGCCTATATCGCCAAAAAGCAGAAGCTGGAGAAGGAGCAGAACAAGTAACTCTCCCGCTGTTTTATAAGGTATTATACAAAAAGCACCGCCCTGTATCTGTACCGATATAGGGCGGCTTTGTGTTTTTCCCGCAAAACAGATTTCTTTTTCTTCGCGCGTATGTTATACTAAAGAACTGTACCACACATTATTTTAAGCAAAAAAGAAAAGGCAAAACAACAACTATGAATGCAAACGACATCTGGCTGATCGCGGGCCTTGGCAACCCGGAAGCAAAATACGAGGGCACCCGCCACAACGCGGGCTTTGCCGCGCTGGACTCTCTGGCGGGCAAATGGGGCATCAGCGTCAGCAAAACCAAGTTTCAGGGCCTGTGGGGCCAGGGCGAGGTGGACGGCCACAAGGTGGTGCTGCTGAAACCCCTGACCTATATGAACCTTTCCGGCGATTCCATCGCCCCGCTGGCGGGCTTTTTCAAGATCCCCGCCGACCACGTCATCGTCCTGTGCGACGATATCACCCAGGCCCCCGGCAAGCTGCGCATCCGGCCCTCCGGCTCGGCAGGCGGGCACAACGGCCTGAAGAGCATCATTGCCCGGCTGGGCGGGGAGAACTTCCCCCGCATCCGCATCGGCGTGGGTGCCAAGCCCCGCCCGGACTATGACCTTGCCGACTGGGTGCTGGGCAAGTTCCCGCCGGAGGATGCCAAGGCCATGGCCGACCGCTACCCCGACCTGGAGGCAGCGGCCAAGCTCATCATGGACGGTAAGCTGGGGCTGGCGCAGAGCAAGTATAATGGGTGAGGGAGAACCCCCCAGTCGCCTGCGGCGACAGCCCCCGCTAATAGGGGGGGCCCTTGGCATTGCGTAAAGTTTTCCGGTTTTGCCAAGGCCGCCCCTAGTAGGGGCGGTGGCATTGCGAAGCAATGACGGTGGGGTTTAGCTTTCCAAAAGTGTTTGCTTCGAGAGGAGGTCTACGATGTACGAAGCGCTGCTGAAAAGCACACCGGAATATCAGAAGATCGCGGAGAGCCTGTGCACCCCGGGCCCGGCGGCGCTGTTCGGCCTGCCGCCTGCGGGCCGTGCCCTGCTGTACGCCGCCCTGCAAAAGGACCTTGACCGGGTGCTGTGCATCGTGACCCCCGGCGAGGCCGAGGCCACCCACTTTGCGGACGACCTCAAGGCGCTGGGCCTGACCGCGGCGGTGTTCCCGCCCCGGGACTTCATGCTGCGGCCAGTGGAGGGCGCGGGCCGCGAATATGAGTACCGCCGCCTGTCGGTGCTGGGCGCGCTGGCGGGCGGGCGGCTGAACGCCGTCTGCGTGCCCGCCGAGGCGCTGCTGCAATACACGGTGCCCCGGGATGAGTTCCTGCGGAACACCCTCACCCTCAAGCCCGGCATGGTCTACAACCGGGAAGCGCTGGTGGCCCGGCTCTTTGCCGCCGGGTACGTCCGGCGCAGTCAGGTGGACGGCCCGGGCCAGTTCAGCGTGCGCGGCGATATCGTGGACATCTACGCGCCGGACATGCACCAGCCCGCCCGTGTGGAATACTGGGACGATGAGATCGATTCGCTGGCCTCCTTCGACCTGCTGACCCAGCGCCGGGACGGCAGTCTGGAAAAGATCTACCTCTCCCCCGCCCGCGAGGTGCTGTTCGGCAGCACCGCTGAGACGGCCGAGGCTCTGCGCGGAGCCATCAAAAAGGCGCGGGGCAAAAAGCGCACCGCCATGGAAAAGGCCACAGAGGCCGACCTTGCCCAGCTGGATTCCGGCCTGATGCCTGAAGCCATGGACAAGTATTACGGCATCCGCTACCCGCAGCCCGCCACCCTGCTGGACCATCTGGACAGCCCCATCTTTGTGCTGGACGAGGTGGGCGGCATCCGGGATGCCCAGAAGGCCACCGAGTACCGCCGGGGCGAGGAGCTGACCGGCCTGCTGGAGGAGGGTGTGCTCTGCCCCGGGCTGGACGTGCTCTACCAGACCATGGACGACCTTGCCATTGCGGCCCAGAAACAGAGCACCCTGCTGTGTGAGAACTTCCTGCGGGGGATGAACGAGTTCAAGCTGAAGGACCTCATCAACGTGGAGGCCTTTGCGGCCCCCAACTGGGGCGGCGACCTGGCCTCCCTGCGGGAGGATCTTGACCCGCTGATCGCCCAGGGCTATGCCGTCACCCTCTTCTCCGGCACCCCCAAGGGTGCCGCCGCCCTGACCCGGGACCTGACGGACAAGGGCTACTCCGTGAGCATGAGCCGGGACGTGCGCCCGGCCAAAGGCATCGTGCAGGTGCTGCCCGGCCACCTGACCGCAGGCTGCACCTTCCCCTTTGCCCACGCGGCGGTCATCTCCTCCCGGCGGCACGGGCTGGATGAAGAAGCCGCCGCCGAGAACAAAAAGCGCAAAAAGAACAAAAACGCCCTGTCCAGCCTTTCGGACATCAAGCCCGGGGACTATGTGGTGCACCAGAGCCACGGCATCGGCATGTACGCGGGCATCCAGCGTCTGGAAGTGCAGGGTGCCATCAAGGATTACCTGAAGATCCAGTATTCCGGCTCCGATGTGCTCTATGTGCCCGTCACCCAGCTGGACCTGCTCAGCCGCTACACCGCCCCCGGCGACGAGGAAAAGGTGAAGCTGGCCAAGCTGGGCGGCACCGAATGGCAGCGCACCCGCGCCAAGGTGAAAAAAGCCACCGAGGAGATGGCGCAGGAGCTCATTGAGCTGTACGCCCGGCGCAGGCAGGCCCAGGGATACGCCTTCCCGCCCGACGGCGACTGGCAGAACGATTTTGAGACCCGCTTTGAGTACGACGAGACCGACGACCAGCTCCACGCCACCGCCGAGATCAAGCAGGACATGGAAAAGCCCTACCCGATGGACCGCCTGCTCTGCGGCGATGTGGGCGTGGGCAAGACCGAGGTTGCCCTGCGCGCAGCCTTCAAGTGCGTGATGGGCGGCAAGCAGTGCGCCCTTCTGGCCCCCACCACCCTGCTGGCCTGGCAGCACTACAACACCCTGCTCTCCCGGATGGAGGCCTTCCCGGTGAAGATCGGGATGCTCTCCCGCTTCCGTACCGCAAAACAGCAAAAGGAGACCCTGCGGGGCCTGCAGTCCGGCAGCGTGGACATCGTGGTGGGCACCCACCGCCTGCTCTCCAAGGATGTGCGTTTCCACGACCTGGGCCTTGTCATCATTGATGAGGAGCAGCGGTTCGGCGTGAAGCACAAGGAGAAGCTGAAGGAAAACTTCATCGGCGTGGATATGCTGACCCTCTCGGCCACGCCCATCCCCCGCACCCTGAACATGGCCATGAGCGGCATCCGCGACCTGTCCACCATCGAGCAGCCGCCCATTGAGCGCCAGCCCGTGGAGACCTTTGTGCTGGAGTACAACGATGTCATCCTTGCCGAAGCCATGAAAAAGGAGCTGGCCCGGGGCGGTCAGGTGTACTACCTGCACAACCGGGTGGACAACATCGAGTCCACCGCCGCCCATGTCAGCCAGCTGGTGCCCGGTGCCCGGGTGGGCATTGCCCACGGCAAGATGACCGAGGAGGAGCTGAACCCGGTCTGGCAGCATCTGCTCAACGGCGAGATCGACATTCTGGTCTGCACCACCCTGATCGAAACGGGCATCGATGTGCGCAACTGCAACACCCTTATCATTGAGGATGCCGACCGGATGGGCCTTGCCCAGCTGTACCAGATTCGGGGCCGGGTGGGCCGCTCCGGCCGCAAGGCCTATGCCTACTTCACCTTCCGGCGGGACAAGACCCTGACCGACATCGCCCAGAAACGGCTTTCCGCCATCCGGGAGTTCACAGCCTTCGGCTCCGGCTTCCGCATCGCCATGCGCGATCTCCAGATCCGCGGCGCAGGCAGTCTGCTGGGCCACAGCCAGCACGGCCACATGGAGGCCGTGGGCTACGACCTCTATGTGAAGATGCTGGGGCAGGCCATCGCCCGGGCCAAAGGCGAGCCGGTGCAGCGCGACAAGAGCGAGTGCCTGATCGACCTGCGGGTGGATGCCTACATCCCCGAAACGTACATTGCCGACGGGCCGGGCCGCATTGAAGCCTACAAGCGGATCGCAGCCATCCAGACCCCCGAGGATGCCGCCGATGTGCTGGACGAGCTCATCGACCGGTACGGCGACCCGCCGCCCTCGGTCAGCGATCTGGTCAATGTCTCGCTGGCGCGGGTGCAGGCCACCGCTGTGGGCGTGTACGAGGTGACCCAGAAGAAGGACACCCTGGTGCTGCAGGTGGAGCAGCTGGACCTCCGGATGATTCAGGGCCTGCTGGTGGCCTTCAACGGCCGCGTTGTCACCGGGGCCGGCGCAAAACCCTACCTCTCCGTCACCCTGCAAAAAGAGGAAAAGCCGCTGGAGCTGCTGCAGAGCATCCTCCGGGCGATGCAGGATATTTTGAAAGATTAACGGCCTCACCCTCTCAGTCAAAGCCAATAGGCTTTGCCAGCTCCCCCAAAGGGGGAGCCTCTGGCGGCTCCCCAAGACCTTGCGGGGAATTGCCAAAGCCTCTCCCCTTGGGAGAGGTGGCAGCGCGCTTGCGCTGACGGAGAGGGCGGGCGACCCGAACGACAGGAGCATAACAATGAAAAAGAAACTGATCGCACTTCTTGCCGCTGTGGCAATGGTATTTTCCCTTGCCGCCTGCGGTTCCACCCCGGATTCGGTGGGCACCATCGGCACGGTGGACATCACCTCGGGCCTGTATCTGCTGGCTCAGTACGACGCTTACCAGAAGGCCGCCGATCTGGCCACCTCGGAGCAGGATGCCACCGATGTGAAGGCCTTCCTGAAGCAGACCATCACCGTGGATGCCGACAGCGGCGAGACCGCCACCGTCAGCGACTATGTGAGCCAGAAAACCATGGAGAACCTTGAGACCTACGCCGCCATCGAGACCCGCTTCGAGGAGCTGGGCGGCCAGCTGACCGCGGAAGAGGAAGCACAGGCCGACAGCTACGCCTCCCAGCTGATGGAGCAGTACGGCGACACCTACAAGGCCAACGGCATCGGCCTGAACACCGTCCAGCGGTTTGAGCGCATCCTCATCAAGAGCAGCGACCTGCTGGAGCTGGTCTACGGCGTGGACGGCGAGACCCCGGTGTCGGATGCCGACCTGACCAGCCATCTGGAGAACAACATGTATGAGCTGGCCTATTACACCATCCCGCTCTACAACACCAGCACCTATGCCTCTGCCGATGACGATCAGATCACCCAGATGCTGGCCCTGACCCAGGCTGCTGTGGACCAGACCAACGCCGCCGCTGCCGCCGACAGCAGCACTCTGCTGGGCTACTTCTCCGGCGTGGTGACCTCCGCTCTGCCGGAGGTCTACGCCGTGCTGGGCTCCACCTATTCCTCCGATTCCACTGCACCTTCTCTGGAACTGATCGGGGACAGCACCGTGACCTCTGCCTTTACTGCAGAGGGTTCCGCCGACACCATCCGGGGCCTGTCCATCGGGCAGGCAGCGGCTGTGAAGTACAACAGCTACGCCCTGATGGCCGCCCTGCGGCTCGACCCGCTGAGCCTGAAGACGCTGGACGACCTGCGCGGACAGGTGCTCAACGATATGAAGGGGGAGGAGCTCTCCGAGGCGCTGACCGCCTACGGCGCTTCTCTGGAGCACAACCTGAGCAGCTCCGCCATGAACAGGATGCCCGCTTCCAAGATCGTGAACAGCAGCACCAACTAAGTTTTTATTGATATGCAAAAAGGCTGTTGCCTAAACTCCTTCCGTCATCGCTGACGCGATGCCACCTCCCTCTGAGAGGGAGGCTTTCACAGTTCACCGTTACGCCAAGGCTCCCTCCGAGAGGGAGCTGGCACGGCGAAGCCGTGACTGAGGGAGTTACAGGGTAACAGCCTTCTTTTTTATTCTACGATCTTCTCAAACGCCGCTTCCAGCGCCTGGTTCACGGCACGCACAGCGGCGGGGTCGGGCTTGATGGCGGCGCGGTCGTAGGTGAACAGGCCGTTCACCTCGTCCTCCACATCGCTCACCTGGGTGTACACCAGGGCCGAAAGCCCCTTTTTCAGCTGGGGGAGCACCGTTTCCAATTGCAGCTTTTTCCAGCGGGCGGTCAGTTCGGCCCGGCTCTTTGCCGTGCCGTAGCCGTACGCCCTGCGGGGCGGCTCATGGCCGGGCATGGGCCAGGCAATGCCGCCGTATTCGCTCAGGGCCACCACCCGGCTCCGGGGCCTGACCCGGAGCGGGTAGAAATAATTGTGCAGGGAATCCACATCTCCCCCGCCCTGATCGTACCAGCCGCTGGCCTCGTCCACAAGGCGGGTATCGTCCAGCCTGCGGACGGCCTCCACGGCCCCGGCGGCATCGAACTGCCCCCACCCCTCATTGAAGGGCACCCAGCAGCCCACGCAGGGGTGGCACTGCAGGGCCTTTACCGTGGCTTCCAGTTCCCGGGCATATTCTTCCCTGCCCGCTTCCGTTTCGCGGCCCAGCAGGCCCCAGAGGGGCCTTGCGTCGGGCAGGCGGCGGAGCAGCGGCTGGAACACGTTGGTCAGGTAGGTCACGAACCAGAGCTTGTAGGGCCCGCCGCCGTTCACCATGTCCTGCCAGACGATGAAGCCCAGCTTATCGCAGTGGTAATACCAGCGCTGCGGCTCGATCTTGGCGTGCTTGCGCAGAAGGTTGAAGCCCAGCTCTTTTATGGTCTGCAGTTCCCGCACCACTGCCCCATCACCTGGCGGGGTGTACAGGCCCTCGGGCCAGTAGCCCTGATCCAGCAGGCCGTTGAGCAGGATGGGCTTGCCGTTCAGGCAGAAGCGCATGATCCCGTGGGCATCCGGCGCACAGCTCCACTTGCGCAGGGCAAAGTAGCTGTGCACGGTGTCGCGCTGCTCCTCTTCTCCCTGTGTGGTGCCCACGGTCAGGTCGTACAAAAACGGGCTGTCCGGGCTCCACGGGAAGAAATGCTCCTCCGGGATGTGCAGGGTCACCGCACCGTCCCGGTCGGCCTCGTCACTGCCCCAGTCCTCGGCAATGGTCACGCCCCCGGCCCGCACCACGGCCCACAGGTTCGCCGCCCCGCCGGGCAGGGAAGTATGGGCTTTCACGGTCACGGTGCGGGCATCATAGTCCGGGGTGACGGTCAGCTCCGTGATGTAGTTTTCCGGCACACGCTCCAGCCAGACAGTCTGCCAGATGCCGCTCTGGGCCGGGTAGAACATCCCGCCGGGCCGGAGGGTCTGCTTGCCCCGGGCCTGCACGCCGGTGCCGGTGGGGTCCTGCACGGCCACCCAGAGCCGGTCATGGCCGGCAGGGTTCAGCGCATCGGTGATATCCAGCGCAAAGGGCCAGTAGCCGCCCCGGTGGCCCCCCACCAGATGGCCGTTGACCTGCACGGCGCAGGCATAGTCCACAGCCCCGAAGTGGAGCAGCACCCGCCCGCCGGTGCCCGCCGGGGGCACAAAGCTCCGGTGGTAGTGGAGCCACGCCCCGGGCTGCAGGGTGCGCCCCACGCCGGAGGCTTTCGTCTCCGGGGAGTAGGGCACCAGAATGTCGCCGTCCCACTTTGCGGGCAGCCCCGCAGAGCCGGTGATGGCGTACTGCCACAGGCCGTTCAGGTTCTCGTAGCTGTCCCGCCGCAGGGCCGGGCGGGGATATTCGGGCAGAGGATGATGCTGCATACTGTCACCGCCTTTTCTGCTCCCATTGTAGCACAGGCCAACCGCCTTGTATAGGCGCAAAAAGCCCCCGCCGCCGGGGTTCCGGGGCAGGGGCCGTGATGCAGCGCTTATGCCAGTTTTGCTTCCAGCCGGGTGCGGATGGCCTGGATGAATTCCTCGCTGTTCACCTGGGTGGGGGTGATGCCCTCCGCCAGGCCGCAGAGGTCTTTGGTCATAATGCCGTCGTTGAGGGTCTGCAGGCTGGCGGCCTCCAGTGCCTCACCAAACCGGACCAGCGCGGGCAGGCTGTCCAGCTCACCGCGCTTTTTCAGGGCACCGCTCCAGGCAAAGATGGTGGCCATGGGGTTGGTGGAGGTGGCCTCGCCCTTGAGGTACTTGTAGTAGTGGCGGGTCACGGTGCCGTGGGCGGCCTCGTACTCATAGTTGCCGTCCGGGCTGACCAGAACGCTGGTCATCATGGCCAGCGAGCCAAAGGCGGTGGAGACCATATCACTCATCACGTCGCCGTCGTAGTTCTTGCAGGCCCAGACAAAGCCGCCCTCACTGCGGATGACACGGGCCACGATGTCATCGATCAGGCTGTAGAAATAGGTGATGCCTGCGGCCTCGAACTTTTCCCGGTACTCGGCATCGTACACCTCCTGGAAGATGTCCTTGAAGGTGTGGTCATACTTCTTGGAAATGGTGTCCTTGGCACCGAACCAGAGATCCTGTTTGCTTTCCAGCGCGTAGTTGAAGCAGCTGCGGGCAAAGCTGTAGATGGAGGTGTCCTTGTTGTACTGGCCCTGCAGGACACCGGCACACTCGAAGTTGTAGACCGTGGCGGCCTGCCGGGAACCGTCGTCGCCGGTGTAGATCAGCTCCGCCCTGCCGGGGCCGGGGATGCGGAACTCGGTGCACTTGTATACGTCGCCGTAGGCGTGGCGGGCAATGGTGATGGGCTTTGTCCAGTTCCTGACCACCGGTTTGATGCTGTCGATCATGATCGGCGCGCGGAACACGGTGCCGTCCAGCACGGCGCGGATGGTGCCGTTGGGGCTTTTCCACATCTGGTGCAGGTGGTATTCCTCCACGCGCTGGGCGTTGGGGGTGATGGTGGCGCACTTGACCGCCACGCCATACTTCTTGTTGGCAAGGGCGGCATCCATGGTCACCTGATCCTGGGTGGCATCCCGGTTGGGCAGGCCCAGATCGTAGTACTCGGTCTTCAGATCCACAAAGGGCAGGATGAGCTCCTCCTTGATGATCTTCCAGAGCACACGGGTCATCTCGTCGCCATCCATCTCCACCAGCGGCGTGGTCATCTTGATCTTTTCCATAACAGTTTCCCTTTCCTCTGTTTCAAAAAATACTGTGACCCCCGGCGGCACTGCCAGATGCTCTGCCGGGAGGTTCGGCTTTATTGATACGCGGCCGCCAGCTTTTCCAGCGCGGGCAGGCTGCGCTTTACCTTTTCGGTGTCGATGCAGTAGGCAAGGCGGACATAGCCCGTTACGCCAAAGGTATCGCTGGGCACCAGCAGCAGGTCAAATTCCCTGGCCCTGCGGCAGAAGGCGTTGGCATCCTCCTCCAGCGCCTTGGGGAAGAGATAGAAGGTGCCGCCGGGCCGCTCGACCTCAAAGCCCAGCGCTTTCAGCTTGTTGTAAAGCAGATTCATATTGGTCTCGTAGACGCTCAGGTCGCTGGTCACATCCAGGCAGCGGCTCACAGCGCGCTGGATGATGCTGGGCGGGCAGTTGTGGCCGGTAAAGCGGGAGATCTGGGCCATCATATCCACCAGCACCTCCTCGCCCTCACAGCCGGGGCGCACAGCCACGTAGCCCAGGCGCTCACCGGGCAGGCTCAGGCTCTTGGAGAAGGAGAAGCAGGTCAGGGTGTGGGGGTAGAACGCCGCCGGGTAGGGCACAGCCCTGCCATCAAAGGCGATATCCCGGTAGGGCTCGTCGCTGACAAGGAAGATGTTGTGGCCGTAGGCCCTGCTCTTCTCGGTCAGGATCTCCGCCAGCCGGGTCATGGTGTCGGCAGAGTAGACCACACCGGTGGGGTTGTTGGGGGTGTTGATGAGGACGCAGGTGACCTTCTCGGTCAGCATCTGCTCAAAAGCCTCCAGATTGGGCTGGAAAGCCGGGGCCTGGGGCGGCACCACCCTGAGATGGGCACCGGTGCCCTCCACATAGGGGCCGTACTCCGGGAAGTAGGGGGCAAAGGTCAGCACCTCATCCCCGGGCCGGGTCACGGCGCGCAGGGCGTGGGCAATGGCACCCGCCGCGCCCGTGGTGGGAAAGATATCCTTCTGCGCATAGGGCAGGCCGAAGGTCCTGTTCAGGTGGGCCGCCACGGCGGTGCGGAACTCCGGGTCGCCCTGGCTGGGGCAGTAGCCATGCAGGGCCACCGGATCCTCCTGTGCCAGCAGCTCCTGCATGGCGGCGGTGAACTGCTCCGGGCAGGGCACGCTGGGGTTGCCCAGCGAATAATCAAACACGTTCTCGTAACCGATCTGGGCCGCGCGCTGCTTGCCGTACATAAAGGTCTCGCGGATGACGCTCTTGTGGGCCAGCATCCCGCGGTAAGTCTCGTTCAGCATAAGTTCTTTCCCCTCTAAAACACAAATTTATTTTTCGTGGGCAGCAGACGCATAGCTCTGCTCTACTTTCACCACACAGCTGTATTTCGGGTCCTGCTCATGGACGAACTGGCACATGGCGGCCAGCATCTCGTCCTTGTTCCCGGTATAGCCCGCCGGGAACTCCAGATCGAACAGGACATTCGTATGGGTATCACCCGGCACGATGCGCAGGTCGTGGATCGAAAGGCAGGGGTCGAGCTGGCGGGCCTTTTCCATCAGGCGGGTGCGCAGCACGCCCACCGCCGCATCGGTGGTGACGATGGGGTCATAGTGGATGGTCACCTGCAGGCCGTCCCGCTTTATAAAATCGTTCTCGATGTTGTCGATGACATCGTGGGCCTTGAGCGGGTCGGTCTCTGCCGGGAACTCGATGTGGAGGGAGGCGAACTGATGCCCCGGGCCGTAATCGTGCACCATGAGGTCGTGCATCCCCAGCACGCCGGGGTAGCCCATGACCGTCTGCTCAATGTGCTCCACCAGCTCCGGACTGGGGCTCTCGCCCAGCAGGGGGCTCAGGGTGTCCATGACCAGCCCCCAGCCCGACCAGAGGATGAAGGCTGCCACGGCCACGCCCATGATGCCGTCCAGCCGCGCCCAGCCCGTCAGGCTGCAGACCACGGTGGAGAGCAGCACCGCGCCGGTGGTCAGCACGTCGTTGCGGCTGTCGGCGGCGGTGGCCATCAGGGTCTCGGAGCCGATGGTGCGGCCGATGGTGCGGTTGAAGCCGCTCATCCAGAGCTTGACGAGGATGGATGCGGCCAGCACGCCCACGCTCAGCCAGCTGAACGCCACGGGGGTGGGGTGGAACACCTTGACCACCGACTCCTTGAGCAGGGAAAAGCCGATGCCCAGGATGGTCACGCTGACCACCAGACCGGCCAGATATTCATAGCGGGCGTGGCCGTAGGGATGCTCGGCATCCGGGGCCTTGGCGGCCAGCCGGAAGCCGATGAGGCTGACCACGTTGGACGAAGCGTCCGAGAGGTTGTTCAAAGCATCCGCCATGATGGCGATGGAGCCGAACAGGGTGCCTGCCAGCAGCTTGCCCAGGCAGAGCAGCAGGTTGCAGGCCATGCCCACACCACTGGCAAGGTTGCCGTAGGCCGTGCGGGTAGCAGGGTCCTGGGGATCATTGGGATGCCGGATGAACCGGCGGATCAGGAATTGTGTCATATCTATCTTTCATCTCCAGAGGTGCGTTCAAAAAATACGACTTAGGTATAGTATAGCACCCAGCTTTACCGTTGTGAAGCGTTCACCCATGAAACTGCGGCTTGTCAGGCGGCAGTTTTGTGAATTTGCTTCTTGTTGTAATCAAAAAAGAGCTGCCGCGCGCCCCTTTGCCAACACTTTGGTTGGCAGAGAGCGCCGCAGCAGCCCCTTTTACGGTTCCGTCAGGGGAACTCAGACATTCTTGGCAGAGGGCTTGCTCAGATCCACGCCGCGGATGATCTTGCGCACGGGCAGGATGCTCTTGGCGTTCATGGACAGCTCGTCCACGCCCATCCGCAGGAAGGTCTCGGTGAGAGCGGTATCCGCGCCCAGCTCACCGCAGATGCCCACCCAGATGCCGTGGCGGTGGCCCGCCTCAATGGTCATCCGGATGGCCTTCAGCACAGCGGGGTGGTGGGGATCAAAGAAGGGCTCCAGCTTGGCGTTCTGGCGGTCCAGCGCGCAGGTGTACTGGGTCAGGTCGTTGGTGCCGATGGAGAAGAAATCGCACTCCTGGGCCAGATCGTCCGCCACCAGAACTGCGGCGGGGGTCTCGATCATGGTGCCCACCTCGATCTTGTCGCTGAACTTCTTGCCCTCGGCGGTCAGCTCTGCCTTGCACTCCTCCAGCACGGCCTTGGCATCCTGCAGCTCCCGCAGGCTGGTGATCATGGGGAACATAATGCTCATGTTGCCGTAGGCAGAAGCGCGCAGCAGGGCCCGCAGCTGGGTCTTGAAGAAATCCTTGCGGGTCAGGCAGATGCGGATGGCGCGGTAGCCCAGCGCGGGGTTGTCCTCGTGGTCGAGCTTCATGTAGTCCACGGTCTTGTCCGCGCCGATATCACAGGTGCGCACAACCACCTTTTTGGGGGCCAGGCTTTCCAACACCTGCTTGTAGGCCTCGAACTGGTATTCCTCGGTGGGGTAATCCGTGCAGTTCAGGTAGACGAATTCGGTGCGGAACAGGCCCACGCCGCCCGCGTCGTTCTGCTGGACCGCGCCCACATCGCTCATGCCGCCGATGTTGGCAAAGACCTGCACGGTCTTGCCGTCCAGCGTGGTGTTGGGTTTGCCCTTGAGCTCGGCCAGCAGGGCCAGCTTCTTCTGGTCCTCCTGCTGGCGCTTTTTCAGGCTCTCCAGCAGATCGGGAGTGGGGTCCACATACACGCAGGCGTTGTAGCCGTCCACCACAGCCATCTTGCCGTCCCAATCTTCCTGGATCTCCTTGCACTGGATCAGGGCGGGGATGTTCATGCTGCGGGCCAGAATGGCGGTGTGGCTGTTGGAGCTGCCCTCCCGGGTGATGAAGCCCAGCAGCAGGCTCTTGTCCATCCGCACCGTCTCCGAGGGTGCCAGGTCCTCCGCCACCAGAATGCTGGGCTCCGTGCCCTGCAGGGTGGCATTGTCCACGCCCTGCAGGATGTCCAGCATGGCCTGGGCAATGTCGATGACATCGGCGCTGCGGGCCTGTAAATAGGGGTCGTCCATGGCGGCAAACACGGCGGCCTGGTTGTCGCCCGCTTTCTTGACGGCATACTCCGCACACATGTGCTGGCCGTTGATGATCTCCTTGATGGCATCCACAAAGTCATCGTCATCCAGCATCATGGCATGGATGTTGAACACCTCGGCAATGTCCTCGCCTGCCTCGGCCAGTGCCTTTTCATACAGGGCAGTCTGCTGGTCAATGGCCTTGGCCCGGGCCTCTTCAAAGCGTGCTTCCTCTGCCGCCGTGTCCGCGACCTGGGCGGTGGAAATCACGGTATCTTTTTTCTTGTAAATTTTCAGCTTGCCGATGGCAATGCCGTTCAGGATGCTTTTACCGGTTCCTACCTGCATCGTTCTCTCTCCTTTGTTGAGAATTTAGTGCGAAAAAGCCCCCGCAGGGTCTCCCGCAAGGGCTTTTGTCCGCAGATTCAAAGATCAGACGTTCTCGGTCAGGAACTTCTGAATGGCCTCGGCAGCGGCGGCCTCATCGTCGCCCTCCACCTTCACGGTCACGGTGTCGCCCTGCTTGACACCCATGCCCATCAGAGCCATCAGTTTGCGCAGGTCGCAGCTCTTGCCGTCCTTTTCCAGGGTAGCGGTGCTGGCAAAGCCCTTGGCCACCTTCACGAGCAGACCGGCCGGACGAGCGTGGATGCCGCATGCATCCTTAACAGTATACTGGAATTCCTTCATAATCATTTTCTCCTTACTTCATCCCGTTTCAGATCCGGACGGTCCTGCCACTCCGGACGCAGCCGATTTTGCTGCGGGATGCTACTATTATTATAAACCCGCTTCGTTATTTTTTCATCATTCCATATTGCTGATTTTTAGCCAGAAATTTTGGTGCTATTGAACAGAAGTTTTGCCCCCATTTTTCCACCGGATTCATTCGACAGGATACCCCTCGGCATCCAGGGGCAGGTCGGTGTACTGCGCCTCCTCGGGCACCACGGAGTCCGGCTCCCCGCTGGTCTGCTGGCTCTGCCCGGCCGCGCCCAGCTCCTCATCATGGCGCTCTCCCCAGTCGCCGCTGTAGTCCTCACCGGACACCTGCTGGGCATCCTGCTGCTCAGCCTGCGCCATTGCGGTCTGGGCATCCTTCAGGCCGATCACCGTGCCCGACGGCTTTTCCAGCAGGTAGGCCCCCACAGCCTTTTTGCGGTAGACCAGCAGCACGCCGTAGCGGCTGGTCTCTCCGCTGCTGGCCGCCGGGATCAGGGCGGTCCACTTTTCCACGGTTTTCCCTTTGTAGCGGGTAAGATCCATCCCGCTTTGCTGCACCACCCCGTTGAAGGCCGAAAAGCTGTCGTCCCACTTGCGGGGGATCTTGACCTTATCCGCCGTGATGGATGTGCCGTCCACATCCAGCCCGTAGCCCGTGAACCAGGTCTGGATGTCCTGCGCACTCTCGATCCGGTTCACCCCGGCCGCTGCCGCCACCGTGCGGGTGCTGATGTACCGCCCCAGAAAGGCGCTGAAGATCACCAGCGCACAGCAGAGCGCACCGGCCCCCACCTTTTTCAAGCTCGTCTTGTTCAGCGTTACCACAAACATGCCGTTCCCTCCCACCCGTTTTGTTCTGAAAAGAATATATGGGGCGGGCAGAGGAATTATAACCGCGCTGCGGCAGATCCACTTTCCTGCGCAGGAGTCATTTGAAAAAGTTGTTTCTTCTGTTAAAAAGTCACTTGAAAAAGCTTCAGTTATCGCAAAGAAGTCCCTTGAAAAAGTTATCCTTTTCTTTTATAATAGATGCAGGATCATTTATTTTCGGGAGAGTGAAACGATATGTTAAGGCGAAAGATCACAGACCAGCTGCTTGCATGGAAAAACACGCCCGGCCGGAAGCCGCTTATCATCAAGGGCTGCCGTCAGTGCGGCAAGACCTTTTCTGTATTGGAATTTGCCAGAAAGAATTACAAACACACAGTGTACCTCAATTTCTTCGAGAATCCGGATTATGCTTCTGTCTTTTCCGGTTCTCTGGAGATCGACAACATCGTGATGATGCTCTCTGCCCTTCTTGGCAAGGATGCCGTTTTTGAGCCGGGCCAGACGATCCTGATCCTGGACGAGATCCAGGATTGCCCGGAAGCCCGAACGGCCCTGAAATTTTTCCGCATCGACGGCCGCTATGACGTGATCGGCACCGGCTCCCTGTTGGGCGTAAAGGGCTACGGCAAGGAGCCAAGATCCGTTCCTGTCGGATCGGAGACGGTTCTTGAAATGTACCCACTGGATTTTGAAGAATTCTTATGGGCCAATGGCATCACCGAACCTGTCATTGCGCTGCTGCAAAGTTCTTTGGACTCCGGTTCCCCTGTGCCGGAAGCGCTGCACAACCGGATGCGGCAGCTTTTGCTCCAATATACCGTTGTGGGAGGAATGCCGGACGCTGTCCAGACCTTTGTGACCAGCAGGCAGATGGATGAGGTCCTGCGTATCCAGCGGGACATCGTTCGTTCCTATGAGGACGACATGGTAAAGTACGCGGAGAAAAAGGATAAGTCCCGCATCAAGGAGTGTTTCCAGTCCATTCCCCGCCAGCTTGCCAAGGAAAACAAGAAATTCCAGTATTCCGTTGTAAAAAAAGGCTCCACCTCCGCAAAATATGCCGGAAGCCTGCAGTGGATCGAGGATGCTGGCATCATCACACGGTGCCACAATCTGTCCATTACCGAGCTGCCTCTGGATGGGAATGCGGAAGAGGATGCCTTTAAGGTCTATATGTGCGACACCGGCCTGTTCGTCAGCATGCTGGAGGACGGAACGCAGTTTGACATCCTGCAAGGCGACCTCTATGGCTACAAAGGCGCTATCTTTGAAAACCTGATCGCCGATATCTTCACCAAGATGGGGCGCAAGCTCTACTATTTCCACAAGGATTCCGGCCTCGAGGTGGATTTTGTGATCCGTTATCAGGGGGAATGCACCCTTGTAGAGGTAAAGGCCCGCTCCGGAAATGTCAAAAGCACAAAGACGATCCTCAACCACCCTGAAAAATATCATGTATCCCATGCGATCAAGCTCGGAGACTATAATATCGGGAAAAACGGGCCGCTCCTGACCCTTCCCCTCTATATGGCCTTTCTGCTGCGCAGCTGCTGACCTGTACACCACCAAAAAAGCCCCCGCCGGAATAGACCGGCGGGGGCTCTTTCTCATAGCGATAAGTTCAGGATCACTCGATCAGGCCGTTCAGCAGGGCCAGGCACTTGCGGCTGTGCAGCTTGCGGATGGCCTTGGCCTCGATCTGGCGGACACGCTCACGGGTAACACCGAAGTCGCGGCCCACCTCCTCCAGCGTGCGGGGGCGGCCATCGTCCAGACCAAAGCGCAGGCGGATGACCTTTTCCTCACGGGGGGTCAGGCTCTTGAGGGCCTGATTGATCTGCTGGGCCACCATGGCGCGGTCTGCTGCCTTGCCGGGGGCCTCGGCGTTCTCGTCGGCCACGAAATCGCCCAGGGAGGAATCCTCTTCCTCACCCACGGGGCTTTCCAGGCTGGCGGGTTCCTGCGCCATGCGCTGGATCTCGCGCACGCGCTCCACGCTCATATCCATGGCCTTTGCCAGCTCCTCGGGGGTGGGCTCGTGGCCGTTCTGGTAGACCAGCTGGTTGGTGGCCTGACGCATCCGGTTGATGGTCTCGACCATGTGCACCGGGATGCGGATGGTGCGGGCCTGATCCGCAATGGCGCGGGTGATGGCCTGACGAATCCACCAGGTGGCGTAGGTGGAGAAGCGGAAGCCACGGTCACAGTCAAACTTCTCGGCGGCCTTGATCAGGCCGATGTTGCCCTCCTGGATCAGGTCCAGGAACGCCAGGTTGTGGCCGACATGCTTCTTGGCGATGGAGACCACCAGACGCAGGTTGGCCTCGCTCAGGCTGCGGCGGGCGTTCAGGCCGTCGCGGCGGATCTTGAGCAGCTCCTGGCGGCGCTCCTCCGTCAGGGGGCCATTCTCAACAGCCTCCATGGCCTCTTCTTCGGCAGCCTTTTCCTCGTCGTCCTCGCTGGACTTGGTGTTGCCGTCCTCGTCCAGATCCTCGGTATAGCTCCGGCTGTTCTCATCCTCCTCGAACGAGAAGCGGGCGCTGTTCTTTTTGATGTACTCAGGCGCGCCGTACTTCTGGCGGTCGGCCTGAAGGATGTGGGCAGCCTCGGCACCGGCGTGGATGCGCTTGCTCAGGTCCACTTCCTGCTCCGCGCTCAGCAGCGGGATCTGGCCGATCTGCTTGAGGTAGTTCTTCACAGGGTCATCCAGCAGCTCATCCATGGCAGCCTTCAGGTCTGCGGGGTTCTCCTCTGCCGGGTCGTCCTCATTTTCATCGCCCAGGCCCAGCTCATCGCTGTTTGCCTCGGCACTTTCCACCTCTGCCATGATGCCTTCCACATCCAGGCTGGTGTCACCGTCGGCCTCGTCATCCAGAATTTTGATGCCGCGCTCCTCCAGAAGCGTGTAAAGCGTTTCCACATCCATCCGGCACTGGGAAGCCAGTGTCTTGGCCTCGCCCGCCGTCAGGGTGCCTTCGCCCTTCGTCAACAGTTCCTTCAAAGTCATGCCCATTTCGCTCTCTCCTTTTCACCGCGGCGCTGGCTGCGCCGTAAGTGATATCGTATCATAAGTTTTGCCGCTGCGGGGTGGTTCAAATCACCAGGCCGCCGTTCACACCGAACACCTGCCCGGTGATGTAACCGGCGCTTTCGCCTGCCAGGAACACCAGCAGCTGCGCCACCTCGTCCGCGCTGCCCAGGCGGCCCACAGGGGTCTCCTCGGCCAGCGCGGCCTTATCCTCTGCCGTAAAGGCAGCCATCATATCGGTGTCGATGACACCCGGAGCCACGCAGTTCACGGTGATGCCGCTGGGCCCCTCCTCTTTGGCAAGGGCCTTGGTCAGGCCGATCAGGCCCGCCTTGGCAGCGGAGTAATGCACCTCGCAGCTGCCGCCGGTCTGGCCCCACATGCTGCTCACGGTCAGGATGCGGCCCGCCTTGCGGCGGATCATGCCCGGCAGGGCCAGCTGGCACAGGTGGAACGCGCCGCTCAGGTTCACGTCCAGCATGTGCTGCCACTCCTCCGGGGTGATATCGGTGAACAGCTTCTGCTGGGCAATGCCCGCGTTGCTCACCAGCACATCCACATGGCCCACGGCCTGCTCCACGGTGTGGAACGCCACCTCACAGCTGGCGCGGGAGGCCACGTCGCACTGGACCGCCAGCAGGCCCGGCAGCGCCTTTTCCAGCGCCGCCGCCGCCTCTGCGTGGGTGTGGTAGAGCACCGCCACCCGGTAGCCCGCCTGCCAGAAGGCGCGGGCCGCCGCGGCTCCGATGCCCCGGTCGCCGCCCGAGATCAGCACGCAGCGCCCGTTGGCCGCAGGGACTGCCGGTCCCGGCACAGCCTCCACCGGCGGTTCTGTTTCCGTGGCCGGTTCCGGCGCAGCTTCCTGCACCGGCTCCTGTTCCGGCTCAGGGGCCCGGGATGCCTTGTCCTCATCGCTCAGGTCAAAGGTCAATTCAAATTCATCATCGTACAAGAGTCAGCCCTCCTGCCGTTTGTTCTCTGCCTGCAAAAAATCCCGCAGGCAGGAAGGTCCCGCCCTCCACCGCACCCATGGGCTGCGCTCTGCTCCTCTTTCCGGTCAAGGCCGGTCCTGCGGCGAGCCCGCTGGTCTGTGCGAGTGGTTTCGACAAATTACCATTAAATAATATAACACAATTCGGCGAAAAAAGAAAGTGGGAACCGCCGTCTTTTCACGCAGTTCCCACTTTTTTTCACGTTCTCAGGGGGTCACGGGCGGTTTCCAGCGGGGCTTTGCGGCCCGCTGCTCCCGCAGCCGGAGGAAAAACGCCTGCAGCAGCGCCTGCGCCTCCTCCGCCCGCAGACCGCGTTCCACCACCGGATGGTGGTTGAAGGGCAGGGCGAACAGGTCGGTCACGCTGCCGCAGCACCCGGCCTTGGTATCCGCCGCGCCGTACACCACCCGCCTGATCCGGCTGTTGATGATGCCGCCGCTGCACATAGGGCAGGGCTCCAGCGTAACGAACAGCTCACACTGCCACAGCCGCCAGCCGCCCAGCTTTTTGCAGGCCGCGTCAATGGCCAGCAGCTCGGCGTGGTGGAGGGCGTTTTTCTCGGTTTCGCGGGTGTTGTGGGCAGCGGCGATGATCTCGCCGTTCCGGGCCACCACCGCGCCCACGGGCACCTCGCCCAGCGCGGCGGCCCGTGCGGCCTCCTCCAGCGCCGCGCCCATCAGCTCATAGTCGGTCATCCCATTCCCCTTTCTGCCAGCGCCCGGGCCAGCACCAGCCCATTGTTCAGGATATGCAGCACCACCCCGGGTGCAGGACTGTCGGTCTGCTCTGCGGCCCACCCGAAAATGAGCCCCATGCCCAGCGCGTAGCACTTTTCGGTCAGCGTTCCGTGCAGGGCCGCAAAGAGCACAGCCTGGCAGAGGTTTGCCGGGTGCTCCCCCAGCGGCCGCAGCAGGCGCAGCAGCGCCCCCCGGAACACCAGCTCCTCGGCCAGCGGCAGCACCAGCAGGCTGCGCAGCGTGCCGGGCACGCCCTGCGGCAGCTCTGCCGCCCCGCCGGGAACCAGCACACACCAGACCGCCGCCAGCCCGGCCCAGGCCAGTGCCGCGATGCCTGCCGCCCGCAGGCGGCGGTTCTGTTCTGACATCTTCTCCGTCCCCTCTCCGTTTGGGGCCGCGCTGTCCCGCCGCTTCGGGCGCACAGCGCACCGCCCCGCAATGCCTGATGCCCATTGTATCATGTTCCGGCCCGTTTGTGCAAGAAAACGGAGCGGAATTGCGAAAATACGAAGAAATATTGATTCAAACAATTGACATTTCCCGTCGTCTCTGGTATATTCCTATACGACTTTTTGATTGATTTGGTCGGGTTATCCGTTCTTGGCCCCGTTGGAGGTATTACTATGATCCGCATTCTTACCGATTCCGCATCCGACATCCTGCCCGCTGAAGCCGAGCAGCTGGGCGTGACCGTCATCCCCCTGAACGTCACCCTGGAGGACGGCACCGTGCTCCGGGACGGCGTGGACATGACCCCCACCGTGTATTACGGCGTGATGGCCCGCTGCCACAAGCTGCCCACCACCAGCCAGCCCAGCCCCGAGCTGTTCCAGCGCTTCTTCCTTGAGGCGGCTGCCGCCGGGGACGAAGTGGTGGGCATCTTCCTCTCCCATGAGCTGTCCGGCACCTGCCAGTGCGCCCGGCTGGCCGCAGACATGGCCAATGTGGACAATGTCCTCTTTGTGGATTCCGAGAACGTCTGCCTGGGCGAGAGCCTGCTGGTGCGGCTGGCTGTTCAGCTGCGGGATGCCGGAAAGACTGCCGGGCAGATCGCCGCCACCCTTGAGCACGCCAAGGAGCATCTGCATCTGGTGGCTGTCATCGACGACCTGAAGTATCTGCGCAAGGGCGGCCGCCTGCCCGCCGCCGTGGCCGTGGCCGGTGGGATGCTGGGCATCAAGCCCCTCATCACCATCAAGGAGGGCAAGGTCGTTATGGCGGGCAAGGCCCGGGGCCTGCCCGGCGCTTACGTTGCCCTGTTCAAGAAGATCGAGGAGCTGGGCGGCATCAGCACCTGCGCCGACGCGCTGGCCGGTTACACCCTCGCCCCCCGCGAGGTGCAGCCCATCCAGACCTACCTGCAGGAGAATCTGGGCCGGAACGAGGCCCTTGTGCGCCAGATCGGCTGCGTCATCGGCACCCACGCCGGCCCCGGCGCATTCGGCCTGGCCTTCCTCGATGAGGGCTTCACCTTCTGATCTTACCCAATCAAAAAGAGGAACTGCTTTCCCGGCAGTTCCTCTTTTTTGTTGGTTCATTCGTGTCCGATCTTCGACCAGTCGATCTCTTCGGCATCTACAAAGCCGCTGTCCTTCGCTTCCTCCAGCTGCTTTGCTTCCTCTGTGGTCAGCTTGGTGAAATCCGGGTCCCATGCCAATACCAGCTTTTTGATCAGCTCGTAGGCAAGGTTCTTGTCCGGGTCCGGCAGCATATCGATCATGTGTGCTGCATTCATTGCAATTTCAGACATCCTGCCACCTCCTTATTTATAGATATCGCCACGATTCCCGATATCCAGCACCAATAGAATCTCCAGCGCGTTTTCCTCTCCGTACCGGTAAAGCACGCGCCAGCTTCCGACCCGGAGCCGCATTGTTCCATCCTTCAGTCCCTGCATCACCTTGATATCACCTGCTGGCGGTTTCAGGGTCAGCCCCTCAATGCCTGCAACGATGCGAAGCACGGACCTTTTGTCCAGCTTATTCAGGAACTTCATGGCGTTCTTCGAGTAGCGGATCTTCGTAACATCATCCTCAGCGCTCGTTTTTTCTGCGGGCCTCTGGCCCTATTATAGTCCATTCTCCTGCAAACGTCAATTGTTTTTTGCCGAAGATCCGTTCATTACAGCACCGCGTCCGAGACGATCTTGCCCAGCAGGAGCACCAGCACCACAAGCATCATGGGGCGGATGAACTTTGCGCCCTTCTTGAGGGCGAAGTGGGAGCCCAGCAGGTTGCCCACAATGCCGCTGATGGCACAGGGAATGCCGACGGAGAACACCACCAGCCCGCTGGAAAGATACGTTACCAGGCTGGCGTAGTTGCTGGCAAGGTTGAGCACTTTGGCGTTGCCGCCCGCCGTGCGCAGGTCAAAACCCATCAGGGTGGTAAAGGCGATGATGGCAAAGGTGCCGGTGCCCGGGCCAAAGATGCCGTCGTACAGGCCGATGCCCAGCCCGATGGCAAGGGCCAGCACCGCCTTTTTTGCGTTCAGGGTGCCGTCGTCCCGGTTCTCGTCGGGCAGGTCCCGCCGCCAGAGGATGAGCACCGCCGCCACCGGCAGGATGATGAGCATCATGGTGCGCAGCACCTGATCGCTGAGCAGGAGCACGATGTGGGAGCCCAGTGCGCTGCCCACAAAGCTGCCCACAGCCGCCAGCAGGCCGACCCGGATGTTCATGGCTCCCTTCTGGAAGAACTGCGCCGTGGCAAAGGTGGTGCCGCAAGCCGCGCTGAATTTATTGGTGCCGTAGGTGTAATGCACCGGCAGGCCCGCAAACAGGTAGGCGGGCAGGCTGATCAGACCGCCGCCGCCCGCCGCCGAGTCCACAAAGCCCGCAAACCCGGTCATCAGCATCAAAAACAGCAGCATTGGCAATGATAATGTAATTTCCATTCGTTCTACTTTCCCACTCTTTCGTTTACTTCAGATACAGCTTTCCCTCGCAGGCCAGGATCTGATCCAGGATCATCCGGGACACCCGGGCACCATAGACCATGGCGGGGTGATCGTTGTACTCGATGATATCATGGAACTCCTTGTTCATCAGAACGATCACATACTCGCCGTAGGGGGTGTGGATGATGCCGCCGTCGTTGCGGCAGGCGTTCATGCTGCCGCTCTTGCTGGCCACCCAGATAAGCTCCGGCTCGCCGGTCTCCTCGCAGTCCAGATAGAACTGGGGGAAATCGTGGGTCAGCATGGTGTTGTAGTGCTGCTGGCGGAAGATGCCCAGCATGGCGGCGCTGGCTTCTTTGCTGACCAGCGTCCCCTTTGCCACCTGCGCAAACAGGGCGGCGTAGTCCCGGGGCGTGGTGGTGCCCAGCTTGTCGTAGCGGTCAAAGTGGAGGGGGTTGTGCAGGACGGTGTGCCCAAAGCCCAATTCCCGGATGCAGGCATTGATGGTGTCCAGCCCCAGGTAATCGATGATCATATTGGTGGCGATGTTGTCCGAGCAGATGATCATCATGGTGGCGGTGTCCTTCACCTTGAGTTTTGCCCCCACGCCCAGGGCCCGGAGCATCCCGGAGCCGTCCACGAACTGGCTGGCCTCGTAGGTGATCTCCTCCTCCAGGTCAGCCCTGCCCCGGCTGGCCTGCAGATACAGCACCGCCAGAATGAACGCCTTGATGGTGGAGGCCGTCTCAAATTCCTCGTCGGCACCGATCTCCACCGTGCTGCCGCGCAGGTCATCCACAAAAACGCTCATCCTGCCCTGATAGGAATAGAGCTCTGCGGCAACGCGCTTTTCCAATGTCATATTCTGATCCATCTGGAATCCCTCAACTTTTCTATACTTTCCGTTATACTTCATTCTTACCGTTAAGACATAATTATCATTGAAAACATTGATTTCATTGGTTCTCATTGATTCTAGTGCAACGATGAGCAATGATTTCAATGAATTCAATGAATCTTTTGATACTAACGGTGATTACAGGTTGTTTTCAAAGAAACGCTGTGCGTTGCGGAAGAAGATGGCTTCCACCTCATCCTCGGTGAAGCCCTCTTTCCGCAGGGCATCGGCCAGCAGGGGCATTTTGGAGCAGTCGCTCAGTTCCAGTTTGCCGCCGATGCCGTCAAAGTCACTGCCCAGACCGATGATCTCAATGCCGCCTACCTGCTTGAAATGGGCGGCGTGTTTGGCCATCAGGGCCGTGGTGCTGCGGCACAGGTCGGGGCTGGGCTGGTCATCCAGAAAGCCCGCGCAGTAGTTCAGGCCCACCAAACCGCCTTTTTCCGCCATGACCCGGATCATCTCATCGGTCAGGTTGCGGCAGTGGGGGGCCAGGGCGCGGCAGTTGGAGTGGCTGGCCGCAAAGGGGCGGGTGCTGTGCTCCGCAATGTCCCAGAAGCCCTTATCGGACAGGTGGCTCACATCGGCAATGATGTGCAGGCGCTCCATCTCGGCCAGGAACTCGAAGCCCTTCTCCTTCAGGCCGGTCTCGGTGTTGGGCATACAGGGCCAGATGGGGCCGTTGCCGGGCACCACGTTGGGGCTGGCCAGCTCGTTTTCGTGGTTCCAGGTCAGGGTCATCATCCGCACGCCCAGCTCGTACATCCGGCGCAGCACGCCCAGACTGCCCTTGCAGCATCCGGCCTCCTCAATGGTCAGCATTCCGCTGATCTTGCCCGCCTCGGCGTTTTTGCGGATATCCTCGGGGCGGTAGACAGGGGCGATCCTGTCGGAATACCGCTCCATCATCCGCTTGAACACGTCGATCTCTTCCAGCGCCGTCACCAGCGGGTCCGCGCCCGGGGTGGGGTCGGCCAGATTCACAAAGGCGGCAAAGCACTGGAGCATGTAGTCGCCCTTCTCCAGCTTTTCCAGATCGATGTGGCCGTTGTTGCGGGCAAAGGTCTGCCCGTCGCCCCGCATCTCCGCGCGCCGCAGCTCGCTCAGGGTGTCACAATGTAGATCAAAGACTTTCATCGTTCATGTCCTTTCTTAACAGCTTCTATGTAAATCATTTCTGCCACAAAGCTCCCGTTTTCCGCAGCGAAAACTTGGCTCCCCTGCTAGGGGAGCTGGCGCGTCAGCGCCTGAGAGGTTTCTCCCGTAAGCAAAACCTCTCCGTCATCTTCGCTATCGCTTGATGCCACCTCCCCTCATAGGGGAGGCCTTGGCATAGGATTCATTTTTCGCAATGATCGCTGACGCTCCAAAACGCACTCCTGCCGCAAGCAGGGCAAGCAGGAGCGAAGCGCCAGACCACGAAAACGCGACGGCCTGCCAAGGGCTCCCCTACTAGGGGAGCTGTCGCGGCGAAGCACGCGACTGAGAGGTTGTACAGAGCCGCACCTGGTCGTTTTAGAAAATACTCCCCACCGCATACAGACTCTTGACCAGATCTTCCCGGTACAGCGGGTCGGCGGGGTCAAGGCTGTTGATGACCACGCCGCCGCTGGCGGACGCGCCGGTGGAGTGGATGTAGCGGCCCTCGCCAAGGTAAAGGGCGATATGGCCGGGGAAATAGAGGGCATCGCCCCGCTTTTTGTCTGCAAAGGGGATCTGGTGCATGGGCCAGCCCTCCACGATCCTGGCATCCCGGTAGATGAGCACGCCGCACTGCATATAGGCGCTGCTGACAAGGCCGGAACAATCAATGCCCCGGCCCGATTTGCCGCCCCAGCGGTACTCGGTGCCCAGATACTTTTTCGCCTGCGCGCAGACGGCATCCCGGAACGCTTCCTCGCTGCCGTCGTACCACGTCTGCAGTGCCTGCGGCACCAGCTCTCCGGCGGTAATATTCCGGGCCTCGGCCAGCGCGTCATCAAAGGCCAGCCCCTCCCGCTGGGAGAACACGGCGGTCATCTCAAACCGCACCGGCTCCAGCGCCACGTCCCGGACATAGCCGGTGCGGCCATCCAGCAGGGCCACCCTGGCCCAGCCGGTGTGGGCCTCGGCTTCCTCGGGCGGTTCGGGCAGGCGGCAGAGCAGGCAGCCCCGCTCCAGCTCCAGCATCCGCACCCCCTGCACCTTGGGCAGGCTGAGCACATCGGTGGCACGGCCCACCAGCACCAGCGGCTGGGGCAGGTAGTCCCGCAGCGCATCCTCGCTGACAAATTTCAGCGCATCCCGCCGGACAAAGCCGTGGTAGCCGTAAAAGGTGACCACCTCGGCCACCTCCGGGGAGAGGGGCACTCCCTCGGCGGTCACGCCGCCGGGGGCGGTGCGCACCTGACAGGCCTGACCGTACAGGCCCTCGTCCCCGATGGTGGAAACAAGGCCCGCCTCGCTCTGTTTGGTGGTCTGGGGCAGGTCGTAAATGGTCACGACCGGCCGGGCAAATAGGGCGTATTGCATCATTCGGTTCCCTCCAACAAATTCAGCAGCTCCTCCGGCTTCATGCGCAGGATGGCACCATCCGCGCTGCCGGTGACGGTCTCGGCCAGATCCTGCTTGGCCTGCTGCAGCTCCACGATCTTTTCCTCAATGGTGTCCTGGGCGATGAGCTTGTACACCTGCACCGGGTTCTGCTGGCCGATGCGGTAGGCACGGTCGGTGGCCTGATTCTGGGCCGCCACGTTCCACCACGGGTCGTAGTGGATGACAATATCGGCGGCGGTCAGGTTCAGGCCGGTGCCGCCTGCCCGCAGGGAGATCAGGAACACGCTGGCCTCGCCGCCGTTGAAGCGGCGCACCAGCTCGGCACGCACCGGCTTGGGGGTGGAGCCCTGCAGGGTGAAGTGGCTCACACCCTCCGCGTCCAGCCGCTTGGCCAGCAGCTCCAGCATGGAGGTGAACTGGCTGAACAGCAGGATGCGGTGCCCACCCTCCACGGCACTGGTGACCAGCTCGATGCAGGCATCCAGCTTGGCGCTGCCGCCTGTCCAGTTGTCGGCAATGAGCCGGGGGTCGCAGCAGATCTCCCGCAGCCGCATGAGGACGGCGAACACCGCCATCTTGTCCTCGGGCTTGGCGGCCCGCAGCTTCTCCCGGGCATCCACCACGGCGGCAAGGTAGAGCTTGCGCTGCTCCTCCTCCAGCTCGATGCGGTAGACATTCTCTGTTTTGGGGGGCAGCTCCTTCAGCACCTCGGACTTCATCCGGCGCAGGATGAACGGCCCGGTGAGCTGGTTCAGCCGCCGCACCGCCGCCGGGTCATTTTCCTGCGTGATGGGCTTTTCAAACCGGCTGCAGAAGCTTTTATAGGGCGGCAGGTAGCCCGGCATCAGGAAGGAGAAGATGCTCCACAGCTCACCCAGGCGGTTCTCCACGGGGGTGCCGGTCAGCGCAAAGCGGACACGGCTGTTCACCCCGCACACCGCCTTGTATTTCTGGGTGGTGTGGTTCTTGATGGCCTGGGCCTCGTCCAGGATGCAGGCGTAGAATTTCTGGTTCTCGTACAGGGTCTCGTCGCGGCGGAGCAGGTCGTAGCTGGTCACCACCACGTCGGCCCCGTCCCACTGCTCGGCCAGCTGGGCCCGGTGGGCGGCATCCCCGTCCACCACAACGCAGTTCAGCTCCGGCGTGAACTTTTGGCATTCCTCGGCCCAGTTCAGCACCAGCGAGGCCGGGCAGACGATGAGGCTGGGCAGGGGGTTCCCGCCCTCCTCCCGGAGGGCCAGCAGATAGCTGAGCACCTGCACCGTCTTGCCCAGACCCATATCATCCGCAAGGATGCCGCCCATGCCGTAGCCATCCAGCGTGCGGAGCCAGCGGTAGCCGTCCCGCTGGTATTTTCGCAAAACTTTTTGTAGAGACGCGGGCGGTGTATACTCGCTGTCCTTTATCGCGTGGAAGCTCCGGCTGAGCTGGCGGAAGGCATCGTCCCGGTTGAAGCGGATGCCGTTCTGCCCCGAGAGCGCCCAGTCCAGACTGGGGGCCCGGTACAGGGGCAGCCGGGCGTGGGCCTGGCCCAGTTTGGCCCCGGAAAGCTCCAGTGTCTCGTTCAGCTCGTCCAGCACCTCCATGGAATCGTCCAGCCGGAGCAGACGGCCATCGCGCAGGCGGTGGTAGCGCTTTTTCTGGTGGAGCGATTTCAGCAGGGCTTTCAGCTCTCCCACCGGGAACTCCCCCGTATCCACCTCCAGGTCGAGCACGCTGCCGTGCACCGACACCCCCACCGAGATCTTCGGCGGTGCGGCCTGCATACTGCGGAAGGCATCGGTCAGGTAGACCTCGCCCTCAGCCAGCAGGGCCGGGATGCCCTCATCGAGGAAGCGGTAGACTTCATCCTCCTCATAGGCATCGTAGTGGGCGGCAAGGCCGTTGCCCATGGTGTCTGGCCCCGGCTCCAGATACCGCCCCAGCAGCCGCCCGGCCCGCTGTTCGGCGCGGGCATCCCGCAGCAGACCGGCAGGCCCCGGTTCCTCCGGTGTGACGCGGTCCTCGCCGTACAAAAATTCAAGGTGCGCCCGCACCGTTTCCCGCGTGGGCGCGTCAAGGTAAAACTGCACCACCGGCTCCAGCGGGATCTGATTCAGCAGCAGGCGTTCGGGGTCCTCAATGGTCACCCTGCTGCCCAGCTCCGGCAGGACGTAGCTGCAAAAGGCGGTGGCATCCCCGGTGGTAAAGAACAGGCTCTTGCCGCACAGCGCCTCAAGGGCGGGCCGCATCCGGGCGCTTTCGGCCCGGTCCAGCTGCCAAATCGTATCCTCACTGTATAAATAGTCGTTGTCTAAACCCGTTTTCCATCCCAACGCGGGGGTCACGGACACCTCCACGCCGCCCCGGCGCTTTTCCACCCGCATGGTCAGGGCCGGGATGCCGGTCTTGAGGGTGTAGCCGCCCAGATTGCCGGTGGGGGCATAGAGGGCCACCAGACCGTCAAAGATCTCGCCGTTCAGCGGGATGCCCCCGGCAGGCCCGCTGCGGGGCGCATTGCCGTAGCTGCGCAGGGCCGCCTCGGCTCCTTCCTTTGCGCTGAGCTGCCGCCGCAGCAGGCGGAGCAGCTGCTGTGCCTCCGGGGCAAAGGCCTCCCAGCTGTGCTGGAATTCCAGCGCCTTGCCGTAACTGATGAAACCGTGCTTCTCCACGGCCCGCAGCAGGTCCGGAATGCTCTTTACCACATACTGCCGCCCGCCGTCTGCCGAGATGCGCAGCCGCAGCCAGGGCAGCTCCCCGGGCAGCAGGGTCAGCTCCGGCTCCAGCTCCACGGCGTGGGGGCGCAGCTCCGCGTGGCCGGTCACGCCGTCCACCTCGGCCAGTGCTCCCTCCTGATAGGCCCGGAGCAGCCGCCGTGCCTCGTAGTCAGATTCCGGTTCCTCGCCCCGCCACTTCTTGCCGAACAGCATTTCCAGGCTGGAGGCATAGCTGTCCCTGCGGGGCTGCTCCTCAGGCTGGGGCGTTTGCAGGTTGGCCGTGCCCCGCACCACGCCCGGGATGCTCTCCGGGCTCTCAGCAGGCTTTTGCGGCGCTCTGCCGGAAAGGCCCTGACTCTCGCTGTCCCACATCAGCAGCGCGCCGATGTGCTTGCAGCAGGGCCCCTCGCCGTTTTCGTTGTAAGGGCAGGAGCAGCTGGCGCTGACAAAGCTGCCATTTTCCCGCAGCCAGACCTGGGTCTGGTACAGGCTCCGCCCGCCGCCGCGCACGTCGGCGCTCAGGTGGCGCACGCCGTTCCCGGCCACTTCGCAGTTCAGATCCTGTATCCGGTCCGTGTAGGCCTTGGCCCGCGCGAATACCGTGCCACCCAACAGGTAGCGGATCTCTTCCATGTCCATCCGGGGTCTCCCTCCCTCTGCAATGCTCTATTGGTTAAGCATACCGCACCGGCGGGCGGGATGCAAGGGGTGCCGGGAAAAAAAGTTCCGGAAAGCACAGAAGCGCCTCATCCGGGAGAGGATGAAGCGCTTCTGTACTTTGGGAATTTTGGAACACTCAGCCCGCATTGCGGTTTACAGGCCAAGTGGGGGGTGGTTTAGGGCTGCTCAGGCATTCTGCTTGAGCTCCTGTGCTTTCTGCCATGCATTCAGCACATCAAGCTTGCTTACGGTGTTGTCGGGATAGAATTTCATCTCTTCCGGAGCCGTGCCCTCATCGTTCAGGTCAGGGATAAGCTCGTTTTCCATGGCCCAGCGGGCGGCGTGCTGCAGGTCCATATCCTGCTCTTCCTGACCGACATCGGGGTAGAGCAGTTCGGATTCGGGCATGGGTTTGCCTGCATCCTCCCACAGCATCATGGCAAGGGCGCTGCGGTTGCTGGGGAAGTAGGGCAGAGCCATCAGCTTGCCTGCAAATTCAGCGCCCAGAGAATAGGCCTGATAGCCCAGCACTGCACCGCCGACAGCGGCAGTACCAATGATCGCAACAGTGCCCAGCACGCCGGGCCCATCATCTTCAATGGTGGCATCACGGTACTGTGCGGCAATATCCACATCGCTGCTCATGGTAAAGGTGATGGTCTCTGCCTTGTAATCCTGACCCAGCGGCAGGGAGAACTTGCCGGTAGACCAGATGTCAAACACCATGCCCTCAGGGATCAGGGTCTTGTCCAGCGTCACGGTCACTTCTGCGCCGTCCGGTACAGAGTAGGTCTTTTTGCCGGTGGTCTCGTCAGTAGTAACAGTCAAGGTATCGGTCACATCCTTGTCACCGTTTTTCACGGTAACAATGCCGCCGGTCACGGTCAGCGGGTGGCAGACTGCGGTATCGGGGGTGTGGTCAGTGGCGGCATCACGGTACTGTGCGGCAATATCCACACCACTGCTCATGGTAAAGGTGATGCTTTCTGCCTTGTAGTCCTGACCTGTAAGCAGGGAGAGATTGCCGGTGGTAGACCAACCGTCAAACACATTGCCCGCAGGGATCAGGGCCTTGTCCAGCGTCACGGTCACTTCTGCACCTTCCGGTACATCGTAGGTCTTTTTGCCGGTGGCCTCATCAGGAGTAACAGTCAAGGTATTGGTCACATCGCTGTCATCGTATTTCACAGTAACAGTGCCGCCGGTCACGGTCAGCGGGTGGCAGCCCAGAGCATTGGGGTCGAACTTCCAACCGGCATAGAGCGTGGTGCCCTTGATGTTTGTAAACAGCTGTGCATCCGGATATCGGATCTTGCAGTCTGCATCGGTATACCAACCTGTAAAGGTGTAACCCTGTTTGGTAGGTTTGTCTTTGTCAAGTGCCGTAATGTCTGCGCCGTAGTCAATTTTTTTCGGCGTGATCGTGTCACCATCTACGAGAGTCACATCAACGGTGGTAATAAAGCCTTCGTTCCCGTCGAAGTGCCATAGTAGACGCTCTAATCTAGGTTCGCAATAAACATTTGTATTACAACTAGGCTGAAAAACTCCGTTACTGCCTTCGAAAGTCTCCTCTAATTGACTTGGGGCTTCAATTTTAATGTAAGCCACGTGAAAACAATTAAAAAGGATATCATGCCCCAGTTTCTTCACGCTTTTGGGAATATTCAACGATTTTAGATTCGTACGCTTAAAGGCTTCAGTGCCGATCTCACGTATTCCTTCTGACAGGGTAACACTTTCCAAGTTGAAACATTTCTCAAAAGCACCACTAGGGATTGTTTTGACACTCGAAGGGATCGTGATTTCTGTCAGTCCACTGCAGCCGTAGAACGAACTATAACCAACTTCTTCCAGCTGTGGCGGAAGTTCAATCTCTTTCAGTCCAGTGCATCCCGAAAATGCAAATTCCTTAATTTTTGTTACGGTGCTTGGAATTTTAACCTCGTTCAGCTTAGGGCTGTCGCAGAATGCTCTTGCGCCGATGTAGGACAATCCTTCCGGAAGTTCTACTTCATACAGATTCGGATGAAAAGAGTGACAATCATTGTTGCTATCAGAATAGCTGTAATAAAGAATATTATCGCCCAGCGTCGTTACGCCACCCTCAACGATAAGCTGTGTGATATTCTGTATTTTCTCATACCACGGAGCGTATGAATTATTAGATGAAGTTATATATCTGTCATAATTTGCCATGGGACCATTGCCCGTAATCGTCAAGGTATAGGTATCTTCTCCATCGCTGTTCGGGCTCAATGTCGCTGTGACAGTACCCGGCGTTTCTCCGCAGTCATACGGACCCAAATTTCCCTCCGCAAATGCCGACACTGCCCCCGCAGGCAGGAATGTCAGCATCATACTGAACGCCAGTAAGAGGCTGATAAGCCGTTTTTTCATAAAAATCCTCCTTTGTCAGTCATTAATACTCCCAATTTCTTCACGAAAAGCACCCAGACAAAAAGAAAAAAGCGCCGCACCAGCCAAATGGCTGGTACAACGCTTTGCGTTTTGTACTTTAGGGGGTGCTTGCCCTCTCTACCTATGCTTTAGTCTGCCGCTTCTCAAGGGCAAGGTGATCGTGGTGCCCGGAAAAGCTACTCCCATAAACTTCTCCATAACCCCGCACCGACTGCCCTTTGGGGGGCGCTGGCACATTTCCGCATAGTCGAAGAGGGTTGCACAGAGCAAAGTGCAGCTGGCGGCCCATACTGGGCCTTCCGCCTTGCGTCACAGCCTTCCGACTGGTTTGCCGATCTTTCTGTTTTGCTGACAAGGTACTTCTCGCATCTTATCATACCCCCCCCCCCTATAAAAAATCAAGGGGTCTGGGCAATGTTTGTGAACATTCACAAATCCATGGAATTTTTTAGGCTATTTTAACGGAAAGGCACACGCACAACAAAAACAAACCCCTGAAGAATTTCTTCCTCAGGGGTTTCATGTAAGTCGGCGACTACCTATTTTCACGCGCCGTTTCCAGCGAACTATCTTGGGCACGAGTGAGCTTAACTTCTGTGTTCGGAATGGGAACAGGTGGAACCTCACCGTCATCGTCACCGACCAATATGACTGGTTCAGTATAACATTTCTGTTTTACTTTGTCCAGTGTTTTTAGAAGGACGTGCCTTCAAAACTGAATAATCACTGCTCACATTTTGTCATTGACTTGAGAATTCAAGCGAATTGTGGTCAAGCCCTCGATCTATTAGTACACACTTGCTGAATGGATCACTCCACTTAC
>OJKE01000155.1_pt1 | contig 51181 bp, 40 predicted proteins | sample 1596501 | NCBI WGS metagenome assembly OJKE01 (sample SAMEA4350125, study PRJEB24818) | metagenome | biome: human; feature: gut; material: faeces | place: Denmark | collected 2013-09
TAACATAAAACAAAATTTTAAGATGAAAAAATATATGCCCTTAGAGGGGCTTAGGTGGAGTCGTGATAGCGGTTCTACCCTATGTGACACACCCCAAAACGGCCGTTCTCGGACGGGCTGGGGGGGGAGCCGATGGATTACGATTGACTTTCACACTTTTTTAAGCTTTTGCCCTTTCAGGGCGACAGGCTTGCATTCATAATAACCCAGGGCGAATGCCCTGGGCTAGGAGCTTCTGCCCTTTCAGGGCGTATGGGGCATAGCTTGCGAAAAGTCCGAATCATAAGATTCACTTTTGAAAACGGACATTAAAATACAAGAACTCCGCCCTAAACAACCTTGAAAAGGGGAGTTAGGGCGGAGCTATCTACAAATATTACTTCTTTTCTTCCAGATGCTTCTTCACGGCATCCTCGATATCAGCCTTGTAATTCAAGCCGTAGAGGCGGTAGAGATCCTGCATGTGGAGCATTCTTGGGAAGAAGTTCTCCAGGTTGCGCTTATCCTTGGCTGTCCACTGCACCTCAGAAAGGGCGGCAAGTCTTGGCAACAGCTCCCACTCCATCTTCTTGGCATCCTTCACCCACTCGGTCCAGATACAACCCTCGGCACCGATGATGTTCTGCTGCTCGGCAGGACTCAACTTATCAGAGCAAGGATCCAGATCATATACCCGCTGGATGCTAGGAATACCCTCTATCTTGTTGATGCGAGGATTGCTGAAATAGAAATTGCTGATAGGAGCCACGATGGTAGGATGACCTTCACGGGCTGAACGGATGCTGGCATTCACACTGGTCCAACCGCAAACGGTGATGTCCTTGGATGGAGTTCCTTCCAGAATCTCATCCCAACCCATCATCTTTCTGCCACGGTTTCTGATCTGCTTCTCTATCTCGCCCATAAACCAGGTCTGGAGCTGCTCCTCCTTGCTGTGCTTAGGAAGTTCCTGGATGCCAAGCTCTGCAATCTTCTTCTGGCAGTTCCCGCAAACCTTCCAGCGGTTCTTTGGACACTCGTCGCCACCAATATGAATATACTCTGATGGGAAAATATCCATGATTTCATCCATCACGTCCTTGGCAAACTGGAGGGTCTGAGCCTTGCCGGCACACAACACATCCTCGAAAACACCAAAACGGGTAGCTACCTCGTAAGGACCACCGGTACAGCCCAACTCCGGATAAGATGCCAGGGCAGCCAACATGTGACCCGGCATATCCACCTCCGGAATCACGGTGATGTATCTGTCGGCAGCATACTTCACGATTTCGCGTGCTTCCTCCTGGGTATAATATCCCGAAACAGGAACGCCATCAAACTCGTTTTTGTTGGTTGGCAGGATAGTCTCCTTGCGCTTGGAACCGATCTGGGTAAGCATCGGATACTTCTTGATTTCAAGACGCCAGCCCTGATCCTCGGTAAGATGCCAGTGGAAATAATTGATGTTGTGCATCGCAAAGACATCAATCAACTTCTTAAGATAAGGTACGCTGAAATAATGACGGCCCACATCAATCATGAATGCACGATAAGCAAAGCGGGGAGCATCGGTAACCTTGGCAGCAGGAAGAGAAACGCTCTTCACGTTCTTGGTGATAGGCAATGCCTTCATCACACTCTGGATGCCATAGAAGATACCTACATGAGAGGTGGCAGAAATGGTGATGCCATTCTTGTTGACCACCAGAGAATAAGCCTCAGACTGGGTATCACCAGCATTCAGCGCCAGACGGATCTGACCCTTCGCCTGCTTGTCGGTAGTCTTTACCTCGATACCGGTTACCTCCTTGATATGAGATGCCAGGAACTCGGCATCCTTCTTCTGCTTCTCATCTCCAGCAGCATAATAGATTGTAGTTTTGGCTGTGATGCGGAAAGGAGCGCTGCTCATCTCCTTGACTTGCTGAGGCAATGGAACAATCTGCCAACTGCCCATGTTCACATCCTTGGCTGATAATGAAAGGCTAGCCAAAAAAGCCATAGTTAGAATGATTCTTCGTATCATAATTTTGAATGAATAGGTTTTAAATCACTGCAAAATTACGATTTTATACCGAAAGTACGGCATAATTTGAAGAAAAGCATCCTTCACTATGGCTTTTTTAACCTATTTTGGGTCTGGAAACTGCCAGATGGCGGTTTCTAGAACAGATTTGCGATGCGGTCGATGTCAACGGAAAGTCCCACTGAGAAGGTGCGACCGGTGGTCATCGCCGAACTCCAATAATACTTCTCTGGTGTATAATCGAAGAGATTATCTACCGTGAAGTTCAGATTGATGGCATCCAGGAATCGCTGCTGAAGAGTGAACTTCCACAACTGATATGCCTGGTCATGCTTCTCTATCTTAGTATCTGGCGCAGCCAAATATCTGCCTGACAGAGCGGCATTGATGCGATAGAACGAACAGAGCTGGCGATCGTAGTCGAGACGCCAGGTGGCGGTATGAGGACGAGGCTGGGAGAACTGGGAATCTATGCTTCTGCCACCCACATGAAGATAGCTATAGTCGAGTTTCACACCAAGTCCCATATCCGAATGGTACTGGGCACTGAAGTCGATGCCGCTCACCTCTACTCCATCCTCGTTGCAATAACGGGAAGCCACATCCGGCTGACCGGTTCCCGGGGTATAATCGGCATAATCCTCGGTAGTGATGCGCTTATCATATTTATTATAATAGCCCATGAGAGTAAGACTATACTGACCGGTCAAGAAGCCTGCATTCTTCACCCTGCCGGTATGCTCCAGCGCCAGGTTGAAGTTGTCGCTCTTCTCTGGCTTCAGATCCGGATTGCCGTAAATCATCTGCATGCCCGCCATATCAAAGTTCATATACATCTCCTTGAGGGTTGGGGCACGGAATCCGCCGGCATAATTGGCACGGATGGAAAAGCCCTTCCACTTGGTCATCAGAGCCAGACGACCGGTGGTGGCATGCTGGCTGGATGCAGAGAAGTAATCATGACGAAGGCTAGCCACGATGTTCAACCACTGCAAAGGATTGTAATCGAACTGGGCAAAGGCATCGTATGAATTCTGAGTCTTGGAGCCATTGTTGGCAAACTGATAGGTGGTGAGATAATCGTTCAGGAAATCAGCACCTGCCGTCAATGTATTCTTGCCAAAGATATGGGAATAGAGGGCACGGATGGTATTCTGACGATTGGTATAATCGTGATCGTGAGTGCGCTCATTGTTCACGAATCGGGTCTTGTCATACTGGTCGAATCCGTATGAAATCTCCAGGTTATCATTCTCCGAGAGATTCATCACGGTCTTCAATCCGGCAGAATAATCCTTATAGTGGTCATCGTAGTTGCTGCGATTGCTGATACGATTGAAATAGCCGCCACGACCAATCAGCTTCACCTTGTTAGAGAGCTTGTAGGTAAGTCGCTCTTTCACATTGAAGGTCTCGCCACCATAAATATGGAGGATGTTGGATTCTGTATCGAAGGGACTGGTAAGCTGCACCTCATCCGATGTAGTACGCTGGATGCTGGTCTGCGAATTCCACTTTCCGGCATTGAAACTGAAGCTTCCACCGTGGCGCCACTCCTTGTTGAAGTCGTTGTAGCGGGTGTTGACATTGGCTGTCCAAGGTTCGCTGTTTTCACGGGAGATGATGTTAATGACTCCGGCTACGGCACTGGCGCCATAGAGTGCCGAAGCAGCACCCTTCACAATCTCGATACGTCCTACATTATCCAGATTCAATCTGCTGTAATCTACGTTATCCATGGTTTCACCAGCCAATCGCTCGCCATCTACGAGGAAGAGCACGGCATTTCCACCGAAACCATTCATGTTGAGAGAAGTCTCCTGATTCATGGCATAGCCAAATTCCAGACCCGGCATCTGCTCGGTGAGGAGGTCCTGGATATTGGTAGCATCAGCAATCTTGATATCATTGGCAGTAATCAGACGGGTTACCACAGGAGCATCCTTCAGCGCCTTCGGAGTTCGGGTTGCGGTAACCACCACCTGATCGAGGGCTGTAGCATCCGGCTGAAGGCGAAGGACATGCTGCTCACCTTTTCTTTCATCCGCTTTCAGTACGAAAGTCTGAGTCTGATAGCCCACAAAGCTCACCTTCACTCTCACCGCTCCCTCCTTGCTGTAAGGAATGCGGAAATATCCGTCTTCATCAGTTGTTACTCCTCCCTTGGCATTCACCATCTGGACGGTAGCACCCGCCAGAGGTGCACCCGAATCATCGAGCACTCTACCCACGACATCGCCCTGGGTTTCAGCTTTCAGATTCAGGCACAATCCGCAAAGGATCAGGAATAGTGCGAATATCTTTTGCTTCATCGAATTATATCAAAGTTTATCCTGAAACAATCCTTTTATTTTGTACAAACAAACTTAGCAATCATCGGCATAGGCATCTTGCCATACTGTATTGAGTAGCTGACAGTCAGAGTCTTGTCCTTCAAAGTACCCTGCAAGGTTACAGTGTAGTTCTTCTCTGCACCATTCACGGTAACAGTACCGGCATAATTTTCCTGAGCGAATGCATAAGCACCATTAGAACCAGTTACCTTTACTGCAGGAACCTCCAGAGCAGGAAGAGCCATCATGCCCTCGCCACAAGCAGGTAAGGTAACCTTGACGGTAGCATCATCAACAGCCTCAATCTTCATAGTAACATTATCGTATGTAGAAGCCTGACCCATTACGGTCATATCCAGAGAGCTGGTGTATGAACCGGCAATCTCCTTGGCAGCTGCCATAGTATCATTATCATCATCGCTGCTGCAAGAGCTGAATGCTACACACATAGAAACCAAAGCCAACATCATGGCCATCATTGTCTTAAACTTTTTCATTTTTCTTTTCTTTTTATTTAGTTACAATAATATTTTCTGTTTGAGGGGATTTGTAATCCCCGTTTCCTGTTCAAGGGGATTTGTAATCCCCATTTATTTATCTTCCGGAACATAGATGATTTCGCCATTCTCCAGCTGGTAAGCGATACCCACTTTCTTTCCCTTGTTTCCAGATTTATTGCTCTGGTCTTCCGAAGGAGTATAGCGATTGATCTTCTGTCCATCCTTGGTAATGATTTCCATATTCTCCTTGCCAGGGTTCTTCACCATCGTGAAGTTATCCTTGCTGAACATTTCCGTCATATTATAGCGCGAAACGAGGGCTACCATCAGGGCAAGGGCAAATACCATCGCCACATCGAAGAGGTTGCTCACTACGCTCATCGGATCATCATCCTCGCCATCATGCGAGAGACGACTTCTGCGTCTTTGTCTCATATTCTTTTCAAGATGTTAAGGAGTTACTTTTTCTCATCAATCAGGTCTGCCATAAACTCGAGGTTGCTCATATCCTCAGTGTACCAGCGGTTCTTGGTCTGCTTGGTTACAAAACCGATGGCTGCAGAGAACAATCCCACTACGGTGGTAGCGAAAGCCACCTGCATATTGTAAGCCATCGAAGCAATATCGCCGGTAGAAAGACCTACCAGGGCTGGACCCATCGGAATCAAGGTACCCATCAAACCGAGCATCGGACCCATCTTCAGAAGAGTAGATGGAAGAGAAAGATCCTTCTCTACAAACTGGGCATACTGGTCGAGGATGCGGTTCACCTGCGCCTTGCTCTGACGGTTGTCCACGAGTTTCTTCATATAGGAAACGATGACAGCCTGCTTGTTCTTAGGCAAACGATCGCCCAGGGTATCGATATTATCAAGGGTCAGGGTGTTCATCTGTTCACGAATCTCCGCACCCGACTTGCGCTTAACAAGATACTGTCCGAAGAAACCTCCGAGGAGCAACAAGGCTCTGAGGAAGAAGAAAATCAACAAAATAATCACAGGAACCAACATGCCTGTGGAAATCCAAAACAATACGTCTGATATGTAATTCATTATACTCTATATTTTTTAATTTGATAATTGTAAACTGCCCATCCGATTGCCATTCCTACGATGACGATGGCGATGACGCCAAGAAGCGAGAGGGCATCGAAACTGTTGAACCCTGCCACGGCAGTCCTGCCATTCACCGTACCGATGATGCCCATCAATCCGAGCAGCACCTCTACCAGGAAAAGCAGTTCCAAGCGGATTGGTCGCTCCGGCAAGAGCCATCTCAAGCCGTAGGTGAATACCGGAGTCAAGATCAGCAGTACTACGGCAAGCACCCATGCCACTACCTGGAACGATACGCCGGGAAGCAGGAAGATGGTCATCACCAGAACACTGAACAGCACTGGGAAAACCAGCAAACCCGGGAAGAACTTCAGGAAGATGAAGAACATCCATTTGCGGCGGCTCACATGTTCCGAAGTCTTCAGATCTACGTGGTGCACACAGAAAAGCATCGTGAGTGCCACGTCGATACTCAGCAGCACCGCCATATCGAGCATCAGCTTCTGGTCGGCTATCCAGGCCGCAATCTGCGTTTTCGACTGTTCGATGGCAAGTGGCCAGGTCATTCCCACGAAAAAGGCTACGAGCACCGAGATGATCATAATCTCCTTCACTCCGTGGAAGGTCTGCTTCAGCACAAAACTGAAGCAAACCAATATCATCATTACTAAAACTAATGTCTCCACTATTTATAAATGTTTAGTTTTAGGGGGATATGTGATCCCCCTTTACTATTCTACCATATTCTTTCTTCTTCGGCGAATGAGGATAGCCAACATCACGAAAGCAACGATGACGATGACACCTACAACGATGCCGCTCACCACAGTGGTGGTCTTCTGAGCATCCTCATTCAGCGTCTCCTTCTTCATCACCATACCCTTGTCGCTGCTGTTCTTCGCAGCCTCAGCATCGCGGATCTGCTCTACATTCTGCTGATATTCCTTGGCAGAAGCAGCATCGGTCTTGCTGGCTATATAGTTGCGGAGCTTGGCATTGTCGCAGACGAAACCGGAGCATGAAGGCTTATACTTGTTCACGGTCTCGGTATGAAGCTTGGCAATGTCCTTGAGCTGCTGAGGAGTAGCCTTCCACATTCCCTTGCGGGCACTCTCCATCATCACGGCGGTCATCTCCATCAGCGCTGCCGGATTCTGCTTATCGAAGAACTCCTTGGTGCCGAGATTGTACTTGTCCTTGACATATACATTATAGATCTCGTCCCACATCTCCTTGTCGATAGCCTTTGGCTTCATCACATTCCAGCCGTAGGTATTGGTTACGATTTCTGCGAATGTACTGGCACTGCTGGCTCCACCCTTCATCTTCTCCTTGATATAGGCTGGATTGAAGATGGTGGTTCTGCCCTCGATGCCGATAGCCTCCTTCACCTCCTGCATTCTCATATTGCTATGGTTGCGATAGTCGGCGAGATAAGCATCCGGATCCTTACCGGTTACGTTGCGGACTGCGAGGTTCATACCTCCCATGAATTCATATACATGGTCGAGACTCAAGGCACCCCAAGTGTTGCTCTGTCGTGGCTGAACCACCACATCGGTACGGGTCAATGCTGCCTCGAAAGCAGCCTTGCGCACGGTCTCCCAGTTCTTCTCATCACCATAGAAGGCACCCATATTGTTCATATAGACCTCGGCAATCTGACTCTCCTTATCCCAGCGGTCGCCTGCGGTTACCATCTCCTGGATACCGGTGCCATAGTTGCCGTTTACGCCACCAAAGACACGATACATACTCACCTCGCGGGCCTCCTTTGGCGACATGCCCTTCTCTACGAGCACTCTTTCGGATTCGGTAACACCGGCTTTCACCAGGTTGTCGTACTTATCACCCTTGGCATTTGCCGCCATCTCTATCGCCTTGTTGATGAGGAAGAGACGGGATGCTGCCAGGTCGCGGAGCTGACCGGAAGTCTGAACCACGACATCGATGCGAGGACGGCCCAACTGCTTGGATGGGATGAGACGCAGATCGGTAACACGACCGAAGGCATCTCTTACCGGTTCTACACCGAGCATATAGAGAATCTGGGCGATGGTAGCACCCTCTGTTTCGATAAACTCGCTGCTCCAAAGCGTGTAGCTTACCTTACGAGGATATTCACCCTTATGTCGCTCGCAATACATCTTGATGGTATTGTCGCAAAGTTCCTTCGCCTTCTCCCAGGCATCCTCCGAAGGTGTATTCTCCACATTGATGGAGAAGAGGTTTCTACCGGTAGGCAGGGTGTTCGGATTCACAATCAGATCACCACCAGGAGATGGAGCGGTAAAGCCGCCATTCAGGGCATTCATCAGAGAAGACATCTCGTTGAGCGGACTCTGACGGAGAGCCTCCGAATACTTGCCCACATTCTGCAAGGCATGTTCTACGGTAGTGATAGCCTGAGCCAGATGAATCTGCTGACGGGTATATTTAGGTGCCTTCGACATCATCATACCCTTATCTTTAGAAGATTTCTGAGATGCTTTGCCCTTGCCGGCTTTCGCCATCTTCGCCTTCTTCAGATCATCCTGATACCATTTCTGTCCCTTCTTGATGGCTTCCATCATCTTGTCAGGGAAGCGACCGGTCTGCTCCATCTTCTCGAAAGCCTCACGACTCATCTGCGGAATCTTCTTCTTATGAGAAACCTTGGCAGCACGGAGTTCGCTTACCGTACGGTGGTCCACCCTCTTCGGCTTCGCCTCCTTCGCTCCACCCATCTGGTCTGCCATCTGCATCATCATCTGGATAGGATCCGGAGCAGCCTGCATCGCCTCTACCTTACGGGCCATCTGGAGTTCAGCAGGAGTGATTCCTACATAACGGCAGATGTATTCATTAGAAACCGAGGCTGAACTCAAAAGCTGGGGCACGGTATTGCGTGCCTTGCTCAGATAGAGACGGTCGAAAAGCTGCTTGTGCTTCTCCACACCTTCCTGAGCACGACCTTTCAGCTTATCTACTGCCAACATTCCGTAGGCAATAGGATCTGTAGCCATCGCATAGACACTGGTGCGGACATCATCGTTATCGTATGGCACACCCAGAGTATAGAGCTTGCCGGTAATCTTCTCGTTTGCCAACTCTTCTGCAAAGTTCTCTACTCTCGCAATTTCATCTGCAGAATAAGGCTTGTTCATCTGCTTGGCATCAAGTCCCAGTTCACGGGCGATTCCCATCTTCACGGTCAGCGCCTTCACCTTGAGCGACTGTTCGGCAGATGCCTTCTTCTCGTATGACTGGATGGCATCGCTCAACTGCTTGTAGGTCTGTCGCAATTCGCTCTCCTTGAAAGGAGGAGTGAGATAACTCTGGGTCTGGGCATAGGTGCGGCGCTTGGCAATCATCGCCTCGCCCACATTGCCGATGGTATATATATAAAGATGTGGAACCACACCAATCAATCGGTCACTCCAGTCGTTGCTGCCGAGTGCCACCTGCTTTCTCGGGGTATATTCCAGCGATCCGTGAGTTCCGAAATGGATGAGTGCATCGGCACTGAAACCATAACGTGCCCAGAGATAAGAGGCAACATAGGTGTAAGGAGGTGCCTGGTCGGTGCCATGCACAATCTTGAAGGAGTCGCCTCCCACGCCTGCCATCACCTGTGGAAGCAATGCCACATTACCAAACTGCAGTCTTGCCACCGCCAACTTTCCGTCATCGGTAGCCATATATTTGCCTGGAAAGGAACCATAGAGCTGATTCATCTCCTTGATCATCTTCTTAGACAAAGCCTTCTGGGTCCATCCGGCAAACTGCTGGGCGGTAACTAGGGCTGGATGTCCCGACTGGAGGAACTTGGTATAGGCTCCCTCTGCATAGGTTCCGAAGACGGCACCCTGAGCCTGGATCATCTTTGCCAGTTCCTGAGGATTGGCTGGCAACTTGCCTACATTGTATCCCTCATTCTTCAAGCGAACCAGGAGATTGTAGAGCGATGGAACCACTTCCATTCCCGAAGCGGTAAGTGCATTCTGACCGGGACCCTTGAAGTAGAAGATGGCGATACGCTTGCTGCTGTTCTTCTTGTTCTTCAGATTCACATAGCCCTGCACGCTCTCCACGAAACTCTCCATTCTGTCAGGGATGCCGTAAACCTCCTGCAAGCCTTCCTTGTTGATGCGCTGACCGAAAACCACGTATGGACGTATTGCACCATCAATCTCCGGAGTCACGATGCTCTGCGACATGAAGCCGCCGTTCATTCCCTGCTTGTCGTTCTCCCAATCGGTGGTCAAGCGGTTGATATTAAGAGGTGAGAATAGTGGAATATTCTTCTGCTTCAGGAACTCTACGAAGTAATCGCCCAGTCTGCCATGTGCCATATTCACAACGGCATTCGTCTGAATACTGTCGGCATGATGGCCGGCGATAAAGCTCTGCAGCTGGTTGATGCGATACACCATGAATCCCTTCTTCTCGAAAGCCTTCTCCATATCAGGAGCCGCACCCATAAAACCGGTGAGCAAGATGGTAGGAGCACCTTTCTTATATAAACCGTTCTTTGCCAGAAAGGCATTATATTCGCGGATGCTGTTGAAGCCCAGTTCATCGCCCTTTTCATCCTTCGGGTCGAAATGAGTCAGGAGATAGTCTGGTCGCTCATTTACACGTTCCGGCTCTGGAGCCATGAACTTCTTTCCGTCGATAAACTTACGGATGTAAGCGAGCATGCTGTGATAATTCTTCTTGCTGCCGTTCTCGATGTACTGCATCAGATAATCGGCATCGAAGTTATCTACTGATACGATATTGTTGGCTGGGTTGGTAGCTGCATGAGTCAGGGTTGGCACCTTGTAGGAAGCCTCTTCCAACTGCTTGCGCTGGTTCTCGTCGATTCGGAGACCCATACCATTCACGATAATCATATCGTAATCATCCAGATGATCGAAATCATCGGTCGTAATCTCACTCAGTTTAATCATCGCATTGTCGTTGGCATGCGAAATCTGTCCCAGCGCAATAGCCTGATAGTTGAGGAAAGCGATGCGGGTAGTACCCACCCAGGCAGAGTAAGCCTTCGCCAAACCTCCCAGAACGATCACAGCCAATAAGGCCAGGAAGATGTGTTTCTTTTTAATCTTTCTGATTTTTCCTAATCCTTTTCTCATATCTATTCCTTTTTTTATATCTATTCCTTTTTTCGGGCTGCAAAGGTATAGCTTATTTAGAATTTGTACAATACCTAGAAATTGTGATTTTCACATTTTTTATACTTAGAAGTTGGTATCAGATTGATAGGCTCAGATTCCCATATCCTAATAAATGAGTAGTCTTTTCATGGTTTTACGGAGTTTAGTTTGGTAGTTTCACATAAAAGCCGTAACTTTGCAACATAAATCAAACAGAAACTTTATAATAATGAAGAAACTGATTCTTAGTGCTGCTCTTCTGGCAGCATCTCTGGCATCCCAGGCCCAGCAGGGTCCGCTGTGGATGCGCTACCCTGCCATCTCACCGGATGGCTCCACCATCGCCTTTGCCTATAAGGGCGATCTCTATTGCGTTCCAGCCAATGGTGGCGAGGCACGCCAGTTGACGACCCATGCAGCTTACGACTCCCAGCCTATCTGGAGCCCTGACGGCAAGAAGATTGCCTTTACTTCCAACCGAGAAGGCAGCCTGGATGTTTACGTCATCTCTGCCAAGGGCGGTGCGCCAACCCGACTCACCACTCACAGCGGCAAGGAGACTCCTATCGCCTTCAAGGACAACGACCATGTGCTCTTCTCTGCCAACATCATGCCTACAGCCCAGAGCAATCTCTTTGCTGCCAATGAATTCTCACAGGTTTACGAGGTAAGCACTGAGGGCGGTCGTCCTAAGTTGTATTCTGTTCTTCCGATGGAGAACATCAGCATCAACAAGAACGGCCAGGTGCTCTATCACGACAAGAAGGGTTATGAGGATGCATGGCGCAAGCACCATACTTCTCCTATCACCCGAGATATCTGGATGCTCGACAACGGAAAGTACCAGAAGCTTACTACCTTCAAGGGCGAGGACCGCAACCCGGTATGGGCTGCCGACAACCAGAGCTTCTACTATCTCAGCGAGCAGGATGGTTCCTTCAATATCTACCGCCGCAACATCGCAAGCGGAAAGGATACCCAGATTACCCAGCAGAAGAAGAATCCTATCCGTTTCCTCACTTCTTCTAACGACGGTTTGCTCTGCTATGGTTTCGATGGCGAAATCTATACCGTAAAGGAAGGTGCACAGCCTCAGAAGGTCAGCATCTCCATCACTACAGACAACGATGAACCAAGCCTCATCCGTAAGGTACAGTCTTGGGGTGCTACCGAGATTGCCCTTTCTCCAGATGCCAAAGAGGTGGCTTTCGTGATGCACGGCGATGTATATGTTACCTCTACAGAATACAAGACCACCAAGCGAATCACCGATACTCCTCAGCAGGAACGCAACCTGAGCTTTGCTCCTGATGGCAGAAGTCTGGTCTATGCTTCTGAGCGCAATGGCGTATGGCAGATTTTCCAGGCTAAGATCAAGAACGAGAAGGAGAAGAACTTTACTTACTGCACCGAGGTAGAAGAGGAGCAGCTCACCAAGACCAATGTTACTTCCCAGTATCCTGCCTACAGTCCTGACGGCAAGGAGGTGGCTTTCTATGAGGATCGTGCTACCCTCCGCATCATCAACCTGAAGTCGAAGGAAGTACGCACCGTACTCGATGGCAAGTACAACTATTCTTACTCTGATGGCGACATCTGGTTTGAATGGAGCCCAGACAGCAAGTGGCTCATGTGCAGCTACATCGGTAATGGCGGATGGAACAATACAGATATCGCCGTAGTAAAGGCTGATGGAAAGGAAGTTCACAATATTACCGACAGCGGTTACAGCGACAGCAACGGCAAGTGGGTACTCGGAGGAAAGGCTATCCTCTTCGAGAGCGACCGTGCCGGTTATCGCAGTCACGGTTCATGGGGTGCAGAATATGATGCCTATCTCATGTTCCTCGACCTCGAAGCCTACGACCGCTTCCGCATGTCTAAGGAGGAACTCGAATTAGCCGAGGCCAACAAGGACGAGAAGGAGAAGAAGGCTGACGAGAAGGAGGAGAAGAAGAAGGAAAACAAGAAGAAGAAAGAGGAGAAGACCGGAAAGATTGAGGTAGATAAGGTGAAACCTCTCGAACTCGACTTCGAGAACTGCCGCGACCGTGTAGTACGTCTTACCGTCAACTCATCCAATATGGGTGATGCCATCATCGACAGCAAGGGAGAGAAGGTATATTACCAGGCAGCCTTTGAAGGTGGCTACGACCTCTGGTGCCACGACTTGAAGGAAGGCAGCACTACCCTGATGATGAAGGGTATCGGTGGCGGCGGCTTCGTTGCCGACAAGGACATCAAGAACCTCTTCCTCTGCAATGGCAGCAGCATCAAGAAGATTGACCTGGGCAGCAAGGCTACTACCAACATCGCCTTCGAGGCTCCATTCAACTACAAGCCTGCCGAGGAGCGCCAGTATCTCTTCGACCATGTATGGCGCCAGGTAGCTGACAAATTCTATGATCCAAAGATGCAGGGTGTGGATTGGGAGTACTACCGCAAGGTGTATGAGAAGTTCTTACCTTATATCAATAATAACTTCGACTTCGCTGAGATGTTGAGCGAGATGCTGGGTGAGCTGAATGCCAGCCATACCGGTTGCCGTTATTACGCTGGCGGTGCCTCTCTTTCTACCGCAGCTCTCGGTGCCTTCTTCGATCCTAACTACGAGGGTGACGGCTTGAAGATTCAGGAAGTCATCAAGCGTGGTCCATTCGCCGTGAAGAAGAACGAAGTTACTGCCGGCTGCATCATCGAGAAGATCGATGGAGAGGCTATCAAGGCGGGTAAGGATTACAACGCATTGCTCGATGGAAAGGCTGGCAAGAATGTACGTCTCACCATCAAGAACACCAAGGGCAAGAATTTCGACCTCACCATCAAGGCGATTTCACAGGGTGCTCAGCAGGAGCTTCTCTACAAGCGCTGGGTGGATAGAAACCGTGCCATCGTGGATAGCGTATCAAAGGGCAGAATCGCCTATGTTCATGTCAAGGCGATGAACAGCGAGAGCTTCCGCACCGTATATAGTGAACTCTTGAGCGACAAGAACCGCAACAAGGATGCCGTAATCGTGGATGAGCGCCACAATGGTGGCGGCTGGTTGCACGATGACCTCTGCACCCTGCTCAGCGGCAAGCAGTATCAGGAGTTTGTGCCTCATGGAAAGGTTGTGGGCAAGGATCCATTCAACAAGTGGACCAAGCCATCCTGCGTTCTGATCTGCGAGGACGACTACAGCAACGGTCATGGTTTCCCATGGGTATATAAGGAGTTGGGCATCGGTAAGCTGATTGGAGCACCGGTGGCTGGTACAATGACCGCCGTATGGTGGGAGACATTGATGGACCGCAGTCTGGTATTCGGTATTCCACAGGTAGGTTGCCGTGATATGCGTGGCACCTTCGGTGAGAACACCACCCTCTATCCAGACGTCGAGGTGTATAATTCTCCAGAGGATTACATCACCGGTCATGATACTCAGCTCATCAGAGCCGTAGAGGAAATGATGAAGAAGTAAGGAAAGAGGAATTATTCCGTCGAAATAGGTATCAAAAACAGGAATTATTCCGAGATTTCGATTAAATCAATCGATTGATTCAACATCAAAAGAGCGTGATCGCCAAATAAGGCAATCACGCTCTTTCTTTGTTAACATTAAAATATTCGAAGATGAAAGAAATCTAGCAAACTTTCTTCTTTCGCTCACAATAGCGTTCACATTGGGCACAGATATCATATCCCAGCATGGCACCCAGGATGAAATCCTCTTCCGGCGTAAGCTGGCATAAGGGTTTGGTAACAATCATGCGGATAGCATCCAGACATTCCTTCTTACCAAAGAAGAGATTCAGACGGTCGTTGCCAACCGGCTGGATGATGTAATCAATGTTCTGACGCTCTAATCTTGTTATGGCAAAAGACTCATATTTCCTGTTGAAGGTGTAGAGCACCAGACGGCGTACGCCCTTCTTATATTCATATATATGATTCATCAGAACCTTCAAATCTACTGGTGTTGCGATTTCCTGCTGCATACTATCCGAATTAATCAAGTTTCTTATCAGGAATCAGAGAATTCTATGATTTAAAAATCTATGAACCCAAAATGACTCAAGATTCTATAGTCAGAGATTTCTATGACTCCTGAAAAATTATTTTTTTATACTAAAGCGCTGGTTTGATAGCCTCAATCCAGGCATCGATACGCTCCTCTGTCTTGTCGTCCTCGTTCACCTCATCGAGTGCCAGTCCCAGGAACTTGTCGTCCTCAACAGCCTCACTGTCATCATAGGTGTATCCCTCTGTAGAAACACCAGGCAATACGGTAGCACCAGCCTCAACGGCGGCATCATAGAGTTCCTTCATGCCGCCGCAGAATGTATCAGGGTAAGACTCGCTGTCGCCACAACCAAACAGGGCCACGGTCTTGCCAGCCAAGCCGGCACTCTTCAGCGTCTTCACGCCGTCATACCAGTCATCCTGCATCTCTCCGGCACCCCATGTAGAAGTACCGAGAATGAGATTCTCATGACTTGCGATAGTAGCATCATCGATGTTAGCTACATCTACAGCTTCCACGCCCAACTTAGAGGCGATGGTTTCGGCAATCGACTGGCATGAGCCAGTGGAAGAGCCATAAATTACGATAGTTGTTTTCATTTGTCCTTAATCTCTTTTAGTTACATTTATTTTCGGGTGCAAAGATACAGCCTTTTCCCTTTATCTGCAATACCTAAAAATGATGGTTTCGGGAAAATACCTAGATATGGGGATAGGAGAAAAGGTTTAGGATGGTTGAGCCTAAAAAAAAAATAGTATCTTCGCAGCAAATATCAATGACCAATATCCTAAGTATATCCTTACACTTGATGAAGACCCTACTGCCGATTACAACGGTATCAAGAGAATCAATGCCATAAGCTGGCTGATGGGAGAAACAGAGTTGAACCAAAAGAAAGTTTGGAAGTGACCTCATAGAGGTCACTTCTTCGTTCTGTTGGGTGCTTTCAGCCAGATATTCTGAGTATATCGCATACCTCTCAGATAGTGACACCAAGAATAACTGAAAACCTTATTTCGCAACCAAGAATATTCGAAAAATACCCTGTTGACTGCTTTAACCTTGAATTGTCCAGAATATGCAGCAGGATTCTTCACTGTCCAATACCAACAGTTGTGTAGGTTGATTGTGTTACGAGACACCAATGGAGCCTCATGCATCTTAGCCTTGAACCCGTTTGATGTCACCGGAGCATCCGCCACATCATAATTCCACCGTGCTCTTCCACTTCCACCATCCAAGGATTTGTTTGTTATAGTCACATCAGAAACATTCATTGTATAGCTTTCGGATATTGAGCCTCCGGCACTAAATCCAGCACTTGGTACAATGCGGAGCGACCTTTAGCCTTGTCATGCCCTGGATACGTCGGGTAATATATGTACGTAATTGTCTGCGCCTTTGTCATGGAATGAATATCGTTTGAGCCACCGTTGATATTGGGCTCGCTTACAACAGCTTGTTTTTCTATCCATATGGCTACGGCATCTGCAAATAAACCATATGTGTAAGGCGTGTGCTCTTGGGAAAGATTGGCTTCTGCAAGCTCTGTCCTTGTGGTATCACCGTCCTCTGTGATTACCACTGACGATATTTGAGCCTCATCTGAGTCGTTCAGATCTTCGAGATGCATTTCTCCTCCCTTCTTATTGAAAGCATAAATATCATTGAAGTGCCCATTGCCATCATCGTCGTCATAGTCGTGCATAAGCGCATCTCCCAGTTTATATTTTTTTAGTCTTTCCATTGTGGCCTTCGACGGTTCAGTTATGGCTATTACGCCTCCTTTGTCATAAACCTGTTTCACTTTCTCCAACATATCGCCATCAATGGTCAAGGCGGTTTCATTGTCGAGAACCACCACCCTCACGCTATTGTCATTTATTGACACGTTCTTTGTCAGGCGGTTTACAAGAGCAGAACCTGCTTCCTTAAAATTGTTACCCAACACTGCCGTTGGCAAATTGAGCTTAACGGAAAGTTGATCGGTCTTTGGCAGGACTTCTCCTGTTGGTGCGTCAAGTTCTTCCCAAGATTCGCTATCATCAGAACATGAGCAACATAACGAAGTCAACATTACCAAACACAACACAGACTTTACAAAAAACTTCATTTTCATTCTTATATTATAGTTCATATTTTAAAGAATTAAATGATTAAAGAATTCACTGGCAGCCTTATCAAGATTTTCTGCCTATTTTAAGTTGAACGTAAATTTATTCTTATAGTCTCGATTCACACAGACCGTAGCCTTGCGCTGAGAAAGATTATACACCACCGACCACTGGGTATGGCTCGTAGGATTGCCCGGAGTTTCTGCCTGACTCACGCCATTGAGCAGATTCATGGCTCCTTCCTCAGACAACTGATTGTTGTTCTGCTTGATGACGAATTCCATCATGTCATAGCGGGTCTTGCCGTGGTTCGAGAGCTTCGGACCTTTATCAGAACATGCCATAGTTTCAGATACATAGAAGTTGCTGGCATAGCGCTTTTCTATCACCTCGCGGGTGTTTGGTAAGATGTCAGGATATTTAAAATAAGTCTTGCCATCCTCACCCGTATATTCATCGTCTATGTAAATCTTGCTCTGATGATCCTTGTCATACACGAATTCTACGATGGCATAACGGCCCGTGGCATCTGCCATGTAGAAATGATAGTTGCCGTCGTTATCCGGTATCCAGAGGTCATATCCGTCCAGAATCTTGAGAGCTTCATCCACAGTTCTGGCATGATCCAACATCATGCGCAAGGCAACGGTTGTAGTCAATTTCTTTCCCGTACTAGCCTGCTGGGTCGGTTTGCCGTCGAGATGGAGCACGGAAACGGCAAAGCCAGCCTCGTTCATACCGTCCATCAGGAGATATGGGAATGCCATGATATAGGATAGGTCTTGCGTCTTATTCTTCTCAAACTCAGCCTTGTTATATAGGATGTAATGCCAGAGATCCTGTCGGTAACCTATCCAGTAGGCATCCACCATACTGATGGATTTCAGTCCGCCTTCGGGTGCCGTGCGAACCAGGGCAGCTGCTATCGGTTCGTTATCATGGGAGTAATCAAAGTTGCGCCCCATCAGATAATCGCCCGTATCGGGTGTCGTCACGGCAAAGGCACTGCAGCCTGCATCCAGCTTAACCCGTGCCTTGAGCCAGGATGGCGTCTTGTCGCAGAGGGTTTTCAATACGGCACCAATCAGATGGGTGTTGTCGGTGAGATTGAATCCTGATATGGTAGGGAGTTTGTAATCCTCCGTATAGTCAAGATAGAAGAATCTTCCGCCTTTCAAGTCCTGGATAGACCTTACCATCTCCAGTTTCTTGGCATCGGTCAGCAGACTGGCCGGTACGTCCTGATAGTGAGCCTGGTTGTATACTTCTTCAGGGTCATCATCGCTGCACGAAGACACCATAACCATGAAGAAGGTAAAGCAGAAAGTTAAGCATGCAAACATTAGCCACTGAATGCGCTTGCTGTTGAAAGTATTGTTTCTTTTCATAATTAGTGATATTTAAGAGATGAATGATTCATTTTATTTTTCAATGCAAAAGTAATGGAAAATAAGGTTCGATATGGGAAAAAATAACCTGAAAAATACTGATTTTTTAGAAAAACGGGAAAAAATAACCTCAAAAGCCGTCAAAATCACAGATTTTTATTATCTTTGCACAATAATAAAGCAAAGCTAAGCAATGCAAGGTTATGCTAAGCAATTCATCTATCAATAATGAATATATCCCTACGGAGTATGAAAGCAAAGAACTCAATAAGAACCAAGTTACGCAGGTTGGAATTCTCCTTGCTGAAGAGGGAATCCAATTACCTCGATCGCCAGCGCCAGTGGCTTCTGGTATGTTTTGCCGTGATGCTTTATCTAGGCATCCTGTCTAATATCCTGGGGTTGTCGGGAGCCTTCGATCCATTTTTTACAGCATCTAACATCGTCTTTCTGGTAGTTGTGGTGTCCTCGTTCGCTGCCTATCTCTTGGGTAAGATAGGGGTGGTGAAAGGGATAACCTTCCTTGCAGTAGCAACCCAGGTTTTCATAGGCATGGATATTCTGTATAGTGCCTTCGTGCCTACATTGAAAGATAATACGATGGTAATTCTCATCAACATGCTCATTCTTGCCGGCAACATGTTTTTCTCGCTGGCAGCTTATCAGGCTCGTCTTACCCGCTGGCTGGTAGGCATAGCCTTGGGAGTTTATCTAGTCTGTGTGATAGTTACGGGCAATGAATCGCTGCGTAATTATTTCTTTATGATGCTGTTGATACTGCTGTTTATCAGTGTGCTGAGTCTGGGCATTGCCCGAAATGGCGAGTATCTGGTAAATGCCAATAAAATATTGCAGCGAGAAGAGAAGGAACTGCTCCAGGTGTTGAGAATCAACAAGAAGCAGATTAAGGCATACGTGGCATTGGCCAAGGAGCGGCATGATGTGAAGCAGACCGAGCATTTGCTGGATTTGCTGGGTGAGGCATCGCAGAAGAATGTGATAGATAATGTATTGCAGTATATTCAGACCCGGGAATTGAGCAAGCAGAATCTGGAGCGTGTTTTTCCGGAATTGAGTTCATCTGAAAGGGAAATCTGTTATCTCATCCTGCAGAATAAGAAGTTGAGTGAAATCGGAATCCTGCTCAATAAGACAGAATCCAATATCACCACCCAGCGTGGCAATATCCGAAAGAAGCTGGGGATGAATCCTTCTGATAATCTGCAGAAGGTATTGGAAAAGAGGATAAGGGAATGAAAGATTTTGCAGCAATAGATTTCGAAACGGCCAACCAGCAGCGTACAAGCGTCTGCTCGGTGGGCATCGTGATAGTGAGGGATGGTGAGATAGCAGACAGCTACTACAGCCTCATCAAGCCCGAGCCGGAGTATTACTCTTATTGGAACACCCGGGTTCACGGTCTAACCCTGGAAGACACGATGAATGCGGATGTCTTCCCGAAAGTCTGGGCAGAGATAGCGCCCAAGATAGAAGGTCTGCCCCTGGTTGCCCACAATGCCCCCTTCGACGAAGGCTGCCTCAAGGCAGTATTCCAGATGTATCAGATGGAATATCCCGACTACGAATTCCACTGCACCTGCCGTGCCTCCCGAAGAAAGCTGGGCACTCTCCTCCCCAACCATCAGCTCCAGACCGTAGCCGCCTATTGCGGTTACGACCTCACCCAGCACCACAATGCCTTGGCAGATGCCGAAGCCTGTGCCTGGATAGCAAGAGAGCTGCTATAAGCCAAATAGAGAAATTTGTGGTATTTTTACCACAAATTTCTCGTATTTTGTAGAGAATTTACCACAAATTTCGTATATTTGCACCAAAAATGCTAAAAAGCATTCAAATAAATGAATTAATAACAGAAGAAATATGGAATTATTGAAGCAATTATCCGACAATCTCATCAAACGTACAGACACCCGATACGTAAGATATATGTATCATCAGATTCCATGGAAGAATCGGATGACAGCCCTTGTGGGACCTCGTGGCGTGGGTAAGACCACACTCCTCTTGCAGTACATCAAGCAGAATCTCAAGTTGAAGGACACCCTATATGTGAGTGCCGAATCCATCTATTTCGCCAATCATACACTCTTTGAAACTGCCATGAAGTTCAATCAACTTGGCGGCAAGCATTTCTTTATCGACGAAATACATAAATATAAAGGATGGGCAACGGAGCTGAAGATGATATACGATAATCTGCCCGACCTGCAAGTAGTGTTTACAGGATCATCAGTGCTTGACATCTATCAGGGAACCGCCGACTTAAGCCGTCGTGTCCTCGTCTATAAAATGCAAGGTCTGTCGTTTAGAGAATATATTGGCATGAAACTCGGAATCGACCTACCAGCCTACACATTGGAGCAAATCGTTAATCATGAGGTAGAGTTGCCGATAGAGATAGACCATCCCCTATCCCTCTTCAACGAATATCTGCGCCAGGGTTACTATCCTTTTTATGAAGACGAGGGCTATAAGATGCGCTTAAACCAGGTAGTAAGCATGACGTTGGAAACCGACATTCCCCAATATGCCAACTACACAGTAACCATATCGAGGAAATTGAAGGAACTGATGCAGGTGATAGCAGACAGTGTGCCATTCAAGCCTAACATGAGCACCATCGCAACAACCATCAAGGCAGACCGCGGCTTGCTTCCCGACTACTTTGAACTTATGGAAAAGGCAGGTCTCATCGCCCAACTCCACGATTCAACAAAGGGAGTAAGAGGTCTGGGAAAGGTTGAAAAAGTATATCTCGACAATACAAACCTCTCTTTCGCCCTCACATCTGAAACTCCCGATATAGGAAATCAACGTGAGACCTTTTTCTTTAATCAGATGAGAGTGAACCATACCGTTTACAATTCTCCCATCTCTGATTTTCTGATAGACGGCAAGACCTTTGAGATAGGTGGCAAGAAAAAAGGTCAGAAGCAGATAACCGAGGCAGAAGAGGGATATATCGTAAAAGATGATATTGAAACTGGTTTCGGCAATATCATTCCTCTCTGGACATTCGGAATGAATTATTAGTCAGCAGCAGGAGGCTACAGAGACTAAACAGCAGACAAATGCTGAACAAGAAATCACAAGAGAGTTCTGTAGAGATCAATTGAGCTCATTTTGCAGACGACATATTTAAGAAATTAATAGGGAAAGCGTAGAATCCTGCTGGCTGTAATGCCAGCAGGACTCTACGCTTTTAAAATTATCGAAAATATCCATAAAAGAATGCTACAATCAACACACCACTTCCTCCATTCTCACCAACTTGCCAGCAACAAACTGCATGATGATTTTATGGAGCGTTGTACCTTGGCGCAGAGCCTCAACCCTTGGAGCCATGGCATATCGCTTGATCTGTTCCTCTGCCTCTTGCCATTGTACTTCTGTCTTAGAAAGTTTGCCATTCTCAGGCTTTGCCTCATAATCCTTCTTCGACAACACCTTCAGTTCCAATATATAACTATGTTTGGTTGCATAATGGGTAAGGTTTGGCAAAAGAAAAAAGTCACAATAACCATGATTCAATTCCAGCTCAGGAGCGGTATAATAGTAATTGTTCAAATTCAAATATGCCATGAAGAAACCTTGAAGATTGCGCTCCGACTCGATACCGTCACGAACAGATGAGACATCCTCATACGCCTTTGCCATTGCCTCCAAAGCATCACGCCACTTCCCCTCAAGAGCCATGTAAGTAAACAGTATCTTCATCTGATTTAAGTCCACAAACTTTTCCTCCTGATATTGTTCCAACAAATAGCCATAATACTGCTTACGAACATTATTGTTTGGAATACCCAATATCAGCATATCACCGAAGGTATCCTTTATGGTAAGCATACCATAATAGAACAGCAGACTGGTGAATGTTTGAGGATTAGTCAACCTACTGGCAGGGAATGTCTCTTCCAGGGTTGTCACAATCTGCCCCGTCTCAGCTATCGTACGGATGACACCCTTGCGGTCGCCATCCAACTTATCCAACTGAAGAAGTTTCTTCATTTTATTATAATCAGTCCTCGTGTTTGGATCTATCATCAGGTCAGGTGCCTGTCCATAGTCCATATAATTTCGGAGATAATAAATGACCATATCACAATTGAACACCTTGCTTTGAGTTTCCAGAGCTTTCTTGGAGAAACAATAGTTATCATACCAAGGCTTCATCTCGTCTATCATCACCTCGATATCACTTGTTGCAGGAATGTCCCCTACCTCTTTATAATAAGCAAACATCTTGCGTACTTCCTCCATGGAGAAGCCTAACATCTGATTGAATTCCGGCTTGGTAGAGATATGCCAGCCTATATTGAACCCACTCGTCACATCGTCTAAGGTAACAGGACTGACACCAGTGATGAAAATACGCTCAAACATGCCCTTGAACTTCTTGAAGACATCACGATAGAAGCCGTCGGCATGGGTGATTGCCCAATATACATTCTCCCCCTGCTCATTGAGCACGGTATTGGTGAAATTGTCGTATTCATCGATTATCAGATAGAGAGGAATGCTCTTGGCTGCTGTCTCATCTTGAAGCAAAGCCAGTTTCTCCGTAGCAGAATCAGACTTAAAGAACTTCTCCTTTATATCTGCTGGATAAAACTCTTGGTAAACACGCATGAAGCCATCCAATTTGACACGCATATATATATCGAAGTTTTCTTCCAACTTGTCAATACTACCGCCTACATACGAGAAATCAAGGTGAAGAACCTGATACCTTCCCTGTAAGGGAGTAGGATGCTTACCTACCCATAAATCACCGAAAAGAGTTTGGAATTTCTCTTTTTTGCTACAGTCATAGTAAGCATGGAGCATACTCAGGAATATGCTCTTACCGAACCGACGTGGACGGATGAAGATGATGTTGCTAGGCTGGTTTTCCAACAAAGGCAGATACATCGTCTTATCCACATAATATTGATTTTGTTCTATAACAGCCTCAAAGTCATTGATACCGTAAGGCAAACGTTTCACATTCTGCTTCATAATTGCTCCTTTTCTAGTTGAGTAAGTGGTTACGACAGAAATCTATCAGATATAGCCAATATCCTACTTCATTCTGTCTCAGGCACACTATTTTGTGCAAAGATAGACAAAAAGTACGAACCTCGCAAGAGATTTCGTACTTTTTATATGTTTTTATTGATACATTGCGTAGAATTCCTGCACCTTGTTATAGAGCATAGAAGCATGGAGAAGACCATTTCTCCATTCGTCAGGAATATGGCATATTCCAAATTTAGTACCCAGGATAGCCCCTGCTACTGCAGCATTGGTATCCGCATCTCCTCCTGATAAAACAATCTTCAGAATACCCTCTTTATACGAGGTTGCATGCCAATAAGCCCATAGGGCTGCCCCTAAAGTTCTGAGCGTATATCCCATACTCTTTTCATCATCCAGACACAAAGAATCCAGACCTTCATGATATGCCAAGTCAACAAATGGAACGATTCGTTCATCATATTGTTTGGCAATGCCAATCACCTCTTCATAATCCAATATTCTGTCTTCAAAGACAAGAGCATGTATGATAGAAGAAACGATAACGCAAGAGCCCACACAGCGAGGATCATAATGAGTTAGCTTACAGATATCCTCAGCATTACTAGTCACATTGTCCTTCATAAGCCCTACCACCGAAGTTCTCATGACAGCCCCATTAGCTGCAGCTTTTTTCTTTCCCATCTTCCAGATAATCTCTGCAGCCTTCTGTGGATTCGAAGTATAGTCGCCAAGAGCCATTACATTATAGGTATGCCGGCCAATTCCCATGCCTCCGTTCATCATCCATTCCTTAAACCTTCTGGCAATATCAAGAGAATCTACCTTTTGACAAGCCACAAAGGAATCTAAGATGCATAGCATCATATCGGTATCATCAGTCCAGTCGCCTCTTTGCCAACGACGACGATGATCATCCTGCACGATTTGTGAATAGTCCTCTATCCCATTAGGATAGAAACGATCCACCTCTTGCCTGGACATAAACTCCGTGCTCAGTCCCAAGGCATCTCCTACAGCTTGCCCGAAGATGGTACCGAGGAATCTTTCTCTTATAATTTCATTTTCCATATTTTTTCTATTCATACAACCAACCAATCGTAAAGTCATCCCTATCTGGCAATAGTGCTGTACCGATTACACAACTTCACTTTTTTAACGACAACACTTATTCCCTTTTATGCTCCTTCAGATACAAATTAAACTCATTAAGAATCTGACGAAGATTATCATCAAGCACATTATTATATACACAACAAGCCAGTTCTTTTGGCATTTCCATCCCTCTTGTAGCAACAGCTATTCCTCCAGCCATACACGCCATAGTATCTGCATCACCACCAAGAGAGATGGCATTACGGATAGCAGAAGTATAACTATCTGCTTCGAGATATGAGATGATAGATTCAGGAACACTCGACTGACAACTAACCCTAAATCCATAATCGGGACGTATTTCTACAAGAGTACGGTGAAGATTGTACCCTTCAAAATGAGCCTCAACGTAATCGCATATTTGCTTCTTGTCTTTTCCTTGACGAGCCAGGAAGATACAAGCAGCTATAGCCTGCGCCCCCTTGATCCCTTCAGGATGATTATGAGTCACCTCTGCAGAAATCTTAGCAAGCTGTAAAGCCTCATCCAATGTCTTGGCATAAAAGCCACATGGGCTTACTCGCATGGCAGAACCGTTGCCATAGCTGTTATACGGTTCCGTTTTTCTACTAATAATCCACCGCAAGAACTTCTTCCCATAGCCAACAAACATATACTTCCGTCCCAATTCTTTCATACACTCCACGAGCTTCTCATGAGTATGTTCAGGATCAATCGTCAGCCATTTTGCAACAGCCAAGGTCATAACCGTATCATCCGTAAAACGAGGCTCTTTGTATATATCGAAGTCCCCATGCTTCACTGGATGAAATTCATACGCAGCCCCGAAGCAATCGCCAGCGATTGCTCCAATGATACCAGTTGTAGGAAAGGGCAACTCTTCCCTTTTAGTCTTGTGCTTTCCCATTTTACGAAAGAGTGCACTCCATAAATCCGAGAAATTCTTTAATAACACCATGATTATTTTCCAAATAATGCCTTCAGAACCATCTTACCAATTTTTCTTTCCAATCCTGCCTTTGAGGTTGGAATACCTGTCTCACGAGCAAACTTTTGTTTTGCTTGCGTGATACCTAAAGCCCGATTTAAGGAGAATGACACTCCTGGTATTTTAAACTTAGACATATCTTTATAAATTTTAGAAATTGATAAAAAAGAGTTGCGCCTTCTATCTTAAAGAATAACGCAACTCCTTCTATTTTATTTTAGATTTTCTTTAGCAAACTCCAAATTTCACGAATCCAAAGTACAAGTGAAGAACCAACGATGATGATTACCCAATCCTCAAACTTCAGACCAGTTACATTGAAGAAATTCTGCAAACCAGGAATCTCTACCATAGCAATCTGACCAGCCAAAATGATAGCTGCAATAATCAACAAGCCCTTGCATCCCTTGAAATGAAGCGCACTCTTACCTGTCTCAAATGCTCTTGCACAGAAGAGATAGAAGAAGTGAGTCATCACGAAGATGGTGAAGAATAAGGTCAACTCGTAAGGAGTAAGACCATCAGATGCACCTAACTGAACGTTGAGTAAATCTGTTAACTGCGTAATATTCGAATGCTCAAAGACATAAAGTAATACAAGCAGCAACACAAAGAAGAATCCACCTACGCCCAAGATGTTCTGATACATCGCCTTATTCAGGATAAAGGCATTTCTATCTCTTGGCTTATCTTTCATCACGCTCTCTGATGGAGGCAAAGATGCCAATGCCATTGCAGCAAAAGTATCCATAATCAAGTTTACCCAAAGCATCTGAGTTACGGTAAGTGGACTTTCCTCCCCCATAAAGGCGCCAAAAAGAACGATAAAGCAAGCAGCCACATTCACAGTCAACTGGAAGAGCAAGAAACGTTGGATATTCTGATAGAGTGAACGTCCCCACATCACCGCCTTACCAATACTACTAAATGAGTTATCGATAATGGTAATATCAGATGCCTCCTTTGCTACAGAAGTACCATCACCCATAGACAAGCCAACATGAGCAGCCTTCAAAGCAGGGGCATCGTTGGTTCCGTCACCAGTAACAGCAACGACTTGGTTCTTCCTTTGCAAAGCCTCAACTAATCGTTTTTTATCCATAGGACGAGCACGAGAGATTATCTTCAAATCTAAGACTCTCTTATCCAACTCTTCGTCAGAAAGAGCAGCAAACTCTGGACCAGTAATAATATTCTTATCACCATCCTTTGCTGTCCACAGACCAATTTGGCGACCTATTTCCTTAGCTGTACCAGGAGTATCACCAGTAACAATCTTCACATTGATACCGGCATTCATACATTCTGCAACGGCTGCAGGAACATCCTGACGAACAGGGTCGCTGATAGCAACAACACCCATAAAGGTTAAATTATCAGCCACAACCTTACCATCCTTGAATACGTCAGCCTTACTATCAATTATTTGATAAGCGAAGCCGAGGGTACGCATAGCTTGGTTCTGATATTCAACCAACTGATTCTCAATATCAGTTTTAGAAACATTGTTCTCGATATTCTTGCACAAACCACTTACAATTTCAGGTGCACCCTTGACATAGAGAATTGTCTTGCCTTCAAACAATGAAGACTTAACGATTGTTGCCATATACTTACGCTCTGTAGAGAAAGGCAACTCCTCCAAAACCTCAGCAGACTCACGTAGATTCAGATAATCAACGCCAGCCTTCTTGAGCCAAAGAAGCAAAGCGCCCTCCGTAGGATTACCCAATACTTTTACAGCCTCAACATCTGAATAATCCAAAGAAGCAGTTGAATTGACAGCGATACCTTCCTCAATCAACAGACTATCCTTATCATTACCCAAACTCAGAGCTGATAGACCATAGAAATTGGTATCATACACTTGCATCTGATTCTGAGTCAAAGTACCAGTTTTATCGGTACAGATAACTGTCGTAGCACCCATTGTCTCACAAGCATGCATTTTACGAACTAAGTTATTAGTCTTCATCATTCGAGTCATACTATAAGCCAAGCTCAGAGTAACAGCCATTGGCAAACCTTCTGGTACCGCAACAACGACAAGAGTCACAGCAATCATCAAGGTATCCAACGTGTATGTAATCAACTTAGCAATTTGTTCACCTGGCATCAAAGTATCATGGAAATAGACTACCATACCCATCAATATCACGAAATAGCCAATGATTGATGGAACAACAGCTTTCCAACTCCAGTCGTCAAACTTTTTTATAACCATCCAGAAGAAGATGCCCGTAGGAACCGCCAATGTCAAAACAATAGGACTCCAACCGAAGAACACCATCAGTTTGAGAACGATAATAAGCGCAGCGAAAATATAACTCAACTTGGTTATCAAGTCTGCCAATCCATCCAACTGTTCATTTAAAGGTGTGCGAACACTATCATCTATCTGTGCTGCCTCAAAGACTTTACCATTTTCCGTTTTGTCGCCAACTGCCAAAACTTTGAAAATACCATGACCTTCCATCACCTTTGTACCACGCATCACATGGTTAGAAGGGAATGTTGCATCCTTATCAAACTCCTGTTCATGAATTGTTTTATGGCAAATAGGCTCACCAGTCAAAGAAGACTCATCAACATTCAAGGTAACCGCCTCTAAAAGTTCACCATCAGCAGGAATCTCCTCACCTGTATTCAACACGACAATATCACCAACAACGACATCTTTCTTCTTGATAGAAGTTGTGTTCCCATTCCGAATTACTTCTACCATTTCGTCGTCATTAACTTGGTTGAGAACCGAGAACTGCTTATCAGCCTTTAACTCAAAGATAAAGGCGATACCAGTGGCAAGCAAGATAGCCACAAAAATACCAACTGGCTCAAAGAATGTCTCTGCACCTTCATGCAATCCCCAAAACTCATAGCAAGAAATGCCGATTGACAACACTCCGGCTATCAGCAAAATGATAATCAGAGGGTCGCCAAACTTCTCTAGGAATTGTTTCCATAAAGGTTCTTTCTCTGGTGGTGTCAAGACATTGGCACCATGTTTACTACGGCTTTCGAGCACTTGGGCATCGGTCAAGCCTGTGTAATGATGTTTTTGTTCCATAATATAATTGTTTATTATTTGATTTTCTGTTTATGTGTTATACGTAACACTTTCTTCGTATTGTCCATCTCTATCTTTCCCAATTTACTCTAATTATCAAGGAACGTTTAAATCAAACTTTAGCTTTTGCCTCTTCTTCTAATCTCAGTCTATCATACTCCTCTTTAAAGCTACGTTGAACATCAAAGAAACCAGTAAGCATTGCAGCCATATAGTTTTCTATCTGAGGAATTTGAGGAATAAGCAAGCATTGCCGTTTTGTATGAACAGCAAACTTTTGACCCTTCTCGTCTATAGAATACATCAATGTCAAGTTTTGTCTAACATTGATATTATTTATAGCTTTACGTACACGGCTCACATCATCGAGGTCATCCAAGTCAACAGTACCCCACCATGTATCCCAAATTGTTATCATGAGACCATTCTCCCAAGTATCTACACTAAAGTTTTCTCCTTGATATGTGAAATACATATTATACTCATTTTCCTCATCAAACTGAACATCACAGTTTAACTTACGCAAGACTTCGGCACAAAGGTCTCGTGTACTTATATTTTGATTTTCTTCCATATTATTATTGTTTAAAGGTAAAACTTCAGACCCAACAGACATATTCGGAGCGTTAGCTATACGATCCATTTCCTGTTCTTCTCTGTATTTCTTATTTTTGTAGTACAAGAAATAACAGAACAAAACTACCACTACAAGTATTGATAAAAATTCAACCATAATACTATAATTTACGTTACTTTTACATTAAAATTCAGTACCATATAGCTACCCCACCATGATGCGAACAGGTACCCCTTCTATTTTGGCTAAAGCTATATGTACCATCTCTACAAAGAGCTGTAGCCCCAGCAGGTTTAGAATTGTACATTGTCGGTGACTGAACACGATTACCATACTTATTCGTATAATATCGGGCTCTATTTGAACGTACTCTACTAGAGGTATTATAGGATGTGATTTTACGTCTAGAGATATTTGGCTTATATTTGTGAGAGACAGGATTCTTTGATAAATATTTAGTTGAAACATAACCTACATACCCATTATACTCCACAAAGACCCAAGAGCAATTACAATCTTCATCTATAGTTACTGCTGTCCCTTTAGGTATAACCGTCAGAACATACGAATGCGCATTTGCCTCATACCGCAAATTAAGATTATTAGTAACATACTTTGTAAATCCAAAGCTATTCGTACAAAAAGACAACAGCAATGCTATAACATAATACAAAAAACTCTTATTCATATTATAAAGATATTTAATCAAATAAATACCGTATTAATCATTTTCAAACTCGGTTTCATTTATAGCTATTGTTTGGAAATTGTTTTTTGCAGAACCATCAATAACATTTATTTCTAGTTTGTAGTTAACAATCTGAGTAGAATTTTTCATACCAAAGTCAAAAATATTTGTGCTTTTCTCATAAAAAGCATTCTTGGTAAATTTTCCTAAAGTATGATTCCCCTCAGTTTTTACCATCCAATCATTACCATATGCCAACTTTAGATAATATTTTCCTTGTGGTATTTCATTGACTGTCACAGTCTGACCTTCTGGAACAAATATATAACGAATACATTTGTGCTCTTTCAGACTCATAATTTTGACCGCTACACTAAAGCCATTCCCTATAGTTATATCAAAATAGTTATCTTGCAAGCCATATACAGGTTTTATACCCATAGACTCATCAAAATCGCCACCTTCTGGTGTAGATAACTCCCATCCATTTGACATCATAGTTTCTTGAACAGGAGTTACAACATTATTGTCACCTTGCTTTTCTTTTCCTACTAGTGAGCAAGAAGACAATAATGCCAAAACATATATAAAGAACAACAACTTTTTCATCATACTATAAGAATTCATGATAAATCATTAAAACCAACATCAACACAGCAATGATACGACTCAACAAACGCCAAGCCTTACGATCATTTTTGTTTTTAACATGTCCATCTACAAAAAGAGGGACAACAAACCACAGCACAATTGCTAATACTATATATAGTATCATTGTCATTTAGATTATGGGCAGGTGGTTATATAGTCTAACCATCTGCCCTAATTAAAAAATCTGATCCAATTTAGTGTACAAGACCATTACGGTACATTTCATTTACCTTTCCTTGGATCTCTGCATAATCATTACCTAACTTCTGCTTTCTAACAGAACCATTTCCGTAGATACCTCGAATCACTTGCTTAGCCTTAGCCTCAACAGAACCCATTGAAGAACTTTCTGTATTAGACTCTTGCTGTGACTTTACATTTGTATCAACAGGTACGGATACCTTAGATTGCATTCCGTCTTTTTTGTCTTCAGTTTCTTTATTGTTAGATTCTTCATTAGAACCAACACTTGAATTCTCTTTTTTGAGAGTATCGGCTATAGTTGAATCCTTTTGAACTGAATCTTTTGTCAAAGAATCTGAGACTATAGTCTGCTGACCATTACCATGTTGGGACTGCTTATAATAATACCCCATGCCAAGAACCAAGACTAGTACCAGCCCAATTAAAAAAAAGTAGTAGAATCTTTTTTTTGATGTGGAGGTATGTTCTGGCTTATCAAAGTCTTCTGGGCTAAATAACTTTTTATTTTCAACCATATTATATTAATTAAAGACTTCTGTAGCTAAAAACATCATACCTCCAGTATAGCCATCTGCCATTGGTTCAAAATTCCATATCATAGTAGACTCATCGTATGAAACTTCACCAAAACAAACGACATCCTTACCAGGAAACTGTTGAGCTAATTTATACTCAGCAATAAGTTCATCTGTATCAGCATCATAAATACTAACTACAGGATCATGAGCATCTGCAAATGTTTCACCTTTTTGGATTCTATCTTTTGCAACTGCAGCAGCAAATACTATTTTTGGATATTTATGTACATCGACTTCTTCAAGAAGTACATGCATAGTTTCACCACACTCTTCATCAGCATCATCATCTGCCATATCATCCCATGATCCAATAACAGAACCATCAGAAGAAATTGGCAAAGTTGATTCCATCCATTTACGTGGATTCTTATAATTACCGCCATCTTGTGCCCAAGTACTAACCTTTCCTTCCAACGGATTAAAGTCAGGATCATTAAACTCCTTAGTTGTTTTCCAACGCAACTGTGAGTTGAAATAAACAAGATCAGCCTTGTCATGAATCAAATTATCTTCACCCAACAAGAATGCACAAACATCCAAATCCGTTCCTAACCAAGTCAGATCAATACGCAAAGCTTTCAAGTCTTGCTTATCAAACACTAACTGATCTCCGATATTAATAGTCTTATCAAAATCGGAATCTGAAAAAAGTTTCTTTGCCATAATAATTATTTTTTACGTTTAACTTTTGGAAATTTTCTGTTTATTTGTATTGTATTATCCACATTTTTACCCTCATCTGAAAGAACTTGTTCTTTCTTACTTACAGGTCGTTTTGGCCGTGGAAAATTACAACGTTCCTTATTTATACTTATATCCGTTTCTGGTCTTGGAATTAAAGTTCTTTCACTGCATGCTGTTTTAGAGATGCCATTCGATTGAGAATGAAGAGGATAACTAACTTTAGTGCGACCAGTTTTTTTTGTTCCTGATTCTTTCGAACTATTCTTTGTAAATATCAATTGCCTACGCGCAAATTGTATGCTTTTATTATTTCCCGCCACCGTTTTCAGCTCAGGATTGTCAGCCACAATTTGTACTAAAGATGCCCAATTTTCATTTTCAAAGGCTTCGTCAAAGGCTATCTGTACAGCAGAAAGTCTAAGCTTCTTTTCTGCACTACGAATTATATCCTCAACCGAATTATCCTTATCGCAAGTCAGAAGTTTCTTACCGACTTCAATAACATCCTTCCAATTTTCTGCAGAAAGAGCGCCATTAAACTTCTCTTTCAGTTCTCTAATTTGTTCTTGTTTTTGTTCGTACTCTTTCTGTTTTCTTATCAAATCATTTTCTCTACCTTTCCAACTCTTGCTATTATCAATATCTAAAACTTGTAATTGTTCACACAAATCCAATGCAGAATTAAATTCGTTATTAGATATGGCAACAGAATACCGTTTTATCAATAGAGACACTTGTTCCTTTTGACTTTCTTGTTGACTCTGAATTTTTACAATCTTGTCTTCTATTTGATTATTATGTCCATCAATAGATTGGGCTTTTCTGAGTTCCTCCAAAGCCTCATTGTACGATTTTTGAGCCAAGAACAAATCAGCACGAGTCAAATACTCTTTAACTTGTACTATATCATCTAAAGCCTTACGGGCTTTATCATGTATTAGCTTTGCCTGTTCGGAAGAAGGCATCAAATTGAGAGCTGCATCACTTTGGGATAATGCATCTTGGTATTCATGCTTTTTTAAACTAACCTCAGCACGTTGTATAATGCTGTTGTATTGTTGTTGTCTAACTTTCTGCTCAGACAAAAGACGAGTAGCCTCTTCCTTCTTCGCCATAGCTTCTTTATCTTCAGGACGATGCGTTAAAGCTATTTTTGTCCAATCTAACATTTGGGCAAAATTTTGCTTTTTTTCAAAAGCAGCAACCTTTTCCATGGCCTCATTATATCTAAGCTCAGCCTCTCGCACTTCCTTATCTTTTTCCTGCTGTTCCTGGTTTCTACGCTTAGCTTCGTCCATACGGTCTTTTTCCTCTTTAGCCCTTTGCTTACGAACCAATTCCAACTCACCATTAGCCATGACTGCCTTTGTCTCCGCAGAAAATTGAGAACAATCAATAACGGAATAAACACCTATTATATTAGGCAGTTCCGTTTCTCTATAGAATAGATAATTTTCATCATCTAGCATATAATATGAGCGAATCGATTCCAAGAACTGCTTGTTAGTGAAAGTATTTCCAAGAAAGACCACACCTCGCACTTCATTATTGTTGACCTTAGACTTTTTCACAAAACTATCTATTTCACGAACAACATCATCAACAATAACATGTGTTCTTGAATCAATATCATTCTTCAAGACCATCACAGCATATTGATTTGTCATTCCCGAGAGCGAGATATTATTGAGACTAATAGGACGTCCATTTTTTGCATTATCCAATTTTACAAGCCAATTATCTATTTCGGGTTCTAGTCTCAGATATTCTTTTTCAAGATCTGAAGAAGATGACAAAAAATTGGTGCGTTGATTGATGCAACCGACAACATTCTCCAACAATGCTCGACTTCTCAAATCTCGACCATAACCATCTAAAACCATCTCATTTTGAAGCACACAATCTTTTTCTTGTTTCTTAAACAAAGATACATGAAGATTTTCATTACAAGCATTCAATACTAAGATAAAGCCATCATCTTTCAGTTTATTGTTTCTAACAGAATGCTCCAATGTCAAGTGCTCAATACGAGCAACAGATTCTTTCACATAGAAATGGTTTTGCCCCAATACTTTTGTCAAAAACAGGAAACGAGCATCATCACTAATATCCTTAGAAAAGGAAACATAAGTTTCAACCGTTTCCGTCTCCGTCATATCCATAGACTCTCTCAAAGAAGCCAAAATTCTTGAAGCTTTAAAAATATCACATAATTCTTGCTTTCTATTGTAATACAAGAAATGTGAATCACTTTGGGTCATCTTCGAGAATATATCCCCATAATAATGAGGCTCATTATTGCGATAATGAGATTGATTGTCTTTTCCATACACTATCTCATTATTGGTAGTATCTTCATAGAAATACAGCCAATAACGGTCCTCCTTATTATCAGGGATGACAAGACGAGGTACACCATCGGTGCAAACGGCTCCGATGATGTACCATTTATCTATATATAGTGTAAGTTCCTTCATTTTATTGATCAAAAACTTTCTTTATTAAAGTATCTAAGAAGCAAACGCCCTCTGCTATAATCAAAGGTTGGTGATAATGGAAGCTGCCATCCTCACTATTTCTTGCCTTTCGATACTCTGTATCATTATTACAAATATAGCTAGCTATGCGATTAGGCAAGTCAGCCAAATCACTTCTCAATGCATTATCTGCCTGCGGATACAAATGAGTTTTTACACTGACAAAATCCAAGAAGATATTCATAAACTTCTCGAAATTCTCTATGCCTGAGAAATCAAAATTGTTCATTTCATTTGCAAAATAATCCCCAGTCAACTCATCTTCTGCTTGCAGCTCTTTGGGGGCACCATTAGCCATAATATATTTGACCCCAGACTCACCACAGATATCAGATTCTGAAGAAAAAGTCTTCTTTTCCAACTCTTTTGGATCACAAAGTCCTTTGGCAACTTCAGCTTTGTTATCTTCTGCTATCTCATCACGATAAACAACATCTAGTTCTTTACCAACTACCAATCTAACACCTGCATTAAGACAATCTGCATAGTATTCTCTTGTTGCACGTACTCCCGCTGAATTTATCAACCAGTGGAAAAGTCTTCCACCCTTACCAAAAGATAGTACATCAACTCTAGAAACACGTTCCAAATGCTCAGCTTTAATTGTTTTACCAATCAACATCCCAGAATAGTACAACAGCATGCCTGTTACATAAGCTGGTATCGTAAATACAAATTTTGCATTTACATCTATCGAGCTATAGAACTCCTCATAATCTTCTGTCGTTTTTAACTGGTCAAAGATACTATTCAAGAAATACGGTGCCTTTGAAGGCTCTGTTAATATTTCTTTTATGTTCGACACATACACATTGGTCTTATGCCCTTCATGGAAAGACAACAATGCCTGTCTGAACGTATCAGACTTAATAACAGCGTTGAAAAATACTCCTGCTGCTAAACGAACAGAACTTTCTCTATAAAGCGTTGCTTTATTTCCATTATCAGAATCCTTGGCAAGCAAAAGTATATCACTGGTGCTACCACCAACATCAATACCCAAGAACATATTGTTGCTATTGAGTCCGAAATTCTGCGAGAGAGCATAAGAGCATACAGCCTCAGCTTCCGTAACAGCATTCTGATGATATGCCAAAGTCGTCTTAGCACCAACTATTGGAGTTAACTTACAGAGACTATTGTAAATCTTATCCAATTCATTGATGTCTGCCTCCATCATCGAACCAGGACAACTCCACTCCAACATTGTAGGCTTTATCTTATTAGTATAAAGATAAGCACATGTTTGCAACCATATAGATTTCAAAAAAGCGCCCTTCTTTTGCTTACCTTTATCATCGTCCAACCACTTCATATTATAATGCAAGATACCAGCTTGGGTTGTAATCTCATATTGATCCATTTTCTTTACTAGAACATTTGGACGGTTTACTGGAACACCACCTGCGACTTCTAAAGATTCATTATAACAATTATAGCGATTATCATGCTCATGAAGCCATGACTTTGTCTGTCCATTATTCGAAGAGTAATTCGTAAAGAATAACAATTCATTATTTTCCGCTATTGCTTTCGGGTCATTATTCTCCCGTCCAACTAATACAGAGCGGTAGTTTTCAAAATGAACAGGAGTAGCACCTTTGTTGTCTTCATTATAATAGACACAAGTATTGTTACTACCAAAGTCGATGCCGACTGTGGCAGTTCCCCTCATTTCGAAAGCTGTTCTATCCTCAATAACTTGAGGTCTAAAAATCAAGAAGCCAGCATGTACTTCCTTGCCTGTATCTTTAACAGAAACAGAAAGACCTGCTAAAGGTTTGTCTGCCCCTACGATATTATACTTAGGCAAGTTTTCACCTTGCCCTGCAGGATAAGTAACTAACTTTTTTACATCCACAAGTTTTTCTTGATCTGGAGCTGGTTCATAATCTCCTGTCCAAAACTCTCCATCAATATTTTTCAAGAACTCACCACCCCATTTAAATATAGGCAAGAATTGCTCCTTGGCATCAGCAGTGAACTCTGAGTACAGATAATACTTATTCCATTTTTCTGAAACGAAGTTTGGCCACATAATAACTCTTCCTTGATCGGTAATCCAATCAATTTCATACTCGCGAGTATTTAAAGTAACCTTTTGACCATCGATTTCTACAACCAATGTTACAGCCAACTGACCTGCATCGGTAATAACTCCAGACAAAGATGTATTACTACCTTCAGAATAGCCCAACAAACCTGAAAGACTATTTTTGAAGATATCTACTCCTTTTTCTGACAAAGGTAAAGAAAAATAGCTAACACTACCATCCTTCAAATCCTTGACAGACAAATAAAAGACTGGAGCATCTGAAAGTTTAGGTCTTGCCGCAGCATCTTCTTGAAATCCTATTACATACTTATCCTCACTCAATAACTTTTGGATATCACCAATTAACTGATACTCTCCATTATTAGTATAAGTAAAGGTATAATCAGGCTTCAAATAAACTGGCACATTACTATCAAACAAGATTGAGAATGGACATTCTAAGTTTGAATATTTTGCAATAGGTCCCTTGTCACGAAGGTTATTGCCACCGCGACTTAATAATTTTTGCTCCCAATTACGACTCATATCCTTAAATCCATTCAAATCTACGTTGGGTTTATTACCGCGTTGAGAATTTATCTTCTTCTCAAAATCGGCAAGATTCCCATTAAGATTCTTAACAAAAAGATATACCTTTTGTACTTGTTCTGGATCCAAGTAATTAGTAGGATCTTCAAACTTACCGTCTCTATACCAATTTATATCACTGGCATCACTTCCTAAATTATCATATGAAATGCCAGCAAAGACACCTGTTAAAGGTGAAGTACCACCAACAAGATGATTCCTGTAATAAATCAGTTGAATGAATGGCTGAGTAGCTGGATCTTTTTGTAGTAAGTCTTGGTTACTCCATACATCTTTGTCTTCAAACAGCATTCTTCCAAAGGCAGACGCTATATCATAATCATCGCCCCTCGCATCCATAACGACAGGTTGGGAAAATCGGATTCTATCAGGATACAAAGCAATTACAGCTAACAACCCTTTCCATTCTCCCAACAACAACTCATAATACTGTTGCAACCCCGACTTTTGAATATTCGGATCAGGAGCTGCTAAAGTCTGCAGAGCAAACTTAAACAACTTAGCACGCGCCCATGGAGTTGGGACACCAGAAATTAAACTTCCTAATTTATCTGCAGATAAATTCTCTAAGATTTTTCCAGTTTCAATTCCTTGAATATAAGAACGAGCCATAGTTAACTCATTCCATTGTCCTTGAGTTCCTGTAGTTATATCCGTATAACTTTTTATCAACAATGCTTTTGACATATTATAGCCCTTTCTTATTTGAAATTATAAAGTGAAGACAATGTATCGTAAATTAACTTATTAAGTTGTTCACCATTATTCGTTATATTTTTCCAAGAGGAATCTTTATCACGTGTAAGCAAGAACTGCTTCTTGAAAGAATCAAACTTTGAACCAAAAATACCTGTAGAATAATGATTATCTTTGCCAATTCCCTCTGTTCTATATAAGTTCTTGTTCCAAGACAACTTCATTAAACTCTTCAAATCGGATGGAGAGAAAAGACTTGCATTAAACAAGAAATTATCGCCTCCACCTGCTGAACGATGAATCTGCTTTAACCATCCCTCAGAAAGAGTCCCATTAGCATTTACCCTAACAAAGAACAAATTGAAATATTCTTTCAAAGCCAGCACCTGATTTACATTAATATCCAAAAACTCTTGGATTTCCTTTACACCACCAGAACGAACACTTTCTACGAAATCATCCGTTCCATTGCAGAACAACGAAAATGCGATCAATAGGCCAAACTTTTTGGCAAACTCCTCAGCTCTTTGTTGTCCCACAAAATCTTGGAAGTCAAATTTTCCATTATCATTTATGGCACAATACTCATAATCAGTCTTAACATTTTGCTTATTGACTGCCAATACACTTTCATCCTCATTATAGAAACTTAACGCAGAAGAAGCTGCTAAAAGTTCAATATAATGAGAATCATTTTTCTGTTTTTCTCCACCGGTGATGGTCTCCGAAATATTATCTCTGTCTTTAGCCATCGGATCCCAGCTCAAGCTATCAGTGCCCATCATATAAAACTTCTGGTAAGTACTTTTTACCGTTGAATCATCCTCATAAAACATCATAGCGACCTGTGAATTAAGAGCAAACTTATCACTTGTAGCTATTACTTTTTGGTTGGCCAACTCGTTGCTAGAAGGTGCCTTGAATGAAAAATAGGCTGTCAACAATGTTGATCCGAAATACGCACTCTTCAAAACATTAACGGCCCCATTTGTCATAATTTCAGCAGCTTTTGATATAGCTTGGGGTATAATAGGTATAGAAGAGGCACCTGTGCCGCCAAAAACAGACCCTAAGATAACCACTCTAGGATTACCCGTTTGAGCCTGTTTTGCCAATTCTCCCAAAAAAGACTTTAAGTCATTATTTGTCGGTGACTTTGCTGCTTCAATGATGGAATGGTACATCATCATAGAACCTAAATGGGTTTGGGCACGATAGCCATGGCGGAGATTAAAATCTTCAACATTTTTTGCCAAAACGAGATCAGCTAAATCTGTTTCTTCATTATGATTATACTGAGTATTACTATAATCAAAAACAGCTTTAAAAGTACTTTTATGCTCATAATTAGGACTAAACTCATAGTACTTTATATTAGCAGAAAAAAATGTATCTTGTAAAGCAACACGTGAGGAAGCCTCCACACCTTTTGCTTTGACATACGCCTCCTTAACTTCTTTCAGACGAGAGAAGTTTCCATTATTTTTATCAGTATCCAAAGCTAACAAATGAATATCTGTATTGTCAAACATTCCCATGGCACAAAGATGAATCAATGATTCTATACACCTCATACCTGTACCACCGATACCTAATACAAAAAACTGCTTTGCCATAATCCTTATTTATTACGTTGTTTGCCTAATATTGAACCAAACTTTGCCTGACGAAATAGCGTTGCCATAATAAGCAAGCTAATACCAAAATAGCACAAAAGCACAACAAACAAACACAGCAAATTGGTTTGTGAATACATGTGCTTAAAGCCAACATTGACAATACGATGAACGTTAACTACGTCATTATAAATCCAAAATCCGAATCCAGCGACGAAACCAATAATCACCCACCAAACTCTTCTTTTGATATATGACTTATCATTTCCTCCTTGCCAAGCTATCATGTTTGACACTAAATAAGCAATCACAATGGCAATAACACACACTGCAATTGCATAAATCCATGTTGAATTTTGCAAATCTTGCAATTGATTTAATGTAGCAATCTGTCTCATATTCTTAGCTATTTTTCATTACTCTTAATATAAATCGTATAAATTAAAGCATTATCCATCATCTTCTTGATAGATGGATCAGTTAAGCATTGCTTAATACTTTCTGCAACAGAACTATTCATCTGTCCAGGTACATCTATAGATTGAAAATCAAACATTGACGAATAGTTATCAAAGACATAGTCCACACCATTTACACAAATATCCACTTTTGTATAATTGTACGGAGAACCATCAAGACATACATCATTAAAGGCAGGGTCTAAAGAAATATTGACCAAGCTATGAGCCTTAAATTCTTTCTCGTCCAAAGCAAAGAAATTTGTTGTTTCTTGCAAAGGACTTTGCATTTTCACAGCTTTTAAGCCTGCAACTTTATTGCCATAGAATTCTGCATAAGGCTCATTGATATCATAAACCTTTAATGCTATATCTTTAATTCTAAAACAGCCAAAAGAGTTTCTATCAATTTTCAATCCTGAAATTACAGGCTTACCAGTTGGCAAAGGATTTCCTTTCTCATCCACATTTGTATTTAGATAGATGTTTTGGATACTATTCCAATCAATACTCCAGTTTTGAATTTCAAAATTTCCATATCCGTCTACAATAGCAGCCAAGTCTCCGTCAGGCTTCGAGTATGTTCCTTCTGCCATTATTGTTGGATGACTAACAGACATATGATATATATCAACATTCGGATATTTTTTCATATCTACACACTGCAAAATTCTGTCGTATATATTATTAGGTACACGAGAATCCGTAAACAAGAAATAAAAACGCTTCTTGTCAAAAACGCTTCCATTATATGCCTCTTTATATGGTTCTGCTACAACATATATATCATGGCCTTTTTTCAACCATTTACTAAAAACATCTTTCAAATATGGATCATTAACATGACTTTTTGCAACAGTTGGTTCATAATACTCTCCATCTGTCAACAACACACCTTCAGAATTTCCTTCAACAATATTTTCAGCTGCCGTCAAAATATCTGCATAATTAGTTTCTTGAATACTACTAAGCAGGGTAAACACCTTCCCAGTTTCCTTCTTTATGGAATCACCTTTTATTGAATAAAAGTTCTTTGTTGCAGCCGTCAAAGAAGGTATCATATCTGAAAAAAATGGAGAAGTTTTCAAAGCTTGCGCCATACAAGTTGAATAATCTACATACAAAGATAGATTATCTGAAGTCAACCAATTTTCATTACTTTCAAAGTTTATTTCTTGAAATTCGGAAAGGTATTTAACATCATTAGGTGTTTCTATTTTCCCACAAGAACAAGAGCAAATCATTCCTATCCCCACAACAAGCGTTGCCATGGACAAAACATTCAGGCCTTTTGTCAACCATTTATTCATCGTATTAATAACATTTTGCGACCTGCTTGCTCCCTATTTACAAGTCTGATTAGTTTATCGGTTAATACGAGCATAAAAAAGCGTGGGAACTGCCTGTCGTCTGTCCCACTGATAGAGGCCTTCGCATTGCCCGATACTGCTGAACAGACAACGTTAGAGCCCACGCCGATATGATATACGCCACCACATGGAGTATCTTACCTATTATTATAGGTATACAATACTCCATTGGCTGTGATATAATCACACCCGTAGACACCTACCGTTGCTAAGTCCATGACAGTATCTGAAAGTTGCGAAGTTTCTATCAGTCGTGAACAAAGCGCCAAGTATGCGCCTTATATATGTCGTGTCTCTTTCCCACCCTACTCTCCTCTATCATAAAGATCATACCTATATGAAAGGCTCGGCGTGGTTCGAGACTTTTGCTGCGATTTTCATGTTTTTACACATTTCTATCGCTAACTGCCTACAAAATTATAGAAAAAAAACGAAACAACAAAACTTTTATCGAAAAATGTTTCGAAAAAAGTTGTGTGAGGGGACACAATTGGGAAGAAGAAGAAGTATTACTTGGCTAGCAACTTTAGATTTTGGGGAATGTTTCCACATACTTTCCTCATTTTCCACACCATCTACTTTTGACGCACAAAACATAAACACCTGATAGTCAACACATATCATTTTCATTCTTCTTTTTGGCACGCAGATTGTGACTATGAATAGCGGGTTCGACAACGAATCCACAAAGAAAGAAAGTAAGTAACATTAAATAGTAACAATTTTAAAAATATACGATTATGAAGAAGTTTATGTTTGCAGCTATCGCAGCTATGGTAATGGTTTCAGTAAGCAACGTTTTTGCATCAAGCAGAATGGTAGGTAACGCAGAGATAGCACCAGTTGATACCGTGGCTCCAGATGCTCCTTCAGATACAACAGAAGTTGGCACTCCTATCCAGCCACAGGCTACCACTGAGGATTCTATCCAGCAGGAGACAACTCAGCAGCAGGCTACAGAGACTGAGCAGCAGACACATGCAGAATAAGAAATCACAAGAGAGTTCTGTAGAGTTCTATTGAGTTCTATTTGCAGACGACGTATTAAGAATAATAGGGAAAGCGTAGAATCCTGCTGGCAGTGATGCCAGCAGGATTCTGCGTTATTATGCTCTAAAACAAACCATTCCGTTTCATTAAATTCAACAATTCTTTATCAGAGATAGATTCCATTTCTGATTTATCATAAATGGTCAATAGTTCTATAAAACCATCCTCTTCATTCATGATTGCCATAAAGGAAATAACTCAGGTGCAACCTCTATCCTATAACTCATTAAGCAAATCCTCCGCAGGAATAAAATCCATTTTTCCTTCGCGATGAAGCTTCAATTCCGTAAAAGCCTGATTGATACTAGCAAGGGCTTCTTCCTTAGCCTTTGCATTCTCCACGTCTCTTTTAGCTTGCGCCAATTTTTTAAGATAACGTGCAGCTTTTTCCAAATAGCTCTCGTCATTAGAAAGTACGCCCAAGCTATTATAAATATCAGTATTCAATTGCATTACATTCATTATCGAATCCTTTCTTTTAGCTAGTAATTATGCAAACAAGCAATATGAAAGTCTGCTTTCAAATTGCCGAATGCAGTCTATTTGGTGCAAAGATAAACAAAAAGCACGAAACTCACAAAAGATTTCGTACTTTTTATATGTTTTTGGATGACCTTTATGAGTAAGCAACGTTTTTGCATCAAGCAGAATGGTAGGTAACGCAAAGGATTCATCGCGCGCATACGTATATATATTTTTTCTCGGAAAAAGTATCAAAGTCTCATTATTCAAAGAAAAATGAATATCATATATCTGACTCTCAGAATCTTTTATCGAATGAGACTTCTCAGAAAATGGCAAAAGAAGTATCATGGAAGTATCATCAATTCTTGGAAATGCATCATAAAAATACTAATAAGAAGCAGAAAAATGCTATTAATAGGCGGAAATAAGCTACAAAAACATATAAAAAATCCTTGTTTTCAGACAATAAATACCCTCTTTTCTCGTTATGATAGAAATGTTTCATTAAAAACATAACCTATATGGATGAAAAGGAACTTTTGAAAAAGGCTTTCGAATACGGAAACGTTCCTAGCCTCATCACCTATTGCTTCACCGAACCATGTCCGATGAAAGACAAGTGTATCCACTATCTATCCGGCCTCTATAAAAACGAGAAGACTGATAGAGGAGATGCCATCTTCCCAAATGCCCTGAAAAACGGAAAATGCAAGTACTTTGCTCCGCTGCGTGTCGCGAAAATGGCATGGGGATTCGACAAACTATTTGCCGAAATGAAAGTGAAAGACGCACCCACACTGCGCGCCGAAATGAGAAGCTACCTCGGTAGCAAAGGACAATACTACCGATACAAACTGGGACAACTGAAACTCCTCCCGGAACAGCAGAAATATATCAAACAGCTCTTCGCCAGATACGGATATAAAGACGTTGAGTTCGAACACTTCTCTGAAGAGGTTGACTTCACAAACATCTAATCTTTCCAAGAATTTATTGTTACGGTTTGATAAAACTAAAGATGTATTCATTCCCGTTTCACTATACTGAATATGTCTAGTATTCCAGTTTAGGAGAGCAACTATATGTCTACTTTTTCAGTTCATCAGATGTTCCCTCTGTGCCCACTAGCTGATCCTACCATGCCCGTTACACGGGCATCCACAGCCCACCAAGCGGGCATCCACAGAACAAGTGCTGGGCAACAAGTGCCCATAAGGCGGGCAATGAGTGCCCAAACTTCGGGGCTTGTTTTGGGCAACGGAATTAATAATTGATAATGTACAATTGATAATTGATAATTTACAATTTACAGTTAACACTTAACCATTAACCAGAAATACAATGAAGGTAACTATCGTACATACAAATAATAAGAAGCAGCTCCTCGTAAGCACCAAGACGATGGAGAAGCTGATGGAACGATTCGCAAGGGATGATAGCAAACTGACTATCACCCACTTCCGCGAAAGCGTTCCGTATCTCAGCAACAACTATGAAGGCTACAAGGATTTGCCGAAATGGATTCACATCTATCCCGCTGCTGAATTCGCCAAAGACGAAAACAACAACCTGAAGATGAAGGCTTTCAACGGCATCCTGCTGCTGAAATTTGGCAACATTACCGATATGGATGGTGTGGAGGGTATTAAGCGCTCGGTAGCCATTCTACCTTCTACCCTTGCCGCCATCACAGGTGCCGACGAAAAGACTGTTATCGTTCTGATAAAATTCCAGGGCGAAAATGATTCCCTGCCTACATCTGAAGCGGATGCCGAGCATCTCTATCGCATCGCTTACCAGCAGATTTTACCTGTATATCAGGCTATTGTCAAGGCTTCGATTCTTGTAGATGGTCCGAAACCTTCTATCGAGGCTGGCTCTACCCTATCCCAAGAGCCTTCGATTCACAACAGTTTCATGATGACGATCGATGCGGAGCCTTATTTCAACGGCAAGGCGGTGGCGATGAAGATTGATAGCCATGCACGATCTCAAAGCCCAGCTCCCAACACGGATAATTGTCAGCAGACAATTCCTGATTTCAGGGCTCCGGAAGAAGGAAAGAAAGTTGATAAGAACAGTATTCGCGAGAATATCGTGAACATGATGGAGCTGCTGAAAAGCAGATATGATTTCAGATATAACACGGTGATGAAATATGTGGAATATCTGCCGAAGGACAAGGGATGGTATGGCTACCAACCTGTGGATCCGAGAGTGCAGAAGCGTATGACGCTGGAGGTGCAGCTGGCTGATATCCGGGTGAGCATCAAGGATGTTCGTAATTTTCTGGAGTCAGATTATATCAAGAATTATAATCCGATAGATGAATATCTCTTCCAGTGCTACGACAAATGGGATGGAAAGGATCATATCCGTGCCTTGGCCCGCACGGTGCCTACCGCCAATCCTCACTGGGCAGACTGGTTTTACACCTGGTTCCTGGGCATGGTGGACCAGTGGCGCGGCTATTCACATCGCCAATACGGCAACTCGGTGGCTCCGCTTCTCATTTCCAAACAGGGTTACAACAAGAGTACTTTCTGTCGCCGACTGCTACCGCCGGAACTGCAGTGGGGGTATAGTGACAATCTTATTCTGTCGGAAAAGCGTCAGGTTTATCAGGCGATGGCGCAGTTTATGGTTATCAATCTCGATGAGTTCAACCAGATTTCGCCACAGGTGCAGCAGGGATTTCTGAAGAATCTCATCCAGTTGCCTACGCTGAAATACAAGCCTCCGTATGGCAATCATGTCATGGAATTTCCTCGTCTCGCCTCGTTCATCGCCACGAGCAACATGAAGGATATTCTCTCCGATCCATCCGGCAACCGAAGATTCATCGGTGTGGAACTGACGGGGCCTATCGACGTGAGCGTTCGCCCGAACTACCAGCAGCTTTTTGCCCAGGCACTTTCTGCCTTGAACAATGGCGAAAAGAGTTATTTCGATGCGCAGCAGGTGAAGCTGATTATGAAGAGCAACAGCCAGTTTGAGATAATCCAGCCGATAGATCAGTATTTCCTGCTCTATTTTGAATTGGTTGAGGATGAGAAAGAGGGTGAGTATCTTACTGCCGCCGAGATTTTCGACTATCTGAAGAAGCAGATTGGTTCATCGCTCAAGGTAAACAGCCTGATGGGATTCGGCAGAAAACTGGCGAATATGAGTGAGTTGAAACACAAGAGATTTGCAGATGGAATGAAGTATCTCGTAAAGAAAAAGTGAAATAATGATACTTCTATGATACATGAATGAGACTTCTCGGCATCAGAACCGAGAAGTCTCATTCTTTTTATCTTATTATCTATCAAGTCTTTAAGCCGATATTTTCAACAGAAAATGAGACTATGAGACTTTTTCTTCAAAAAAAACTTTTTCACGTAAGCGAAAACTATGAACCTTTTAAGCGGAAATACTTATCCTTTAGATAGCATAAAGGAAGGTGCGGATGAACCAGTAGCAAACGATACCTGCGATGTAACCTACGAAAGCAATCCAGGAGATGTGCTTCATATACCAGCCGAAGGTAATCTTCTCCAAGCCCATTACTACCACACCAGCGGCACTACCGATAATCAGCATTGAACCTCCTACACCGGCACAGTAGGCGAGCAACTGCCAGAAGACACCATCCACAGCCATATCGCCAGCGGCTGCCACAGGATACATTCCCATACATCCGGCTACCAGAGGCACATTGTCAACAATACTTGAAAGCACACCGATGATACCAGTAACCAGGTAGTGGTTGCCATCAAATACGACGTTCAAGCCCTGACCCAAAGCAGTCAATACGCCAATCTCAGCCAGGCAGGATACTGCCATCAGGATACCGAGGAAGAAGAGGATGGTACTCATATCAACACGAGAAAGCAACTTGGTTACTCGCTTCTGAGTACCCTCGGCATCAGCTCCACGATGCAAACCGCGATAGAAGACTTCGGTAGCAGTCCAGAGAACGCCCAATACCAGGAGGATTCCTACGAATGGAGGCAAGTGGGTGATACTCTTGAAGATAGGAACGAAGATCAAACCGCCTACTCCCAACCAGAACACTGCCTTGCGCTGACCTTCGGTGAAATCGCTGACCGATGCATTCTGCTGGTCAGAAACCTCAGGCATTACGAGTTCGCCCTTCAACATGGTCTGAAGGATGAGGGCAGGAATCACCATGGAAACCACAGACGGGATGAAGATTTCGGCGATAACGCCGGCTGCGGTAATCAATCCCTTGTTCCAGAGCATGATGGTGGTAACGTCGCCGATTGGTGAGAAGGCACCACCCGAATTGGCTGCGATGATGACGAGGGATGCATAAACCATACGATCCTTGTGGTCGGTGACGAGCTTTCGGAGAATCATGATCATCACGATACTGGTGGTCAGATTGTCGAGGATTGCAGAGAGGAAGAAGGTAAGGATAGCGATACGCCAGAGGAGCGCACGCTTCGACTTGGTCTTCATCACCTTGCGAACCCAGTTGAATCCACCGTTCTGGTCAACGATTTCCACGATAGTCATTGCACCCATCAGGAAGAAGAGTGTTGTGGCGGTATCGCCCAGATGTTCCTGGATGATTCCGGTCACCTTCTCCACCATTCCAGCTGCACCGCCTGTATAATCAGGGTGCATCAACTGGAGATACTGCATTGGATCCACCATGTAGAGGGTCCAACAACCTACCAACATCAACAGGGCTATCGCAGCCTTGTTTACCTTAGTCAAGCTTTCGGTGGCAATGAGTGCATAGCCGAGCACGAAAACGACAATAATAGAAATTGTAAGTGTAGTCATTACTTTTTATTTTTTATTAGATATTCTTTTTTCCTTTATGTATGATTTGGTACTCACAATTGCCAAACGGCTGCAAAGATACAAAAAGAAAAGCAATAACCACCCTTTTCTATATTATATTTATATGAAATCGTTTACTTACTTACGGTTTTAACCTGATAATAACCGATTTCGACCAGTATGGTTGAAACATTTCATAGAACATGTAACATGAAATAGCTATAAAACGTTATGGAAATGTAAAATCCGAAACAGATAGCTGCCAATGCTTCTGTTTCGGATTATCTTTTCATTTTCTTATTCTTCCTTAATCTTCCATTCGCTGATGGTTCGCTGAGTGCTGTCAAAGCTGATACCCACTTTTACCAATCGCTTACCTTCAGAATGATAAGGCAGCATGTAGCCCTTTTCATCTATCTGAGCCAAAGCCTCATCGGCACTCTTATCTACCTTCAGTTCGAAAACATATATCGTATCAGGCATGTGCATCACGGCATCAGCCCTGCCGATGGCACTCTTCACCTCTGTGCGGATATAGATGTTGAGGAAGCTGAACATCAGATAGAAGATGGTCTGATAATGCTTCTCGCTATGATTCTCCAAATCGTATGGTATTGTAGCCAGATAGGTGCGCATGTGCTCCAAAGCAGCCTCAATATCGTTTCGATAAACCGCCTTGCAGAATCCCAAGAGAAATGCATCGTTGTCGGAACGGCGAGGATTCACATAATGAGGAATCAACGAATTGAGCAATCCATCACGTACCTCCTTGTTTGGGATGCCTAGCGTATATTCCCGAAACATCGGTTCATATTTCTTGATGGTCAGATAGCCGCTCTGGTAAAGCAATGGCAAGGCATCCGTCATTTCTTCCGTAGATAGATCAAAGGAGTTCAGTACTGCCTCCTGGCTCTCCAGAGAAGCCAGGTTGACATGATACTTATCCAATAGTTTCAAGAGGAAGGATGGAGTGCCGGAACCAAACCAATAAGGAGCAATATCCCGTGCATTCAAAGCCTTTACCAGGCTAAATGGATTGAAAATATCCTCAGGATTCTTACTGAAATGATAACCGTCATAGTATTGCGTCAGCTCTGCCAGGCATTCCTCATACGTCATACCAAGAGCTTCACCCATAGCCTCAATATCCGGTTTCATCTGTGTAGTAAGTTCCGTCTTACTGATACCACAGATAGCCGAATACTGATCGAACATACTGATATTATCGAGGTTGTTGAGTTCGCTGAAGATACTGAGCTGAGAGAACTTAGTAATACCCGTAATGAAGGTGAACTCCAGGTATGGGTCGAGCTTTTTCAGAGGACTGTAGAAGTTCTGCATAATAAGACGCAACTGCTTGAGACCATCCTCCTCATGCACAACATCCAGCAATGGGGCATCATATTCATCGATGATGACAACCACCTTTTCACCCGTCTGCTTGTAAGCTCGCTTTACGAGTCCATCCAGTCGGTCGTTTGGATACAATTCATCATCATCCCTGCCATAGAGCTTCTCGTATGGTTTCAGCTGCAAGTCGAGATAATGCTTCAAGCCTTCCTCATCAAAATGCTTGGCACCGCTCAGGTCGAAGTGAAGCACAGGATGCTTCACCCAATCTTTCTCATAATCAGCAATGGCCAATCCCTCGAAAAGTTCCTTTCTTCCCGCAAAATAAGCCTGGAGGGTAGAGGCAAAGAGCGACTTGCCGAATCGTCTTGGACGACTCAGAAAGACATACGACATCTGCTTTTCCCTGAAATCCACGATATATTTGGTCTTATCTATATAGAGATAGCCATTCTCGCGGATTTTTTCAAATGTCTGAATTCCTACAGGATATTTATTTACTATTTTTGCCATATTCCTACATGCTTTACGTTTTGCGCTGCTAAGTTACGAAGAAAATCTGAATTATCCAAGCTTATTCTAAAATTTATTAGGAAAAGAAGCCCAAAAACGAAGTTAGCTTCATCAACGTTTCCTTTTATTGTTCTGAAGAAATAGAAGCAAACAAAGTTACTTTTTGAGGAGTTGCTTCTCTGTATGTCCAGTAGAGGCAGCTCTCTTCGGGGAAAGTATCCATGTATTCATTGAGAGAAGCCAAATGCTTGGATAGAGTCTTCTCATCATACTTACCTACTGTAAACGACAGAAGATATTTGCCATCGTCTTTTAGATTAACAGACTTTAGGTGGCAAATAGCCTCAGCTATGTCGTCTTGATATTCATACGAATAGACAGATACCACATTCTTTCCTCTGATGATATCGGCGAAACTTCTGAAATCAAAGCCTACCATACCATGAATCTCCACATTCTCATGGTACACTTGCAAGAAGTGCTTCAACTCCATGTATGGATTACAGCCTGGATTTTGCTGAAAAGACAAGATAGAGTCGATATCAGATTCATCCTTAATGCTGAGTTCCGGAGTCATTTTTACGACTACATTCTTTCTGGCACGTTCGTGGTTCTCCAATACCTGATGAATATGTTCTGCTCCTTCGGCAGTAGATACCACTACCATATTGATAAGTGTGCAAGAACGGTTCTCGATGGAATATATTCCTCCTGAGCGAAGCTGATTGATAGCTTGCTGACTGACATCGTCAGCAGCTATCAGCAGCAATGAATCAAATGCGATTTCTTTCTTTTACCTTTGCACCCAGGAATCAAGTTAGGATATTTGGTTAATGGGTGTTAAGGTGAACTGTCTTTCTTTCAAGGTATGCCCTTTCTCATGTCATAGTCCTTATATAATCCAGCCAACTTTCTTGATTCCATTTAACTATTAAATGTCAAAATTATGGATAAAGAACTTTACATAGGCGTGGATGTCTCAAAGCAGACTCTCGACCTTGCTTATTATGACGGAGAAAGCATTGATTGGAAAAAAGCCCATATAAAGGTGAGCAACAACAATGCAGGTTTCAAGAAAATTGGTTCATGGGTGGCAAAGGTAAGCAAGGGGTTTGATATAGTCTTGTTCTGTATGGAATATACAGGACTTTACACTCAAAACTTTAGACTGTGGTTGGAAGAGAAACATTATATTTATAGGATGGTGGAACCTCGCAAGATGCATCGCTTTGAGCCAGACTTGGATGATGGACTGCGTTCGCTCGACCGCATCAAGACTGACGAGCTTGATTCTTTCCGCATAGCCATTTACTGTGAGCAGAACCACAGAAAGATTCTTCGCAACCCATCAAAACTTCCTCCTCCTGTATATTTTAAGTTGAAGAGGCTTTTGGCGGAACGCAAGCAGACAGTCAAGCAGTCTGTCCTTTACAAGCAGCAGCTTCATGATATATGTGCGTATGACACAGATTTGTCTGTGGAACGTAAGAATGGGCAACTTAAAACGCTCAATGATGCACTTAAAGGCATAGACAATGAAATTGACATGT
>OJKE01000156.1_pt1 | contig 50754 bp, 39 predicted proteins | sample 1596501 | NCBI WGS metagenome assembly OJKE01 (sample SAMEA4350125, study PRJEB24818) | metagenome | biome: human; feature: gut; material: faeces | place: Denmark | collected 2013-09
TTGTATAAAGGTTGTACATACGATGGTTTGGACTTAATGTTTTGAACACCACTAAGTTACTAAAAATCAGCGATATGTGCAACTTTTTACTCATATTTATCAACTTAAATTAATTCCGCCAACGGGTAATTAAAACTATTAATAGATATGAAGGTAATCAATTCCAAGCTTGCTGCCATCGGTTTGGCGGCATTCGTTTTCGCATCATGTAGCGACAGCTCTAGCGACCCTACAGATGGCACAAACCCTAAAGTGGATGTTGCAGAGACTATCACTGCAAATCTTACAAGCACCTCTGCAGCAGAACTCGCAGCTCGCGTTTCAAACTACAAGAACACAACAGCTAATGCCAGAAAGTTCTTCTTCTCAAGAGCAACTCAGACAAGAGCATTTGCTTCTGCCGATAAAGTTGCTATCCCTGATGTTCCTGAGGGTGCTAGACAGTTGACCGGCGAAGCAGAAGACCTGACTGCCGGCAAGACATATTTGATCACCAGTAAGAAAACACTCGACATGAGCGGTTACAAAGTCGCTGGTACTACCATCTTCGTAAAGGGTAGTTCAAAGTTGATTTTCGACAGTTCTATTGCAGGCTGTACCATTTACGTTGACGGCGGTGCAACATTGGAGTACAAGGGCAAAGGTGCCTTGGAGATTCCTGCTAATACAACCATCATCAACGATGGCGGTTCTATCGTTGTAGATAAAGATATTACCGTAGCTGGTAAGCTGTACGCTAAATACACAAATGAAAAGGGCGGTATCGGAGCTATCAACGATTATAACAAGAACGACAAGAAAGCCATCATCACTCCAAAACACAACATTACATTCAAGAAGGGTTCTGAGGCTTACATCGGTGGTTCTATCCGCGCCGTTGAGCTGAACATCGAGGATGGCGCTACAGTAAACGCTACCAAGCACATCATGAACGCTACAACTGTTAACGTAAATGGTGCTTTGCAGTTCGGCGGTTTCTTGAGAACAGAGACATTGAATGTTAAGGGCGAGATGATTGCTAGCGAGAAATCTGCCATCAAGGCTTCAAAGGTATTCAACGCAGAAGCAGGTTCACGCATCACAGCTGACTACATCAACGTTACCAACGATACCAAGGATGCAACTCTCAACCTGAAGGGCAACTGCCAGATTAATATCAACAACAAGAGCGACATCTACACCAACAATATCGTAACTGATAACGCAAGTGCTGGTCAGATTACCTTGGACGATGACAACGCCATCGCTGTTATCAAGGCTAAGAAGTTCACCAACACAGGTGCCAACCAGATTCAGGCTTTGGCTACATCTGGCAACAACGCAACCTTCCTTCTCCAGTTCACAGAGAGCTATACTGGCACAACCAAGGAGAATACTTTCGAGGATCTCGATATTGCTGCTTCTTACCTCGACTACGATAAGGCAACTGATGGCAAGGGTGTCAAGGAGAAAGCAGATGGTCCAGACTACAAGGCTTATGGCTTTGAGTGGGCTGGAGATCCTGCAACTATCATCGCTGCTCCAAAGCTTGACTTGGTTGCAGAAGACAAGACTCCAAACAATGGTATGTCTGCTACTTGCATCCAGCCAGGAGAAAACGGCAAGTTCTATGTAGCTTACCATACAAACGGCAAGGCTTCTAATGGAGCTATCGAGGCTATCAGTTTGGCAAACAACACTCTGACTATCAATCAGAACGTAGAATCAGACAATGCAACCAATGACTACAACCACATCCTGGTAGATGGTAACACCCTTTGGGTAGCAGGTAGCCAGAGTGGAAACAAGAGCCATGCTGATGATGTAACAGGTGTAGGTCCTTTCATGGGACAGATTTCACTGAATGGCGATGGTACATTCGCTAACCAGATTAAGATTTCTGCTATCGACAGAAAGACCAAAGGTATGGATGCCAACTGTGTAGCTAACTTCAAGGACAACCACATCGTAGCAACCACCAAGGGCTTCACTATCTTCAATGCAAAGATGAACAAGTGGAACGAGGGTAGCACAGAGGGTAAGTATCTTGTTACAGCAAACGACAAGCTCTACGCATTGACAGTTGATGGCACACTGACTGCATATAACGACAATGAAATGCAGGACGTTGCAGCAACATATAATGTCGGCGCAATCTCTCCTAAGGGCAACAAGGCTGTGATTGCAGTAGATGAAGCCAAAGGTGAAATTTACGTCTGCAAGGGCGAGAATGGTATCTCAAAGATTGCTGCCGATGGTACAGTTAGCCAGTTCTTCAATTGCCCAACAATGAAGGCACCAGTACATGCAGACAAGCAGGGTGACGTGAAGGGTTGCGCTAATGGAGTTTACGTTACAGCCAACAACGTATTTGTAGCTTGCGGTTCATACGGTCTGGTTGTTCTCGACAAGAACGGCAAAGAAGTTTGCCACCGTAAGGCATACAACGGCAAGTCTGCCAACTTCGTAACAGTAGATGACAACAACAACATCTTCGTTGCATACGGTCAGAGCCGTGTACAGGTATTCAAGCTTACAGATACCAAGAAGTAATACGAATAAAAGAAATAATCCTTGTTCTCTCCCACTCCTTGCGAGTGGGAGGGAACATTCACCTTATTAGAGCTAAGTTGACTAGCTGAAACAAGAAATACGTTCAACAAGAATGTAAACGATAAATGTTAAGTAAATGAATATGAAAGCTATAAACATTAAACTTGCAACGTTCTCATTTGCTGCAATGCTCTTGGCATCTTGTAGCGATTCCGGCAACGATTCTGTCATAGACCCTATCGGTAAAGCTGCTACTATCGTTGGCTCCAACGTAACCACAGAGTATGCAGAACAGCTGGCATCCAGAGTACGGAACTATAAAGGTGCATACGCTAATACAACTACAAAAACTAGAGCTCTGGCAACCAGAGCAGAAGCAGCAGAGCCAGCAGTTCCAGCAGGAACTCCAAATCTTTCATCCATTGAAAAAGAAAAATGGAACAGTCATTCAGGAAAAACCTATGTTGTACCAGCTGGTGAAACCCTCAAAGCAGATGGTTACAACATAGAAGGAATGACCATCTATGTAAAAGGTACATTGGAATATAGCACTGCCTACGGCTCAGGAGCCTCAATCAATGTATTGAGCGGAGGTAAACTGATTGCGAGAAATAGCAATGAAGTATTTTTAGACACTAAGGTATCCAACTGGGGCAAAGTCGAATTTCCAGCAAACCAGAAAGAATATCTCATCAAGAATACATTCTATCAGAATGCCGGGGATTTAAACGTAAAAGGACACGATTTGAACATACAAGGCGGAAAAACCTCTTTGTTGTTTGTCAAAAACTCCCTCATTGCTGATAATGTTACCATGAGCGGAGATGCCCAACTGTATGTAACAGACAATGCTACTTTGACAGGAAAGTTCGAAATGTCAAACCAGTCAGAGGCCAGTGTAAACAACGTCATGACAACCACCAGCCTGAAGATTCAAAATACAACTGTGCTCCATAGCGGTTGTGCCCTCAAGGTAGAAGGAGATGTTAACGCCACCAATGGCACAAATCTCTACGTCTTGTATCTGAAGGCAAAGTACTACAAGCAAGATTCTGGTGCAATCCTTCACCTGCAAGACCAGAGTATGGTTGACATCGAAGGTAAATACGTGAATCTGAACCAAAAACAAGGTTATGCAGACTTACCGGACAAGGACGGTGTAGCTGTGATCAAGGCAAATGCCTTCTACTACAATGCGCCAGGAAAAGAGGGTGATTGGAATCCAGGTGGAGCCAAGACGGTAGATTGCTCTGTTTTCTCCACATCAGGAGATAACGCTCATATCATTTTAGATACAAATGTAATCTATGGAAGTGAAGGGGCTACCACTCCGATTACAGATGACAATACAACTATTGTATGGAACAATAATGCCAATATCCTCTTCAAGGATGATTCGGAAGCCAAGAACTATGTCATCAAGAAGACTGAGTGCAATCCTAATGGTTACAATGCAGACCAAGAGCCTACCAAGGAGCCTACACTCGACTTGATTTCAAGTATCGACTATAATCACGACCATGACATCTCTGCGACTTGCGTACAGGAACACAATGGCAGATTATATATGTCTTACCATACCCGTGACAAGAAACACGGTGGTTGTATTGAGGTATTCAGTCCTGTAGAAAACAACAAGGTAACACTGGAGCAGTATCTCTGCGATGACCAGAAAGACCTCGACTTCAACCATCTGATGGCTGTCAAGCTCAAGTCTGGCAAGCGCATGGTTTACTTACCAGGAAGTTCCAACAAGAAGGGTGCCATGCTCGCATACCTCCCTATTCAGGACAATCATTTGCTGGCAGACCAATCAAAGTCTATCACAACAACCATCAATGGCAAGGACACCGTAATCTACGAGAAGCCATTGCAGTTCATCCAGATGAATCCTGCAACAGCAGAATTTGCGAAAAAGGGTTATGATGAGAACTGCGTGGTCTATAACGATGAAACCAACCATCTGATCGTTGCAACTACCAAGGGCTATCTGGTTTACAATGCAGATACCTATAATGAGCTTGACAAGATCAACAAGCCAGGAAAGGTAAAGCACATAGCTATCGGTAATGGTAAGATCGTTACAGTTTATCTGAACAGAGAAGCAACCAACGAGACAGAGGCTATCCCTGCTACCGTGGAAATCTTCGACCAGAAGGATGAAGACCTCAGTAAGCCGATCAATAGCTTTGCCATCAGCACCATTGAGCCAAACAACGGTAAGAACGTGATTCGTGTGGATGATAACAAGATTTACGTTTGCCGCGGTGCTGCCGGTATGTATGTTTACGATATGGAAGGCAATGAACTCTGGCACTACCAGATGCCTAGCCCTACCATCAGCGAGGGCGCAAATGCCGGAAAGTATAAAGGTCATGCCAATGGCTGCTACGTAGGAAAGAAGTATGTATATATCGCATACGGCGGATTCGGACTTGTGGTTCTTGACAAGGAAACTCACAAGGTGGTTGCACACCGCAACCTTGCCCACTCTGCCAACTATGTAATAGAATACAAGGGCTATATCTACGTAGCCTACGGTCAGAGCAGACTCCAGGTATTCCAACTCAAGAATGCCGATCCTGAGGTTTCTTACTAAATAAGGAATCTGATATATGTTCAATTCATAAGAAATAGATAAAAATTATCATTGAGCAATAAACTCAAGAGACACTAGTTGAATGCAGCTGCAACAGCTTGCAGCTGCATTCATAGTGTTTAAACTAAGAGAAAGATGAAGCGAAAATTGATACTATACACTACTGCTGTTCTTCTGATAACTATCGGAGGAAGGGGAGTTATGGCTCAAAATCTGAAGCAAAAGCCCCTGAAAAAAGCATTCAGCCCGAAGATGCTCGTTTATGAAAATCTGAAAAATGAAAATGTACTCAAGCACTTCAAGAATCGCTTCGCACAACTCGATACCCTACTCAACCACCCTATCTGGGTAAAATCCCCGGTCATCAACCTGGGACTCAACAGTCAGCACACGGCTGACATCAGAAACACAGACTCGCTCTACTGGGCCAAGACAGCCCACGAGCAACTGGCAATAGCAAGACACAACGGACTGGAAGTAACCGGACAGGTATATGCCAGACCCGATGCCTACTTCGATGCCGACAACGACGACGCCGAACAGGTATCAAAATATAAGGCAAAGACCCAGGCAGAACTGGGATGGAACATCATCAACAGCAAGTTCTACCAGGGCAAGGAAAAGAAAGCCAAAGTAGCTTTGGCTAACGAACTCTCCAGGCTGCAAAGCAAGAAGAGAATGACAGCAGACATCTATGAAAAGGCAGCTGAAGAGCTGACCGAACAATATAACTTCTACATCGGTACCATCATCGCTCACCGACTGGACAACCTCGATATCATGAACGAGGCATACCAATACATGCTGGAGAAAGACCGAATCAGCAACGACAAAATGCTGAAGGTGATGAACGAGAAACTGGCAGCAGAATACGATATCTCCATCCTCTGCTCCAACCGCGACATCTCCAACAAACCCATCTACCGCATGAAGCCAACCCGGATTCTGGTAGATACAACAGCTCTCTGGCACCACATCGACGAGGAAAGCATCGACGCAAGAATCGTGATGGTAAAAGAACAGATTGCCGACAACGACAGCAAGTTGGCTAATTACTTATCGACAACAAGAATCACGCCTTTCGCCAGATGGTCATCCTACTGGCAAAGCAACAACAAGATAAGCAACAATGGTGATATCGGAGTACGGTTCACCATCCCGATCTACAACGAGAACCCACGCAAGCGCAAGGCTCTCGAAACAGAAAAGGAAATCATCAGAAGCAGCAGAAGCACCGACGTCAAGGAAATCAAGCAGTCGGTAGGCATCCTGCTGAAGAGAATAGAGAATTTGAACCACGCCATCGCCACCGAGGCGTTCCATATAGAGCAGACCGGCAAATACATCGATATGAGAAGATTTGCCTACAAGAACCAGAAGCAGGGATACAACTACCTGATGAGAATGGACGAATATACGGGATTCCTCGAAAGCATGGAGAGAATGTATAAGCTGATGTTAAACCGCGGACTTGCCATCATCAATATCGAGAAGGCAGTCAGCATCTACGACAACAATACTATTTTCAGGGAAATAGAACTATGAATGAGTTTCAATATAATAGCACGCCGCAGGAACAGGCAATGTCTGACATGCTCAAGTCGCAGAGCCACCGACTGGCAAGACAGCAGATTATCTTCGCGCTGATCTTCCTGCTCGTCATCGTACTGGCGGCATACTATATCATCACAAGAATGATATGGGTCATCTACGACGGATACATCACCATCGATGAGAACCCGATTTCGGCAGTTGACGACATCTACATTCTGAAGGTGAACAAGGAAATAGGCGAGGTGGTACACAAGGGTGACACCCTCTACTCATACGTGCTGCTGGGAAACATCGTGAACCAGTATGACCCCAACATCCTGCCTTCGGCTGTAAAGGAAACGCACGACATGGAGGTACAGGCACAGCTGGCAAAAGAAGAAATCCCGGTGCTCCGTACCCGTCTGGCAGAACTGAAAAAGCAAAAGGCTTCAGAGAGTTCGGATATCTACTACGGACTCACCGACAACACCAAGCGCAATGCCCTGGATGCAGAGATTGCCGAAGTGGAAGAAGAACTCAGGAAGCAGGCAAACAAGGTGGAAATCTACGCCAGGGCAAAGAACACCACCTATAACTTCATGGCTAGAAGAGGTGCTGCCACCAACAATGCGGATATGCCCTACTCCAGCAACACGAGCATCTACAGCCATGGACTGATACACTACTGCTGCGCTCCAGCCGATGCCTATATCACCAAGATCAATGCAAGCGACAGGACGCTGGTATTCAAGAGCCAGGAAGTCATGACTATCCAGCATACCGACTACGCTGCATGCCATCTGGGAGTAATCATCTACGTGCCCAACGACAAGGTGAAGTATATGGAGAGTCCTGATGATGCAGACGTCATCATCAACAAGGATCTGGAGCTGAAAGCCAAACTACAGATGGCGGGTCTGAGAGTAGAGGAAATTCCGAAGCATCTGCAGAGTAACTTTTCGAATGATGCCAATGCAGTGGTTGCCGTGTTCACACTGAACCCTGGACAGAGAGTTCCGGCATGGGTGATGAGCAACAAGCTGCCAGTGAGAGTGAGAATCAACAAGATCAGCGCTATGCTCGATCCAAAACCACTGCCGATGTACACCATCCCAGTGGAAAAGAATCAAAATGTCGTAAGAAGTTCGAAGCTGATTTCGACCGACAAATCAAAATAAAGAACCAGAAGAAATGATTGGACTAAAAAGAAACAAACGTGGAGACATGGTGCTCACCATCGACAGCTATGTCGATATCGACTCGACACCAGATATCCAGTCCGACTACTTCGATTGCATATATATCAATACGAAGAGTGAGCGAGCGTTCAATGCTATCCTGTTTGGAGCCAGCCCTATCCTATCGTACAAATGCAGCTACAAGCCGATATTCGTCAACACGGCGGTATCGGGCAAGGGGCAGATCATCGAATTCCTCATCGATGCCTTTGTCAGCGATATGAGCAATGAGAAAGTATATAAGATCATTGACAAGATCAAGGCTGCCAAGGAGAAATATGGCATCAAGCAGGAGGTGGCACGCCCAACTCAGCCCAACGAGCTCTTCACCAACATTCTGAGGTTTCATCTCTCCAGAGACCAGAGAATTCTGTCTCACGTGCTTCTGGCGAAATCGTCATTGGGATACATCAATCCTATCTTCGAGCACTACCACAGCATGGGCCAGTTTCATCTTGCCGAGATGTTCGCCTACATGGATACGCTAGAGGAATATGGCGCACTGCGCAAGCACAAATACCTCATCAAGGAACATCTCTGCCCGAAGTGCAACCACAGTCACCTGCTATACACGGAGTGCTGCCCGAAGTGCGGAAGTTCGAATCTGAAGATCCAGAACATCATCCACCACTTTTCCTGTGCCAACGTGGCTCCGGAAAGTGCATACAATGTGGGAGGAATGCTCATCTGTCCGAAGTGCCACAAGAGACTGAGACACATCGGTGTGGACTACGACCGACCAGCAGTGATCTATTCCTGCAACGACTGTGAGAACTCGTTTACCACTCCGATCACCAAAGCAACCTGCTGCTATTGCGAGAATACCTTCCCTGTCAATGCACTGGTTCCCCGTGATGTGGAGGACTACGAGATTACAGAAGAAGGTATCCGTACGTTGACCCAGAGCGGAATGCTCTTCAGCAACATGACCAATACTTACGATAACTATATGGAGTATAGTCTGCTGCAGAACCGTCTGCGCCGCCAGCTTCTGGAAACCTACCGCGAAGAACAGGTATCAGTAATCGTAGGTAAGATCTGGATTCTCAGCCCGCAACAGGAGACCGTCAAGATCAAGGAATCGATGCAGGCAAAGTTCTGCCGCATCTTCCACAGTCACAAGGTATCGTACAATAACAATATCTTCTACGTTACCTATACGGGATATGACGAGAAGTCTGAGAATGAAGCGCAGCAGCACCTGAGCAAGGACATGTCGAAGGCTATCCGAAAGGTAAGCAACATGATAGAACCCGATGAGCTGATCTGCTGCGTACTCAATACCAAGCATAAGGGAATGAGCGGACAATATGATGACTTCTTCGACAAGATGAACTTCATAGAGCTGACTCCAGATGACTACTGCGGATATTCGGAAAATCCGATAACAGATGAAGATACCGTGAAGCAGCAGGAAGAGCGACTCGACATAGCTCCAGAAGAAGACGAAACCGACAAGGTGCTGAAGAGAGTGAAACTCTATAAGGAACTGGTGGGAGCCCTCGTCGCCATCGCCGGAATCCTCGTCCTCATCGCCATTTTGGCACTCACCGTACTGAGATAAGAGAAGAAAGGAAACTGAAGAAATGTTTAGTATAGTAGATACGATCAACCGATTCTGGGACTGGATTGGCACACTCTCGTTTTCGAGCATTGCCAACACCTATTGGTTCCTCTTCTTCATCGAGGTTCCAAGATACTACCTGCTGGAGTATCTGGTGATCTTCAACCGGTTGATGACCCGAAACAAGAGATACAAGGAAAAGGAGCTTGCCCGGTTCTATCTCTATAGAGAAAACCCGCTCATCAGCATCCTGGTGCCGGGTAAGAACGAAGGCAAGAATATCTATAAGATGGTGAAGTCGCTGAATGAGCAGACTTACCGGCACTACGAAATCATCGTGGTGGACGACGGTAGCAACGACGACACCAAACTGATATGCACCGACCTCTACCGTGCGGGACTCATCACGCACTATCTGAGATTGGAGACCCGAGGCGGCAAGGCTGCTGCCACCAACTACGGAGCGAACATGGCACGGGGAAAATACATCATAAGTCTCGACGCCGACTCTTCGCTCGACCGTGACGCACTGGAAAATGTGCTCCTGCCCTTCTACCTCGACAACGAGGTGAAAGCCGTGGGAGGTTGCATCGAGGTGAGAAATTACAAGGAGACGATCTGCTCATCGCTCCAGGCATTTGAATACCTGAAGCGAATACAGGTGGGCCGCTCCGTAACCAGTGCTCTAGGTATCTACCACATCATCTCGGGTGCCTTTGGCGCTTTCGAGCGCAAGACCCTGAAGGAAGTGGGATTCTGGGACATCGGACCGGGACTCGACGGTGACATCACGCAGAAGATCCGCAAGGCAGGCTACAAGGTGAAATTCGCCGAAGATGCCATCTGCATGACCAATGTGCCAACCAAATGGTACAAACTGTATCATCAGCGCATCAGATGGTCGAGATCACTCGTGAGATTCCGTCTGCGAAAGCATCTCGACATCCTGCTGCCTACCAAGAACTGGAGCATCCTCAACTGGTTGTCGAATATGGAAAGCGTGGTGTTCGACTGCGTATTCAACTTCCTGTGGCTGTGGTATATGATTCAGCTTGCCATCACCTACAACAACCATATCGTGGATGTGCTGCTGCTGGGCTACTTCATCCGTGTATGCCTGTCGCAACTGGCATTCATCCTGGTACTGCTGGTAACGGAAAGAAAGAAAACCGCCTGGTTCCTCTATCGGTTCATGCCGCTCATGTCGCCATACACAGGCTACTTCCTGCGCTTTGCCCGACTGTCGGCACATCTTCAGGAACTGTTCTTCCGCACCTCTTACAAAGATGCGTGGAACCCGAAGAAGACATCGCGCTATGCACAGCTGGAAGGAATCTAAGGTAAAAAGTAAACCAGAAAATAGTAGTAATAATAATTAAAATAATATAGATATATGACAAACAAACCTTACGAGTTTAAGGTTGGAGTGATAGGACTGGGGTATGTAGGTACCCCCCTAGCATGCTTATTCTCAAAGAAATACGATACATGGGGTTATGATAACAATGCGAAAAAGGTAAACAGACTTGCCCAGACGCAGATAAATCAGAACAAAATGCTATCGAAAGCCTTGGCTCAGGGACTGAAACTGACTAGCGACATAGAAAACCTCAGGAAGTGCAATGTGTATATCATTGCGGTTCCTACACCTGTCAACAAGTCGAACAAGCCAGACATCAGTTGCGTAAGATGTGCCACCCGCTCCGTAGGTGCCATCCTGAAAGAGGGCGATATCGTGGTATATGAATCGACTGTATATCCCGGGCTCACCGAGGAAGTATGCGCTCCACTGCTGGAGGCAACATCCGGCTTGAAGCTCAACCAGGATTTCTATGTAGGCTTCTCTCCGGAACGCATCAATCCAGGCGATACCGTACACACCATCGAGAACATCGTGAAGGTAACCAGCGGTTCTACCCCCGAAGCTGCCGAGATCATCGACTCGCTCTACGCTTCCGTACTGACCCATGGTACCTTCAAGGCAAAGAGCATCAAGGTGGCAGAGGCTAGCAAGCTGATGGAAAACTGCCAGCGCGACGTTCAGATAGCTTTCTTCAATGAAATGCAGAAGATATACGACAAGATGGGCATCAGCATCCAGGACGTTACGGCTGCCGCAAGTACCAAATGGAACTTCGTGCCTGCTACCCCAGGACTGGTGGGCGGTCACTGCATCGCTGTGGATCCCTACTATCTCATCAACAAGGCACAGGAGGTGGATGTGGTTCCATCCCTCCTCTCTACGGCACGCGAGGTGAATGAGCAGATGGCAATATGGATGGCAGGAAAGATCAAGAGTGCCAGCGAGGTTAGAAACTTCGTACCAGCTGAGACCAACGTACTCATCCTGGGCTTCTCGTTCAAGCCAGACAGTGATGACATCCGTAACACCAAAGTAGCCGACCTGTACATCAATCTCGTTGGCACGGGATACAAGACCACGCTCTACGACCCATTGGTGGATACAGAAGAAGTAAAAGAAGAATATGAAATCAAGATTACCGACAACCCTTCCGTGCTCGATCAAAAGTATGAAATCGTAGTCATCGGTACCAATCATAAAATATTTAATAACCTAGACATGAATAAGATTCTCACCGATAAGGGTTTCGTGTGTGATATCTACGGAATCCATAAGGTAAGGGCTTAGGATTGTCGCAACGAGTTGCGAGAAATGAATAGTAAATGTAAAGTATTAGTAGTAGATGATATTCACGAGAATATTGAATTAGTTGCTGATATGCTGAAAGGCTTAGACGTTGAGATTCAGAAAGCGGATGGTGGAGCTAAAGCTATCGAACTGGTAGATAGCTTCCAGCCCAACATCATCCTGCTCGACCTGATGATGCCCCAGGTAAACGGCTGGGATGTCATCAAGTACGTCAGAGCCTCTTACAGCAAATCGGAGATGGCAATCATCGTAGTTTCCCTGCTCAACAACAAGGACAACATCGATGACTGCTATGAGATGGGGGTAAATGACTATATCTGCAAGCCTATCATCAAGGCAGACTTGGTTAGTTCTGTAGAAACCCATAAAGAAAACATAGTTGAGCCTACCCCCAAGGCAAGCCCAACTATGGTAGCATTGCATAATAAGAATAATGATAATCAGGCAATCTTCGGAATGTAATTGCCCCTACTGCATATCATAAGAAATACGCTCTGCCGGGTCTATAATGCTTTCTGCAATATAGATTCGGCATGAGCCACACGTTCTCTGCCAGGAGGTTCTATGCCATCTAGCGGATAAGGGATTCCCAGCTTCTCATATTTGTAGATACCCATCGTATGATAAGGCAATACATCTATGCGCTGGATATTGCTGAGCGTAGAGAGGAAGTCTCTCAACTCTTCCAGGTATTCATCCTTGTCGGTAATACCTGGAATAAGGACGTGACGAATCCATACCGGCTTGTGAATCTCACTGAGATAGCGGGCACAATCGAGTATGTTCTTATTGCTATGAAGCGTCAACTTACGATGCTCTTCATCATTGATATGCTTGATATCCAGAAGGACCGTATCGGTAACGGCCATCAGACGCTCGAATTTCTCAAAGAATTTTCCTTCTTTCTTAAATGGTTGCGCCGAGGTATCAAGACAGGTATTGATGCCACGCTGATGCGCTTTCTCAAACAGTTCGATGAGAAAGTCTATCTGCATCAGGGCTTCTCCACCGCTCACGGTAATACCGCCCTTGTCTCCCCAATAACTCTTGAATCGCTTTGCCTTGTCCAGCAGGTCATCAGCACTCCACTCTTCTCCTACCCCCGTCTTCCAGGAATCCGGGTTGTGGCAGAACTGGCAGCGCATCGGACAACCCTGCAGAAAAATCAAAAATCGGATGCCTGGTCCATCTACTGAACCAAAGCTCTCTATACTGTGAATAAAACCCTTATGCATTCTTTCGAAGATCATATACTCCCCACAATGCAAAAAGACTCATAAATAAGGCTATAACACCTAAAAAAAGAAATACACCCATATTATTTTATCTTTTTAAAAATGATTAAAAACAAAGAGTCCAATTAAGCCTACATTTTACGATAATCATTATAAGCCCATAGGGTAAAAGCACCAGCAAGCAGAGCAAAAAATCCCATAAACAATAATAGTTCCATATTTTATATTCCTTTCTTTTTCTTATCTTTCGACATTAATATTAAAAAGAATCCAAATACAGCAAGAAACATTGTTATGAGAGCACCAAAAACTAAAAGTTTCCCTGTATCTATATCCTTTTTCATGATACTTGCCAAGATGATACCACCAAATATTAGTTTGGCTAAATCCAGGCAAAACTTTCCTCCTTCACTCCAAAGAGTTGTTTTTTGTTCTATATTCAATTTCATACCGCAAAATTAATAAAATAATCAATATCTTGCTCTATTTTGCAGTTAAATAAGCTAAAAATGCCCGCTAAATATCCTCGGAAAGAAAATCTAGCGGGCAATATTTATTCTTCTAATTGATTAGAGTCTCTCGTGAGCCTGACGAGCGATTACGTCGAGCTGCTGCTCGCGTGTCAAGTCGATGAACTTAACTGCGTAACCACTTACACGGATGGTGAAGTTCTGGTACTCTTCCTTCTCTGGGTGCTCCATCGCATCCTTGAGCTTGTCGATACCGAATACGTTCACGTTCAGGTGGTGAGAACCCTGGTTGAAGTAACCATCCAATACACCTACCAATGTCTGGGCACGCTCCTCATCGTTGTGGCCGAGAGCACCTGGACTGATGGTCTGAGTATTAGAGATACCATCGAGAGCATACTCGTATGGCAACTTAGCTACAGAGTTCAATGAAGCCAAAAGACCGTTCTTCTCTGCACCGTAAGATGGGTTGGCACCTGGAGCCAAAGGAGCACCGGCAGGACGACCATCAGGCATGTTGCTGGTGAACTTACCATATACTACATTTGATGTGATAGTCAAGATAGATGTAGTTGGCTCAGAATTGCGGTATGTATGATGCTTCTTGATCATGTTCATGAAGGTCTTGAGCAACCATACTGCAATCTCATCAGCACGCTCATCATCGTTACCATAACGTGGGAAGTCACCCTCGGTCTTGAAGCTGAGAGGGAAACCGGTCTCATCACGGACGATGTTTACCTTGGCATACTTGATAGCTGAGATAGAATCAACCACGTGGCTGAAACCAGCGATACCTGTAGCGAAAGTACGACGAACATCAGTATCGATGAGCGCCAACTCTGCTGCCTCGTAGAAGTACTTGTCGTGCATGTAGTGGATGAGGTTCAATGTCTTCACATAAACGCCAGCCAACCAGTCCATCATATCCATGAAACGTGGCATGAATTCATCGTATGTCAATACATCACCCTCTACGGCACGATACTTAGGACCGCACTGCTCGCGTGTCTTTGAGTCAACACCGCCAGAAACAGCGTAGGTCAAGCACTTAGCCAAGTTGGCACGGGCACCGAAGAACTGCATCTCCTTACCTGTCTGTGTAGCAGATACACAGCAGCAGATGCTATAGTCGTCACCCCAAACTGGGCGCATTACATCGTCATTCTCATACTGGATAGAGCTTGTCTTGACAGAGATGAGAGAAGCGTAGTGCTTGAATGCCTTTGGCAAGCGAGAGCTATAGAGTACAGTCAAGTTTGGCTCTGGTGAAGGACCCATGTTCTCCAATGTGTGGAGGAAACGGAAGTCGTTCTTGGTAACCATTGAGCGGCCATCCTGACCCATACCACCTACCTCGAGAGTAGCCCAAACAGGGTCACCAGTGAAGAGCTCGTTGTAAGAAGGAATACGGGCGAACTTCACCATACGGAACTTCATAACCAAGTGGTCGATAAGCTCCTGAGCCTCATCCTCGGTAAGAGTACCCTCGTTCAAATCGCGCTGGATATAGATATCGAGGAAGGTAGAGATACGACCTACAGACATCGCAGCACCATTCTGAGTCTTCACAGCTCCGAGGTAACCGAAGTACAACCATTGTACAGCCTCGCGAGCGTTCTTAGCAGGCTGGCTGATATCGTAACCATACAACTGAGCCATCTCCTTCAATCCCTTGAGCGCCTTGATCTGCATAGACACCTCTTCACGAAGACGGATAACGTCGTCGATCATCTCACGGTCACCCATGTTAGCGAGGTCGTTCTGCTTCTCCTTGATGAGGAAATCGATACCATAAAGAGCCACACGACGGTAGTCACCTACGATACGGCCACGACCGTATGTATCAGGCAGACCAGTGAGGATGTGGTTATGGCGCACGAGTTTCATCTCAGGGGTATAAGCATCAAACACGCCGTCATTATGAGTTTTGCAATACTTGTGGAAAATCTCGTGCAACTTCTCTGATGGCTGGTAGCCGTATGTAGTACAAGCCTGCTCTGCCATCTTGATACCACCGTAAGGCATGAAGGCACGCTTCAAAGGCTTATCGGTCTGCAGACCAACTACCTTCTCCAACTCCTTAGTTCCCTCGCCGATATAAGCGGCACCATAAGCTGTCAATCCTGAAACCACCTCGGTCTCCATATCGAGCACACCACCCTTGGCACGCTCTTCCTTCTGGAGCTCCTTCAACATACCCCAAAGGGTGTTGGTAGCCTGAGTAGGTTCTGCCAGGAACGACTCATCGCCGTCGTAGCTAGTGTAGTTGTTCTGAACGAAGTCACGAAGATTCACTTCACTCTGCCACTGGTTTCCCTTGAAACCTCTCCATTCTATTTTCATCATTTTCGTTTATCCTTTATTTTATAAGTTAATAAATATATATAATTGTACACACTGTCATTCTTCTAAACCAGTCAATTTCCACCTTATTATATATAGGTAATTTCCACCTTATTATATATAGGCAAATCCCACCTTATTATATATAGGGGGATAAAAAAGCCCGAACACGTTTGTGCCCGGGTTTTTATACACCTTGTCCGCAAGGTGTCTGTACGTTGATGTTACCGATGAGTCCATTCCCACCAGCGTTATCTTTCTTGGCCTGATAGCCTATATTTATCGTCGTTGACTTGATCATTCCTGTTACAATTTGATTTCGAGTGCAAAGATACGATATTAAAACGAGAAAAGAGAAGAAAACCCAAAGATTTTCTTCCCTTTCTCTTAAAATCCCTATTATTGAGTATTCAACCAGCGCAAATCAAGATATTTGTGCCACACCAATATTACATTTTCTGCAATTTCTTGAGATATTCAGAAGGAATCTCCCCATATTCAGCCTTGAAACACCGGCGGAAATAAGCCACGCTATTCATACCTACCATAAAGGAGATCTCACTGATGCTATACTTACCCTCCAGAAGCAAATGCTCGGCATACTGCATCTTATACTTGCGGATATATTCGTTGGTAGATATACCCGTGAGCGCCTTCATCTTGCGATAGAGCGTACTGGTACTTACCGCCAAGTTACTGGCAATCAAGTTAACATCCACATCACCACTGATATTCTCTTCTATCAGCTTATTCAACTTGTCAAAGAATTCCTGATCTACCTTATTGAGCGATTCCCTCAACTGCTCTTTCTTCTGTGCCAAATTGGTTTCCTTCGATTCCTGTATCAGCATCTTGTCACGCCGACGCTGCTGCAAGAGGTTAAGGATTCGGCTACGCAAGAGCGAATGCGTGAAAGGTTTGGTGATATACGAATCGGCACCCGAGTCATAGCCCTTCTCCTTGGCTTCGAAAGAATCCTTCGCCGTAAGAAGAATGATAGGAATATGACTCGTGCGTATATCTTTCTTCAAGGCCCTGCACATGGCATTGCCATCCATATTTGGCATCATGACATCTGAAATGATTACATCAGGCACCTTATCCAATGCCAAAGCCAATCCTTCCCGACCATCACCAGCCTTCAACACATCAAACTCGTCAATAAACGATTCTGCTACATAGTCGAGAATCTCCCTATTGTCCTCAACCACAAGGAGCGACGGTTTATCATTCTCCACACTGAGCACAGCTTCCTCCAAATTGAGGACATCAGACGCAGCATCATTACCCTGCAATTTAGCTGAAGCATTCTCATCACCTCGCAAGGCATCGGGATAAATTTCATTCTCATCCAGAGTGACGATGAAACTGGTACCCTGCTCCAGATTGCTTTCTACCTTCACCTCACCATGATGCAGGGTCACCAACTTCTTGACCAGCGAGAGACCGATACCTGTGCCGGAAGCTTGATGGGTTCCATTCTCCTGATAATAGCGATCGAAAATATGCGGCAATGCCTTTGCAGAGATGCCATGGCCCGTATCACTCACCGTGATATCTACCAGATGACGTTCCCCGCTGCGACGACGCTCCACACTGATATCAATATTACCCTGATCGGTATATTTGATGGCATTCGATACCAGATTATCCAAGATAATGGCGATGACCTCCTTGTCGATATACATCATGATCGGATTCTCTGGAGCCACAAACTTGATGGCTACTTCAGGCTTCTGTGCCAATTCCTCGTACTTCAAAGAAACCTCATGCACGGCATCCACCACGTTTGCCTTCACTACACGAAGCTGACGGTTGTCGGTCTCCGTCTTTCTGAATTCCAATATCTGCGTAATCAGTTCGTTCAATCTCACCGCACTCTGATGTATCACCGCCAGCTTATGCTTCACGGTCTTCGTAATATCCGACGAATGCGAGATGTCATCGAGCGGACCGAGAATCAGCGTAAGTGGCGTGCGAAGTTCGTGAGTGATATTGGTAAAGAAGCGCAGGCGTTCCTCGTTGAGTTTCTGTTCCTTCTCATGGTGCACCTTTTCTGCTTTCAACTCGAATTTCAAGCGGAGATGACGCTGATATATTCTCAAAGCCAGATACACTATCGCCAAAACGAATAAGGTATAGCACAACTTAGCCCACCATGAAAGCCAGAATGGAGGCCGAACGATGATGGTAAACTCGGCTATTTCAGAAGACCATGGCTGGTTATGAAAGCGAGCTCGTACCTGCAACTGATAGGTTCCTGGTGGAATATCACGTAAAGTAATCGTTCCATACTGAGCAGTAATCCAATCATTCTGCAAACCAGAGAGCATATAGCTATACTCCACATGGTTCTCCATGGCAAAGTTCCGCACGGTAAAATTTACCGCAAAGGAATTTTCATCATACGCCAACGAGATATGGTTGCGTATGGCAAGATTGATGACACTATCAGTTTGCTCTATTCCACGAATCAGCCGCAACGAAGTAATTATCGGTTCAGGAGCCCGACTGACAGACAAGACTTGTCTTGGCTGGAAACAGCATAATCCCTGAGCCGAACCAAAATAGATAATACCCTGTTCGGAACGAGCCACACTACCATCGTTGAAATTAGTCTTAACGACATTATCTTTCTCATTAAAATTGATAAACCTACCAGCTTGACCTGCCTTTAAGCAACTGATACCACGATTGGTGCTCATCCAGATGTTGTGCATCTCATCTTCTATAATGGCACGCACATGGATATTGCTCATTCCCTGTCTCTGGTCATAAATCACGTGTCTATCCTGATGCTTTACATCAAAGCAGATGGCTCCCTCGTTGGTAGCTGCCCAAATACGACCTTGGGAATCACGCATCAGATGATTCACCGCATTGGAAGGAATATATTCCTTTTCACCCTTAGTTGAATTAAACGACTTGATCCGCTTCATTTGAGGCGAAAACACCTCAATGCCAATGCCGAAATAGCCCACCCAGACTCTATGCTGTGCATCCATACAGATGGCACGTACCATATCATTCCAAGATGATAATTATTTACCACCTTCATCCGCTTGATTTCAACCACATAGATGCCATGAGCGGTACCTATCCACATCTGCTGCTTGTCATCTTCATAGAAACATCTGACATCTTCATGCGCATCTGGCAAAACCTTGCGGAAACCTCCACCCGCCATCTTTACGGTAGCACCCTGATAGAAAGATCCAAACCACAAATTACCATAGCTATCGCGAGTTGCAGCTGCCACGATACTGCCACCTTCATGTTCATAGGTAGCCAATCGTTTTCTTTCTGGCGAGAAGACATTCAGTCCTTTACCATCAGTACCTACCCATAGCTGCCCATTCTTATCGAAAACCAATCCCATCACAGATTTCTCCGTAAGTCGTTCCAGCTGATCAGGAAGACCAGCCCGGATGGTACTGAATGGCGCAACAGATTGAGTCAGGAAATTGATGCCGCTACCATAAAATCCTGCCCATACATTATTATATTTATCTAGCAATAGGCTTCGCACACTATTACCCGTAAGATTAAATTCTTCCAACCCCTCGCTGATGAAAGAACATGGAATCTGAGTACTTGCAGTAAATGATTTGTTGGCAACATCCAATACAGCTATACCCATCTGCTCGGTTGCTACAAGCATATTACCATTCGGCAATTCACAGAAATCAAAAATACGATGATTCTTGATGGTTTGATCCGCCACATGCAGAAATCGCTGGCTAAGTGGGTCGTAGATATCTATACCCACATTAGTACCGATCCATATCGTTCCTTTTTTGTCGCGATACAGACAAATCACCTCATTACCCGAAATAGAGTAGATGTCTTTGGCGTTGTGCTTAAAATTCCGGGCAGTTAAATGTTGGGTATCTATGATGGATAATCCACTCTTGACATGTCCCACCAAAAGATTGCCATTTCCCAAATCGAGCACACACCACAATTGATTATCAGGCAAACCTTGCACTCTATCTTTATCAAAATGCACAAACCTGCCGGTTTCGGGATCAAACAGTTCTACACCTTTCCAATAGGTGGTAATCCAGAGTTTACCATTGGCAGAGGGTGTGATATGCGTAATATCATTCGTTGCGATGCTGGAAGGATTCTTGCCGTCATGCTTATAGCTATGCCATTCTTCTGTTTGATAGTTAAAGGAATTGAGACCATCATTCTTGGTTCCAATCCAGACTACAGGTTCCTTGGCATCATCAATCACACAGTTCAATTCACTGCTAGAGATGCCCTGTCTGTCTCTTTGCTTGTAATAAGTAAAGAAGCTATTACCATCAAACCGATTCAATCCTTCTTCGGTAGCAAACCAAAGAAAGCCATATTTATCTTGCGCTATGCTTACAACATAATTGCACGATAAGCCCTGCTCCAAATCCAATGGTCTGACTTGATACTTCTGAGCCAAGGCAACAATATGCCCCATCAAACAGATGAAGACCACCCAAAGTGTCTTTTTTATTTCTATCATATTCATCGAAGGTATATGGTTTTTAATTTTCAATTTGCTGCAAAATTAACAAAAAAACGCCAAAAATCGGGCAAAAACAAGCAAAAAAAGAGAAAAACAGAGGCACAAATCCTTCACTGCACGATTTATACCCCCATTTGAATGATTTCTCTCCATCGATTCTCAATAATCGCCGTACATTTGCAACCGAATAAACAACACGAAAGTTGTTCAACTAACGCAAAGTTACTCAACTAACGCATAATAAACAAAATAACAAATATAAAGAACTAAAAAGAATGTCTTATGGCACATCAACCATTTAATCTAAAGAATGCCCTTTTATGGGCTGCAATTGCTTTGGGTGGATTCACATTCCAGGCATGCAGTAGCGATGATGATTATCCTACAGTGGATGGTCAGAATCCAACGATTTCATTAACATCAGACCTGATTCATGCCGAACCAGGACGTACCTTCAACATCACAGGTAAGATTAGCGATGCCGACGGTATCAAGTCTATCCGACTCAAGAACGAGGGAATGCTCCTCGACAAGACCATCAACCTGCTCGACATCTACAAAGATTCCCTGCTCCATGAGTATAATCTCGACTATGCTTATACTCCAGCAGACGACTGGACCGACAACTCCAGCTTCCCATTGGAAGTGACCGTTGAAGACGTGGTGGGAAAAGTATCAACAGCCAACATCACCATCAAGGGTGACGGCGACTTTACCTTCCCGGTATTCACAGTAGCACCATCTAATAAGGTGAACGTGATGAAGGAAGACCCAACATTCCTGCTCAATGTTGCCGTATCCGACAACAAGTCGTTGAAGAAGTTGGTCATTGATATTCCTGGCATCAACAAGCACGACGAGGTAACACTCTCCGGTACCGAGTACGAATACAGCGAGGAATATACATTCCCATCAGAAGATGCCGATTACGAGATGAGCATCAAGGTGTATGACAGTATGGACAACATGACCGAGCAGAAGAGCACCATCATCGTCAGCGACTTGGTTGACTTTGAGAAGATGTATCTTGCAGATGTCAACTCAGCAGCAGAACTGACAAGCGATGTTTATGGTGTACCAATGCTGGTTGATCACGTAGGCGAATTCCAGTATCGTGCCCGCTACTACAACCAGAAGCCAGGCACAGGCATACGCTTCATTCCACAGAAGACCGATTTCGTTCCTCTCTGCTTCGGTGTTGACGAGAAGACAGGTTTGCTCACCCGCAAGGCTAGCGATGCAAAGCCTATCATCTTGGAAAAGGTGGGTTACTACGAAATCAACTTCAACATCATCACAGGTGAATACAAGGTAGAGGAATATACCCCTACAACTAAGAAGATGACCCTCAACGGTTCTACCACGATTGACTTCAACGACGGTTCTGGCGCACAGCCTGCACAGATTTGCCTGGCAGGTAAGGGTTACTTGCCAGAGGGAGCCGGCGAATGGACAACCAATCAGAACGCAGGTGCATTTATCCTGAATCAAGACGAGAACAACCCATATCGCCTCTATCGCGAAATGAACCTCAAGGCAGGTGACGAAGTTGAATTCACCATCAGCCAGACTCACTGGTGGGGTTGGTGGCCAGAACCATTCTGGCGCTTCGACGGTTCGGATGAGAACGAGGCCAACAAGCTCAACGGCGGTGACAACATGAAGAAGGTAAAGGTTCCTGCTACAGGAAAGTATCTCTTCGAGTTCGACTACGCTCTCTTGCGTTCTCGCATCATCCCTATCAAATAGTATAACACGTGTGAAAGAACAGTCATCTAGAATATTAGAAACATAGTAATATGAACAAGAAATATATCATAGCAGCCATGGCAACCAGTTTTGCCCTCAATATGAACGCTCAGAGCGTGAAAGTGACGGGTAATGTCGTGGACAGCAACAACGAACCAGTTATTGGAGCATACATCAAGGTGAAAGGTAGCAACAAAGGTGCTGTTACCGACCTGGATGGTCATTATACCATCGATGCCGACAAGAACGCTACCCTCGTTATCTCATACGTAGGTATGGCAAACCAGGAAGAAAAGGTTGGCAACCGTTCACAGATCAACTTTGTACTGAAGGACGATGCCAACGACTTGAACGAGGTGGTTGTCATCGGTTACGGTCAGGTAAAGAAGGGCGACCTCACCAGTTCTATCTCAGCCATCAAGGGTGATAAGCTGGAAAAGCTCTCTACCGGTAACGTGATGAACGCCCTCCAGGGTCAGGTGAACGGTGTACAGATCAGTGGTGCCGGTGGTCCGGGCGCTTCTCCTCGTGTCATCATCCGTGGTGTCACCACCGTGAATGGTTCAGACCCTCTCTACGTTGTAGATGGTATGCCTGTAGGTAACAACATCAACTTCCTCAACCAGAACGACATCGAGAGTATGCAGGTGTTGAAGGATGCCTCGGCATCGGCTATCTATGGTACACGTGCCTCCAATGGTGTTATCTTGATTACTACCAAGAAAGGAAAGAAAGGTGAAACAAAGTTTAATGTGACAGCGACTGTAGGTCTCCAGACCTTGAAGAAGCAGAAGATGGCTGGATCGGAAGAGTATAAGCAGGTATTTGATACCCGCTACACTAATGATGGCAACGTATCTCCATTCAAGGGTAGTACGGATGTATATACTGATTGGTGGAAGGAGTGTATGAATGATGTTGCCGTACAGCAGAACTACGACCTTAACTTCTCTGGTGGTACAGACAAGGCCATCTATTCTGGTAGTATCGGCTACTACAAGCAGAATTCTCAATACAAGGTAGGTCAGTGGCAGAAACTCTCAGCTCGTTTCTCTACCGAATACAATTTCAATAAGATTGTAAAGGCTGGTGTAGATTTCACACCTCGCTATGAACAGTGGGATAATACGCCAGACTTGATGGGAGCTATCATGGCAATGGATCCGTCAACTCCTGTGATGCGTGACAAGAGTGAGTGGACGAGTAATCCGTATAGCAACTATGAGCGTTCACATAACAATCAGGAGTATAATCCTGTGGCTAGCATGTATCGCTTGGACAATGGAGCTAGCGAGTATGGCTTATTGGCAACTCCATACGTTAGTCTTAATCCAATCAAGGGCTTGACCATCAAGTCGCAGTTTGGTATCAATGCTCGCTTTCGCCGTACAGATGAGTTTAATGTGAATTTCTTTATCGACAACTTGGAGCAGAATGAGAACAACAATGCCAAGCGCAAGATGGAGAACTGGGTTGATTGGAACTGGACCAATACGGTGAACTACATGACAACCATCAACAAGAAACACAACTTGAATGTGATGGGTGGTTATACCATGGAACGTTTCCAGGACTATTGGGCAGAGGCTTACTCTGAGAGCATCCCTAACAATGACGAGACCATGCGCTACCCAAGCTCTGGTACCAAGAATCCAAAAGCGTCAGGTACAGATAGCTTCACTTCCTTGATTTCTTATCTTGGACGTGTGATGTACAACTATGCTGAGAAATATTACTTGACAGCTTCTGTCCGTGTCGATGGCTCTTCTAAGTTCTCCAAGGACAACAAGTGGGCTACTTTCCCATCAGTATCTGCCGCTTATCGTTTGACAGGCGAGGAGTTTATGAAAAATCAGAAGGTGTTTGATGACATCAAGATTCGTGCAGGTTGGGGTAAGGTAGGTAACCAGAATATCGACAACTCAGCATACCTCAGCTCTATCGGCACTACCGATTATGTATTTGGCAATAATCGTGTTATCGGTTCCACTGTGAATGGCATTGGTAATAGTGCCTTGAAGTGGGAGACCGTGGAGGATTGGAATATTGGTCTTGATCTTGCTGTTCTCAGCAGTCACTTGAAGGTGACAGCCGACTATTTCCAAAAGACCTCTCACGACATGTTGATGAAGAAGGACAATCTCCTCATCTTGGGTTATCCGATGTGGAATGGTCAGATGTGGGAAAACGTGGGTAAGATGAAGGCTACTGGTTGGGAACTTGGTATCAACTGGAACGACCAAGCTGGCGACTTTACTTATGGTGTTGGCTTGAATCTCTCACAAGTGAGAAATAAAGCTTTGAAACTGAACGGTGACTATATCTGGACAGGTAGCTTCAGCGGAGATTGGATTATCCGTAATGCAGAGGGTGAGTCTTTGAGCCAATTCTATGGTTATAAGACTGCTGGAATTTTCCAAAATGAGACCGAGGTGAAGAGCTACACCAACGAGCATGGTACAGCTTTGCAACCAAATGCACAGCCAGGCGACCTTCGCTTTGTGGATGTCAACAATGATGGTGTCATCGATTCCAATGATAAGGTGAATATCGGCAATCCATTCCCTGACTTGATGGTTGGCTTGAACTTAAATGCCGCTTGGAAGGGTATCGACTTCGTTGCCAACTTCTATGGAACCATTGGCAATGACATCTACAATTTGAACAAGGGCAGATATGCAGGAACGGATGGACAGAATGTATATGCTGGTACTTACAACAAAACATGGCGTGCTGACAATACAAGCGCTGAGTTCCCACGTCTTTCTGTGAATGACTCCAACATGAACTACAAACGAGTGTCAGACTTCTTCGTAGAGGATGGATCTTATTTCCGCTGCAAGTTGCTTCAGGTGGGTTACACCTTGCCAAAGCAGTGGTTTAACAACAAGCTCAATTTGCGCCTCTCATTCTCTGCTCAGAACCTCTTTACCATTACAAGCTACAGTGGTGCTGATCCTGAGACGGCATCAATGGGTAGCACAAAGACAGGTGTAACAGAATCTGGTATCGACTACAGTGGTTATCCTAACCCTCGTACCTTCCTCTTCGGCTTGAGCATGAGCTTCTAAGCTCTTGCGCATACATTATATAATATATAAAATAATAAGGACATAAGATTATGAAAAGATATATCATAGGTTTGACATTGGCTTCTGCCTTGACCCTGGGCATGACATCATGCTCTGACTTCTTGGACGAGCCTATCCGTGGTCAGCAAGACATGACCAACTACTTCACCACCGAGGAGGAGTGTGAGAAGCAAATCACAGGTTGCTACAACTTCCTCGACGGTCGTGACTGGTGGCAAATTTACAAGTTCTACAACATGTGCAACATGACCACCGACGATTGCTGGATGGGCAACACCACCCAGGATCCAGGCGACTATCGCCCAGCGGCACAGTTTACGGGTAATACCATCGACCTAGGTGGAGCTTGCCAGAACTTCTGGCAGTATCGCTACAAGGGCATCACCCAGTGCAACATCGCCATCAACGAGATTCCACAGGTAAACTTCAACGACGAGAAGTTGCAGAAGCGATTGATTGCCGAGGCCAAGTTCTTGCGTGGTTTCTACTATTTCGACTTGGTGAAAAACTTCGGTGGCCTGCCAATGGTGCTCGACCTCAAGATGCCAAACGAGGTGCAGGGCATCACACGCTCTACCAAGGAGGAGACCTACGCACAGATAGAGCAAGACTTGAAGGATGCCATCGCCGACCTTCCTAAGCAGTCGGAGTATAGTGATGCTGACAAGGGTCGTGCCACCAGCGGCGCAGCCAAGGCTTATCTTGCCAAGGTTTATCTCTATCAGGAGAAGTACTCTGAGGCTGAGCCACTCTTGCAGGAACTTTGCTGCCGTGGCTCTTATAGCGGCAACACACCAGAGTATAAGTTGCTCGACGATTTCAGCAAGGTTTGGAACATCGACTACAACAATAGCGACGAGGGCATCTTCGAGATTCAGTGTAACGACGATACCCAGTACTCTCTCGGTGAGCGTTACTCAGTGGTAGTAGGTTCTCGCGACGACTCTGGTTGGTCATGGGGTCTTCCTACCAGCGACTTGGAGAATGCCTTCAAGAAAGCTGGCGACGAGATTCGTTTGCGCTATACCATCCTTCACGATGGTCAGACCGATGTACCTGGTGATGACACTTGGAACGAGGACAACCCTTATCCTATCTCTGCCAGCAAGCACAAGTCTGGTCGCTGCAACATGAAGCTCTACATCCCTGTGGCAAAGCGTCCTAGCCCATACGACGCAGCTCACAACCCAATGAATATCCGCTTGATGCGCTATGCTGAGGTATTGCTGATGTACGCTGAGGTTGAGAATGCACTTAATCATGACAATGAGGCACAGTGGGCACTCAATCAAGTACGTGAGCGTGTACACCTCTCTGATGTTGCCGCTACAGGTACAGCCCTTCGTGATGCCATCCGCACAGAGCGCCGCTTGGAATTGGCACTTGAGGGAACCCGCCTCGATGACCTGCGCCGCTGGAAGATGGACGACGGAAAGACGATGATGGAACACGTATTCGGTCCTAACGGTACCTTCGTGAAGTATAACATGGAGGAATCTACCGACCCATACGAGACCACCAATCAGCAGGAAAACAGCAACGAAGGAATCAACTTCCAGGCACCTCGCGACCTTCTCTTTGCCATCCCTAACTCAGAAATCACTATGAGTAACGGAACCATCAAGCAGAACGAAGGTTACAACTAAAATATCAAGGGGGCAGGGCAAATATCTTGTTCTGCCCCCTTTCGCTCATTAAAATATTCATAAACTATATACCTTATTATATATGAGCCTCAGAAAAATTAATAAAACATCCATCTTCAGCCTCACAGCTGCCTTGATGATGACAGCCAACTTACATGCGCAATCTTCATACACGGTCACCGTAAATCCCAATATCTGCTACCAGACCATAGCAGACTTCGGTTCAAGCGACTGTTGGACAGCCGATTTTGTAGGCAAATATTTCAGCAATACTGAAAAGGAAAAGTCGGCGAAATGGCTCTTCAGTCAGGAAATGGATGCCGATGGCAATCCGGAAGGCATCGGTCTCTCTATGTGGCGCGTTAACTTGGGTGCCGGTTCTGCAGAACAAGGCAGTGAAAGCGGTATCGAAGATATCACTCGACGTGGCTACTGTTTTCTGGATGCCAAGGGCAATTACGACTGGACCAAGTCGGCAGGTCAACAGTACTTCATGCAGCAAGCCAAGAAATATGGAGTCGATCATTTCCTGCTCTTCTCCAATTCAGCCCCAGTACAATTTACCAAAAACGGCAAGGCATACGCCAACAAGGGTGTGAACGGGAGCAATCTCTCAGATAATCACTATGCCGACTTTGCTGATTTCCTCACGACCACAACCAAGCACTTCACCGACGAAGGCTACAACATAACCCTCATCGACCCAGTAAACGAGCCACAATACGACTGGACAGAAGGTCAGGAAGGTTCACCATGGACCAACGAGTGCATCGCCAAGCTCGCACGAGAGTTGGACAAGAGCATTACCAAGCAGGGACTCTCTGCCCAGATACTCTTGCCGGAGGCATGCCAATGGAAGGCACTCTATCAAGATGGAACCGAGAAGAGAGCCAACAATCAGATAGAGGCATTCTTCAATGCCAGCAACAGCAGTACTTACATCGGCGACTTGAAAAACCTGAAAAGAGCCATCGCTGGTCATAGCTACTGGACTTTCGGCACGAATGCCGATCTGAAGGACATCCGCCAGAACGTATGGAACAAGGCTAAGGAATATGATCTCGATGTATATCAAACCGAATGGAGCATGCTCGATAAGGAGCCATCCACATCAGCAGGCTTCCCTTCCAGTTACGATGCTGCCAGCTATATGGACATCTCGCTCTATATGGGTAAGCTTATCCACTGCGACCTCACCTACGGCAATATGGCATCTTGGAGCTACTGGACCTCTTTCGCACAAGAGAAATGGGGACAGAAGAACCGTTTCTATCTCTTGAGAATGAATGCACAGGGCGATAATAGCAACGAGAGCTATGGCGACATCCAAACCGCCGGTATCATCACCGACAACAGCAACCTCTGGGTGCTCGGCAACTATAGCCGTTTCATCCGTCCAGGTTACAAGCGTATCGACCATATCACCAATAAGGAAGAAGATCTCAATAAGCTTCTGGGCTCTGCCTATCTTTCTCCCGACGGCAAACGCAGCGTTTTGGTATATGTTAACATGATGGCTACACAAAGCAGCGTCCGCATCAATATTGAGGGACAGAACGCGGCCAAGGACATCAACGTTTACCGCACGTCAGCTAAAGAAAACCTGAAGCACATCAAGAGTAATTTCAGTCTGGATAAGTTGATTGCCATCCCATCCAAGAGTGTTGTTACCATCGTGATTGATTTCGACGAGGCCATCAATACCGGCATTAGTCATATCAAAGCAGATCAGGCAGGCAGCGATGACATCTACAGCATTGAGGGCAAACTGGTTCGCAAGCATGCAGATTCTACAGAAGGACTCGCCAAGGGCATCTATATCCAAAACGGCAAGAAATTCGTGATTAAATAACAGTAGGGGCATCCATATGCCTTTTGAATAGCTCATCAAACACAAAATTCTATTATGGTACATAAATATATAAAATACAGTGCGTTATCAGCATTACTCATTACCTGTCTCAACATACAGGCTGCACAGGATGGAACTACCCGATATACCATCCTTACCCAAAGTCCGGAACAGCACATCCAGCATTTCGGTGCCAGCGATGCCTGGAGTATGCAGTTTCTCGGACTATGGTCCGAGAAGCAGCAGGAACAGATTGCCGACTGGCTCTTCTCTACCGAGAATGATGCGCAAGGCAAACCTAAAGGCATCGGCTTGTCTATCTGGCGATTTAATCTGGGAGCCGGAAGCGAGGAACAGGGAGAGGCTTCGCAGATTCAGCCGGGCACAAGAACCCAATGCTTTCTCAATGCTGACGGCACCTACGACTGGAGCAAACAGGCTGGACAGCGCAAGTTTCTCAAGCTCGCCAAGCAGAGAGGTGTGCCTTATTTCCTCGCCTTCTGCAACTCAGCACCCGTGTTCTATACCAAGAACGGACTCGCAACCAACACAGGGCGCGGCGGCACCATCAATCTGAAGGATGATTGCTACGGCAAATTCGGAAAGTTCATCGCCACATCTCTCAAAGGCATCGAAGAGCACGATGGCATCCACTTCAACTACATCAGCCCTATCAACGAGCCGGATGGACATTGGAACTGGACAGGACCGAAACAGGAAGGAACCCCAGCCACCAACCGCGAGTTTGCCAAGGTGGCAAAGGAGGTAAGCAAAGCATTGGTAAAAAACAAGCTCAACACCGATATTCTCATCAATGAGTCGAGCGACTATCGCTGCATGCTTGGCACCCACATGGCCGACTGGCAGCGAGGCTACGAAATCAACTCCTTCTTCACCAAAGACAGTACGCAGACCTACCTGGGCAACGTGAAGCGACTCCTCCCTCTCATCGGTGCTCACAGCTACTGGACCAATACCCCTATCCCATACATGAGAGAAATCAGAATGAAGATTAGGGAAGCGTGTAAGCAGAAGAACATCAAGTTCTGGCAAACAGAACTCTGCATCATGGGCAACGATGAGGAGATTGGCGGCGGAACTCCTTACGACTTCTCGATGAAGACAGCCCTCTATGTGGCTCGTGTCATCCATCATGACCTGGTATATGCCAATGCCGAGAGCTGGAGCTGGTGGCGTTCTGCAGGCGGTGACTACCGCGATGGACTCATCCGCATCTACAGCAAGGATGGATGGAAGAGCGGCTGGGCAGTAGATTCCAAGTTGATGTGGGCACTCGGCAACTATTCCCGCTTTATCCGTCCTGGTGCCCAGCGCTACGATATCGCTACCACTTCTGCCGATGGAAAGCAGATAGAGGAAGGCTACAACGACCCTTACGGTGTAATGTGTTCTGCCTATCAGAATGCCGACGGCAAATGGGTGATTGTGGCAATCAACTATTCTGAGGATGTGAAGCCTGTCAACTTTCAACTCGATAATCATGAGCAGAAAAGCTGGCAGATGTATCGTACCAGTGACATCTCTTCCGAGAGTTTAGCGCCTATTGGAAGTTGCGATGGAACCACCCAATTGGCTCCACGAAGCATTACGACTTTTATGCAAAAATGATTGAAATAGTCCCTTTTTAACGAAAAATCCCCTTTATTGAACGATTTTTATCCTTCATAAAGGAGATTTTCCGTTATCTTTGCAAATGTTTTATCAAGAATACTAAAAAAATAAGTATAATGACAGTAACAACTTCAATCAAGACATTAGCCTTTGCCTCACTATTGGCACTGGCACCAGCTCAGATGATGGCGGCACAAAAAGGTGGCACCTTCACTACCGGCGACAAGACATTCCTTCTCAATGGCAAACCTTTCGTGGTTAAGGCTGCCGAGTTGCACTACCCTCGTATTCCTCGTGCCTACTGGGAGCATCGCATCAAGATGTGCAAGGCTCTTGGCATGAATACCGTCTGCCTCTATGTGTTCTGGAATATCCATGAGCAGGAGGAAGGCAAATTCGACTTCACTGGCAATAACGATGTGGCTGCTTTCTGCCGCCTCGCTCAGAAGAACGGCATGTATGTCATCGTTCGCCCGGGTCCATACGTTTGTGCAGAATGGGAAATGGGCGGTCTGCCTTGGTGGCTCCTCAAGAAAAAGGATATCCGTCTGCGTGAGCAGGATCCTTACTTCATGCAGCGAGTAGAAATCTTCGAGAAGGAAGTGGGCAAGCAGCTGGCTCCACTCACCATCCAGAATGGTGGTCCTATCATCATGGTTCAAGTGGAGAACGAATATGGTTCTTACGGTAAGGACAAGCCATACGTAAGTGCCATCCGAGACATCGTCCGCAAGAGCGGATTCGATAAGGTGAGCCTCTTCCAGTGCGACTGGTCATCCAACTTCCTGAACAATGGTCTCGATGACCTGACCTGGACCATGAACTTCGGTACAGGTGCCAACATCGACCAGCAGTTTAAGCGTCTCGGCGAGGTTCGTCCGAATGCTCCTAAGATGTGTTCAGAGTTCTGGAGCGGCTGGTTCGACAAGTGGGGAGCCCGCCACGAGACCCGTCCTGCCAAGGATATGGTAGAAGGAATGGACGAGATGCTGAGCAAAGGCATCAGCTTCTCTCTCTATATGACCCACGGCGGAACCAGCTTCGGCCACTGGGCAGGAGCCAACTCTCCAGGTTTCCAGCCAGACGTAACCTCATACGATTACGATGCCCCTATCAATGAATGGGGATTGGCTACTCCTAAGTTCTATGAACTCCAGAAGATGATGGCAAAATACAACGACGGCAAGAAGTTGCCAGCCGTGCCTAAGGCTCCGATGCAGATTATCAAGGTGCCAGAGTTCAAGTTTACCGAATACAAGCCATTGAGCTATGGTATCGGAAAGGAGAAGGAAACCCAGGCTCCTCAGAGTTTCGAGGATATGGACATGGGATGGGGTACCATGGTTTATGAAACCCAGGTTCCTGCCATCGAAAGCATATCAACCCTGACCGGCGAGTTCCACGACTTTGCCCAGGTATATGTGAACGGAAAATATGTAGGCAAGATAGACCGTGTGAAGAATGAGAAATCACTCGAATTGCCAGCCATGCCACAGGGGGCACAGCTCACCATCGTGGTAGAAGGTATGGGAAGAATCAACTTCGGTCGTGCCATCAAAGACTACAAGGGTATCATCGGCAACGTAACCCTCACTACTCAGAAAGAGGATTGCGAACTTGCCCTCACCCCTACCCGATGGAACAACAGTAGCATCGCTGATGATTATCAGACAGCAGTCAAGGCACTCGCTATGCCAACCAACAAGATGCGCGGTCTCCAGACCAAGGCGGGTTACTATCGCGGCTACTTCAACCTGAAGAAGGTGGGCGACACCTTTATTAATATGGAGGCATTCGGCAAGGGTCAGGTTTATGTAAATGGTCATGCCCTCGGCCGCTTCTGGCAGATTGGTCCTCAGCAGACCTTATATCTTCCAGGCTGCTGGTTGAAGAAGGGCAAGAACGAGGTGATTGTTCTCGATGTTGTAGGTCCTAAGGGTGAAGCAGGAAAGCCAGGTTCTACCGTGGCTCCTACCGCTTTCTGCCAGGATCATCCGGAGCTCGACAAGCTGAATCTCGAAAAGAGTAACAAGCACAACGAGCCAGGTCATCGCATGGATCTCAATTCAGCGACTCCAGTATTGAAAGGCGAGTTGAAGGCTGGCAACGGCTGGCAGACCATCAAGCTCGACAAGCCTGTAACCGGTCGCTACTTCGCCATCCAGGCAGAGAGCAGCCAGAGTGGTGACAGCCAGATTGCCATCGCCGAGGTTTATCTCCAGGATGCACAGGGCAACCGCATCGACCGCAACAACTGGGTGGCTTACTACGCAGACAGCGAGAAGGGTAACTCAACTCTCGACAAGATGTTCGACCTTCAGGAAAGCACCTACTGGCAGACCGAGAAGGGCGCCAACTTCCCACATCTGGGAATCGTGGATATGGGTAAGGAGGTTACCATTTCAGCCTTCGAGTATCTGCCACGTGCCGAGCAGGGGGCACCGGGCAGCGTCAAGGGCTTTAAGCTCTACGTTAGAAAATAAAAAGATAGTTCATAGGTTTGGTCAGCCACAGGCTGACTGTGGATAATTAACACATATAGTTTAAAATGTAGTATTTCTATTGGAGAATAGAAAGTTAGTTAGATTGCAAAAAAGAGGTAGATGTGAATCTGCCTCTTTTTTCGTATATATTAAAACTCCTTTTTTCGTATATATTAAACTCCTTCTCCCTCACTTTTTGTTTTTTTATACATTGATATGCCATTATGTGAATACTTTTGCGTATCTTTGCAGCAAAATACAAATACATTTTTTATGTTGACAGATATTGAAATAGCTAAATCAGTAAAATTGCGCCCCATCAATGAGGTTGCAGCTGAACTTGGAATCCATGAAGACCAAGTAGAGAACTACGGCCGTTACATCGCTAAGATTACTACGGACAAGATCGACACCAACAAGTTTAAAAACCATCATCTCATCCTCGTCACTGCTATCAGCCCTACCAAGGCAGGCAATGGCAAGACCACCGTATCTGTAGGTCTCGCCCTCGGTATGCAGAAGATTGGCAAGAAGGCTGTCGTTGCCCTGCGTGAACCATCTCTCGGACCTTGCTTCGGTATGAAGGGTGGTGCTGCCGGCGGCGGTTATGCCCAGGTATTGCCTATGGATAAGATCAATCTTCACTTCACTGGCGACTTCCACGCTATCACAGAGGCTAACAACATGATTGCTGCCCTGCTCGATAACTACCGTTTCCAGCACGAAGCTGAAGGCTTCAAGCTCAAGAAGATTCTCTGGCGCCGCGTGATGGATGTGAATGACCGTGGTCTCCGCCGCATCATCACCGGTATCGGTGACAAGAACGGTATTGAGACAGAGGCAGGATTCGATATCACTCCAGCTTCTGAGATCATGGCTATCATGTGTTTCGCAACAAGTGTTGACGACCTCCGTCGTCGCATCGACAATATTCTCCTGGGTATCACTGAGGATGACAAGCCATTCACCGTCAAGGATATGGGTGTAGGTGGCAGTATTGTTGCCCTCCTCCTCGATGCCCTGAAGCCAAACCTGGTTCAGACCACAGAGGGAACCCCTGCTTTCGTTCACTGCGGTCCTTTCGCTAACATCGCTCATGGTTGTAACTCTGTGATGGCTACAGCAGCAGCTCTCGAATATGGAGACTATGCCATCACAGAGGCAGGATTCGGTGCTGATCTCGGCGCAGAGAAGTTCTACAACATCAAGTGCCGCAAGACTGGTTTGCAGCCAGACCTTACTGTTCTCGTCGTTACTCTCCAGGCTTTGAAGATGCATGGTGGTGTAGCTCAGGAAGATATCAAGAAGCCAAACGTAGCTGGTATGGAAGCTGGCTATTGGAACCTCGACAAGCATGTGAAGAATCTCCAGAGCTTTGGTCAGACTGTAGTCATCGCCTTCAATAAGTTTGCTACTGATACCGATGAGGAAATCGAGGTATTGCGCAAGCACTGCGAGGAGATGGGCTGCGGATTCGCTGTCAACAGTGCCTTCGCCGAAGGTGGCAAGGGTGCAATGGAGTTGGCAGAGCTCGTTGTGAAGACCATTGATGAGCATCCATCAGCTCCTCTCTACTTCACTTACGATGACGATGAGCCTGTAGAGAAGAAGATCGAGGATGTTGCCTTCAACCTCTATGGTGCCGGCAGCGTAACCTTGAGCGATTCTGCCAAGTCTATGATCGAGGAAATCAAGAAGTTGGGTGCCGAGAAGTTCCCTATCTGTATCGCCAAGACTCAGTATAGCTTCTCTACCGATGCCAAGGCATACGGTCCTACAGAAGGCTTCGAGCTCCACGTTCGCGACATCACCGTGAATATGGGTGCCGAGATGATCGTAGTCATCGCGGGTCCTATCATGCGTATGCCAGGTTTGCCAAAGAGCCCACAGGCTGAGCGCATCGATGTGGTGAATGGTGAGATTACAGGTCTTTCATAAATACGATAAAAGGCTGCTTCCCGAAGCGGGAAGCAGCCTTTTTTAATCTTATCTCATGCTGAATTCACAACCGCAATATAGCTGGTTATAGAATTCATTCTGTTTCAGCAATTCTCCTCGGCGGTTCTGCAAACCGCCCTTTCTCCAGTTCATATCCCACCACTCTACATCCGGGCATCCTTCTACCGCAATATGTCCTGCGGCATCTATCTGCTTGATGTTCTTCCATCTCGATGAAGCTAGCGTGGTGGTAAGCAGATGGAATCCATGTTCCTGGGCATACCTGGCAGCATGGGTCAGACGATATTGGAAACACAGCGAGCAGCGGCTTCCCCGCTCCGGTTCCTTCTCCAATCCCCTGATGGTAGCCAGCCACTCCTCATGGTCATACTCATCCTCTACATAAGGCACCTGCTGCGCCTCCAGGAATCTCATCAGCTCGTGCTTGCGGATATCGAACTCCTGCTGCGGATAGATATTGCTGTTGCTGAAATACACGGTTGGCTTCATGCCATTGCGAAGCATACACTCTACGATAGCCGATGAACAGGGTGCACAACAGGCATGCAGCAACACCGACATTCCTTCAGCCTTGCTTCCATCCGGGAGAGTAAGTTTCACGAATTTATATTGTTCTTCTACGGGAATCTTCATTTTACTTTGAACTTTAAACTTTGAACTTTATAATGGATATTCTTGGCGAATACCTTGCTTATTTCTTATTATAAAAGTGAGCGGAAAAAGCGAGATTTCGCTTTTTGGGCAAAAAAAACAAATGGAGTACAGTCTCTCGACACCCCCCATTTGCCCAAATATATGCGAAAACTGATGCAAAGATACGATTAATTTTTGAGTTACCAAATTTTTAAGCGATAATTTTTCATCAAAATGAATAAATATCGATTTTTTAACCAAAACTTAACAGTTTGCATCAGCAAATTAACGTTTTTATTCAATTCTTCGGGAACTGTGAGATGTCTGACTACCAGTCTGTTTTCTAACCCAAATCACGCTTCAGGGTGATGACCGTCATCTCCGGCCAGGCACCCAGTCGGAAAGGGAATGATCCGCCCAATCCGGCAGAAACATAGAGCAGCTGCCTGCCCAGCCAGTATTCTCCACCCCACTCCTTGAAAGCCATGTGGGCAGGAGTGAAGTTACCTATCTTCAACTGTCCGGCATGGGTATGTCCCGCCAGGGTCAGATGAACTCCGGTCTTCTGTACTTCCCTTCTCCAATGGTGCGGATCGTGGGTAAGCACTATCTTGAAAGCATCCTTCGCCACTCCCTTCATCGCCTTCTTCAGGTTACTGCGATTGGTAAACGGAGGCTGTCCGGCATTCTCCACACCGATGATTTCTATCGAAGCCATACCGTGCGATACCGTAAAATGCTCGTTCATCAGCTGATGCCATCCCATCTCATTCTGCAACTGGAAGAGGAGCCGGCGGTTCTTTCTCAAGGCACTCAGACTGTGGTTGGTATTATATTCGCAGTAATCGTGATTACCCCAAACCGAGAAGATACCATCAGGAGCATGCAGCTTCTTCAGATCTTCCACATAAGGTTCTACCTCATCGGCAGCATTGTTCACCAGGTCGCCGGTAAAGAGCATCATCTCCACCCCCTCGGCATTGGCTCTTTCCACCACCTTTCTCACGAAGTCGGCACCCTTCGGAAAGGTACCGAGATGCAGATCCGTGAAATGCAGAATCTTATAGCCATCGAAGTAAGGAGGCAGATCGGCAGAAGAATAAGTCACGTATTTCACCTCCAGTCGCTTCCATCCCTCTACGAATCCATAGAGGAACCATCCCATCACAGCCAGGGCAGGCAGGATGGCGAAGAACCAAGGCATGAGGAATTCGAAGAGGATGAATACCACCTTCGGCATCACAGAGAAAAGGATGAGAGAGAAAAGCACTCTCACCGATGTGCGATGAAACTTGCCCAACTGCAGTCCCACCTCAGCCAGAATGATGAGCAGAGAGGGAATCCACCAGAGGATGGCTAGCGGCAGAGGCCACTCCCCCACTCCGATATGCCACAGCCAGGCATCGGGCACCAGTGTCATAGCTCCGATGCCTACTATATACATAAGTGATCTGAAAAACTTCTTGATAACCTTATTCATCTACCTATTTCTATTAAGCTATTCGCTGCTTCCCCAGTCAGGGCGCAACAACTTTCTGCAAAGGTAGTGTAAATTGAAGACACTACAAAATAAATGGGAATCTCAAAATTACATTTAACTTTCTTTTGCCAAATCAGAAGCAAGATTTCGCATCTTCGGGCATTTTATAGACAGAAAGATTTAAAAAGAAAAAGTTATGAGAAAGATCAATTTCAAGAAAATCGGGCTCGCAGTAGCCCTGCTGATGTCAGCATTCACCTTCCAGTCGTGTGATTCTGATGATGATACCAACTGGGATCAGGTTTTACCTAATGCCCTAGTAACTGTCAAGCAGAATGCAGATGCCTGCTATCTGCAGTTGGATGACAACACCACATTGCTCGCCAAGAACCTCAAGACTCCAGTCTTTGATGGCAAGGAGGTTAGAGCACTCGTTAACTATACAGCTACCGATGAGAAAAGCGACAAGTATTCTCAGGTAGTACACGTCAACTGGATTGACAGCATTCTCACCAAGAAGCCAGCACCTTATCTCTCTACTCCGGCAAAGAACGATGCGAAGTATGGCAATGATGAGGTAGATATCGTTCGCGATTGGGTAACAGTAGCAGAGGATGGTTATCTCACTCTCCGCTTCCGTGCTCTCTGGGGCGGTCAGAAGCCACACATCATCAACCTTCTCACCGGTGTGAACCCAGAGAATCCATACGAGGTAGAGCTTCGTCACAATCAGAATGGTGATGCCAAGTATCGTGTAGGCGATGCCCTGGTAGCCTTCAACCTCAACAATGCCCTGCCAGATACCAATGGCAAGACTGTGAAGCTCACCATCCGCTGGAAGTCGAGCAATGGTGACAAGAAGGTGGATTTCAACTACTGTTCGCGCAAGGCAATCACCAATGCCAAGCAGCTGGACGGCTACAGCCAGACAAGTAAGGCTATAAAGTAAAAGATTGATAAAGTAAAACGCCTATCCCCTGATGCTTCTCTTCAGAGAATCCATCAGGGGATTTTTTATCTGTTTTTGCATTATCTCCACATACTCTTCAATAATTTCATTAGAGACCCCATTCGATACAAAAAAATCTTTTCTCACGAAACCACAAAAGAAATCCCCTAAAAACTTGCATAAAAGAGAAATATTTCTTATTTTTGCAGCAAATAAAAAGAAAGAACGATGGCAAAGGAAAATATAAGCTTATCAGTAGTCCTTCATGATGATAGCGACTATAAGGACTGGCTCGTAGAACTCAAGGAACGATTCTACAGCCATCGCCTAAAGGCTTCTTGCGCTGCTAATGGCTACCTGTTAGACTTCTATTGGAAGCTGGGACGAGACATTGAAGCTAAGCAATATACCAACAATTATGGTTCTGGCTTTTACAAGAATCTTAGCCAGGACTTGAAGAAAGAAATGCCGGGGGTGAAGGGATTCTCGCCCATAAACTTGCGCTATATGAGTAAGTTTTTCAAACTATATGCTCCACTATGTGAAAAAGTTCCGCAGGCTGCGGAACTTTTCTCGGATTCATTGTCAGACTCAAATGTTCCGCAAGCTGCGGACGATTTCAAGATGCTTTTTCTCATTCCTTGGGATCATCATCGCCGTATCATCGATAAATGTAAGAATGATATGGACAAAGCCTTGTTCTTCGTAAGAAAGACTTGGGAGAACAATTGGGGACGTGACACTCTTCTCAACTGGCTTGATACCGACCTTTATGAGCGTGACGGCAAAGCCATCACAAACTTCCAATCCACGCTCCCTGCTGTGCAGAGTGACTTAGCGCAACAGATAACAAAAGATCCTTATCAGTTGGATTTCCTTAATCTTAGGGAGAAATATGACGAGCGTGACATTGAAAATGAATTGGTGAACAACGTTACACGTTTTCTTTTGGAACTTGGAAAGGGATTTTCCTATATGGGCAGACAATTTCGTTTGGAAGTAGGTCAACAGGAGTTCTTCCCCGATTTGCTTTTTTACAATACCCACCTCCACGCCTATGTGGTCGTTGAGTAAAAAGCCCAGTCATTCCATCCATCGTTCTTGGGGCAACTGAGTTTCTATGTATCTGCCATTAACCATCAATTCAAGACCGATATAGACAACCCGACCATCGGCTTGCTCATCTGCAAGGACAAAGACAATGTGGTGGCGAAATACGCCTTGGAAAGACGATGCCTCAAAGACATCTAATTACCCATATAAATTTGAGTGGAATATTTGATAATCACTTACGGAACTTCCACATATGGTTCAGGTACGTCCTGAAGGGGCAGAAGCATTAAAAATACAAGAATAATAAAAATGAAGACAAGAGAAGAATACATAGCTCTCATCGCTTCTCATGCCGGAGAACTGCAGAACACCTTCGGCATCACCTCCTTGCGTATCTTTGGCTCTGTTGCAAGAAACGAGCACCACGAAGGCAGCGATGTAGATGTCTATGTAGAAATGCCCCCCTAAGTTTTTTCTAGTAGTCCGTCTGAAGGCATACTTGGAAGAACTTCTAGACAACCCTGTTGATATTATCCGGAAGCACCAACACCTCAATCCCTTCCTACTCAAGGAAATCCGCAAGGTCTGCGCATCGGTACACTTTATTCCTCCTCGTCTCTACGCCTCCTATGCCACTTGTAGTCATTGTACAATACCCACAGACCGCCTCCCCCAGAGAAGAGACAGCCCACTACTCCCACTATCTGACAATATGTTTCAGATGGCACCCTACTTGATACTTTCGGATGAAGAAACATATCAATGCCGCCACACGCAAAAATCAGACACAACAGGTAAAACTTAATTTTAATCGATATTTTCTTCCTATAAAAAAGGAAACAAACCAAAGAAATACCTACCATTAACATTAAAAATAATGAAAATATTCTCCCCAAAGAGAATTCTTCATGCCCCGACAACCTAAGGTATAACTTGTATATGGAAGCAGCAACCAATACCAAACCAACAGCATAACTTACCCAAATCACTTTCCGAGTATCTTTAGAATCGAAAAGTAAATCCACGTTCTTCCAATATTTATCCATATCTTTCATAAGCCTTATTCCCAATAATAGTAGTTACTAATCCCGATGCCTTGGTTCCGGCTCCGCCACCATTGCCGGCTTTTCTTCCGGCAATTCATACCTCCTGATATGATGATCTTCCAGGAAGATATGGTTCAGTGTAAAGGCTAGCGACTCCAGAGTCTTCTCCCTGACAGCCGGTTTCAGTTCGCATTCCCATATTACAATAGTATGCCATCCCATTTCTGCCAACCGATGCAGCACCTCATGGTCCCTCTCTCGGTTTCTCCTGACCTTATCCTGCCAAAACTGGGTATTCGATTTCGGCACCACATAATACTTGCATCCCTCATGTCCATGCCAGAAGCATCCATTCACCAGAATGCAGGTACGATACTTTCTGAGCACAATATCCGGTTTCCCCGGCAACCGTGGATGATTGAGCCGATACCTGAATCCCCTAGCCCACAGGAACTTCCTGACAAGAATCTCCGGTTTGGTATCCTTGCCTCTGATTGCCGCCATATTATGGTGGCGCTGCTCTATGGTCATTTTATCTGGCATACGCTTTATTTATTAAGACATCTTTTTTCTAATCTAATCACACCATTCGATACAAAATTAATCTTTTCTCATGAAAACACAAAAGAAAAAGCTTAAAAACTTGCATAAAAGAGAAATATTGCTTATTTTTGCATTATCTTTGCAGGAATTAAGAGGAAAGGACGAAAATATGAAACAAGAAAACAACAGAATACAATTACCCCTAGAAGAAATCAAGCTCGCATTCGCTGCTTCATGCGTTGAGGGAGCTGCAAGAAAGCTCGGGGTACCATATATTGAAATATACGAAAGAATGAGAAAGGTTGATTTAATCAACAAATTCATTCTGCCCCACTACGATACGCTCCACACCGAGAGTAGAGAGTATCTTATAGAAGATGTCATAGAGTGTCTAACTAATTGGGAGAAGAAAAACCATGGAACAGAAAAAATATAAACAGATCAATACCAAGACACCAGAGATTCAAGAAATGATTCTCAGCTATCAGATAGGTGGCGTAGCATACGAGTTATCACAGCGCCTGGAAATATCTCCAGCTCTGGCTCTTGATCTTTTCTATCGCAGCAAGACCTGTGCCCAACTCCACGATAAGCGCACCGGCTTGTATCTTATGAGCAATGGCTACATCGCCGATGATTTCATTTACGAGAAGCAGAGAGGGTACTAAGCCACATTTTTATATCTTTTTCTTTGAAAAAGTATAAAATATACTCGCAAAATATTTGGAAGTAACAATATTAATTCTTATATTTGCACCAAAAACAATTAAATATTATTATTATGTTAGGAATAAATGCACCAAAAGTTTTAGCTAAAGGCAAATACGCACAAGCAGTACGTAAAGCCGCTCTTGCATCTATCGGTGCAAAAGCAAAAAAAGACGATGCCTCAAAGACATCAAATTATCCATATAAATTTGAGTGGAATATTTAATGACCACCTATTATTGATATTTCAAAAAATCAACAAGCCTTACAACATCAACTTTTGGGAAAGGTATCGTTTTCAACACATCATAATGATGGTCATTGGTAACAATACATTTGGCATGCGCTGCGATTGCACAATCTACGAATTTATTGTCATCCGGATCAGCTTCTATCAGATTGAAGTTATAAAAAGGAGTTATCATCTCTGTAAATTTGCTATTCAAAATGGTTTTAATAACATATTCTGCAGCAGCATATTCATGACATTTCCAATTTATGTAAATCCATATGATTGATTTCATCAAGTCTTTTCTGGTCAAGCACGCCCGAATCCCAAAGTTCATTCAGAGATTCATCCATTTTCTTTGAATAATAAGAATATAACAATTCCTTCAATTCTTCCAAACCTTTCTGAGAATCATCTACTTGAAACATTTGCAAGAGGTGTACCTGTGTACTATTTAAAACCGTTGCTGCCATAACCTTTATATTAAAACGTTCTACATTTTGTTGCAAATTTACATTTTTCCTTTGAAACCACAAAAGAAATTCCCCAAAAACTTGCATAAAAAAGAAATATTTCTTATTTTTGTAGCAGATTTAAAACATAAAAAGATGGGAATATATAAGTATCAAGCAGAAATAATATGTCCAAAAGCTACTTACCCAACTACATCATGAAGCCTCAACGTGCAATTATGAATGCCCAAAGAAAAGTTGATGTTGGTGGATATGCTCTGGATGACAATATCACTACACCAGCAAGCAACGGACATTATAACTTGTTTGAATTCCCATCATGTGACTTATCCAAAACATTTAAACTAGAGGAGGGAAAATTATGAAAACAATAAAAGGTATTTGCATCAAGAAGCGCAATTTCGATAAATTCAAGAAGGTGGCCGATCTGATATATTTCGATGGACCATTGTTGTCACACTACGTAACCAACAAAGGTGACAACTATCTCTTCTATTGGATAGACCAAGACGATACTGCCAACCGCTGGATGTTCATCAGAACCGATTACGATAATATACAAAAGTACACGAATAAAAAGCAAACATTGCGTAACGTATTAAGTTCGCCATTAGACGACATTGTATATACAGTCGATATTGATGAAGAAGGCAATCATCACAACTTCCAGGCCCACTCCATAGAAGATATTCCAGAGGATTATCTCCCTACAGAGGATTCTGATTATGAATTTGAGCCAGAAGATGTAAACAAGGAGAACTTATCCATAGCAGAAATGAGCGGCAAGAAACTCGACTGGTTCCGCAAGGTCTGTGCAGCGGTACTTTAGATACCTTGCCCCCACACGCCCAGAAAGGGCAGAAGCTCCTAGCCCAGGGTAACACCCTGGGTATAAGAACAATCAGCCTTGCGCCCTGTAAGGGCAAAAGCATTAAAAATGCAAGAATAGTAAAAATGAAAACAAGGGAAGAATACATAGCTCTCATCGCTTCTCATGCCGAAGAATTACAGAACACCTTCGGCATCACCTCCTTGCGTCTCTTTGGCTCTGTTGCAAGAAACGAGCACCACAAAGGCAGCGATGTTGATGGCTATGTAGAAATGCCCCCTAAGTTTTTTCTAGTAGTCCGTCTGAAGGCATACTTGGAAGAATTTCTAGACTGCCCTGTTGATATTATCCGGAAGCATCAGCATCTCAATCCCATTCTGCTCAAAGAGATTGAGAAAGATGGGATTGAAGTGATAGTACCTTATAAAAATAAATGAGGTCAGAATATACAAATCTGTCCTACCCTTACTTTTCCTTTTCAAAAAAAAGCTGCTGCTCTTCAGCTATATTCTTACAGAATTCAAAAAAATGATCGGAAATAACAATATATTCATAGTTAATACTACGCATTACTCCTCTATTTTCCATTTCATTTTCAAATTCTTTTTTACCATCTTCATTATGATAAATTACAACAACTTCCGTATCTTTATTTTTTTCTAGAAAATCTGCGTAATACTCGTAATCTATACCATATATACTATGCCCAAATATAATAATTCTTTTAGAGTTTTCTATTATATCACTAAATCTTTGTTTTGCATTAATACTAATGTGATTAGATTTTCTTAATGATATGAACGCATTAGGTATATCGCATTCACTATCTATCCCAAATATTACTTCAGAATCTAAAGCACCATGAATTCTATAAAAATTCTCTTTTAAATCATCGGTTTCCAAATCTATGCGTGAATCAAATTTTATACGTTGTAGGAATTTGACGAGATTAGAAATTGTGTCAGTATAGTTAAATGACACGATCTTAAAGTCGGGAAAACTACCCTGATATTTTTTCGAATAATCGGACAGTTTCATTGTTAATCCTTTGTATCCTGCATCATAAATACCCATAATCGAAAAGAAAATCATAAATGCCAAACTATTTTCTTCATTATTTATTTTTGCGCTTTTAAGGAAGGCTACAAGTTCGTCCTTCAGAAGTCTCATTGCTTCTTTAACCAAATCTCTTTGTTCTTCGCTATATTGAGATAGAGCTTTTTTGATATACACACATTTTTCCCTTATATCATAGTCTGCTGCAAAGTCAAGATAATTATTCTTTGACGTATATTCAATAACACTATCAAATTCTAATACTATTCCACAAAGATGCTTATAACCCTTAATTTCCTCAAATGATTCTTCATCAAGTTCTAAAGCTTTATCAATGATAGGTAAAAGTTTATCTATCATTTTTAAATTAACCGCTTGTTCGCCTCTAGTTGCATATTCCTGAATAATACCTTCAAAGTCATACCACTTTTCCTTCTCTCCTTTTGCATTTATAAACTGCAAAAGGGGATTATTAGTATGCTTTGTAAAAAAGCCATCAGCTTTCAATTTTTTAAAAAATGAACGATAATCGGTGACCATGCCTAAATTTAAGTCAAAGCCATTTCCTATTATCAATGATGTTCCGTATTTCTTTTTCATATCTTTTATCTCCTAAATTTTATCAATTCATTACCACTCATAAATACAGGCTTCCCTTCTGCATATTCTTCCAGATGCTTTGGATCAGCCTTCCACTTTTCCTTATCTGATTGGATAATCCCCTGAATATCAAAGTCTCCAAGCGATATTTCTTCATCGAAAAAATAACAAAAATATCTGTCGTGTTTAGGATTGATATACCCTTGTTTTTCAATCTGCTCACGAGACAGTTCTCCCGTATTCTTTACACGGAATGACTTATAAACTTTATTCTCTCCTGCATTATATAATATCACGAACTTAGCATGCTTTACATACTCACGACTTTTTACGATACCACCTTGTACATCCTTACCAAGACGTAAATTATAGGCATCATCACGCTTACCACCTCGACGACTGAATATCCAGTTCAAGTGATTGATACTGTTCACGATACCAATAAGAAATGTTGCATTCGGATAGTTTTCCAAATAATGCATAGTAAGAAATTGCTTCGGAATAACATCATGAGGACGTGCATCGACCCTAGGCATGACTTCTTCCGGCAGTGTCCTCGGGTCCACACCAAGCGGACATTTAGCAACATAGAAGGCGTGCTTTAACTCAAACAACACTGCTTCATTTTCATCTGCTACCCTTCTCCTGATGGTAGTATTGTTCTCTTTCTCGGGCTTGCGCAAAGCAAGTGAAAAATATTGCTGGTCACTTCCTTCTCGGTTATCAAATGGCTGGTATACCTTACCAAGAATCTGTTGGAAGTTTTCTTTGATGTAAGCATTCGCATCAATATCACTCTTTGCAGTCATTGCATAGAACTCAAAATTTTCTTTGAGCATCTGCTGGATTTCTTTGCGGAACATCTTGCGGACCTTGTCACGCCACTGTACCTTACTTGTTGTATTATTGCGCCCATAAAGCGCCACCACAAAGAGAAAATTCACATCATAATGCGCCAAAAGGAATGTATCTCGATCGAACAATCTGTTCTCAAACTGACGACTCAGATAGTACTGCTGCCTACGTTTCCCCTCTTCCTTATCGCTATCAATCAGCTTGATATCGTCATCTGGTCGAAGAACATTCTGATTGGCAGAGATAAAAAAATTAGGAATAACATTGTATCCTTCGGTTACATCATCACGTAATTTTATATGCCCTTTCTTATCTTCTTCCCTACCATCGTTAAACAGGTCGATATTCCACTGTATGACGTTCCTAGCATAAGTAAATTGCTTATAGATAGACTCTTTGCCGAGGGTGTTACCACGTTTATAATACTTAGAATCACCTATATAGTAAATATCACCTTCCTTATCATTATTGGTCAATTCCTGATACTGATAAATGTGGTCAACACGCTTTCCATCCGGTTGATCCTTCAGCTCCTTTGGCAGTTTCTGGTCGCCAGCTATTAAATCATCGATAATAGATTCGAAAACGACATGAAAACTCTTCACAAGTAAATACTCCTTGCGATCAACATTGAGCATAATGTCTTCCGGACGTTCGAAAAACGCATAACAATAGTTCCAAAGTTCCAGAGCCTTGTCTGAAAAGTACTTATACTTTATCTGTTTGAGACGCCTTTTACCGAACCCATTAATGTATCTTAGAAACTTTTTACCCTTAATAAGAGGAAAGTTAACATTCATCTTGACAGGAAAGCCGTACTTTTCACGCATATACTCAAGAATGCTGTAGTATATAATAAGCAGTTCCTCATCAAAATTGATTTTACGTTTCTTATTAACCGGATTCAGGTAGCTGGCATCTTGCCTGCGTGTACCATCGGAACAATCCTGTATGATTACATGACTTCTGGAGATGGTACGCGTCCAGTTTATCTTATTGAAACCTGAATGGAGATTTTTTACAGTGAACATAACAAAACTCTCATTCTTTCTGTTCCATTCTTGCAATGCCAGCAATACATCAAGATAAGTGCACACTCTGCGCTTCTTCATATGTCCCATAATTGGCGCTTGCTTATAAAGCACAATACTTGACTGCGCCTTATTCTCAAAACGGTCGAACTCGTGTTCACGAAACACGCAGATAGCCCTATATATCCATACGCTTAAATTGTAAATAAATGTATGTTCCTCGCTGCTCAGCTCATCGCACTCATCTATATTTATCAAATTCTTTGGTTCAATGTGTCCAAACACCTTCTCTTCGCCAAATGGACCTTCCAAAAGCACCTTAGGAAGTAAAAACACGCAGTCATTTACATCTGGGTCATCATTGAAGTAATAGCCAACATAGCTGAGACTAAGCTTACCGTCTCCATTTGGAAGCACACCAAACCCTTTGAGAACGTCACGGACGTCCTCATAATCATATTGGTATTCTTCTATTAATATGCGCATAATTATTCTACAGGACTAATTTGACCCCAATTATTATTTTCAACAACCTTCATTAATTTGAAGAAATTGTCGTTTGCATTTTTAGCTTTCCACTGGGTATAAATATAGAGCTTCTCACCCGAATTCAAAGATATCGCTTGCCAACACTTTGCTTTTGACGACTCTACATCAAGTTCGTTATACTCATTTTCTGTTTTGACAACTGTTGTTGTAAAGTCTGCACAAGCCTCCTTAAATTTATCTCGGATGCTTGCAGCCGTAGTCAGGTCAGGATTGCTACTGATGAAATTTAAGACAACACTTTTTACGATTTCTCTTAATGAATTCGGAACGCCATTATATTTGAATTTCACTTTTGACATATCTTGTGTATCATCTTGATTTTCATCCGAATCATCACCTGACTCTTCATCCAAATCATTATCATACGGAACTGGAGAAATCCTAACGCCCAAATTATTCATGAGTTGTCCTATCGCATCTGGGTTTGCAATAGTATTTCCTCGTTCATCCTCTATAAAGAAAATATCATAAAAAGAATCATCCGTATCATTCATTCTAAAAATGGATACATCACAGTCTTTAAAGACATCATTCCACAAATAGAAAATAACTTTATTTACAAATTTATCTTCTCGAATGAAAGATTCTCCCAAATTAGGTTTACAGAAGAAATAACCAAGTTTCTTATCATCAGAACTTGTTACTGAACCAATTTGCTTATTTATAGCTTCCAAGAACTCCCACCAATCACACTCATTGTTGTTAAAACGAATCTTCCAACCAAGAGGAACTCTCTCTGAATTCTTGATAACAAGCTCTCCATTTGCCCCTCTTTTATATCCTTTCGAAATCTTCACATATCTCCATTCCCAACGACGCTTGAAAGCAGAATCTATAGGGAAGAGAGACTGGTCACTGGTATTCATTGTTGCCCAAATATAAAGATTATTTGGCAACAACAAAATTCTTCCTAACTTAATATCTTCAGTCAATGTTTTACCATAGTTACTGATATAATCAGGAACAGCATAATCCACATTAAATTCGTTAGCAAGCATATACTCGCCACCCTGTCCAAACTCCTTAGCAATCTCGTTCTGCAAATCTGCATCCGCTTCAATTGGATAGGTTGAGAATCCATTACCACTTCTATCAAGGAGTTGAAACAAATCACCAAATATCTGAGCACAGTTGCCTCGGTTGATTTCCTCTATTACCAAGAATTGCGGTTCTACCGAATCAACTCCATTAGCAAGCTTTTGCCATGCGCCCAAATAGGCTTTTAAAAATGCCTGTTTAACAAAGGTATAAGTAATACGTTTTTCCTTTGCTATCTCTACTCCTTGTGCACCATAAACAGGGGCATTTGCCATAGTAGGCTTATATGCTCCTACAAAAGTAGAATAATCACTATCAGGATGGAAAGTTGTACGTATTGTTGCATATCTATTCTTCTTCGTTATGCTGTTAACTTCGTACGATTTACCCGTACCTGGAGCACCATAGAAAATCTGCTGCAAAGCCATTTTGCCCCCAGAGTTCTTTTTTGCAGTATCAGAGCTAGCTGATGATCCTTCAAAAGACTTCCATTCTTCCGATTCAAGAAGCAAGTTCAGGCAGTCTTGATTTGCTATCCCTTTTACTATAGCCCCAATCAAACTGCTAGAAGCATTAATCGTATTTGCAATATTAAGAACAGGAGAATCGGTAAAATCATTCGAACGCTTTATATTTTTACCACCACCCCAAGACTCATAATTCCACAAGAAATTTACCAGAAGCTCTTTATCAGCACCATTATAAGAATTGAGAAAATGCTCTGCCTTTTCCTTGCAAGCATCTTTAGTTTTCTGGTCCTCTGGAATACTACTATTATCTTTGCTAGGATGACAAGCCTCATACATGTCGGACGTAAAGCCCAAAGCATCTAACTTGTCCTTATACTTAATCAATTCGACATAATATTGACAGCAGCATGCGGCTATATACACCCATTGATTAGGTATTACCAGTAAAGACTTTCTTGAACTTACCTGCAATGTGTACAAGAAGTACTGCTCAATCTTGTAATCACCAAAGGCATGAAATTTTGCCTTGAACTCATCAGGCAAAACACAGTCATCCATATTTGAATGAGCAATGAGCTCACTCAAACTTGTTTTCAGTATACCTAAATCTAACAATTCGTCCATACTATGACTTATTTAATAATTGATTGACTATTTCTTGTGCTAACCTTTTTATCACAGGCACAGCTACACTATTCCCAAATTGATGATAAGCTTCTTTCTTTGAAACTACTATTCGAAATTCTGGATTAGAAGAATTATAATTCTGATTATCTGCACATTCCGAATATTTCCATCCATTTCCTATAATCCTATACCCCTGTAATCTTCCTGCTTCTACAGGTGATAGCGTACGAGGATTTTTATCTGCCTGATCTATTAATATTTCACTGCCATCTTTCCAATATCTTGCCGAAATCGTACTACAGTATTCACTATCACCAAAGAATTTACGATAACCGAAACCTTTGCCATTTGCCATATTACGTTCCTTACGTCTCTGGTGACCTTCCCACATTCTATCAGAAATAGTAAAGTCTGCCACAGCATCATCAGGTTCGAATATATCAGAAACCCTAGTAGGCATAGTTCCTTCCTTTAACTTTGATTTGTCATATATAGTATTACCATTTGCGTCAATGCCATAAGGGAACTTAAACATTTCTACATTGATTACTTTTTTATACCATGCAATGATGAATAATCTTTCCCTGTTCTGAGGAACACCGAAATATTTAGCATTAAGTACTGTATATGAAACACCATAGCCTAACTCTTCCAAGGTTGCTAGAATTACCTTTAAAGTATTACCTTTATCATGACTCTTCAAACCTCTAACATTTTCTAAAAACAAGACCTTTGGAGGACAACCATGCTCTATTTTGTATTTTACAATATTTGCTATATTGAAAAACAAGGTACCTCTGGTGTCTTCGAAACCTCTTTTGAGTCCGGCTACGGAAAACGGCTGGCAAGGAAATCCACCACAACAAACATCAAAATCAGGAATATCTGCAGGATTTGCCTTTGTTATATCTTCATTAAAATATTTATAATTTCCCAATGAGTCTTTTTTGAAAAGATTTGGCTCTATATCTTTATAATTTGCCTCATAGGATATACGTGCATATTTATCCCATTCACTTGCAAAAACGCAATGAGCTCCCACACTATGCATAGCCGTATGAAAACCACCAATACCTGCAAATAAATCCACAAAAGTAAAGGTATGAATTTCTTTTTTATTATTTTTTTCCATACCTTATTTTTTTAATTCTTTAATAGTTATGTAACTTTCTTCTTCATTTTTGCACAGAATATCCCTATCGACTTCTTGGATGAAGTCGACAAACGAGATGCCTAAAACCTGGCAAATATGATGAAGTTCTATGATATCAAGGCGGCGTTCACAAGTCTCAATCTTGCTTATGAACGCCTGATTAACTTTCAGTAGTTCAGCGAGTTGAGCCTGTGTTACCCCCCCAGCCCGTCCGAGAACGGCCGTTTTGGGGTGTGTCACATAGGGTAGAACCGCTATCACGACTCCACCTAAGCCCCTCTAAGGGCATATATTTTTTCATCTTAAAATTTTGTTTTATGTTAA
>OJKE01000158.1_pt1 | contig 50710 bp, 46 predicted proteins | sample 1596501 | NCBI WGS metagenome assembly OJKE01 (sample SAMEA4350125, study PRJEB24818) | metagenome | biome: human; feature: gut; material: faeces | place: Denmark | collected 2013-09
GTCACTGCGACCTACCTTAGTTTCGTAGAAACCTGCAAGCTAATGGCAATGGCTCCACTGGATTTCTTCAGGAGATTCTTCGACATGATTGTAGCTGGCAGAAGGGATTATGCCTTGATGACAGAGGCACTTTTAGTTAAACCTGTTTAAAAATCGAAAAAGTTCAAATTCTTAAAATACTCTGTATCCCCAGTAAACACTGGGGATGGAGTTGTATTGTCATAGGGGTTGGATGCTTACTGACATAAAAGTCGATTTTGCAAAAAGTGAGTCAATCAAAAAAGTGATGACATTGATTTGTAACAAAGGAAGGCGGATTATAAACAAGCATTGGGATGAACGCCCAAAGCCAGATTTAGCAAAAAATATAATTGCAGGAGTTGTTAATGGTGGAACATATGGTAAGGAACGCATTGTAACGAAGCTAACAAACAAGGAGGAAACCAACAATTTAGCTGTTGATCAACCGGTATTGCAATATTATTATATTTTCTTGTATCTTCCTCTTGAGCACAACGAAGGTTTTATGATGATTCATACAGATAGTTCAGAAGAAACAATTTCAGATTTTGCACGAAAATATATTTCTGATTTATTTAGTATAGGTGATTATCAAAAGCCAACAATGAGGATATTTGCTCCTAAATGTTTTCAAGATGAATACAAAGAAGGTGCTGTTGTAAAGACAATGTCGTTCCAAACAACATATGTCGATAACCAAATTGAAGACGATAATCCTATCAAAGAAGTGCTTGGCGATTATGATGTCAAAATAAGCATAACTCCTAAAGGTGAAGGAGACAAAAGCCTGCATGTGATGGGAATGATTCGCAACTATTTTATGACCCGCACTTTTGGAACTCAAAATTACACAAAGCAACTTGGTGATTTTGAAAAATGTACAGTCTATACCAAAAATGAACAGACAAAAGCATCAAAAGCTTTTGAATGGAATTTAAGAGATTCTGAATTGGTACCTGTTGTCTATTTAAATGATAAAGTAGCAATCAATGAAGATGGTACAGTTAATCTTGCTGCCTTAGATAGTTATTGCAAAGATTTGTTTGAATCTGTCATTAAAAAAGAGTTAAGGCCTGATTTATATGTTGAAGGAATGGCTTAAAGCAATGATGATATTTCTAAAAAATGGTCATCATGTCATTATAAGAGATGTCAATAACCGAAAATTTTCCATGTGGTCAATTTTCGGGTTTTATTGTCTGTTTATAGTATTGTCACTAATTGTTGCTTTTAGTCTGCCTCAAGGAATAAGTGACAACTTCATAGATTACATAAAGGATATTTTTGCTATATTTATAGGATTCTTTGTTACTGCTTTAACACTTATCTATGATAAGTTAAATGTGACAAAACTCCCTAAAAAAGAATCCATTGATAGAATGCCTGTGAATAGAAGACCTTCTTCTGAAGATATTGTCAGGTTGAAGCAAGAACACAATTATGTTATACGTTTTTTTTATTCAATAGGGTTCAATATTCTTTTTGCAACAATAACATTGCTATTGCTCATTCCGAATATTTTTTGGAAAGATTTCTTTTCTCTAGATATTTCTGAGTATGGATTTGTTCACAATATAAAAGATGTAGATTGTGATTCTGTATTGTTGGGTGGACATATCATATTACTCTTTGTTTATAGGCTAGTAGTTATACTGTTAATTGCAAATGTGTTTTTCTATACAGTATATATGATAACAAGTTTACTGCAAGTATTGATTTTAAAGAAAAAAATATAACTATGGATTTCAAGGAAGCATATATAGACAAAATGATTTGTCATCACTTTAGTTTTGATAGGCAAAATCGTGTAGTTAATCGTCATGAAATAGATATGAGTAAATTGGATCAAGATTCCCTAAAGGAATTCTTTGTAAAACCATTTTCCAAAGAAAAAAATGAGTATACTTTTATTCATACAATAGATTTAAAATACAATGTAGTTTACAATACAGTGATTGACGTTTATTATGGTGGAGATTTTGTTGAAAATTCCATATCGCTATTTAAACATTTGGACAACGTGTCTACTGCACCAACGATAAAAGATGGCGATATATTTATTATAAAAGTTGCGGATATAATTATTGGCGATACTTATTGTGATGCCGTTGGTATTTTCAAGATAGAAACAAAGAAAGAATTTATAGAAACATACATAGACCCACAAGGAAATCTCAACATATCTGTAAAGTCGGGCTATGTACCACAAAAAATTGATAAAGCTTGCTTGATTGTGTTCACGGACAATGCGCCTATTGGACTTATCATAGATAAAAGCAAAGACTCCAAATTTTGGCGTCAGGATTTCTTGGGTATGGAAACTAAAATGACTCCATATAGTCAGTCTAAGACATTGATGGATTTGATGGAGGGATTTGTAAAGGATAAACTATCCAAGAATTCAACGGTCACAAAGTCGGAACAAATAGAAATTGTAAACAAGTATGCTGATGTCATTTCTAAATCAGATACAGTAAACATATTGAATTTGGAATCTGAAGTATTTCATAACCAAGAAATATTTGATATGTTTGAGGAATATCGTAAGATATATGAGGAGCGAGAAGGTTTCAAGCTTACAGATAAATTTGCAATAGATAAAAATGCACTAAATGTTAGTAAAAAGATTCGTAAAATAAAACTAGACGATACTGTTGAGCTATATTTAATGAAAACAGGAACTTTTATAGAAAGAGGGTATGATGATGATAGAGGGCAGAATTTCTATAAATTATATTTTGACAAGGAAAAATAGTATAAGTTATGTCGAGGCAAGATGAAATTTTAGGAAAATTGTTGCAGAAACAGCATGAACGAGACAAGTTGAAAACTATACCTTATCCGCATGAAAGATGGGGATAAGGACTATAAGTCTATGCTTTCATGTTGCTATGTTGAAAAAATAGAAGAGGTGAAGGAGAGTGCTTAGCAATCCTTCACCCTTAAAACGATACAAAAGATATTTTTTCAAAAAACTGATAGGTGTAACTACTTGTAATATAGTGGGGACGCTGTATTGGTGATATACAATAGGTTCCCCGAACCTTGTGCAAGTATGCATTGCCAACAGTTTGATAATTTCAAAAATGTTGCAGATTTCTTGGAATTTGCAGCAAAAATAATGAGAAGATAAAATGATGAAAGATGTAATAATGGATTTATCAACATTAATTTCAAAATTAAAAGATAAATCTCCATTCAAATATAATTTCAGAGCAAACTCAGAAGAGTTTTGGGTCAGTGAATCAAGCAACGAAACTTATGTTGAACCTGACTTCTCTATAATTTCTGAAATTAGTAATTGTAACTTAGAAGAAGCTCAAGTTATTTTGATTTCCGCTGTAGGTGCGACAGGAAAATCTGAATTAACAAGGAGATTATCTTATTCCTTGAAAATTCCTGTAGTTGACCTAGGGCAAACGAAGGTTGTTGGAGGAAATTCTTTGACTGGCTTGATATTTCAACATCTCAAGCCATTGGAAGGTGGTCAGTGGTTAGAAGATATCCAAAATGGAAAAACTTGTATGATTATTGATGCCTTAGACGAAGGCTATCAGAAAACTAACACGCAAGGTTTCTTTGATTTCTTGGATGATGTTGTGAAAAAAATATCAAAAGATGATTGTTCCTTCATTATGTTGGGTCGTACAAATGCAATAGAATTAGCTTCTTTATATTTGGATGGACAAGGTATAAAGGTCGCTGTTCTTCAAATAGAACCATTTTCTTTGGAGAAAGCTAAGGAATTCATAGATAAACAGGTTTGCAAAACTAACACGCTATCTGCTCAGCATGAGGTTTCTTACAAAGCTACTCGTGATTATGTCTTGGATTCTTTAGGTGATTTCTTTAAGGCAAAAGGAAAACAGGACGAGGAGCAAGGAAACAAGTTTATAGGCTATGCACCTGTACTACTAGCAATTTCTGAATTTTTGAATTCTCAAAAAGTTGGAAATTACAAGATGTTGTTTGAAAATCTGAAGAAAAGCAAAGTAAAGTCAATTTCTTTAATTTTAGACATCATGCATAGGATTTTGGAGCGAGACAAAACTTATAAGGTAGTTCCAAATCTTATCATGGGTATAGTAAAAAATCGAAGTGCTGAATTTAAGAAGGTAGCTTTGCGAGATGCTTACACAGAAGAAGAGCAATGTGCTCGTGTCTTATATATTCTTTTGGGTGAGGATTATCCCTTTAAGCCAGTAGATGATGAAGCTTTTGATATAGAATATCGAAAAGGGTTAGTAACTTGGATGCCAGACCATCCTTTCTTGAAAGGACGTAAACCTGCAAATGTAGTTTTTGAGTGCTATATCCTTGCAAAACTTATAGGAAATAATAAATACAAGGATGCTGTATATCGTTATTTGAATAAGACTCAGATAAGCTCATTTATGTTCTTCTATTTATTTAAAGAACTCAACAAAAAACAGAATATTGATGCAGAGATTATCCCATACCTTTTTAATTCTCTTAAAATGCTTGACAATAAAAGCTATTATTATAGCTTGGAAATAGAAGCATCAAATGATAATGAAGAAGACCCTTTATCATATGATGTAACTTTTGTGTGCTCAGACAACAGTTTGGATGATTATGAATTTAAAACCGTAATTCTTGATCAATTGGTTTGGTTTGGAACGATTTCAGATATTAATGTTGATATTTCGCAAGATTTTGTAATGGGCAGCCAACGTACAGACATGTTCGCTCCTTCCTATATACATTGTGAAAATCTTGTCGTACACTCAAATGAAATTAATTACAGTTGTCGTGATTTGTCAAAATCTATAGTCATAGAAGCAAAATCTATTTCAACAAAGACTCCTTCTGGGGTGATGACCAAAATTCAAGGTATAGGTTGTCCTTCTGGGAAATTTACAATTTTAACGCCTAATAGTATAGGCTATCCATATTGTGATTATCGGAAGAATGCTAATGATGAAGAACTAAAAATGTCTGCCGTTATGACGGAAATATATCAAAAGATGCGAAGAGCATTGATTATGTTTCGTTCTCATAGTAAAGGTCAATTAGCAAAAAGCCATGCTAAAATAGACAATAGAATTGGTAGTACTCCTTTAGGAAAGAACGTGATAAAAGCATTGGTGAATAATCATATTATTTATCGTGATGAACATGTTTATGTAATAGACAATGTGGCTATGGACAAATACTTGGGAGTGAAGTTTGATGGCATTAGAAATAGTACTATCACTAATACGATGCTGAAATTTTTAAGTGATATAGAGAAATATATGTAGAACGTACAGTATTAAGATTTTTTTTGAATTTGCTGCAAAGTAAATGAGGAGATAATACAATGAGCCAGAGGTTATAAGCAAATATGGTACGTTAACAATAACATCAATATATGATGGACGAAAAATATAACAATATAGTTAAGGAGGCTGAGGTGCTATTTGAAAGCATCCTGAAGGATTCCTTGCTGGTTCAAAAGGATACACTCTATGAAGGGTATCCAATGAATCCCACAATTAGGCATAATATAGAAGTTTGTGTAACTGATAATACTTGAAGCTATGGCATCGTGGAATGAAATATTGGATAGATTTGGGCATATGCCTAGTCAATACGACTTGGTACGAAGAGAATATCTTAAACAGCTGAGTGATTATACGGGTAGAAATACAATACTCTATTATTCTGCATGGTTGCAAAAGTCTTTGATGGCTAACGGTACTTTTGACTTTGGCATCAATGATAATGACAAGACAGGTTTCATGACTTGTATATATCAGCTTGATAAGACCAAAGGACTGGATTTGATATTGCATACCCCTGGAGGTGATATATCTGCTACGGAATCTTTGGTAGTATATCTTCAAAGCATCTTTGGAAAAGATATTCGTGTTATTATCCCTCAAATGGCTATGTCTGCAGGTACTATGATTTCTTGCAGTGCAAAAGAGATAATCATGGGAAAGCATTCAAATTTGGGACCTATAGATCCGCAGTACGGAATGTATAGAGCACATGGTATCATCGAGGAGTTTGAAAATATCAAGCAAGAACATGTAAATAATCCTTTGGGTACTCAAGTTTGGGGTCCGATATTATCGAAATATACCCCTACTTTAGTGGGTGAATGTCAAAAGGTAATAGATTGGTCTAATGGTTTGGTAAAACAATGGTTGATGGATAATATGTTTAATGGTATTCCCGATGCCGAAGACAAGGCTAATAGAGTAGTTGAGAGTATAGGAAGCCATGCTTTGACAAAGTCTCATAGCCGCCATCTTCATATTGATTATCTTCGAAACCTTGAATTAAATATAACGGCATTAGAGGATGATGCAAAGTTACAAGATAAGGTATTGAGCATTCATCATTCTACAATGATTACTATAAGTAGCACCAAAGCAGCAAAGATTATAGAGAACCAAAATGGTGTGTCTTTCATCAATACAATAGGATAAAATGAAAAGCGAGGATTAAGGCGGTCCCAGCCCGCATAACATAATGATGTAGTGTATTCTCTGTTGATTAAAGAGATTAATTATGTATATTTCAATAACCATATTGTCACTGTCTCTTTTTGCTGCCTTTGCAATAGGAGCTCTCATAGGCTATTTCCTTCATTCTGGATTGAAGAATCTTAAGGATAGGTTGAAGATATTTGGCTTGAACTTTCGTTACAAGTTGGTAGATTACTGGTTTGGCCTCATTTTGACTCTTTCAACGGTATTTGTGTTTTATCACTTCAAGGAGTGTATAGCATTGTCATTTACCGAAGACTTTAATGGGATGAACTTAATCTTCTTGTTTTGGTTGGCATTGCTCATCTTCCCGATGTTTGAGAGTTTCGAGGGCTTTGGAATTAGTATCAAGAAACGTAAATACGAAAAAGAGAAAGAAGCGATAACTTCTGATTTCCATACACAAATAATGAATGCCCAAATAAAAAATGAGCAGGAAAGAAAGGAGGCTGAGCATGAATAATGAGATGATAACAGTAATACAAGATGGCATTAATCTGATGAAGAATCCATACTTTGACGACAATATGTTCTTGGCTTGGCTGGATTATTCTAGAAAGATGCTCAACTTGGTAAGTAAGAATGCAATGATAAAATATCAATATACGACATTTCTAATGTCGATTATCAACTCTCAAGATACAGCTAATGTAAAGTTACAAAAGTGTATAGACTATTTGATAAATATAGCTCCTTTAATCTAAATTGTGGATGTTAGGATAAACAACAAGATAATTCAATTATGGGAAAGATAAATAAAATAAAGTGGGGATATTTATGAGAAACAAAAGAGGCAGCAAAAAAAAAGCCGGAATAGATTCGAAGACTGGTTTACATCATACAGGGTTAGAGAAATACCTATCTACAATATTTCTTGGAGAAGAATGGGTACATGATAAATGATACCACCTTGTTAGCGTGGTTACAGGTATCGCTTTCTTCTCCAACGCAAGTGGTATCATTTGAGCGATATTATTACATAGGAGTGCTAACGTAGTTACAGCAGTCCTATAAGCCGCAAAAAAGAATAAAAAGAGGGATTTTGCAAAATGAACCAAAATGAACCAATTTTCCAGAATCTTTATATTAGAGACACTAAAAAAACGAAAACTTTCTTTCTATCAACGATTTATCAGATTATGGAAGTAATGATTGCTGAAAAATTGTTGAATTCCGTAGAATAACATTAATTTTTTAACATACATAATTTGCTAGTTACCAACTTTTTTCGTATTTTTGCAACGAGATATTGTGTCTCTTATGTAGAGATTCAGTAGAAATGGAGTGATTTAGGGAAGGGTTTTGAAAACAAAGGAATCGGATAGCTAATCATTCCAAGGGTTGCAGACTATCATGCTCTTGGGTCAGGAGTACGTCTGTGATTAGAGGTTTCCGGTATCGGGAATAGACTAACTAACCCTTTCTTGCCAAGTGTTTTGAAGCATGATTTCACGACACGGGGGAATGAGAATTATATCCTGACCAAAACGGGAAAAATAAACAATGTTACAACCTGACGTACTACTTGTAAAATAGTGGGGACGCTGTATTGGTGATATATAATATACCAAAATACAGATGCGAAGAATATAAAAAATATCTTTTAGATATAATTAATCGAAACTTTATCCGTTATATAAATAAGAGTTTCAACTAAAAAATAAGATAGAATGGCTAATGGCAAAGTAACCGTAGTGACGACAGGGAGGATTAAATTTATCAAAACCGGATTCCAACGTGACTATGATGAATTGAATCTCATCATAAAAGAGTGGTATGAAGGAATGATAAATAAGGAGGGATTGTGTCTGGCAATTTCCCGCAAGGCTCCACGATTGATGGAGTGGTGCCGCCAAAAATATGGTGCTCTGTCTAAGCCTTTGCATGTGGTTAGTGAGTTGGCATTGCCATTCATGGAAATGAGTCAATATAATAGCTGTGTTGTTGTAGATGAAGCCATTTATCATGGAACAACCTTCAGTAAAGTTTTGTCTATAGCACATAGTATCAGCAAAGAAGAGACAGATGTTATGGCCTATCCCCTTGTTATGACATCCGAGGCTTTGGCGAATAACAATATATTGAAGACTTTAACTACCACAACAAGAATTGATAAGTCCGATATACATTTCTTTATAGATACTATCATCTCCAAGTTTCTCACCTTAGGCAAACCATACGATATCGAATATCCGATATTTTATATCGACTTAAACTGTGAGGTGAACGAAGACATCATGTCTCATATTCTGAATACGATGGGGAGTAATGAGACGATACGCCACAATGTGGGATTGGAAGATGTGTGTCATTTTAGTACGAAGACATATTCTCGTGAGATGAAGCGAGACTATACTTCTTATACTTATCTTACGGATTATCTATATAGGAAAATACCCGAATCACTCAGACCGGAGTTGTCTAAGTTGAGATTCTTCTCAAAGGGAAATCGCCTTTGTGTAGTATCCATGTCACCTTATCGACTCAATGAGGCAAACCTTGTAGAACATACAGAAGTTCTTCAAGGAACTTTAGGTGAAGTATGGCAATATATATATGCCGTTTCCCAGAAGTTGAATACCGATATAGATAATGAGGAATTCCGTTACCAAAAGCGTAAGAGCTTGGTGGTGATGATGAATTATCTCCTGTCTTTTGCACAGTTTCAGGCTTTGAAATCTTCCCTGAAGGATGCTTTGGCTGATTACACATCTGGCGATTTCCAAATATCGGAACTGGATTTGAATTATCTGCTTGGGGAGAGAGTTGGCAAGGAAGTGGCTGATAAACTCAATCAGGTTTCTGATAAGAATGGAGTGAATCTTGCAGCTATGGTTCCTGCCTATATGGTAGAAGATTCAGTCATACCATTGCTCTATTCCCATCCATATCAGTTTTGGATGAGCATTGGCAATATCGATAATCGAAAGTTATCAATCAGTGAGATGATGTCTAATCAGTTCAGTGCAATGCATTGGCAGGTAGAGATACCTTCTCGTTCTTCTGAGGAAAGTTTCAATCGCTTGCGGTTTGGAGAAAGCTATTCTTCTTTGCATCACAGGTACCTGGCATATTTCAAGGACGAAGCAGTCGTAAGAAAACTGCTCAATAGAGGCATAGATTCTCGTATTGATAGAGGTTCGGTAGTACCTAACTATGTATGTCAGGAGTTGTCTCAGGGATCATCATGGATGCGTCTCTTCAGGTCTGGCGAAAATGAAGATTTTTTCAAAGACCAACTTCTGCGTAGCATGGTTTTCATCTTCCGAAGTTATTGCGAACGGAGAAAGATCAACTTGGTGCATACACAGGAACTTAGATTAATCCTGTTCCTGATAGCTTTGCATGAACAGACTTATGAAGGCAACAATGGAATCTTTGGGCGCAAGTTAGAGGCTTTATATAAAGACAGTTTATATCGGGTTATCGTTTCCTTGGAAGAAACGGAAGAGGATTTGATAGATTTTGCTATAAACAATAAGATAATTAGTAGCGAAGAAAATGATACATGGCGTTTGGCAGATACCCCTTATGTTCATCAGTTGGCCGATGGTGTTGAACTGTCTGAGCAAGATGAGAAACGCTTGTCTGATTATATAGAGTATGTAGCCAAGCTTCATGATGAGGGCTATGACTTTTTTGACATGCGTGAGTTGATTAATTATCTAATGTATAATAGAAGTCATCTGAAGGAAGATGCTCATAGCTATTACTTGAAGTTGAAGAATTTCATAGAAGATGATGCAGAATTTGATTTTGCAGATATGGAATCAACCTTCTTTGACTTATATCGCAGAATGCCTGAGCCATATCTGCGTATTCCGAAATTCGGGGAAGTTTCTTCATATATCGGGGACATTCAAAAATATGTAGGGTCAGAAATGGAACCTGTTCAGCGTACGATGCAAACGGATCTTCTTTTCGATAAGCTTATTACGTCCTTTTACGTACTCAATGTATGGTCTGAAGTGAATTTTGGTATATCATCAAGTAAATTCAATTTTGATTATCTGGAGCAGAAATTTGAGTATTTATCTGGTCTTTCAGAAGGGAAGATAATCTATGAATGGATTAAAGCCAACGGATCTTTTGATGCGTTGAAAAGAAATCCTTTAGATGCTTTAAAGAGACAGCTTCTGAAGTTATTTAATTATGTATTATGAATACATTTCAATTACATTTGATAAGAAAGGCTCTCGGAGATTCTAACCAATTCGAGCAGAACCTCCGAGGTGCCTTAGAATTATCTTTGGATAGCGAGGATAAAGCCATTGCAGCGTCAGTCTTGAAGTTCTTTCAGGGAATAGAGTTGCAGCCCATTCCGAAACCCACGGGGGAATCTCATTTCAGAAACCTTATCTTTCAAAATCTTCTAATCAAGAATTTTAGAAAGTATGGTGAAACCATCGATAAGCAATATCTTGGTTTGAGATTTCAAGATTCCAATGTGAGGCAAGATACCAATGTAGAACATGCCCCTCAAAGGAGCATATATGTTTTGCTTGGTGACAATGGTTCTGGTAAAAGCTCTCTTTTCGATGCAATGGAGTATCTATGTACAGGGCAGGTTAGCGAAGCTGTTTATCGAAAGATAGAAAAAAAGAATTTTGTCCAGCATGATTCCTCAGCAGAGATGGAGATAGAAATCTCTACACTTTCCCAAGATTTAAGTTTGGCAACAAACTCCTCTTTGCTGGCAGAAATTGATCTTCGTAGATTCTTTTTCACAGAGAACAGTATCATGGACTCCAGCAATTTCAAAAGTCTGGAGTCGGTTGAAGATGGCATAAGTGATAATGATGACAATTGGTATAACTTCTTTGCGTATGCCATAGGCTTGGATAAGGATTTTGTTGATTTCATCTTTGATCAGAAAAGTGATTCGCTTTTTGAAAGATTATGCCTCTTCTTGGAGAGGATAAAGAAAATGATGACTACAGATAGTCATGGTGAAGCACAATCATTTGAGCAATTATTGATAGATAAAGCAACGTTTCCTTCGGATAGAGAGAAGAAAAGATTGATTGAGTTTAGGGATGGGCTGAACGATATATTGGCAGAATTGAATCAAAATTCTTTTGAAATCAGTAAAATAAAGAACGAGATAGATACTTTAAATGAATCACCAGTAAAGACTCTTTTTAGGGCTCAGAAAATTCAGGCTTTGAGAGATTTTCAAAGACAATTGAATGATTTGTTTCCTGATAACCGGCAGCGTCAAGATACTTCTTCAGAAGCTTTAAGTCTTTCCAAGAAGAAGATGGAACAATCTTCAAAAAGTTCTGATGAGCACAAGGTTGATGCACAAGTTATCAAGCCTAAGCTTGTCAGTTTGCTTCAAGAAACTGTAAACCGTCTCAATATTGTGATTGATAGCTCAGTCAGTAATTTTGATCTTTCCAGTATCATAGATATCAAACATCAGTTTGAGACGAGGCAACATGTAAGGAAGCAGCCTGCATTCTATTCTTTAACTCCAGAGGCTATTAATGATCTTCTTTTGAAATTACAGGAATTCAGAGACAATGCGAAGAAAGAAATCAATCAGGCAATCAGAGAGATAATCGATAGCGAGTTCAAGCGAAGCATAGAGAAAATGTTCCATCACATATTTCTTTTTGCCAAAGAAACTTTCCTATTTGATATTAGTCATATTGCAGATGAACGAATTTCTGTAACAGTCAATGGATTGTCAGTGCATAAGTATTTCAATACCTTCCGTTATCGACTTTTCTATTTGGCGATTCAGGCAGCCATTAATTTAGCGAAGATGAAAAGAGAGCAATTCTCTTTTCCTATGGTACTTGATGATATATTCTACGCCAATGATTATAAGAACAAGCGCCAGCTTTTCCATTTCTTCAATGTGTTGAAAGATGAAGCCAAGCGACTGTTGCCAACGCTTCCTTTCCAACTGATATTCTTTACGCATGATGAGCAGCTGTTTTCCACATTGCATAGAAACAAAGAATGGAGACAAGGTCTGGATGTGAACTTTTCAAGGGTGATAGATTATGATGAGTTCAAGCAAATAGAAAGTCAGTATGTGAAAGTTACGGAAACAAAAAAATATTTCAATCTTCATATATCACTTTATGACAATGGGTTATAAGAATCATTTTTTCAATATCCTGGTGGTTGCGGTCTGTTGTCTCATCATCGGATTAGTTGGTTGCACTGCATCTTGTGGTTTTAAGGATAGTCTAACTGATACATATAAGATGCATGCTAAGGATGCAAAGTTTCAGCATGCTTTACTCGATTCGATGCAGAAGGATACGCTTGTTAAAGTTCAGAAATATGCTAAGCAGATGAATACCCTATTTCAGCATTGGGATTCTCTAATTCAGGTAGAGCATAACAACTTAGTACATGCGCAAAAATCAGCAGACCAGAATCTCTCTATATGGTTAGCGGTTATAGCTGCTATTTGTACAATTCTTCCTGTTGTTCTTGGAATTAATCAAACCAGCAGTTTTGATGCGAAACTGGATGTTTACAAACAATATGTAGATGGCAAGGTAAAAGAGTTTAAGGATCAATTAAACAAAGAAATAAAAGGTTCAAAGGAGGATATAGAGTCGGCAAAACTGGAATTTAATGACCACATAGCTGAAACAATAAGTAATTTTGGTACGGAAGTCGAAAAGATGCAGAGCGATATGACTGAATATCATAAGGAGATGAGTAATATCCGCCTGATGTCATTTCTTAATATATTTTGTCAGAACATTCGTATGCTTAGGGATTTGCAGGACTTGGAAATTAGAGAAAATACCCATCTTACCTGTCCAGAACTGGTTCGTAACAGCATCCATTCGATAGCGCAAAATGCCAAGGAATGTAAAGATAGGTTTGAGCAAGATAAAGAAACATGGAAAGACGAGGATACCATAATTATTTTCCGAGCTCAATTAAGTTCTCTTTGCAGCATACGTGATTTGGCTTATGAATATGAGAATCTATTTACTGGTGTGAATCTGCTAAGGCTTCAGCGCCTGAAGGATGTCTTATCCTTCTATTTGCAGGAAAAAGCAAAAGTCATGCCGGAGGCAAAGTTGGAAGATGCAGAGGATGCGATGAATAAAATCGTTGAATATTCTAGTAGCCTGAAATCTTTGTTTGACGAATTGCTAAAAGAGGAATAAAGGTTTTACCGAACCTCTTTTTCGAAGGTCGATAAACCTCATATAAAGAAGATAAATTTGTAAATTATGAGCGATTTTAAGACAAGAGTTTTGTGCGTTGATATGGAGCAAGACATTATTGACTTTCTTAAAAGTGAATCAATGGAAGTCTATGATGGTAAGTTGGGGCCGTTTATTGATGCACGTAATTTTGATTCTAATTGGGATGTTCTTCCTTTGAAAGTAAATCTACATGTTCCAGACAATCTTCATGAATATTCAGTTATAATTGAAGATTTATCTGCACATAGAGAAACTATACCTTATGATTACCAAGCAAACAATGTAAGGCAAAAATTCTTTGATACAGAGAATAGCTTTAGATGTTTATGTTTGAAAAGACCTCAAAATATCTTTGATCCGATTCCATTTGGCGCTTCGCTAATTAAATATGAATTAAAAAGCAAAGACGATTTTCTGATAAAAATCTTATTTCAATCTAAAAGATATGAGATAAGTTATTATCAAATGAATGGCAATTATTATAATGCAAATACATTTGGAAGATTTTCCAATTATGAGTATATTAATGATTTTGCCCGTGAGCCAAAAAGTGGAGATAGGGTAATTATTGCTGATAATAAATTGGCAAAAGCGTTATTTGTTGGTTTAGAAGATCAAGTATCATATGTGCAGACATATTATCATCCTTGCTATTATGATACTGATCATATTACTAAAATAATGAATGAAAACTATTTGCCATTACTTACCAATAACCAAGGAGACATAATTTCTTATGTTTATTACGAAGAAAATGAGAGTATGACGATTATGTTTCCATTAGTTAAGGATAAAAGAATATTGTTGGAACGATTGTTTAAAGATTTCCTTTATCAGAAATTCTCAGAATTGTTTCCAATGCAAGCTGAAAAATCATGGTTAACAAACCAAGAATATGAACTGCCAGAGATTATTAAACTTAATAGAGATAAAGAAGAGGCTCTCCGATTATACGAAAAGACAATCGTACAGAAAGATGAGGAGATTAAGACCATTCGCAAAAAGTATGAATTTCTTTATGATATGCTCATAGAGACAGGTGATACTTTAGTCACCAATGTGAAACAATATTTGGAATGGTTAGGTTTTGATAATGTGCAATCAATGGATGAAGAAGTAAAGGAGGGAGAAGATTTTCAGGAAGATTTGCAGATACACTTAGACAATAACGAATTGTTGATAATAGAGGTTAAAGGTCTTTATGGAACATCCAAAGATAACGAATGTTCACAGATTTCAAAAATTGAACTTCGTCGTATACATGAACGTAAATATTCAAACGTTCATTCTCTCTACATTGTCAATAATGAAAGGGGAAAAGAACCTCTCAAGCGACAGATGCCACCATTTACTGATTCTCAAATTAAAGATGCAAAGTTTGCACATAGAGCAATGACTTATACCTACCAGTTATTCAACATGTATTTTGAAATAGAGGCAGGTATAATTACAAAGGAAAAAGCCCGAAATGCTCTCTTTCAAAACGGTCTTGTGGATTTTCGTTCAAACTTTAAATCTCTAGGTAAACCATATAACTATTTTAAAAATAATAAAGTAGCTTGTATAGAATTGCATGATACAATCCTGTCTGTGGGAGACAAAGTTTACTTTGAAGATGATAGAAAGAGATTGAATGTAGTGGAAATCGTAAATATTCAAGTAGATCGTCAGAATACGCAAACAGCAAGAGATGGTAAGGTTGGAATAGAATTCAATATGAAAGTACCGAAAGGAGCAGTTCTTTTATACAAGAACCTATAGTCCCAGGCGGTCCCAGCCCGCATAATCTGGCGTAGACCTTTGATGGTCCGCCAACCTTATAGCGTAGCGGTTCTGAGCACCGGAGGGCGGTTACATCCTCTCGTTCCTGAGGTTTCTGTCCCCTAGAAGGGGAACCGAAGAGGTCGTAAAGACTATTGAAGAGAGGCTTGGTGAGAAAGGTGGAGCTCCCTTTGGCTAAAGGGAGACGGAGGGATTCGAAAAATCTTCTTGAATTTTAAGAACTAAAAAATATAAAAACACAATATCACTATGAATGATTTTAAAGATATAAAAGTAGCAGTAGCCGGTACCGGCTACGTCGGTCTGAGTATAGCAACCCTGTTATCTCAGCACCATCATGTAACAGCAGTAGATGTAATCCCAGAGAAGGTGGAGAAACTCAACAATAAGATTTCTCCTATCCAGGACGATTACATCGAAAAGTATTTGGCAGAAAAGCCATTGAACCTCGTGGCAACCCTTGACGGCAAGTCAGCCTATAAGGATGCAGACTTCGTAGTGATTGCAGCACCAACCAACTACGACCCAGTGAAGAACTACTTCGATACAACCCATGTAGAAGAAGTCATCGACCTGGTTCTGGAGGTAAACCCAGATGCGGTGATGGTCATCAAGAGCACCATCCCAGTAGGTTACACCCGCAACCTTTACTTGAAGTATGCCAAGAAGGGTGTGAAGAAGTTCAACCTTCTCTTCTCTCCAGAGTTCCTTCGTGAGAGCAAGGCACTCTATGATAACCTTTACCCAAGCCGCATTATCGTTGGCTATCCAAAGATTATCGAGCGCCCAGAGTTTGCAAAGGAGAACGAGGCAATCAAGTCAGTAACCAATGTAGAGATGTTGAAGGAAGCAGCCAAGACCTTCGCCGCTCTGCTTCAGGAAGGTGCCATCAAGGAGAACATCGATACCCTCTTCATGGGTATGAAGGAAGCTGAGGCTGTCAAGCTCTTTGCTAATACTTATCTGGCACTCCGAGTAAGCTATTTCAATGAGTTGGATACATACGCAGAGGTAAAGGGACTCGATACCAAGGCAATCATTGATGGCGTAGGTCTTGATCCACGAATCGGAACCCATTATAACAACCCAAGTTTCGGTTATGGTGGTTATTGCTTGCCAAAGGATACCAAGCAGCTTCTGGCAAACTATGCCGATGTTCCAGAGAACCTGATAGAGGCTATCGTAGAGAGTAACCGTACCCGTAAGGACTATATTGCTGATGCCGTACTCCAGAAGGCAGGTTATTACAGCTATGCCGATGCCAACAGCTATGATGCCAGCAAGGAGCACAACTGTGTGATTGGTGTTTATCGCCTGACCATGAAGTCAAACAGCGATAACTTCCGCCAGTCAGCTATCCAGGGCATTATGAAGCGTATCAAGGCTAAGGGTGCAGAGGTAGTCATCTATGAGCCAACCCTGGAAGAGGGCAGCACCTTCTTTGGTAGCCGAGTAGAGAACAACCTCGAAGCCTTCAAGGCACAGAGCCATGCGATTATAGCCAACCGCTATGATGCTTGCCTTGATGATGTAAAGGACAAGGTTTATACTCGAGACATTTTCAGAAGAGATTAATATATAATATTTATGAGAGATAAAAATATTCACGATGGCTCAAAACAGAAGCCATCCTCAGGGATACTTTACAAACTGAAAGTATCCCTCTGTGCCAATAAATTGGTATTTTTCAAAGGCAACCCTGCCTTATTGGTGTATCTTCGCACTCGATAGTATCGCTATCGTAGTGGCAGGTATGATAGCTACCTATATCGCAGAGGGAGGAGAAGTACTGGCTTCCCATTTCTGGAGCTACCTCCTCACATTCATTTGTAGCCTGCCGTTATTCGTAGTAGGTATGAGATTATTCCATACCTATTCCGGCATCATGCGTTTCTCGTCATTTGTCGACCTGCTCCGCATATCCGGTGCCCTCTTCATCGGTTTCATCCTGAACAGCCTTCTTCTCGTTGTACTGTCAGACTGGATTCCTTGCGAGATTACCACAGAGTCTATTGTTGTCATGTTGTTCATCTCCATGATAGAGATGTGGACGATGCGAATCCTGGTGAAGTATATGTACGATTCCAGTTTCTATACAGATACCAAAATCCCAGTCTTCATCCTCGGTGTACGTGAAGGCGGTATCTCCCTGGCAAAGTCCATGCGCAACGATCATCCTTCACAGTATGTCGTGAAAGGATTTACTACCGAAGAAACCGGCATGATAGGAAGATTCCTGCTGGGTTGCGAAGTCTATTCATACGATGAAACCGTTTTGGCTGTCATGCACAAGATGAATGTCAAGACTCTCTTCGTAAGCCCTCTGGTCACAGAGAAGTTCCTGGAGAAACAGGATATGATTGACAAACTCACCGCTGAAGGTATCAAGATTATGATGATGCCAAAGGCACAGAGCTGGGACGGCAAGTCAAACCTCCGCCATCAGATGATGCGCGAGGTAGATATCGAAGACCTTCTTCCACGTGAGAAGATAGAAGTAGATATGGATGCCATTGGTAAACTCCTCAGCGGTCGCACCATTCTGATTACAGGTGCAGCCGGAAGTATCGGTTCCGAGATGGTGAAGCAGATTGCCATCTATAAGCCTGCACATCTGGTATTGGTAGATGAGGCTGAGACCCCAATGCACGATGTCCGCCTCTTCATGAACAAGAACTATGCGGATATCCCATGCGAAACCATCGTAACCAGCATCACCAATGCCACCCGTATGGAGCGCATCTTCTCTAAGTATCATCCAGACTATGTCTTTCATGCCGCAGCCTACAAGCATGTACCAATGATGGAGGACAACCCATCAGAGGCAGTGCAGAATAATATATATGGTACGCGCGTGATAGCCGATATGGCAGTGAAGTACGGCACCAAGAAGTTTGTGATGATTTCTACCGATAAGGCAGTGAACCCAACCAACGTGATGGGCTGCAGCAAGCGAATCTGCGAGATTTATTGCCAGGCATTGAACAAGGCGATTGTGGATGGCAAGGTAAAGGGCGTTACCCAGTTTGTTACCACAAGATTCGGCAATGTCTTGGGAAGTAACGGTTCCGTTATCCCAATCTTCAAGAAGCAGATAGCGATGGGCGGTCCTATCACTGTCACCCATCCTGATATCATCCGTTTCTTCATGCTCATTCCAGAAGCCTGTAAGTTGGTATTGGAGGCAGGAACCATGGGTAAGGGAGGCGAAATCTTCGTCTTCGATATGGGAAAGCCAGTCCGCATTGCTGATTTGGCAAAGCGCATGATAGCCCTCTCTGGTGTAGAAGGCGTAGATATCAAGTATGTTGGACTCCGAGATGGAGAGAAACTCTTCGAGGAAGTTCTGAACGATAAGGAGGCAACTGTTCCTACCCATCATCCAAAGATTATGGTGGCAAAGGTTCGTGAGTATCCTTACGAGTTGGCTCGCAAGAACGAGGAAGAACTCTATCAGCTCTCCTTCACCTACGATGATATGGCTGTAGTGAAGAAGATGAAGGAGATAGTTCCAGAGTACAAGAGTCAGCACTCAAAGTACAGCGAGCTTGATGCCAAGTAACAAACAATCATTAATCAATAATAAATAATCAATAGATAAAATGTTATTACTTTTGTTAATCCTTTTCGGAGTCCTTGCCGTCCTCGCCCTCCTCATCATCCTTTGGGATTATTTTAAGCATGGAGGTGCAGCGGTTTTGGATCCAGAACATCCTGGTAGAATCATTACCATGAAGGATGCCAAGAATAGACAGAAAAAGTAGTCTACTCGCTATTCTATTGTGTAAACTTTACGTTATCCCCTGTGGTCTTATCCCGCATAATCTGGCGAGGACTCTGATGTTGCATCAGTTTTTTCCCACCAACACTCTGATGTTACCATTCCGCACTATAAGGCGAAGACATTTTGATAATCCACCAACCATAAAGGGTAACGGTTCTGAATGCTGGAGGGCGGTTTTCACCCTCGCTCCTGAGGCTTCTGTCCCGCGATTGTAAGTATTATGTTGTAATCTTCAAATAATTGCGAAGAAGGACTTATTTGTCAAGCATGATAAAGGCAGATATACGTAATAGGTTCGTTACGCCAGTATACTCCATCGGTGATGCCTTGGAGAAGCTACTGGGCAGGAAGATAGTTCGCTTGGAAGCAACTGTATACTCTCAAGGATGGATTACTATAGAATAGTTGGGAAAGAGTTCTGTGCCAATATTTAAGGATGACTATGCCAAGTATCTGTTTTGATTCTTAATGAAAATGTGGGCTCTTTACGTAAAAAATAGAATTTTAATAAAACTAATTAACGGAAAGACTTTTGCAAAAATGCGTTGTTAGAAATTCGATTAATTCTTTTCGGTCAATAAAAATTTCAGCAAGAAGATTCAGTTACTTTTAGTTAAATGTATGTTTAATGGAATTATAACATAGTAATGTCACAAAGTTCAAAATTAAAACAAAATGCTATATCTGGAATAGGTTGGAGTATGGGCGGCTCTATTGCTAGCTATGGAATCACATTTATAGTTGGTATTATACTAGCAAGATTATTGTCTCCTGAAGAGTATGGTTTAATAGGTATTATTACAATATTTATTACCGTATTTAATGGAATAATTGATAGTGGCTTCTCAAATGCTTTAATTAGAAAACAAAATGTAACACAGATTGATTGTAATACAGCTTTTTTTACTAATTTAGGGGTGTCTTTATTTCTTTTTAGTTTTTTGTATTTAGCTGCAGAACCAATAGCTTCATTTTTCCATAATGAAAGGTTAGTTCTTTTAACAAGAATAATGGGATTATGTCTTATTATTAATGCTTTCTCGATAATTCAAATAGCATTGTTGACAAAAGAATTAGATTTTAAGACACAAACAAAATGCAGTTGCATATCTGCCCTATTAAGTGGTATACTTGGAATAGCCCTTGCTTTTTGGGGGTATGGTGTATGGGCCCTAGCGTGGCAACAAATAACACAAAAAGCAATTAATACAATATGTCTTTGGCTCTTTAGAGATTGGCGTCCTAACTTTTATATTTCAAAAAATAGTTTTAAAGAGTTGTTTAGCTTTGGTTGGAAGTTAATGGTAGCTGGTATATTAAATAATATTTGGGGACAACTATATCAGATTGTAATTGGAAAATGTTATACAGCTAGAGTTTTAGGTTATTATACTAAAGCGAATGAATATGTTAATCTAGTTACAATTAATCTTACTTCGGTTATACAAAAAGTAAGTTATCCTACTTTGAGTAGGATACAAGGAGATAAAGAAAGATTAAAGTATGGTTATCGAATTATTATTCGTATGGCAGCTCTTGTTGTTTTCTCTTGTTGTATGTGGATGGCTGCATGTTCCAAGCAATTAATTTTGGTTTTTATAGGCGAACAATGGTTACCTTGTGTACTTATGATGCAAATTGTATGTTTCAATTTGGCACTATTTCCAATACATGCCATCAATTTAAATATGCTCCAAGTACAAGGTCGATCTGATTTATTCTTAAAAATTGAGATTGTGAAAAAAATCGCAGGGATATTGCCAATTGTTATAGGAATTTTCTTTAATATAATATGGATGCTTATAGCAGGTGTTGTTATTGGCTTTTGTGTTGAATTTGTCTTGAATTCTCATTATTCTGGGAAAATGCTAGGCTACTCTTCATTTCAACAGGTTAAAGATATTGCACCGGCCATATTTATATCGTTGACAATGGCAACGTTAGTTTTTATTGTAGGATTAATACAAATTAATCCTTATATATTACTACCTCTTCAATGCATAATTGGTTTTTTAGTCACAATTTTTTTATGTGAATATTTTAAACTTCAAGAATACATTGAAATTAAAAATATTTGTGGGTCAATCTTGAAAATACGATGAAATAATTAATCATAAAATATATAGAAAATGGAAAATAAACTTATTACAGTAACTAGTCCTTTACTTCCAAATCTAGAAGAGTTTACAGAACAACTTAAGCAGATATGGGATAGTAAGTGGATAACAAATAATGGTGATTATCATCATAAGTTAGAGGCTGCTCTTGCAGAGTATCTTAAGGTTCCTTATGTGAGTCTTTTCACCAATGGTACATTACCTTTGCTTACAGCATTGCAAGCACTTCGTATTACGGGTGAGGTTATCACAACCCCATATAGTTTCGTAGCTACTACTCACAGTATCTGGTGGAATGGTTGCAAGCCTGTATTTGTTGATATTGATCCTGCTACAGGTAATCTTGATCCAAACAAGATAGAGGCTGCCATTACTCCAAAAACTACCGCCATCATGCCTGTGCATGTGTATGGTAAGCCTTGCGATACCAAGGCAATTCAGGATATTGCCGATAAGTATGGCTTGAAGGTTATTTATGATGCTGCTCATGCTTTCGGTGTAGAAGTAAATGGTGAGAGCATCTTAAATGCTGGTGATATGAGTACTTTGAGTTTCCATGCTACTAAGGTATATAACACCATCGAAGGTGGTGCTATGGTTATGCACGATGAAAAAACAAAGAAGCGTATCGACTTTTTAAAGAACTTTGGCTTTGCTGATGAAACAGTGGTTGTTGGCCCTGGTATCAATAGTAAGATGGATGAGATGCGTAGCGCTTATGGTTTGCTCAACCTTAAGCAGGTGGATGCTGCTATTGAGGCTCGTCATCAGGTAGCCATCAAGTATCGTGAAGCTTTGCGTAATGTAGAAGGTATAACTTTCTTTGATGATATGCCTGGTGTTCGTCATAACTATAGCTATTTCCCAATCTTTATTGATGCCTCAAAGTATGGTATGACTCGTGATGAACTTTATGCAAAGATGAAGTCACAGAATGTTTTAGGTCGTCGCTATTTCTATCCATTGATTAGCGAGTTCTCTACTTATCGTGGCTTGGAGAGTGCAGATCCGACTAATTTGCCTAATGCTCATAAGATGGCAAATAGTGTAATCTGCTTGCCTATGCATCATGCTTTGAGTGATGAGGACATTCAGAGAACTTTAGATTGTATCTTAAAGTAATATGCAATACTTATCATACCAAGAGGCTAAAGCCTTTTCTACACCTTTTTTCCTGTTGGATGAAAATCATCTTGCAAATCAAGTAGATTTGATTCATAAGGCTTTTGAGAAATATTGGGGTAATGGATTGATCGCTTATTCTGTAAAAACAAATTCATTACCATATTTGGCAAAGGTTTTACATCAACAAGGTGTTGCTGCAGAGGTTGTTTCAGAAGATGAATACGACTTTATAAATAAGGTAACTCAGTTTGTAGGTGGAAATATCGTTTGCAATGGTCCAATTAAACATGAGAGTTGGATAGAGAAAATTCTTGCTCAAAAATGTTATTTAAATATTGATTCAAAAAGAGAATTAGTTCTTGTAGAAAAATATGCAAGACAACATCCTGATGAGATAATTAAAGTTGGATTGCGTGTTAATAATGACATAGAAGATATATTTCCTAATGCATCTACGGCAGGAATAAAAGGTAGTAGATTTGGATTTAGTTATGAAACAGGCGAGTTAGGACATGCAATAGAATATTTGCGTAGTCTCAATACTGTTAAAATTGCTGGTCTGCATTTACATATTTCAACCAATCTTCGTTCTTTGGCTGTTTACCAATATATAGTTGGTAAGTTTGATGAGATAGTAAAGCGATATTCTCTTTCAGATATAGAATATCTGGATGCTGGTGGTGGGTTCTACGGTGAAGTTCCTGGCAAACCACAATGGTCAGATTATATCTCAACTATATCTGAAGGACTTTTGAATAGAGGGTATAAGCCTGAAAGTCTAAGGCTTATAATAGAACCTGGTGTAAGTCTTTTATCTGGTTGCTTTAGTTATTATACTCGAGTTGAAGATGTTAAGGATACTGCCCGTTCCCATTTTGTTGTTTTAGATGGAAGTCGAAATCATATAGACCCATTAATGCACAAAACTATAAATAGTTATTTTTATTCAATAGAGCAACAGAATAAAACTCCAATATTTGATCGTCCGCAAATTTTAGTAGGATATACATGTTTAGAGTATGATTCTTTTTTTGAATTAACACAAGAGAGACAGCTAGAGGTTGGTGATATGATACGCTTTGACAAAGTTGGTGCTTATACCTTGACATTCTCACCTCTTTTTATCTCTTGGTTTCCTACAGTTTACTCAATAAATAATGGAAAAATCAGTATAGTTCGCGATAGATGGACTGCTAATGAATTCCTGCAAAAATCTAAGTTTTAATATGAATATTTTATTAACAGCAATAGGTTCAATGTCTGCTTTATGTGCAATTAATAATTTGCACAAAGCAGGCCATAAAGTTATAGGATGTGATATATATCCTAAAGAATGGCATTATGAGGCGTCTCAATGTGATGTATTTAAGCAGGCTCCTTATGCAAATACGGAAGCATACATCCCGTTTCTTCTTAAATTGGCAAAAGAAAATGATGTCAAATACTTGTTCCCTCTAACTGATTTAGAGATTGATGTTATTAATCCTAAACGAGAGTTGTTTGAGCAAGAAGGTATTACAGTTTGTATCTCTTCGAAAGAAACCTTGAGAATAGCTCGTAATAAATATTCTTTGTTTAAGGCTTTCAAGGATGATGAAACTGTTCCATCTGTACCAACATATACTTTAGAGGATGATTTAACGAAATTAAAATATCCATGTGTCGCCAAACCACGTGATGGTAGAAGTAGTGAAGGATTGTGTTATTTGCAAAATGAGAATCAACTGAATGAAATTAAGCATATTTCTTCATATATCTTCCAAGAAAAAGTTGAAGGAAGTATATGCACTGTTGATTATGTTAGAGATCCATTAACAGGCAGATCGTTTTGTGTACCTCGTGAAGAGTTACTACGTACTAAGAATGGTGCTGGTACAACTGTGAGAATATTTCATAATGCAAAGTTGGAAAGTATGGTGAAATATATAGGTGAAAAACTGCAAATCAGTGGTGTAGTAAACATGGAATTCATAAACCATGATGATGATTTTTATCTCATAGATATAAATCCACGCTTTTCTGCGGGTATTGCTTTTTCTTGCAAGTCTGGCTATGATTTCATCAATGCACATCTGGCATGCTTCATGGGACAACCTATAAAATACAGTGATGGCTTCGCTACAGGTATATTTGTGAAATACTATGTTGAATCATAAAAAGGTTCCAAATAGTAATTTTACAATTTGTGGCACAATTAATGAAGAATACTATTGATTTAAATGTCTTAAGGATTATTATCATTTTTATATAAGTTTCTCTAAATTAGAAAGGTTTAATAGCATAAATTAGACGAAAAACATAAAGAAAAGATATGTTGAAGAATTTGAATTTTATAATATTATTATTGATTTTAACTATTATGCTCACTCCAATTTTAAATAGAAACATTCCTCGTTTCATAGAGATAGGAGTATTCGGCATGTGGTTTTTTACTATGCTTTTTACGAAAACTAGAAAGTGGTGGAAAAAATATTCTGCCCTCCTTTTTATTGTAATTATATGGCAATGTTTAGAATTCTTATATAGATTTATAGGAGTTTCTACAGCTGATTGGGGTAATTATCTTCTTGGACTTTTTTCTTATTTTTTGTTGATTATTGGGTTGTTTGTTCATGAACAGTATAATTTAAAACAAAAAAAAATACTTGTATTTTATATACTAGGTGTTCTGTTATTCTCCATTTTTGATAATATTCGATTGAATGCAATATATCAAGGGGCAACAAATAATATCTATAGAGAATGGGCTTCAGACTTATTAAAATTAAATGTAGCAGAAACTGGTTTTTATGGAACCATAATGTTAACAATTGGAGCTATCTTGATATATTTTACAAATTTAAGAAGTTCTTATATTAAGTATTTTATCATGTTTTCAATACTGAGTTCTCTCTACTTCTGTTTTCTTATAACACCTAGAGCGACTTCATGTATTTTTATCATGCTTGAAGTTTTCTATATTTCAGTAAAAAGATGGAGTAAGGTTAAAATATATTACTTCTTAATGGTATTATTATTGCCGTTACTCTGTATTTGTGCAGCTCCCTTGATTAGTATGATTTTTTCATCAGATGAAATTGGAGAAGGCTTTTCTAGAGTCTCGGAACGATTTTCTTCTATACAAAGTCTCTTTGAGGGCAATAAGGATGATGATTCTTCATTTGGAGCAAGATTAAACCTTACTTTCTTAAGTATAAATACCTTTATAGAAAGTCCAAGTAATTTTCTGTTTGGTATAGGTCATCATGTTGGTGAATATGGTGAAAAACTAGGTATTGGGCAACACACACGCTATGCTGACATTTTGGCAAATTACGGAATAATCGGTGCTACAATACTATTTACTTTGACATATCGTTTTTATCAGTGTTTTAAACAAATTTTATATAAGGAATGGAATTTATGGAAAATTCTATTTATTGTATATATATTATATGGATGTTTTGAGCATAATCGTAACGTTGGGATGATTACGATTCTTTGTATATTTGTGCCATCTATATTTGCGTTAGGACAAAAAAGTGAGTTGAGTTTAGAAAAATGAAAAAATATATTATTTTAGCATATAATATTACGAATATTGGTGGAGAACACCAGTATTGTCGTAATAAAATAGTAGAGGTTACAAAAATGGGATATACCCCCATATTATTTAGCGGTAATAATGGGCCTATTTATATTCCTGAACTTCAGAAATTTAAAGATAATACATTTACGGCTTTAAAATATCCACCTTATTGTTTTACAAAATCAAGAGTGAAACAAACTGTTATGCAGATTGTTAATGTTATCGGTGACGTTTCTGAAGATTCTATCATTGAGTGTTTAAGTGTAGCAGGAACAGAATGGGGGGAATTGATTGCTGATTTTTTAAATATAAAATCTTTAGGTTTCATCCTTGATGAAAAGTCTAATGTTTCGAAACAAGAGTGTAGCTTCCTTTTCTTTAAGCATAAAAGAAAGGAACTGGCTTCTATTTCATGTACAACTTATTGTAACTTATTTAAACCTTACATTAAAATAAAATCTGCTGAGGCTAATGTAATAGAAGCATTCTGTACAAATTCTATAGAGTCTATTCCATATGATAAAGAAATAAAAACCAATGATAATGTTGTGTTTGGCTCTATCGGTAGGCTTGAGAAAGGGTATGTATGGCCCGTTTTATGTGAACTTAAAAAATATTGCCTGCTTCATAGCAAGCAAGATTTTGCTATATTGTTGATAGGAGGTACAACAAATAACAAAATATTAAATCAAATTAAAAAATTATTTTTGGATGTTTTAAATGTACAAGTTCATATAACAGGATATATATATCCTATACCATATGATCTTGTTTCTCAAATTGATATTGCTATAGGTACAGCAGGCGGAGCTGAAATTGCAGCTTTACAACTAAACAAGCCTTGTATTAGTGTAGATACACACACTGGCACTCCCATTGGTATTCTAAACTATACAACAAAAGAAACGACTTATTCTAATTCAAATTCAAATTTATCACTTTCTTATTATATAGACTTAATCAATAAAGGATTTTGTTATAATAATTCAGATTTAGGTATGTCCTATAGTGTAACGGATTTATCATTTGAAGTTGAAAAACAATTTAAAAAATTTGTATATACTGATGTCAATAAATGCTTTTATGATGTTATGCTGTTAAAAGCAGAAACATTACAGTATTTGATATACGCTGTAATCGGTAAGACTTTCGGTCCGAAAATCTTACAGTATTTACATAGAAGAATTATTCACCCTTTAAAGAAATATCTATGAAAATTTGTCATTTTTTATTGTATGGCTCATTGGACCCTAAATTCGGAGGCCCAACATATAGCGTACCTATTCAATGTATTGGTACACAGCGTTTAGGGGCACATATGTGTTTCGTTGTTTATGAGGAGAGTAAGCCTTTTGAAAATCGGTTGATCCAAGAAGGAGTTGAAATGATTAATCTTCCAAATCCATGTAATAAGTATCAACATTCGTGGGCAATTAATCTTAAAAAATATCTTTCTTCTTGCGTAGACTTGCCTGATATCCTTCATTTTCATGGAGTATGGATGCCTTCAAACTTGTGTATAGCACGTTTTGGGTGGAAGAAGCACATTCCATATGTTATTAATCCAAGAGGAGATACGGAAATAGCTAGAATCAATTATAACAAGTTCAAGAAGATTAAAAAGTATATTGCTTGGCATTTGTATGGAAAAAAAATCGTTGATAATGCTGCTTGTATTATTACTACTTCTATGCAGGAACGCACGAGTATTCGTATTCTCGGAAGCAAAGTACCTATTGCGATTATACCTAATGGAATAGAACTAGATGCTTTTCCGAAGGATGTACAGCATCTTCATGGAGAAAAAAAAATCCTCCTTTTTTTGTCGCGCATCAATCCAATTAAAGGTATTGAATATTTAATAGAAGCATGGAATAGATTACCTGTACAGTTACGTATTGATTGGGAATTGCATATTGCTGGAAATAGTGATCCTGAAGATTATTTGCATAGTCTTGAAGATAAGGTGAAAAAATTAAAACTTCAGAATAGTATTCGTTTTGTCGGTGCAATTACAGGAGAGGCAAAGATGCGTAAATATCAGGACTCTAATCTCTTTGTTTTACCTACTCTTAATGAGAATTTTGGTAATGTAATCGCAGAGGCAATGATGTGCGAATGTCCTGTCATAACAACAAAAAATGCTCCTTGGAGTTGTCTCACAGAAGATAAATGTGGATGGTGGATAGATCTTAGTGTTGATAATCTTGTAAGAACTCTTTCTGAAGCTATGTCTCTAACTGATGAAGAGCGTCATGAACTTGGACGAAAAAGTCGTCAATGTATTATTAATAGGTATTCTGCAGAAAGCGTTGCAAAAAAAACATTTAAACTATATGAATGGGTTCTTGGTAAATGCGAGAAACCTGATTTTGTAGAGGTCTTGTAAAACTCCATTTGTAGTATTTGCAATATGTTTTTCAGACTAATAAAACTATATGTTAACTTATAATATGGATAAAGAATAATAGTATTCGAAAAAATGGAATAATAATTTAAATTTAAGCATATGATTATTGTAATTGGAGCAACAAGTTTTATAGGTGTTCATACCGTTACGGAACTTGTAAATCAAGGATGTGATGTCTTGGTTACAGGACGAAAAAATCGTTTTAAAGAGCATTATGATGCTTTAGGTGTAAATTATTTAAACCTCGACCTTGACAGAGTAGAGGATTTTGAACAATTGCCAAAGAAAGATGTTGAAGGCGTTATTTTGTTAGCAGGACTACTTCCTGCTAATGCGCCTGTAAATCTTGATGAGGATGAAAATGCTGCAGACTATTTTCGTATCAATACTATTGGTACTATTAACTGTCTGGAGTATTGTCGTAAGAATGGTATTAAACGTGTAATTTCTACTTGCTCGTATGGTGATGTGCGTGGTGCTTGGAGTGGGGAGAGAAGATTGACGGAGGAGGAGCCAAGAAACTTCTTCTTTACAGGAGACCATTCGGTATATACTATTTCCAAGAATGCTGCCAATGATGTTATGGAATATTATAATCAGCAGCATGGAATGAAGAATGCAGTATTCCGTTTCCCTACTGTGTTTGGAGTAACTCCACACATGAGTCTATATGTAAATGGGGAAATGAAAAAGTCTGGTTTTCAAATTTTCATGGAAAAAGCTGAGAATGCAGAAGATATTACTGTATTTGGTAACGCTCAAATGATTCGTGATGTTGGCTATGTAAAGGATATTGCTCATGCTTTCTATCTTGCTATAAAGAGTGAGAATACGTATGGGCTTTATAATATGACTGCAGGAGGTGGTGTGACATTGCAGGAACAGGCTGAAGTGATGAGAGATGTATTTGGTCCTGCTGATGGACGACGCTCTAAAATAATTTATAGACCAGAGATTCCAAATAATACAACCTCATATCTTTTTTCAATGGAAAAGGCAAAAAAAGATTTTGGATTTGAGCCGAAGTTTAAGACCTATCGTCAAATGATGGAGGATTTTAAGAAAGATTGGGATAACAATCTATATCGTGATTTATTCAAGTACTAATATTGAAAAAATAGATTTATGTATAAAAAATATTTGAAGAGGGTGGTTGATTTTTTGATTGCCCTCTGTGCTTTTCCTTTTGTTTTACTTCTTTGTATTGGTGTCTGGATTGCTATAAAATGTGATGATGGCGGACCTTTGTTTCATATGGCTTCTCGCATAGGCAAAAATGGAAGAATATTTAAAATGTTCAAGTTTCGCTCTATGATAGTGAATGCTCCAGATCTTCGTATGGAAGACGGAAGTACATATAATGCTGCTGATGATCCGCGTGTAACGAAAGTGGGTAGATTTCTACGTAAAACAAGTCTGGATGAAATCCCGCAATTGTTGAATGTTTTAATTGGCGATATGGCATTAATTGGTCCTAGACCAGATTCTGCTTTTTATTTAGAACATTATACTCCGGAAGAACGAGTAATTCTTACAGTTAGACCAGGAATAACCGGCTGGAATCAAGCTGTTAATCGTAATTCTGTAGGAACAAAGGAAAAGCTTCAGGCTGATATTTATTATGTAAAGCATTTGAACTTCTTGTTCGATATAAAAGTTTTGTGGTTGACATTTAAAACAGTTTTGTCTCACAAAGATGTATATAGAGTGTAAGGAGTTTTTGTAGCTTAATAATTAGTTAATTTGATTTTATGCAAAAAAGACTTTTAGTGTTGGCTGCAGGGATATTGCAAGTTCCTGTTATAAAAAAGGCTAAAGAAATAGGCTATTATGTGATTGCTGCTGATGGCGATTCTAATGCTGTAGGTTTACAGTTGGCAGATAAAGCAATTTGTGCTAATATAACGGATGAGGAAGTTATGCTTAAAATAGCGCGTGAGCAGCATATTGATGGTGTGATACATCCTTGTTCTGAAGTGAGTATGAATGTAATGGGACGCATCAATGACGAATTAGGACTTGCTGGTATTACGAAAGAACAGGCTATTCGAGCAACGAACAAGCATTTAATGCGTAATGCTTTTGAAAAAGGTAATGCCCCTTCGCCTATGAGTATTTTGACGAAAAGTGCGGAAGATGCTTGGATACATCTACAAAATGATTTATCTACAAATGGAATCTTGAAACCTTCACGTAATTCAGGGTCTAGAGGTATAGCCAAGGTTTCTTGCAATATGGATAAGGAAGATTTTGTTAAGGCATACAATATTGCTCTTAATGAAAGTCGTGACAAGTCTGTTTTGATAGAGCAGTTTATTGATGGTCCTGAGTTTTCTATAGAAATTATTGTTTGGAATAGTAAAGTTAACGTATTAACTGTTACTGATAAAAAAACAACAGGTGCTCCTCATTTTGTGGAACTAGGACATAATCAGCCATCTTGTTATTCTAAAGAAGATGTTGAAACTTTGAAGACTGCTGCTGTTGCTGGGGTAAAAGCTTTGGGTGTTAATAATTGTGCTTGTCATGCTGAAGCAAAATTAATGGATGGTAAGGCTTACTTGATGGAAATTGGCGCTCGACTTGGTGGCGATTTTATATCTACTGAATTGACTCATCTAAGTACAGGAATAGATATGGTGGCAGCTGCTATTGATGTGGCGTTAGGTATGGAACCCGATTTGAGCATAAAGGAGGAACCTAAAGGTGCTTGCATTCGTTATTTTTGTCCAAAAGCAGGTAAACTAGTTTCTGTAACAAATATCGAGGTTCTAAATGATCCAAGAGTATATAAGAAAGAGATATATGTACGTAAAGGAGACATAATACCAGAGATTACCAGTAGTTTGAGTAGGAGTGGTCATGTGATAGTAACCGAGAAGACTCCTCAGGAGGCAGTAAAACTGGCAGAGAAATTAATAAATGAAGTGAAATTTGATACAGTAGAGGTTTAATGAAGGTTTTACAATTAACAGGCTATTTCTTACCAGAGAAGGCTGCAAGTATATATTTAGTGGAAAATCGGTTGGAGGCGTTTGCTAAGGAAAACTTTGACATGGTGATTCATGCTTCAAGACCAACTAGAGGACTTTCTGCCGAAGAGTATGCTGAATACAAAAATAAGAATGTAGAAATGATGTATGATGGTAAATTGCGTGTGCATCGTTTTCCAATGTATCGTGAGGGTAAGAGTCCGATACTGAGAGCCCTGCGTTATTCTTTAAACTGGGTTATACAATTATGGTATGGTCTGAAAGAAAAGAATGTAGATTGTGTTTATTTAGAGTCAACCCCACCTATTCAAGGATTATTGGGCTCTTTCCTTAGTATTTTTAGAGGTTTTCCTTTTGTTTATTGCTTGCAGGATATTTTCCCGGATTCCCTTGCAGGAACCTCTCTTGCCCCAAAAGGTGGCTTGCTTTGGAAAATCGGTCGTGTTATAGAGAATTTCACCTATAAACATGCTGATAAAATCATTGTTATCTCTGAGGATTTCAAGAAGAATATCATGGCTAAGGGTGTACCTGAGGATAAGATTGTAGTTGTCTATAATTGGGTGGATCAGAATGCCGTAGTTGATATTCCTCGTGACAAGAACAAGCTTTTTGATAAGTATCAGCTTGATCGCTCTAAGTTCTATATCGAGTATAGCGGTAATATTGGTCTTACACAGAACATGGACATGCTGCTTGAAGTGATGAAGGAATTGAAGACTACGCATCCTGATATAGGATTGGTGCTTGTGGGTGAGGGTGCATATAAGGTACAGGTGGAAGAAATCGTGAAGCGTGATAATCTCACCAATGTAACGATGATTCCATTCCAGCCATACGAGGATATAAGTTATGTGTTCTCCTTGGGTGATGCTGGTCTTGTTATCTCTAAACCTGGTGTTGGGGCTAATTCTGTTCCTTCAAAGACATGGAGCATCATGTCGGCTTCCCGTCCTGTGCTTGCCAACTTTGATGAGAATGAGTTGAAGGATATCCTGGCTGGCAACGAGTGTGGTATCTTTACCAAGGCTGGTGATAAGGAGGCATTCAAGAAATCTATCATCAAACTTTATGAGAATCGTGAACTCTGCAAAAAATACGGAACAAACGGACGCCAGTTTGTGATGGATAACTTGACTCGTGAAGTTGGAACTCAGAAATATGTGGATGTTATAAAAGAGGTTTGTAGTGGAAAATAATGATTTTGCACTCTTGAATTTGATACAGTTGCTAGTATCGGGAAAAACAATAAAGTTTCCCGATGCGATAGACTGGAAAGAAGTTATGGATAAGTCCTTCAAACAAGGAGTTGGGGGGCTTGTCTTTGACGCATTGGAGTATGTTCCAAAGAATCTTCGACCACCTAAAGCTATCTTGATGTCATGGTTGGGAAGAGTGGTTGCTATGGAAAGGCTTTATGAGGACTATAAATCTTCAATAGTTCATCTGGCATCTTTTTATCAGAAATATGATATCAAGATGCTTTTGCTGAAAGGATACGGATTGTCGCTCTATTGGCCGCAATCTTATCACCGACCTGTTGGCGATATCGATATCTATCTTTTTGGAAAACAGGCGTATGCTGACAATATAATCCGGAAACATTTTGAAATCAGAATAGATAATTCTCATCATAAGCATTCTGTGTTTACTTTCGAGAATTCTATGGTTGAGAACCATTATAGCTTCTTGAATGTGCATGCCCATCGTTCTACGGCTGCTATTGAACATATATTACTTCAAGAGCTTACTGATACCATGGATTCGGATATCGCCAATGTGGTCTTTCCTTCTGTCCGCTTCAATTCTCTTTATTTGCTTAGACATAGTGCGGAGCATTTCGCATCCGTTGATATCAATCTGCGCATCGTTCTGGATTGGGCTTTCTTCGTGAAAGCTAATCCTGTAGATTGGGATTGGTTGCTTGAAAAGTTGGAGCAGGTAGGAATGATGAAGTATCTGGCTGTGTTAAATGCTATTTGTGTAAAATATCTTGGATTTGACAAATCTCTCTTTCCTGACATCCCAGTAGAACTGGCTGTTGTTGAAAGAAGTATGAATGATATTCTTTCTCCTGAAGTTGAAAAAGAATCTCATGATAATTTGATGGCAGAGGTTGCTTTCCGCTTTAAGCGCTGGTGGAAGAACCGATGGAAGCATGATATGGTTTTTAAGGAAAGCCAATGGCAATCTTTAATGACTCAGATTTGGAGTCATTTATTGAGACCAGGCCTTTGAAGTATTAGTAAATGAATTTATATTTGAAATAATATGAGTACAGATTTGAAAAGAAGAAATGTGCCTTTCTCTCCACCTGATATGACGGAGGCTGAGGCTAGTGAGGTGCGTGATGCTATTTTGTCTGGTTGGATTACAACTGGACCACGTACTAAGAAATTGGAAAAGGAAGTGGCAGAGTTTGTTGGCGTGGAGAAGGCGGTTTGCCTGAACTCGCAGACAGCCTGTGCAGAAATGGCGCTGAGATTGCTTGGCGTAGGTGAAGGGGATGAAGTTATCGTTCCTGCTTATACTTATACGGCAAGTGCATCTGTTGTTAACCATGTAGGTGCAACCATCGTCTTCGTAGATGTACAGAAGGATTGTCTCGAAATGGATTACGAGGCATTGGAGAAGGCTATCACTCCTAAAACCAAGGCGGTGATCCCTGTAGATCTCGGTGGTATCCCTTGCGATTATGACCGCATTTTCTCTATCGTAGAAAACAAGAAGGAGATGTTTACTCCTAAGACAGATCTTCAGAAGATGATTGGCCGTATCGCTGTTTGCTGTGATGCAGCCCATGCCTTCGGTGCTTCACGTCATGGAAAGATGGTTGGTAGCATCGCTGACTTCTCTTCATTCAGTTTCCATGCTGTCAAGAACTTCACTACAGCTGAGGGCGGTGCCTTGTCGTGGAATCTTCCTTTCGGTAATGAGAAGGTGGTGAAGGATTTGGATAGGAATCCTGAGAATACCTTCAGCGGCGTGCCTGAGATTGAGGGTGAGACCTGGAACGAGAACCTGTATCGCAAGGCTCAGCTGTTGAGCTTGCATGGTCAGAACAAGGATGCCTTGGCTAAGACGAAGCTGGGTGCCTGGGAGTATGACATCATCGGTACCTGGTATAAGTGCAATATGACAGACGTGGTGGCTGCTATCGGCTTGATTCAGATGAATCGCTATAAGGGTATGTTGGAGCGTCGTCGTCAGATGATTGAGCGCTACAATGAGGCTTTCAAGGACATGAATGTAGCTGTTTTGCCTCACTATAACGAGGAGCATACTTCTTCTGGTCATCTCTATATCGTTCGCCTCTTGGGTAAGACCCGTGAGGAGACAAACAAGGTGATTGAGATGATGGCAGAGCGTGGTGTGGCTACCAATGTACATTACAAGCCGCTGCCTATGATGACAGCATACAAGAAGTTGGGCTTCGACATCAAGGATTTCCCAAATGCTTTCCACATGTTTGAGAATGAGATTACTCTGCCTCTGAACACCAAGATGACGGATGAGGACTTGGAGTATGTTATCGAATGTTTCAAGGAATGCGTGAAGTAAATTATAGGAATTGTATCAGGAACCGGTATTTCGGTATATCGGTTCTTGATACTATTATTTCCTTTTCCTTACTTATTTAAATATACATGGTAACTAATTCAAAGCTACAGATATCACAGCGTGGCATCGAAATGCCAGAATCGCCTATCAGAAAATTGGCTCCTTTAGCTTATAAAGCCGAGGATAAGGGCGTAAAGATTTATCGTCTGAATATCGGACAACCTGATTTGCCGACTCCACAGAAGGCGCTTGATATCCTGAAAAATATAGATAGAACTACCTTGGAATATAGTCCGTCACAGGGATATGGTTCTTTGAGACAGGCACTTGTAGGTTATTACGAGCGTTATCAGATTAAACTCAACGCTGATGAAATCATCATTACTTCAGGCGGCTCGGAGGCTGTGCTTTTCGCTTTTATGAGTTGTCTGAATCCTGGTGATGAAATTATCGTTCCAGAGCCAGCTTATGCAAACTATATGAGTTTTGCCGTATCGGCTGGTGCCGTGATTCGCACAGTGGCAACTACCATAGAGGAGGGCTTTTGTCTTCCAAAGGTGGAGAAGTTTGAGGAACTCATCAATGAGCGCACCAAGGCAATACTGATATGCAATCCGAATAATCCTACGGGTTATCTCTATACCCAGAAGGAGATGAATCAGATTAGAGATCTGGTAAAGAAGTATAATCTCTACCTCTTCTCTGATGAGGTGTATCGTGAATTCATTTATACGGGTTCTCCTTATATATCTGCAATGCATCTTGAAGGTATTGAGCAGAATGTGGTATTGATAGACTCTGTATCTAAGCGATATTCTGAATGTGGCATCCGTATAGGAGCATTGATTACCAAGAATGAGCGTGTTCGCAAGACGGTGATGAAGTTCTGTCAGGCAAGACTAAGTCCTCCTTTGATAGGACAATTGGTTGCTGAAGCCTCTATCGAGGGAACCGAGCAATATTCTCGTGATGTATATGATGAGTATGTTGAGCGTCGCAAATGTCTTATTGATGGTGTCAATCGCATTCCTGGCTGTTATACGCCAGTACCTATGGGTGCTTTCTATACTGTAGCCAAACTCCCGGTAGATAATGCCGAGGATTTTTGTGCATGGTGTCTTACAGATTTCGTTTATAAGGATGCAGAGACGCCAGAGGGTTGTACTGGTGAAACGGTAATGATGGCACCAGCTGCCGGTTTTTATTCTAATCCTGATTTAGGAAAAGACCAGGTCCGCCTAGCCTATGTATTGAAAAAGAAAGATCTTCAAAGAGCCTTGCATATATTAAGTGAAGCATTGGTGAAGTATAAGGAGGAAAAAACAGCCCTTTAGTGATTGGAACCGCTATGTTATAAGGTTGGCGGGGCATCAAAGGACACGCCATGTTGCGAGATGGGGGCGCATGGGGACGAATAATTACTTTACAACTATGGGAAAGAGAAAACTTTATAAAGCAATTTATTATAGCAATGGGATTCTTTTGTTATTGATAATAGCCCTTTGCTTAATGGGGATATTCGACTATCCGATATCTTCTATATGGGCGAATCGAATATCATTATTTTTAGGGTGCATTCTTTTCGTCATTGATTTCATTTTGTACCGACTTGTTAAGTGGATGTTGAAGTATTTTGGGCACAAAGAAAAATGTAATTTTGTCAGCACAAATACTTGTCCGTATGGTAGTAAAGATGATTGTCCGTACGATGTAACTGCATGCTATGCTTATCAAGATATTACACCGACTCCCAAGAAGGTATATTCTATTTGTTTTCTATTGGTAGTGTCCATAGTTATATCTATAACAGCAGAATTGCTGAAAGATGATGGTCAGCTGATAGATTTCATGTCTGACAAGTACTCTTTGCAAACAATAGCGAAGATGCTTCAGCCAATAGCTCAGTCTGTTATTGCTGCTATTATTATCTCCTTTATCATAGATATTCCAGAAAGGATGAAAGAATACAAGGGCTTTTTCATAGATATTCTAACCTCCTTTGATTATCTGAAGAACATGAACGAAGAGCAGTTGACAAATTTGAGAAAAAGAGTTACTTGGCAATTGCATGTTAAGGATTTCCCGCATATGGCAGAAGGACTGATAGATCTTGATGAACAGTTTTGTAAAATGCTTAAGCAACCGTATTTTTCTGAATATTCACAAATAGTGAATGTACACGCTTGTAAAGAGGATAAGACTTTGGGCAATGGTAAGCATCCAACCCCTATTTTTGGCGGTTTAAAAGATTTCGCAGATGACGCAGATTTTTCTTCTTTGATGTTTGTTAGTCCCACAGATTTCACGGAATTCCACAGATTTTTGCCCTATGCGGGCTGGGATTTCGCAGATGTTGCAGATGACGCAGATTTTTTTTGCAGCTCATCTATCACCCATCACGATTTACTGGTAAAAAAACGGGTAAACTATTGATAACTATAGGAATCGCATGCGTGACTGATGGCTGAAAAAGGGGATTTATCCCTCACGCATCCCTCACGATTTTGGCTTTATCCCTCACGATTTTGCTTATGCTGTTAAGCAAAAAGGCTTTTTTGCGATTTAAACTGGCTTCATTTGCCTTTGAAGTAAGCTTTATTTCAAATTGGTTTGGGGCTCAGATAAAGTTTACGTGGGGCTCTGTTAAGGTTTGCGTGAGATTCACTTCGGATTCAAATGAGGCTCAGTTCGATTTCTTTTATGTTCTTCAGATGAATCATAAAGGGCTTCGAGTTTATGCCTTGCATAATTCCTCTACTTATGCAGTATGTAGTAGACTATGCCCGTGCCATCGATATCATCAAGGTGGTAATCAAGACCGTTGACCATCTCTCCAGTTTGAGGAGGGTATCGAAGAAACTGTGAAGTGGTATCTCGAGAACCAGGAATGGATGGATCATGTTACTTCTGGGGAGTGTCAGAAGTATTATGAATATGTATAAGGATAGATAATATCTATTTTCGAAAACCTACCCGTCCTTCCTTACCCTTAAGGAAGGCTCCACCTTTCTCACCAAGCCTCTCTTCCCTCAGGGACGAGAGGATGTAACCGCCCTCCGGTGCTCAGAACCGCTACGCTATAAGGTTGGCGGACCAATCAAAGGTCTCGCCATGTTATGCGGGCTGGGACCGCATGGGGAAGGTGGCTATAGTGAGATTATAGAAGTGAATTTTTTAATTAATTTGCTGATAACTGTCTAGAATGATTATGCGACATAGAAAGAAAAGAAAGTATATCTATCGAAAACGCCAATATCTCTTGGAAATGAGGGAAATGAAGCGTCGCAGATATAGAAAGCTTAGAATCTATAGAGGAAAAGTTACGCAGATAGAAATATCTCGTTTTAAACGGTTTTGTCCTAAGGCTTTGCGATATCTAGATGAGAAATGGCATTGTAAGGCAAGAAAGATAAGCGACGTTCAAATACCTGAAAACTTTTCTTTCAAAGAAAACTTTAATGAAAGTGTTGATGTTATAAAAGACTTTCTGTTGCTATTGCTTTACAAACGTAGAGAATTCAAGGTAGATTTCTCTAAGTGTAAGAAATTGTCTTTTTCTGCAATCTTCTTAATGAATCTGATAATCCAAAAATATGGAAAAACTCAGTATATGTTGGATGCGCTTGTCGGTCTGACAAAGCATAGAAAAATTAAAGTTATACCACCTCAAGGAAATGATACAATACGTGTTTATAAATATTTGCATGCATTGGAATGGTATTGCACTTATAAATTTACAGACTCAGATGGTGAATTTATGCGCTTAGGGTTACAGGAAGGGAAATATCGTGGATTTAAGGAAAATCGTAAAGGTGTGGTCGGCAAGAGAATTGTATCTTTTATCAATAGTTCCTATGGACCATTAAAAAAGAAATTAACACCTCAAAGTCAAAATCTTATTGAGAGCCTGATTTCTGAGATATTGAATAATGCTGAAGATCATAGCCTTCAGAATAATGAGTGGTATGTTGATGGTATAGCTCTGCATGAAACGATTGATGAAAAAGAAGTAGTTGAATTGAATTTGGTCATTTTCAATCTTGGTGATTCTATGTATGATGCTTTTGAAAAGACAAAAGAAGATAATGGAGCCATCTATAATAAACTGGAAAATAGCTATCTGCAGCATAAAAGACAATTCACTCTCTTCAAGAGATTTGAAAAAGAGTCTCTTTTTACTTTATATATGCTGAATGAAGGTATCAGTCGTTTGAAATTCAAGGATCCTTCCAGAGGAAATGGTACGATGCAATTTCTGAAAGCTTTTGCTGATTTGGGAACGAAAGCTGCTTTAGGTGAAGAATCGAAATCCTGTTTGAATGTGATTTCTGGGCATACGGTTTTGACTTGCGATGATGAAGTTGTTCCTTTTGTAAACGGAACTCATCTTATAATCTCTTTAAACTCGCAAAAAAACAATAAAGATTTACCTGATTCACAATATTTGAAATACCATTCTCGTTATATACCAGGAACATTCATAGATTGCAAGATCTATATAACAGATAATTTTGTAGAAAATATTGAAAATGAAGACAATTAGTTTAGATAGTAAATTTCGTGGAGTAAATAGTAATTGCTTTACTGGACGCAAAGAAGGTCAAGAAGCAAGAAAGGAATTACGTCTTGATGAAAAGGATCGAGATTCGGAAACCTATTCTATCATGATACCGGCTTCGACAACCTCGTTCAATGCTTCTTTTTATCTCGGTTTGTTGTTCACGAGTATTTCAAATCTAGGTAGTATGGAAGCCTTTGACAAGAAATATGTTATCAACTATGATAAGTTAGAGGAAGGTTTACGTCCTATTATTCAGGCGAATATAGAAGAATGTAGAAGAAAGGCAGCCAATGAGATTGCAGGAACTACTGGTCTTGATTTTTGATGCAATGAATATCGTACCGGTTTTTTATATGTCTTTGGATTTTAATCTGTTTGATGCAATAGACAACATCTTGACCATTTTTGCTTTAGGGTTAGCCTACTGGCAGTTTACAAAGCAGAATGAAGAGAACAGAAATTTACAAAAGCGCCAAAATGAAGTAAATCGTGCTTTACAGAAACAGCAAAATGAAAAGAATTGGTATATTAGTGTGATTGTGATTCCCCAAATGGATAAAATCAATACACTTTTCCATGAATTAGTAAAGGCTGTAAAAGAAGGGTGTACTTCTATTGAAGCTACCCCAAACGACTTTGTGCTTATGGCAACCAAACAGAAAGAATGCAAGAGTTTGATTGCTTCGTATTTGGAGCATATTGTACAATTGGTTTCATCTTATGATGGTCCTACTGGAAGTAAAATTTCAGAAATTGAAATGGAGTTGCAAGATGAGGCTACAAAGATGATTGAGGCAAGAAACTTACAGGAGAGTGAGATAAGAAGTAGAGTCTTGGCATATAATGGAAGACTAATCTCAACATTATTTCAATGTAGTAAGCAGGATACATAAACACTTATTGAAAATGAAAAAATATTCTGAACGTATAGATTTTATTATAGATGAAATCTTGGATCAATATATGTATGCAGACAAGTCCTATCGTCCTTGGATTATAGGATTCAGTGGAGGAAAGGATTCTACAGTGCTGCTCACATTAACATGGTTGGCATTGAAGAAAATAAAGGAACAAACACCAGTTCCTTTCCAGTTGCGTCGCCCGATTTATGTAGTCTGCAACGACACTTTGGTTGAAAATCCTATTATCTCATCTTATGTGGATGAGGTGCTGGAGCAAATACAAAAGGCGGCACGTGAACAAGATCTGCCTATTTTTGTAAGGAAAACAATTCCTCGTTTGGAGGATTCCTTTTGGGTAAATGTCATAGGAAAAGGTTATCCTGTTCCAAATACCGCTTTTAGATGGTGTACGGAAAAAATGAAGATAAAGCCCACTGCACGTTTTATAACAGAACAGGTGGATGAATGTGGAGAAGCTATTGTCTTAATTGGTACTCGTAAGGCAGAAAGTGCAACTAGGGCTCGCTCTATTAAAAAACATGAAATCCATGGGCAGAGACTTACGCATCATACATTGTTGAAAAATACATTTGTTTATGCTCCAATTAAGGAACTGATGCTGGAAGAAATATGGTATATTATCAATGCTATACCTTCGCCATGGGGATATGATAATTCTGTCTTGTTCAATATTTATCTGGATGCTAGTGCTGATGATTATGAATGTCCTACAGTTGTGACTGATAAAAGTCATGGCTCCTGCGGGCAAAGTAGATTTGGATGTTGGGTTTGCACCGTAGTGAAGGATGATAAGTCCATGCGCTCTTTGATAAAAAAGGGGCATGAGTGGATGCAACCTCTTTACGATTTTCGAAAGCAATTGGATGAAGAACGAAATATTATAGAAAATAGAATTCCTTTCCGGCGTGATGGACGACGTGCGGTCAATGACATGGGACCTTATGTTTTTAGCTATCGAGCAAGTATCTTAAAAAGATTGTTGCAAGTTCAATATGAATTGCAACAGAGAGATCGCAATATAAAATTGATTTCTGACCAGGAACTTATTGCAATCCAGGTAAATTGGTATAGGGATTTTAATTTCATTTACCAAGTTTCAGACATATATAAATCTATTTATAAAGACTCTTTTGTGATGGACAACGAAAAGCAAAAAAATAAACTTGAAGCAGATCTGATGCGCAAAGTTTGTGAAGATAACGTGGAGGAGGGTGAGCTTATTGAACAGCTGCTACTTCTGCAAAAAAGCAAGTCTCTTATGCAAAGACGTAGAGGCTTGAAGAGTGAAATTGAAACTCGATTAGAAGAATTCGTTAATAAAAAGAAAATATGATAATCAAAGAAATTGAATTCAATAATTTCCGTATCTATAAAGGGAAAAATCGAATTTGCCTAACTCCTGAAGATGGTAAGAATATCATTGTCGTTAGTGGTAATAATGGTTTTGGTAAGACTACATTTCTGATGGCTCTCGTTTGGTGTCTTTATGGAAAACAAATGGAGAAGGTGGATGAACTTTATAAAAGAGAAATTGCCGAAAAAGGTGGTTATGGAAGATATATAGGCAATAGCCTTAATTATCAGGCTGAGAAGGAGGGTGAAACTCGTTTCTCTGTTTCTGTAACTTTCTCAGATGTTGTTATACCAGATACTGCATGTACGGAAATCACGATTACTCGCTCATATGACAATGCTACGGGTGTAGATGAAGAATTGGATATTCTAATCGATGGCAGAAGCAATGATTTGTTTGTTGGATCGAAGGAGGAAAAACTCAAAGAGGAAGAAATATTTATCAGAGACTATATTCTTCCTATCGAGATTGCTAAATTTTTCTTTTTTGATGCTGAGAAAATTGTGAGTTTTGCTCAGATTAATACTCCTGAACAACGTCATGAATTAAGCCGTGCATATTCTCAGGTACTTGGTATCCAAAAATATGATGATTTGAAGAATGAACTTGAGCGCATTCAGGATGATTATCGCAAGGATTCGGCTAAGCCTGAGGACAGGGTGGCGTTTAATGGTCTGTTGTCTTCTATCAAGAATGATGAAGATGAAATAAAAGATATTGAGGAAATCATAACAAAGAATGATGAGGATATTATGATTGCTCGTCATGATTCAAATGAACTTCAAGAAAAATTGGTGCGAGAGGGTGATTTAATGTCTTTGGAAAAGTTAAATAAGTTACGTGAGAATGCAGAAGGACTTCGAGCATCTTTGCAATCTTATGAAGCACAACTCAAAGATTTATATAATCTTATTCCTTTCGCCTTAGCAGGAAATCTGGTTTCTGAAGTAAATCATCAGTTGGATGAAGAGACTGCTTATAAAAAGAATAAATTACAACAAGCTGGTGTCAAGGATCAAACCGAGAATATTCTTAATGATTTGGAACAGGCTAAACAGTCTTTTGGTCAACATATAGACATCCGAATTCGCGATTTTTATGAGGGGCAAATTAGAAGTCTTATTAAAAAGTACTTTTATCATGATGTGGATGTGAATCGTTTTGAGCATTTTTCGTTACTTCACGATTTTCCTGAGATGGAAATCAATTCTTTTAAAGATTTGGTTTTCAAAATTAAAAATAGTAAAAGTTTGTTTGACAAGCTGAATAATGATTATTCGAAAGCAAAAGCTGAATTGTTTTCAATAGAAAAGAAAATCCGAGAAGCAGAGAAGCATGCAGAAAATGATTATGTGCAAGAATTGAGACGCAAAAAGGAACGTATAGATAATCATATTATGCGTTTGATGCAGGATAATGCTGACAAGCTTTCGCGTAAGCGTCGACTTGTTGATCAAATTGCTGCCAATAGGAAACAAAAAGACAGCTTGTCAAAGAAAATAGAGGTTGCCAATAAAAACAAAAAAGTTGATACGGTTGCAGGTAAACTAATCTATAAGATTCAGAAGTTCCTGATAAGTTTCAAAGAGCAGAAGAAAAAAGCTTTGGAACAAAAATTGATGGAGAAACTTCGACTTTATCTCCACAAGAATAATTTAGTGAAGAATGTCATAGTTGATATAACGGGAAATGGAGATGATGTTGATATCAATCTTTATGACTTTGATAATCGAAAGATTGATAAGGGAAATCTTTCCATGGGTGAACGTCAAATGTTTGCTTCTGCATTGTTGGGGGCTTTAGTGGAAGAGACGGAAATAGAATTTCCGGTTTTTATTGATAGTCCAATGCAAAAATTTGATGCCAGTCATACGCGAAATGTGCTCACCAGATTTTATCCAAAGGTTTCAAAGCAGGTGGTGCTATTCCCATTGCTCATGAAAGAGATGACAGAAAGTGAATATAAAATGATATCACCTCTAGTTGGAAAGGCTTATCTGATAGAAAATTCAGATAATGGTTCTTCTTTTACTGAAGTTAACGCGGAGACATTATTTGATAAATATAAAGAATTGAAATTATGTTGATAAATATATCTACATCCAAGCAAAATCAAGCTGTTGTCACAAAGTTGACGGCAAAGTTGACTGGAAGTACCTAGGAAAATGTAATAGCTCGTATTGCATTGGGATATTCCTTGGCTTCAGGCAGAAGATTTACTAAGCAGGAATTTGGGCTTTATGATTCTCAAGGTAAGGAGTATAAGGATCACATTCTTTTTGATCCTTCTTTGAAGGATTTTTATATAGCTTTGGTGTGCCAGGCTTATGGAATCCCGAAGAATGATGACAATATTCCAAAGTATATCAAGCTGCACATTGACCATGGGTTGGAGAAAATAAATTATCTTTTCGATAATACACCTCAATATACATTCTTTGATTTCCTGATAGAGAATATTGGAAAGGGCATTGATGCCATAGAGGATACTCCAATCTCATTGGATCCTGTTCAAAATCAGAATCTACATATTCAAAAGCAAGAATTTTCTGGTCCAATTAATCTAAAGGTTGGATATTCACCAGCGGAGCACGAACCCGTTTATTTTTGTTTTAATGATTCTGGAAAATATAGTAATCAGCATATTGCTATTGCTGGAAAGTCTGGCTCTGGAAAGACTCAGTTTGCAATGGAATTGATGAAGCAATTCTATGAGCAGACCCATGGAAAGTTGAACTTCCTTTTCTTAGATTTCAAGGGTGTAAGTGAAGATGACAAAAGTAAGATGAAAGATTTTTTTGAGGCTACCCGTACTCAATGTATATGTGCCCCAAATGAGCCTTTCCCTCTTAATCCAATCTCTTTTATAGACAATGTAAATGAAAAGAATAAAATTGTCGGTATTAACAAGTTTGTTGATATTATTGCCAAATATTCCAATATTGGTAAAAAGCAACAACAGACCCTGAGAGATGCTACACGAGAGGCTTTCTTGCAACAAACAGGAGGCAAACATCCTTCATTTTCTGATATCAATACTCAATTGTTGGAATTGGTAGGAGATACTCGTGACACCTTGACCGACATCATAGGCAGATTGAGTGAATATGAATTGTTTGAATCTAATATAAAAGATCCTAGTAGTTTCCTCAACAATAACTATTATTTCTCGTTGTCGGGAGAATTGGACAACACTGTACGCTTTACATCGGTATTTTTAATCATCAACTATATATTCAATGTCTTTACCAACTTGGGAGGAACAGAGGTGACTGACGGGTATCGTAATATGCGTTATGTGTTGATGATTGATGAGGCTCATGATTTATTCAGGGAGAAAAAATCATTAGAGATACTTGAGGTTCTTCTCCGTAAGATTCGTTCTTATGGAGTATCGGTAGTATTACTTTCACAAGGAATTTCTGAGTATAATCAGGGAACATTCGATTTCTCTCAGGAATGTGAGACTGCATTCCTCTTGCCTATCAATGACTTGGCAAATAGCAAGGCTATCAATAAGTTCTTGGGATTATCTGAAAAGGATGGTGCTAAAGGAATGAGAAATATAGAAAAGTTGGAAAATGGTTTGGCAGTATCTAACATTAAAGAGTATCCTAAGACCGAAATATTTGAGATAGTTCAATATTGGAAAGAAAAATAATAATAGTATTCTTTATGGACGAAAATATTTATATTGAATTATACCACCGTTTCAAGAAGCCATGGTGTAATAGTTTTGTGTTATATTTCTTATTCGTAGTCATCGTTTTTGGAGGAACTGGTATTTGGCTTCCCCTTTTTAAAACTGAACCTTTTTCTATAGAGGAATTTGCCATTAATATCATTACTTATTCATGTGCATTGATTGTTCCTGCGGCTGTTAATATATTTATAACGCTTAAAGACTATAAAAATGTAGTTAGTCTAATAATTATAACATTAGTACATTTTGCTTTGATAATCTTTTGTGTTGGATTTTCTGTTTTCAAAGATACGCTGTGGACCTCAATAATTTGTTGTGTGTTATCTTTAATACTTTGGGTTATAGCAAATAGCGATAATGAGCAACTGCGAGATGATAGTTTTAGACAAAGTGTTAAAGATAAAAGTGAAAAAATAGCTAGTAATTGGTAATGACTATGGTAAAGTGTGGAATACGTGGTTTCCTTGTTTCTCAAAATGGGCAAGATTTTATAATTGGCAAAGCCAAAATTGAAGATGTTTTGCAATATACAAAGTATACAGAACGTTTGATCATTGGTTATGATGAGAATGAAAATCCTATTTATAATGATCATGTTCAACGCAAAGTGGATAAAAGTAGAGTTGAAAAGATTGCAGATTTTTTGATAAATGACGAAACAGCAACTTTCCCGACAAATGTGGTACTTGGGATACCGCAAAATATGATAGAGTCTCAAACGCTTAGTGATGATGGAATTATTAATTTAGTCTTCAATGATAAAGTTGTACAAGAAGTCGTTAAAGCTAAGGAAGGCGATATGGATGCTGATATTTATGTTACGATAATAGATGGTCAGCATCGAATTAGGGGTATTGAAGTGGCAATTGATAGATTGCGTGCTATGATAGATAAAAGTTGCGATGATAAGGTCCAATATTGGCAAGATAAATTAACTAACTTGCTTAATATAGAACTTGTTATATCTTGTTTCATTGACAAGACATTGGAGTATCAGGCTATGATATTCTCTACTATTAATAGAACCCAGAAGCGTGTATCACAAGATTTAGTATATAGCTTGTTTGGTTTATCTACTGCTGATTCTCCTTATAAGACGGCATTGGAAATAGTTCTTGCACTTAATGGACATCCAAAGTCTCCATTCTATAAGAGAATCAAGTTATATGGTGGTAATTATGACAAGACTGACAGTCCTCCACTTTCACAGGCAACAATGGTAAAATCTATTGTTGCTTTAATAAGCACCAGTTTGAGAGAATCGGAAAACGATAAATATCGAGAAAGAAAAGAACTTAGAACTTGGAAATCTACAAAGTCTCTTCCTTTTAGGTTGTTTTATGCCAATGACGAAGATTCAAAGATAGCCGATTGTATGTTCTTTTTCTTCAGCTCTATACGTAATGCATTTTCTAATCAGTGGAACTATAATGGACAATCCAAGCCAACGAATATTCTGCAATCTACAGTTGGTTATGAAGCTTTAATGAAAATCTTGGTTGATATTCTTGATAGAGCAGAATTTAAACAATTTTCTGAGGGGTGCTTTAGTCGTTATATAGATAAAATCAAAGGTCTTGAGGTTGAAGATACTTTGCACTTTCCTATGTCAACGAGTGGTAAAAAGGTATTCTACAACAGTATGTTTATCGCACTTTTCCCAGATGATGAAACTGTAAAGGAAAAGCAAGAAGAAATAGACAAATTGTTGAAATGAGAAGATCTGCTGTTTGGTAACTACTTAGCACCCATAGGTGCGCTGAGTAGTTACGTTATTTGATTAAAAAGATAAATATTGCTAAAATATAAGGTGCTTTCTTGGACATAATTAGATTTTATCGTATATTTGCAGAAATATAAATATAGTAAGGTATGACAGCAAAAGAAGATAAGGAAAAAGAAAAGACTCGCAGAGAAAACCTGAGCAAGTTTATATATCAGCTTGCTAACACCTGCTTTACTGCAATGGTAGTTGTAGCTGCAGTTGGTCTTGTACTAGGTGTAGATGACGCTAAACCCTATGCTTTGCTGTTAGGTGTGGGATTATTTTCTACTATTTTCTTAGCACTGTTTGCTGATAACATTTTAAAAAAGAAATAATTATGGAAGGAATGTACATAGTTTTAGGTGGTGTTGGAATCGTTGCATGCTGCCTTTATCTTTGGTCTGCTTTCACGAAAAGTGGGAAGAAGTGGATTGAGAGCCTTTAGGGCTTTTCACCGCTGCTCAAACCGCTACGCTCTAAGGTTGGCGGGGCATCAACGGTCTGCGCCCAATTGTGCGGGATGGGACCGCATGGGGATAAAAACTTTGTGTAAGCAGATTTATTAATCAATATAACTGCGCGATTATGTATACATTTTTGAATAATATGTTCAAGGTACTCAAAGTGGCAGCCAATAATGAGCAACAGAAAGATTTGACGGCTTTGGCGATTTGTGGAAACAATTTGGAAGCTATTGATACTCTTCAAAGGCTCCGTCAGTATTGCGTGAATATTGGAGACTTACAACATGCTGACGAAATTCAGCAAGAGATTATCAGATGCCAAAATGAAATTTCACAAGAGGTTTTGGAAAAGGTATTGAGAAGTAGTAATAATACATAGGCACAGATGGTAATAGTGTTGTATTGTATCCATAGCCTTGTTTTTGAGATAGTTGAAACGTCCGTATATTGTTTTTTTTCTGAAAACTTGTAGATTTCTTCTGATTTTCTTTGTGGTTTCTAGGAAAAAATGTACCTTTGGTGGCATTCTTGGACCTGCTTCCCAGGAAAAAACGGCTAATATGATGCAGATCGTCTATATGGCAACTCAATACCAGTATTCGCTATCTGTGCAATTGAGTAAAATAACGAGTTATAGGTGACAACAAAATTAAAATCTGATTATTTATATTAAGTTAGAATATATACTATGGTTATACTAAAAAGGTTGCCTTTTAGAGATACGCTTGATATGGCGACAATGATTGAATATGATACGAAGAAAGAGATTCAAGAACATGCCAAGTTGATAAACGTGAGTATGCCTTCTTCCTACCGAAAAGGAGAGATGGCACAAGGACTTGCTACATTGTTTCAGCATGATCCGTTCTATACAATCAACCAATTGCCGATGGATGAGCAGAAGTTGATTGCTCAACTTATCAATTTGAAGTTTGACGAGTATGTAGAAGTACCGAGAAATGACAGGAAACTTCTGATGCTGCAGAAAGTTCACTTGGTGGTGACGTATGAGGAAGATGATACATGGAAACTCTTTATGCCAGATAGTATAAGAATTGTATTAAAAGATACTACGGAAAGTCAGATAGGTGATATACCTGGTATGATGGAATACCGAAAAGTGTTGGAGGGTTTGACGGAATGTAATATCAAGTTACAGGAAGTGATGGATAGAGAGACTGGCAAAATGCCAATGTCGCAAGCTTCTAAGATGATTCTGAGCCGGTTGGAAAAGCAATATATAGAAAAGCGTGAGGAGCTACGCAAAATCCAAGCGAAATATTCATGGGCTTCGGATGAGAAGAATCCTGTGCAGCAGAGCGTAGCTGATGCCTTAATGTATATTGGATTTATGAAATTGGTGTAATGAAAGAAAAATATATACCCAATTGTGCGGGATGGGACCGCATGGGGAATAGCAGTTAATAGTTTACTGTTAATAGTTCACTGTTGATTTTGTAGTAATTGGCTGATAACTTATAGATTTCTTGTGATTTTCTTGGTGGATTCAAGAAAAAAGCGTAATTTTGGCGGCATCTAACATAAAATACAAAAGTATGGAAGGAAATAGATATAAAATAACAGAAGATAATGCTGCGGCTGGTATGGTTGCTGAGCCAACTCCAGTCGTAAGGCCTCCTTTGTCTGTTCAGGAAATGAGACATTGTCTTATGGATGCAATATATTCTTCTAAGGATATTGATAAATTATACACCTGCTTAGTTATTCTTAATGGTAAGCCGGTAAAAGAATATCGTAGTAAGTATCGTACTAAGACGGATGCAGAACTTTCCGCAGAGTTGTCACAATTCCCATCTTGGGATGAAATGGAACATCCTGATTTGTCGAATATTGATTATCGACAATATAAGCATAAGAAGTCGCCAAGAACAATTAAAGCAATATCAAAATGGCTGTAACTAGAGTAAATCAAGGAGAAATTGTAGAGGTTCCATTTGAATTGCCTGATGGAAGCATCTTGCCACACCCTGCATTGGTTCTTTCAAATGAGTATTTGCAGGATTATGAAGATGGTTTGTTTTATGCCGTATTGATATCTACAAAAAATCATTATCCTGAATTCACAATACCGATTGAGGATTCTTGGTTAAACAAGCCCTTAAGTAAAAGCTCATTCTTTGTTACTCATATAATTGATCAGTTTAATGTTGATGAAGTTATGAGACGTAATAATACGTATTTAAAGGCTCGTTACTTTGATTATGTTGTTGATGAAATTATCAAGAATGTAATTGGTGGAAAAGATGAATAATTGATATGTAATGGTGGAATTTTCTCTGTTTATGATAAATAATAGGAGATAAGATTATGGCAATAGCTATTAAAACAATTCCAGTATTGACTGGTGAAGTTGCTGAGCGCTTTATAGAGATTGTAGAGTGTGGTAGAAATACGCCCACAACTGTAATCCCTGAAGGTGCACAAGAGGTAATCCGTCGTATGATGGAGCGCTCAAAAAATGCTAAGATTAAACTTCCTCTTTAATACCTAATATCTGAGAAACACAAAAGAATTAGAATTTAATTTTTAATTATATACGATAAGATGGGCTGAGCTTTGAATAAAAGCTCTGCTCATCTTGTTGGCTTGTTTCTTTTTAAATAAGGTAATGGACTGATTAACACGGATGATGGGTATATCACCATTACAGCGTAAGGTTTTAACACATTAAGTATTTACCTTTGCATCCGAATTCTTAAAAATCAGAATTATGGAAACAAAGGAATACTTCGAAAAGGAAAGTAAGCATCCAACCCCTATTTTGGCGGTTTGACAGATAAGTGTTACTTTTGCGCCATGTTTCATTTAAAACTTGAATAATATGGCAGTAAGTAGCAAAGATCTTGAGAGCTTGTGGCAGCGCTACAC